>Ga0123342_1004029_pt1 | contig 22891 bp, 10 predicted proteins | sample Turbeawhitnodule_FD_89960 | JGI IMG/M metagenome (GOLD analysis project Ga0123342, IMG submission 89960) | Root nodule microbial communities of legume samples collected from Mexico - Turtle bean Mexico white nodule | ecosystem: Host-associated > Plants > Roots > Nodule | place: Mexico: Nepantla... | reverse complement strand
TCAAATTTTGTTTTTCAATCTCATCATCACCTGTAATAATCATATCATCTACATAGACCAAAAGTAGAGTGAGTTTACCATTCTGAGAATGTTTTATAAACATAGTATGGTCACCTTGGCTTTAAATGGCTCTGATACTAAGTTGAAAGAAATAGATGAAATATATTTCTAAGATATTTTACAAATGTGATTACAGTCTCTATTTATAAACTGCTTTACAACCTAATTAAGGAAATAAATAATAGGTAATGAAAGCCAGAAATAATGGGTGTTTAAAGCTGTACAAATCAAATAAAATAAAATCACTAAGAAATCTGTCCTAATAAATATAGAATGGAATCTGCACTTAAGTATAACATAATTCTCCTGATTATGCAACAATATATATAATATATAATGATGTGTTTATTTATTTTTTTCCAGAAAGAAAACTCCTGAAAACTTGTATGATTTTGTGATATATATTCATGAAACTCGGCTGATACATAATGCTGAGATTGGCCAATAGTTATGATGGCCAAATGTGCCAGTTTGATGACATGCAACGCCTTTATCATGAGCAGAAGCTTAAAGATTCTGAATGAAAGACCACAGGCCTCAGCTATGGCTGAAAACAAGGAAACCAAATTCTCATTTGTGAAATGGAGTCATTAAATATCAGAGCTTGACAGTTTTGCAGAAATATTTTTATAAAATTGTAATTGCTTTGCGCTCTTTGGTCCTTAATAAAACTTTAGTGATAAATTTAACGATGTACTATTTGAGTTATAACACCCATATTTTAGAATTTGAATCTTCAGAATATATTGAGCTCATTTACACGGTAATAGATGGTTAACCTGCATCATAATTGATCTACAGGCGCAGGACCACTTGCTTGGAGTGGTTGTGAAAACTCCATCACCCAATAATAAGACATATATTGTTTTTGTGATTAAACCTGACATGCCGTCCATTATGCAAAGTGCGTCTAGTGGTACTAAGCAGAATAAAAGTGGTGCATTTGACCAAGGTTATTTTGTAATGCCAAAGTCAAGACGTGGGCTTGTAGATGAATATAGTACATCTGTTTCTGCCCGTAAAGGAAAAGGTCTCATCAACATCATGTTTCCCCATTGTGGCTCTGCCAGTGGAATGGGCTATGAAGTTCGAGAAGTTGACAGTAAAGAGTTTCTGTGCATATGCAGTAGCAAAATTAAAATTGACCAAGTCGGACTTCTTGAAGATGTTAACAGTTCTGTTTATTCAAAGACTGTTCAGTTGCTTGTGGATTTGAAATCAGATGGAAATAAGTATCCTCCAGCTTTGGATCCTGTCAAAGGTATTGCCACTTACTTTGATAATTTATCCTATTTTATGGATAACAAGTGGGTCATGTTTGGCTAAATTTAAAGTGAAAAGAAGAATGTCAGATGTATATGCAAGAGGAGTCATGATACAGTAATAGAAGCAATTTTTTAATGAAGTGATCTTAACAACACCTTCTAACCTGCAATATTGATGTTTCTAGATTTGAGGTGTTGCCCATACTCAAGCTCTTTTGGGTGTAATAATTTTTTCTTTAGTTCCAATACTTGGGTATCCTGCTCTGATTTTAAAACCTTACTTAAAGCCAATAATATTGCCTTTTCAGATCTGAAGTTGAGAGATGTGAAGCTTGTGGCAACATACCAAAAGTGGACTAGACTATTGGAGAAGATGTCCCAGAATCAGTGTCATGGGTGTATAAAATTAGAAGAACACCTCAAATTGGCGAAGGAGATTAAAAAACATGAAGAAGAAGTCTATGCTCTTCAGTTTCAAATGTCAGATGAAGCACTTAAACAGATGCCTGACTTTCAGGGCCGGGTATAACATATTAATTTCGTTTTTGTTATGCTTGATTCTTCAAAAAGTATTTTTGATTGTTTTAGTTATCGGTCTAATGGTGCCTTTGGTTTTGTTGTTTTGCTCTTTCAGATAGATGTTCTGAAGAAAATTGAATGCATTGATGAAGACCTTGTCGTTCAAATGAAAGGTCGTGTTGCTTGTGAGATGAATTCTGGGGAGGAACTGATATGTACGGAGTGCTTGTTTGAGAACCAAATGGATGAACTGGAACCCGAAGAAGCAGTGGCGATAATGTCAGCTTTTGTGTTCCAGCAGAAGAATACGTCTGAACCGTCACTTACACCCAAGCTTGCTGAAGCGAGACACAGGTAACTTGCAAGAGTCCATTTTTTGAAATACTCCTCTAACACAAGCTTAGTAAGACCGTCAGTAATTATTTACATAACAAACTAAATGGTATAATTTTGTCTGCATTCCTCTCCTTATTCACATGATATGAATTCTAACCTGGATGTATTTGTTACAGATTGTACAAAACAGCTATAAGACTTGGAGAGCTCCAAGCACAATTTAATCTACCGATAAACCCTGCCGATTATGCCCAAGAAAATCTAAAATTTGGTCTTGTAGAGGTGGTTTATGAATGGGCAAAGGTATCCTGCTACAGAAAATAACTCGCTGTTTAGCATAGTGCCATCATTAATTTCCAGGGTAGTGAATAAACCATTTTTTTAATGCAGGGTACTCCGTTTGCTGAAATATGTGAGCTTACTGATGTTCCTGAAGGCCTGATAGTAAGGACCATTGTCAGGTTGGACGAGACATGTCGGGAGTTCAAAAATGCTGCAGCTATAATGGGTAATTCTGCTCTCTGCAAAAAAATGGAAATTGCTTCTAATGCAATAAAGCGTGACATTGTATTTGCGGCTAGCTTGTATATTACTGGTTTATGATCATTACTGAACATGCTAATGTTTTTTCGAGTTCTAGAACAGATACATGCATAGAGTGATGCTTTGTATATAATGAATTCCTTGCATAACATGTATGCTCCTTAGTTGTGCATCTTGACTTATCGTTTTGTAACTTTTATCGTATTTTACAATTCTTTCAAAAGGAAATTAATCTGTCATGTTACTGTTCACTGTGTTTTATTTTAGTGGTTGACTTTGCTTCATCATTATGCTTTAGATAATTTGGACATTTGTTGATGTGTAATTTAATAAGGACATTTATTTATATTGATGCTTTAGATAATTTGAACATTTGTAGGTATGTTATCTAATAAAGAAATCTATTTATAATTCAAAATAACATCATTTGTGATGTAAAGCAGTGCCAGTTATATTTTCATTTGTATGAAATTTTATAATCTTGATCGACTATTTTAAAAGCTTTTACTTCAATGGAGGTTAATTGTTTGAAATTCTACTTAAACATTAAGTTGTGTAAATGTAAGTTTGATTCGTATCAATTAATATGGAATTTACTAATGGGTGTATAATGACAAATGTACGAAAATATATCATTTTTATAACTTTAAAATTCTTATATATATATATATATATATATATATTTCTTGTTTGTTTAATTGGAGTATGTTAGCTGCTTATAACTTTAATTATTTTAAGAAACATCTGTCCTGTAACTTTTTAGTTTGTACTTATTTTAACTAAAATAAGTGAGTGCACACTAGCAAAATATTTGTAGTGTTTATCTCTTTTAGTAATGTAGCAAGTTATAAATTATGATTTTTTTTAGTTACACTTGAGCTTATATTAGAATGTTCATTATAAAAAAAATATAATATGTAATATATATATATACACACACACACATAAGCAGGGATTATAAATTTAATGTTAAAATTTCTTTTTCAACTAATTTGGAAGGCATTTTTATTTGTTAATAAAGAAACAGTTACTATAATAAAAGAGTTACAACAATACTTAAAATTATAACAAAAATTAAAAGAACAATTACAAAGTTGGTGTCAATTTTATATATCAGTATAGATGTATAGATACAGTATACACTACCTTCTTTAGTAAGATAAAAAGTTAAACGTGACATGCAAAAATAACACAAAGGAGAATGCAATTAAATACTAAAGTATATAAATATGAAGGTAAAGACTTTTAATATTATTAAAATAACAAGAACGAGGTTTTCAATAAGAGGGAAATATTATTGTATTTTAAAATTATGTTATCATGGACTGAAATTTGTATAATTTATGTTAGATAAAAGATTATGTAAATTTACTTAATAATTAAAAGTATTTTGCAAAGTTTTGCAAAAGAAAGTGAGTCCTTCAATGTACCGTTTGGCAAGATAAATATTTGATTTTTTATTATTAATAATCAAATGAAGGTATAGTAATTTTATTATATTTTAATTATCTTAAAAGAAATACACTATTGATAATTTTCTTATGTATTATAGTTTAGTAATTTATTTATTTGATAAAATAAGTAATTAGATAAATTTTTTTAACTTCAATAAATTCTTTTTTTTTTAAATAATTGTCACACAATTTTTTAACACTATTCTTGAAAAATTATATATACACACACATTTATATATATATATATATATATTAAATTGTATTAATGTTTCTTAATATCATTCTCACAAAATTATGTGTTAGGGACAAAATGGACACAGGTCCACAGGTTGGATATGTTTTCAATTTATTTGTCAGTTTTATCTGGTTCGTCAAACTAGTGGACCAAGAGATAGAATGGGGAGAGTTGACTTATTAACCTATTTTCTTTAAAACTAAAATTAAAATTAAAATAGTTTAAGAAATTAATTTTTATATTATATTATTTAAATAATAGTAATGCTGTAATTTACATTATTAACAATTATAAATTCGGTTTCATTTTTAATTTAATGAAGTAATTTAACATAAAAATAAATATTTTAATTTATTAAAGATATTAATTAATTACAAAATAGAAGATATTTATATTATTAATATATTTTTTCTTAGTTGTATATTATAGAATAGAAAGTAGTGAAAAGTATTGATAAGAGAATTGTTTTGTTTTTTCTTTTTAATTATTAAATGAAGGAAATGTTATTACAGCAATTTTGAAGTGCGTTTAGTGAAATCAATAAATTAACTAATTATTTATTTGACTAAATTACTTTCTAATTTGTACTTTGTTTATTTTTTTTCAAATACTATCACATATTTATATGTATTTTCTTGTTATTCTTAATATATTTGATATTATTGTAGGTGTTTCGAAAAGTATGTTGGAGAATTTAATATACAAGATATTAAATATTTATTTTAATCATTTTATTATTTAAGTATTTATTATATCACTTTAATTTTGAATGTAGTTTATTTTTTTAGAAATAAAAAAATTAAATTAAATTAATAATCAATTGAATTAAATAAAATAACTTTTCTAAATAAAAAAACAATTTTTTAAATTAAAAATTTAATAAAAAACTTAGTTAATTTTTAGAATCTAAAATTACAATTATATAATAATAATAATAATAATTTTATAAAGAAAAACAAATTTTATTTATACAATAAACTTACATGGCCATACATTTTCATCATATTTTATATTGAACAAGTATAGTTTATGAGCTAATTATACCACACACTTTCAATTCGATAAATTAGCAATTCGAAATTTATAATTAAAAGTTTATTAATTAATAACTAGTTTATCATCAAGTTTATAAACTAGTTTTTCTATCCATCACTTCTCAAAATTAAGAAAAGCATGTGAAGTGCGTTTAATATATTTAATGAGCCTGAATTTATAATTTTAAGAAGTCAATAAATTCTTGTAATTAATAAAGAAATTAATAAAGAGGATTGAGAAGACTACAAAGTTCATTGAAGTCTTAAAAGTTACATACTCATTAAATACTAAATAGTCTGAATATTATTTTCCCAAAGTCTGTTACACATACAGCTAAGAAATAGCACATAATATAAATATTTATTACAACATCAGCATCCTCATTTATTATTATTATTAATATTAATAATTAATAATAGTTAATGATAATAATAATAATCATAATGTGTTTGACAGAAAAAAAGGAAAAAAAAAGGTTCTTATTTGACATCAGCAAGTGAGAAAATATTTTTTTTTTCTTCAAATAACACTATTTATACTTTTATTTTCTCTTTTATTTAAATATTTATAAAATTAAAATAAATTAAAAATATAAAATTTTATGAAGAAATATTAATATAAAAAAATAAAAATATTTTATAGGTATTTTGATGTAGTAAATATTATGAATAAAATAAATATAAATTTAAAAGTAGAAATAGTGAGGAAAAAAAGTTAGAAATAGTGTTAGATAAGTAATAAAAAAAAAAGTGTTGAATAGGAAAATAAAAGTAAAAATAGTGATATATGAGAAAAAAAATTGGATAAAATAGTGTGCATGGTGAAGAACACAGTGAGTGAGTGGGGTTATGGAGTGAGGGAGTGAAGTAACTGTCACCACGTAAGAGCAGAACCGTTGTTTGAATTAAACTCCTTAACTTTGCCATCTGCATGGAACCTTGTTCTTACACATTGCACTCTCTTTCTTTCTCTCTCTCTCTTTCTTCTCTTTCTCTCTCTCTAATGCACCCAAACGTTTCTTTCACAGTGCCAATGCTCATTTAACTCTCTCATTCTCTCTCTCTTCACTGTTCTTCTTCTTCCTCTGCTTTCTTCCTTCTCTCATCCTCTCCTCTCTCTCAACTCCACCACCTTTCCGGCCATGGACCAGCACTGGAGCTCTCGCCAAACGTACCATCTCCACCACCTTCACTGTTCTTCTATCCTTTTCTCTTTTTTTCTCATCTGGGTCTTGCTTGTTTTTTCTGATAACTTTTCTGATATAACGTTTTTCACTCTCTTTTCTTGTAAGGTTTGAACGCTACATTTATGATTATCTTGTCAAACGAAACATGCACCACACTGCTGAGATTTTCAGGAACGAGGCTGAACTTCCGCCGGATTCCGCCGCTGCTTATTCCCGTGATGGTATAACATTCTTTATTTCGTTTTCCTGTTTTGTTTTGTTTTGCTTATTCTCCCTGGTTCTTGCTTTGGTTTTGCTCTTCTGTGAGGATTTCTCTGTGCATGTTATCTGCCATTTTCTGGAAAAGTTTTCATCTTTTTCTCTCATACTGTGTTTTGGTAAAAGAGATTACTAAAGGGTGTTCTTGAATTTGCTTGAAGGTTGTCACGGTAACTGATGTTGGTTTTAATCCAATTCTTGTCCCTCAAATTGGAAAACACGTTTTCTCTCTGTTTTTTTTGTTATTCCATGGACAGAAAAGGAGATAGGAAGAAGAAATTATTTTATGGTCCTGAACCATAAATTTTCAATTTTTCTTGACAAAAGTTAATAACTTGTTAGAAACTGTTTTACAATGCATAACCACACTTAATGGAATCATATATATAATTTAATAGCCATTGATTGAAAATTCAAATGTTGAAATTGTGACTGGGAAATAGATTAAGAAGTTGTTTAAATCTCAATTGTTGATTTTTAATTAAGAGTTGCTACTTTGCATTTTATCATTCTAAAATGTGGACCTTAGAGGAGTCAATATTTTAGAAATTGTAACATGTTGCAGAGATAAATCCTTAAATGGATACATATTAAAACTTTGTTTTTAGAACTTAGACAACAGTTACAAAGATATATAATTAAAGCATTTAAAGTATATTGATATATATTAAATCATTATGTCCAAAATTACATTTATTGTTTTTCCCTCATGAGTAATTGCCCCTCTTAAACCAACAAGCTCATTTGAGGTGTTAGAAGTTAAGGGCAATATACAAAATCAATATTCATGAATATTCTAAAACTATTATATTAAGGCTATATAAAAGAATCATTTCATGTTAAAATTACATTACAAAGTGCTCTAGAATTTGAATCATATGTGTATCCAAAGTTTTGAACTGATTTAGTGATTGTTTTAGTGTTGAACAATTGGTATTAATATTAGTTATGGAAAAAATAACTCATCCCTCTCTTTCTAAATGTTATATTTAATATCAACTAGGCAAAATATAACTATTGCCATATATGTATACAATTAATTTATCAAAAAAAATTATAGTTTGACACTCAAAAAAGTTACACCCACTTGATAACTATTTTAATAATATAATAATATATGTTAATATTTTGAATTAAAAAAATAAAATAAATTTAATCAAAATATTATTATTTAGTGAAGTAGTTGTTTTTACTTTATCCACCCCTTCTTTATTAAACAACAAAATTTTTTATTCCATCTCCCTCTATAACATATCCTTTATTTATCTCATACTTTTCTTTTGGTTGTTGTAAAAATCACATTTCTCTAAAATAAAAAAGAATGCTCAGAGATGATAATTAAAATTGGAATGGTTTTGTGAACTAAGAATTTTAAGATGTTGGGTGTTTTCCAAAAAATGTTTTTTTGTGCTGTATATTATGTAAGAAGGCCTTTTTTTTAATAATGGGTATCGATATTTTAACACCAATGTTATCACGTGCATTTATTAAACTACCGATATTATTTTCTTATTCGAGAGTTGAGAGTGTGTGGAGAAATATTGACTTTTGGCATTCTAGTTTAGTTGTTTTGATTTTTGAGTGTCCAAATATCATTTCTATTTGACAATTACGAGGTTGGACTTAGTTGGCAAGTTGAATGTCAGGTGAGCAAACTTTATCTGTTCTGTTTCTTATCTGTACTGTTTCTTGAATGATCCTATAATTAGGGCATGTTTGTAAGAGTGTATTTAAGCTTATGGATTAGCCCTTTGACTAGTCCCAAGAAAACCCTGCAATGGCTACCACCACAAACATGACTGTTTGTTGCTGATGAAAAACTGCGATATATGAATGTTGGGAGAACCATTTTTACAGAGGGTATTTGTGATGATTTTGTTTTCTTGATTAAAAATGTAAACTTTTTGACTAAGAATTTCTTGATGGTAGTTTCTCTGTAGTAATTTTTGTTCTTTCAAAACAATTCTATTGCTTCTTATGTATTGTGTCTGGGAATTATTAATTGTTGTGTGGCAGTTTTTGACTGTAAAATGTGGGATTGATTTTTTCAGCTGTGGATGTCCCGGAAGGATTTTTGCTGGAGTGGTGGTCTATCAACAATGATTTTGAGTTCTTCAAACAAATGCATGTGAGTTACCCTCCTCCCCCCTCTTATTGTCCAACTCAAGTTGGTTTATCAGTGCAATTATGTGATCAATTAGTTGCAGGACAAAGAGGGGCTGTTAGGAGGAAAGCAAGGTTGTAATGCTTTTCAAGAAGTAGGGTCTTCTAAGAATGCAGAACCTATGTATCAATTGCCTAATAATTTTCCTCCTGGTATGTTTCTTGCTCTGCCTCATACATTAGAGCATTTTAAATTGAATGACCTAGAAAATGTTGAAATCGTCTTGCCTCAAATGTGGTACTCCCCTAACATTGACACCCCCTTTTAAGAGCATCTTTCAGTGAAAGCACCAATGGTAAGGAATTGAGTAGAATAGAACTATATCCAAAAAACTAGTTTTTCCGGTGAGAGAGTTTCAAGACTTTAGTACTCTATCAAGTAGTTCATCCTACTTAATGTGGACTTAAATAAATTAGAAAATTATGCATGAGAAGAGTAGGATCTGTCTGCTTTAGCTTTAAGAGTTGGAACTAGATGTTGTTAGTTAACAGACAATTATTTATGTATGTTCAAAATCATTACTAAATTTCTGCTTCCCATCTGATTTTTTTATCAAAAAAAGCATCTCTAATATTTTACAACTTATGATACTCACTTTTTCTATCATGTAATTTTCTCCATTCAATACATTCACTTGTAGTAGATTATTTAAACATGCTAAAAGAAGGACATCAATATCATTTAAGCTTAAACATCTGAAAGATTGACATGGTACATTAGAAGCCTTGGTGATTGTTCTTACAAGGACCAAGTAAAACCAAAACTCCGAATGTCTTCTTCAACTTCTCTTCCTCTCGGCTTCCCCGTTCTCTGCTTTTTGTCTTTTGGTATCTTGGTCTTGGCGAAAGAGGGGCATTATTGCAAAGACACTTCGATGTTCAAATAAGTATGTGTCTTAAATAAATTATTAATGCTAGTCAACCTAACCTTTACCTGTCCCCATTATGTCTATTTATACTTGCCTACGATGGGCCTTAATTGCCATGGGCCTCTCCTAGGATCAACTCACCTGTTAATTAGGGATTTGGTTCTTCTTAAGAGAATAATCTCCAATGAAGAGGGGTAATCAAGTTATTAAGATAAGAGACACAGGGTTGGTCCTAATAGCATCCTAGGCAGAGAGGTTGTCTGGTACACTATTGGTCAGATTATTGTATGATGGCCGAGAGGTCAAGATTTGGGTCGGTACGTGATATCCTTAAATATGTTCTTGATAGTTGATTATATGAATAGAAGACAAGTAAAATATTCTTTCACACTAATAACTTGAATGTTTCATAATAAAGTTTGGGTGGCATATTTAGGGTCAATGCAAGCAGAGCCTTCTCCTTCCCCCCCCACCCTCTCCCCTCTCTTCTTCATTTATTTATTTTTTGTTGCAGTTGGAGCACTCAACAGAGGAAGCAACTTGATGCCATCGCATGTAATGAACATTACCTCAGATAATATATTTTAGTTTGCTTCCGAGAAGGTTTAACTTCTGTTGTTGGATATTTTAATAAACATTTTTTTGGGCAGTTACCTTGTGGATGGCCAGTATTTTCCTCACCATCTGCACACCAAAAAGTAAGTGGTGAAATGCCACAATTTCGATTCCCATTTTCCCATCAAAAGCCATGTGGTGAATTGCAACAGCTTTCACATCGTGAAGTGATGACACCAGTAGCGAAGACAACTGAGGTTCCCAATGTCAATGGTCCAAAAGAAAAATCTGTATTGATTGAGGTAATCTCAATTGAAGTGGCTAAGTTAAAATTTACACACGATTTCACGTAGTTATACTTCTAATAGTCTCATTAGACTGGGAGAATTGTGATAGAGTTGCCAATGACTGCATGTGTTTTTATAAATATAAATTATTCTATGCAATATTTTTACTATCAATAGCTTGACTATTTGTTTTAATAAAATATCTTTGCAGGAAACAGATCCGCTCATTGAGAATTTGTTGAAATCATTTTGGTTGTTTGAGCATGGTCAACCAAGCCTATTTGACAAGCCAACAGTAGGAGAGGTATTGCATGATAAAATAATTCTAACTGGATTATGTGTTGTACAACTTAACTAGTCATGTCTACTTTATATTGCAAAATTTTAACTCCATCTCTCGAAGTAATATACTCTATCATACACAAAAAGGATGATCTAGTGTATGCTTCATTCAATTTAATTTGGAGGAATAATATATTTTTTTCCTAGATTCCTGAATGAATTTTTGAAAAAATATTCTCCAAAGAAAGTGTTTCCCAAACACATAAATGTCTTACTGCAAGGTATTAAAGACAATTTATTACTTTATTGTGGCACACATTATTTAGGAATAAGACGTCTTTTATTTCAAATAAAATCTGAAATGTATTGAATTGTACAGATTTTGTGATTGTGTCCATGGGGATGGGCACAATCTATTCATCCTCTCATTAATTTTCTCCTATCAGTATTTATTGGTTCTAGTTTTGTTTCGCAATGGTTGTCTCATCAATAGAGATATAGGTCACTATATTGTTTGTCAAGCTTTAGTTTGCACATTCATCTGCATCTATATGTAAATGTAAACATTGGTTTGTTCATACCCATGTATAATTGACTAAATAAAATCAGAGGTGGACAAATAATTTAGTATTCTATATGATATTAAACTTGTATTATCTCGTGCTTCTGGTACTACAGAGCAGCAGAAATGCGGAGAATTTGGTGGAAGGTGGAGATGGAAACACTGGTATGAATGCAATTGCTGGTTCAGCCCCAGCATTGGAGGAGGATGAGAACATAAGTGACACAACTGATTCTTCCAGCAGTTTCCAAACTGATGCAGAGACTTCAACTGGTAACTACTTTTTTTGGGGGGATTAATTAACTTGAGTGCATTAGTTGGCATTATCTTATTGAAGTCTGTATAACTTAATTTTTACATTGACCTCCCTTAAGATTAGGACTAATTGATGACTGAAAAATTACACTAGCTCCCTTGCTTTATATATTATTATTAATGCTGAGAGTTATTATCCATAATTAATGTCGAATTGTCCATACAAATAGAGACCAATATGGTCAAGTATTAAATTAACATATTGTGACAAGATATTCTTATTCACCAAATTATGTGGGAGATCAACTATATTCTCCAAGTTTTAGTACAGAGTAAGAATGAGTTTTTAAGTTAACAAAGCTTGCAATCAAATTAAAGGATTGAGCATTAACAATATTGTCAATAACTCATCACCTTTTTTACTTAAATGATATCAACTATTCATATTTGCACACACACACCTCTCTCTTGTGTGTGTGTGGACTTTGTCTACTGTACCTTATTCCTATTTCGTTCTAATTATGGAAATTTTGGCTTGCAGACTCTCAGTTGGAATCCAATGGAGAAACATAAATCAGTATCTTCAAGCATGGAATGTGATATGTTTGTCTGCAATAATGAGTTCCCTTCTGTAAGAGGATTTGATATTATGATTTAATCAATGTACAATACTGCAATGCTACTAAATAAGTTTTATCTGAATTATATCCTTTTACTTCAGTTTTCTGTCGTACCCTTAGGCTAGATACCTATAATATCTATGTTGTTGTTTCTTCTTTTCTTTTGTCCTTTTTGGATGGAAACAGTGATGAGCAGATGTTGGATTTGAGAACAGGGAAATACATACATCCATAGACTTTAGTTTCATGTCTGCTATATAATAATATTGTGATACATTTGTTGAAGTCAATTGAGAGATATGAAATTCTCTCTGGTATTATGGATTATCTCTTTATAATATCATGTTAATACATTTATACATAGTGATGGTAAGATTATTTGTAAATCATGCTATCTGATATTTGGTTACAAACTACAATATGAATATACATTTTTGCATAAACATCACATTACTTATAATCTTTGGAGAAGTTTGAGTATAAGGAGGAATTAGGTTAGTTTGTCATACAGAAAAACTTGTTGAAAGTAAACTAGAAAATTCCAGTGTTAACTATCCCATAAAAGAAATACTTAATAAACCATTTAGACCAAAGATTAATTAGGTTAGTATGCTACTTTTTTATGTAATGTCTTTCATTGGATCCATTTTTATAACTGAAGTCTCTTTTGGCATTATTCGCATACGAACAAAACTACCCTAGCCAATCCATTATTATTTTCTCCTCAATAAGTGTTACTCTAACCTTCTCCTAGATATATTTGGGGATGTTTAATCATCCACCTCTAGCATTTTTAACTCTACTACACATGTTTCTTTCACCTACAAGCATTCATGATTGTATAACATCAATAATCTTATAGCTTTCCTATAGGATTTCCCTTTGAGCTCAATATGAGCTTTGAGATCTCAATTTATGCTTGAATTTACTTATTCTCTTACACAAGAAAAACTATCCTTTAGAGGTTAAGATGTTGATACGACTCTTGAAGCCTCAAAATAAAGGAGCTCTACTAATAAACTTGATGACGATACAGAAGATCATGGGGCGAGGCAACAATTGAAGTGTCACAGATACACCCAATTTCCGTTTGGGCATTAGGATAGTGATTATGCCTATTTCATCAAGATAAAGAAGACATAGTTTATCACAACTAGTTCTTGCCTAGTAAAAAGCACAATGCAAATAAATCCACCAGAGAGTTTTTGAAAAATAGCCCCATTGAACAAATAAATGCACGATACTCCGTTTTTTGATTTCCGTGATATCTTATCTTGAAAGAAATCTTTTAAGAATTATGATGTTGATATAAATCTTGAAGCTTGAGAAGAAGGGTATTCTTCCAACTAACATGATAATGATGGAGAAGATCATGGGTGAATCAACAATTGAAGAGTCATTTATAGAACCAATCTCCTTAGATGGAAATGTGTAATATGAAATTTTAGGTACAATTCCATGATTTGGTTGGGGTATCGTTAATGTTTTTGGCATTGGAATAACAATTTTTCCCATTTCATCGAGATAAAGAAGTCGTAGAGTATCGTAACTACTTCCCAACGAAAAAAACTCAACAAAAATAAACCCACAAGAGGCTATTTGTAAAATAGCTCAATTTAACTAATAGATGTTCTAGTCATATTGTCTAGTTCCTTATATAGGAATTGAATCAAATGAGGCCTTTTTAACTCAATGGTGAGTAATGACATTGTAAGGCGTAAGTCATCGACTTGAATCTGAAATGCAAAGTCACATGGAAACAAAGAAGTCGCAAAGGTGCCTTGGTAAAGAAATAATTCCCTCAGTGCTAACATATCTAGACTAAAGGCATGTTTGGAAGAAAGCTAAGTCATATGTTTGGTACATGCGAAGTCGTATGGAAACAGAGAAAGTCTCAAAGGTTTCATGGTAAACAAAGAAGTCTTCAATTCTTACAAATAGACAATTACTCAAGTTCATTACAGAGATTTGATTCGGAAATGTTGTGTAATATTCAAGGCTAACACAAGTTATATTATTAAGTTTCCAAATGTGGCAATAGACATTAGTAGAAAGTTTATATTGTTATTGCTTAGGGCAATTATTGTATAACCTTGGCCCACAAATTATGATTATGATATGAAAAATATTTCGTGGTATTCATAAAACCAATCAAAGGTATATGCACAAGGGAAGGGATTTGTGATTATCTAGTTCTATAAAAGTTTAGTTGTGGTTGAAACCTAATCCGAATTATGCTATTTTTGTCACATTAAATCTTAAACAAGTCTCTTCAACTATGGCGACCTTGGTCTGACCATCAACGTATTGGTGGCAAGTTGAATAAAACTTCAATTGATCATTGATGATCTTTAGAAAGGTTTTAAAAATTAATTAATTTTCAAATATTTGTTTGATATATGGTGGTAGGAAACCCACACAAGGGAAAATTTTCACCAAAAAAACAAATTAATAGTAAAAAGGTGTCATTTCTTAAAAAACTTCAACGAGATGGAATAATAAAAAAGGTTTGTGGTAAGGTTCTTCCAAGGAATATGCGATGTAGATAAAGAAAAGATGGTGAATGGGATATGAGTATAGAAACACAATTCATATAGGTACATAGTTCATTCTCTTACATAATTATCCTGAGACCTCCTTTAATACGAACCTAAAACGTTCTTGATGCGAATTCAATATGTGAGATGAAAGTTTGTTGAAAGGCTTCAATCACTATGGTAAGGAACGTAATAGGCTTCTATCATTCTTGTGCTCCTTCAATAAACTTGAGGATTTGAATCATAATTTTTAATGATTCTAAAAAAATGGTCAACAAGATTGATAGAATCATGACAAAGTCTACAATGAGATCTTTCTGAGGCTTATATGCTATACAGATAAAGAAAATAGTTTCTAGTTTTGAATGTTACACAAGTATAGATACACAATTTATATACGGACATGGTTCATTCACTTACATTATTATCACAAGGCTCTTTAAAATGAACGTAGATTGTTGTTGGTGTCATGGTGCATTCCGTACGCAAGATGTAAGGTTATTATTGAGAGACCCAATCACCATGGTGTAAGGATTATAGAAGGAAACCTTAGCCTGGTGATCCTTCAATATACTTGAGGTATTGAGTCACAATGCTTGAATGATTGTAAATGAAGTGTCCCTTTTTAAAACTTATCAACAAGAGGGATGCTATCATGAAAATGTCCATGGTAAGGTTCTTTCAAGGCTTATATGGTGTAGATAAAGAAGGAATTCATGGTTACAAGGAAAATGGTACAGGTATAGATGCACAATTTATCTTTTTCCTTTGTCATAATACTTTCTTTACAGTGAACTTCGCACATTGTTGGTGTGATGGTGAATTAGTACTCAAGATGTAAGCATCATAATAGGAAACCTTGACCTAGGGCTCCTTCAACAAACTTAAGAATTTTAGTAACAATGTTCCAATGACTAACTTGTAAAACATGTAGAAACTATCTAATCATAAAGCAAAAGAGAATTTTTATTTAGTTTAGGTATACTCTATCCAAGTAGAGGTTTAGAAAATAAACAATCACATATCACTGACAGGTTGGTCATCAAGACTATGTTAACTTTTTTCTTAATAGAAATTAGAATGCTAAGGCATCATTATGTTGTTTGTCATCCCAACTATGTTGGCACCACAAATAACATCAATCATATGCAACAACTCAAAATACCATAAAGAAAGAAGAAAATACAAAACACAGTGTGGGGACAAAATTGACCCACTAATCCCCATCCCTATAGAGTGGTAAACAAATTTAGACTATTTTACCTTAATAGCTAGAGAATACCAAGTAGAACCAAATCCTTTGTCTAACCTAGAATAAGGTAAATGTGTTGCTTGAATTTAGAGTTACCATTGTTCATCAATTCCTATAAAAATAATTACATCTATATACACTGGCTAAAAATCAATCGTTTTGTAACTTACCTTGAAGCATAAAAGTAAGAACTTGCCTAATAAAGAACAAAATACATAGAATATTAAGATTCTCAAAAGTAGTTTCTGACATGTATCTTTAGGTCTAATCTAACTTTAGATGGCAATTCCTATGAAGGTATCTTTGGGAAAACTAGTTATGATTGTGATTTCATGTGGGATTAGCTCTACTCAAATTAGATGAAGGTAAGTGGTACCTAGAAGAACATTGACACCTAAAATAGGAAACTCTTAGTTGAGTAACAAAATTGGGATTAGGTCTTTGTAACTATGAGAAAGGACCTTATCCCATATACATGGTTGTTAAGAAGTGGACTTTAAGACTAACTCAATCCCATAAAACCGGCTCAATGAGGTGAGGTTTGCACCCACTTATATACTATGAAAGGCTCTAATCTCTAGTCGATGTGGGATCTCCAACACACCTCCCTCACGCCGTGACTGTCAACTCGTGCGTGAGACTATATATTATGGGTGGTCCGATAGCGGCCCGATAGCAGGTGACACGATAGGCCCAACACAAACACTCGCTAGGATAGGCTCGAAATGACTCTGATACCATGTTAAGAAGTGGACTTTAAGCCTAACTCAATCCCATAAAACCGGCTCAAAGAGGGTTTGCACCCACTTATATACTATGAAAGACTCTAATTTCTTGTCGATGTGGGATCTCCAACAATGGTGACCTTTTGGGATCATGCCCTTGGTAGCCCCCGAAACCCCCTTCCTTTATCTCTGGACCTCATCCTACAACAATTGGCAGTAACTTGGTGTCACATTTGATAGGGAATTTATATGTTCTACTATCTTGGACATTCACCAATATTTTTCTTTAGGCTGAACAAAGTATGCAACACACAATATTCACAATGTGAGTAGTATGTGATTGGAAAATTAGGTTTTGATACCAATTGGAATATAAATAGTGAAGAGAAATAGAGAAGGGATAGAAATATAAAGAGAGGAAAATTTCATTATTACTAAAATATTGAACTACCTTCAATTGTAAAGCAAAGGACCTCTTAAAGCAAAGATGAGGATCCTATGAATTGGTCTATCATTGGTTTCGTCTATGATTTCTTTAAAGAGGGTTCCTTGTTTGGTATGTAATTATTTATAGCTTTAATACATTTTTATGTTTTAAATTTTTTTGAGGATGTATTAACCTCTTTTGTAGCATTAATTCCTTGTTTCCTTTCTCTTTGCTCATTCCTGATTTATCATTGGTTGGACTTCTTATGTTTTGTTTCTAGAACACGAATCTTGTCAACACTAGAGGTATCAAGGCTAATTTGTGATGAACAACTAGCATGGAGAAAAGGCTTCCCAACTATTTTTTTAACCTGGAAAGAAAATGGTGAGTGTCCAATTTTGTTTTGAAGTTTGCACACAATACCATCTAACCCAAGTAGGCTCTTGTTCACTCAGCAGAAGAAATAAACGGAAATTTTCACATTATTAAGAGGTGGTTTGTTTTCCTGAACCTGTTTTGAAAGTTTTTCTTCTTATACTATAAATTTTTAAGGCTAATAACGTGGTGAAATTTTTACTTTGGGGAATTCCTCTGTTTGTAGTATATAAAAGCTGAAGTGCCTGCTATTGTACTGGCAGTTCAGCTTCTTAGCCTAATCTTCAACAACAGTTTGTTGGTTTTGCCATTTTCTTTGAGTTTACATTTTTGTGAATCAATCAATCTTTTGCACCTAATCAGCCTTCTTCTGTTGTCTTCACTGCAGCACTTGGAGATCCTTCAGTTCCCATAAGACCATTTTTTCTTTTTCTTCCATTACATGCTGAAACAAATGAACAACAAAGGAGACATTAAAGTTGCTGACTCACTAAGATTCCTATTCTGTAAATCATATTAGTTGTAGCAGGAAAACATATCTTTAGAGCTCACACGAATGTGTGTCTTAACATCAATCACACACCGAAATTGGAGTCTTCAATTACACAAGGTGCTCAAAACTTTTACTTTCAGATTTACTAGTACATAATAACTGATCAACCTCGTGATATTGCTTTCCTTTCCTTGCCTTTGCTGTACTAGTATATATTTAATCAATCTCGTGTTAAAGCTTACCTTGTTGATTTTATTCACAACTTATAACTCACTAGCTTGGCTTCTTTCCTCCAGTTATGATTCATTTATCATGTTTATTGTCTTCACTGGCTTCGACTTTACTGTCTGTCCTGCACATATCTAATTACTTATTTATGGCAATAGAAATTTATAAAATGTTGGTTTCCCTGAAAAGCTCTTATCAAAGAAGTGAAGTTTGCACATGGCAAACTTATTATAATCATATATCTATATTATAACTTCACTTAGTTGCTACCGAAGCACCTGCAAAGCCTTGAAGTTAATTAGAGTTCACATAATTTTCTTAGTGGTTTGATTTGATTACTTTGTTCTTGACCATTTGGGATATTACTTTCCATTTATTAGGAGAGATCAGACCCCACAATGGAAACACCTCATGCACAAGGCTGCCCCCCTTTTTTTGAGACCTGTATTCAATAGTTTCTTTCATGAACTTTCTGGTCTGATTCAACATCAATCAACACAGGACTACTGAATTCATGAAATAAATTAATATTTATGTAGTTTTACTTGATGCTAATATCGTAGGAGTTTTCTCCATAGAAAATTAGTCATTAGTCATTCATTACTAATGACATTTTTCTGTAATTCCTTTTGGCCCCAAGCTTTGGTTGGATTGAAACTATATTTTCTTGACAACTAGATTGAAACTGTATTTTCTTGACAACTATTGTGATGAACAATAGCCATTGGTAGGTGGCAAGATATTTTCCAGCAATAAGTATATGTATATTGTAGAGTTCTATGATTTTAGAACTCATGTGAGATTCTTTTGATGATATCTTGTAACTTGCAAAATATTATTGTATAATCTTCTGCAGTTGGTGGAAATGTTGGGTTAGTTATGGAAGCATTTGGCACTTCTCTCTCGACTTTGGTGAAGCATGTTTTCTTGTGTATGTGAAATGCAAATATTCAAAAAGGATTTCATGTAAACCTGGGTCTTATGATACAGTGAATAAATGATCTCTACTATAAGAAAAATGAAAATGCATTTCAATAACTTGTAACCAAATTAAAATAAGGAGGGGGGAGCATAAACTGGAATTGTTTGTCAATGGAATTAAGATCCTCGGAAGTTGTTCACTGTTTTCATAACTTCTTTAGAAATTAAAATTCCTTGTGGAACAATAAATGCTGGAAAAGATGGGATTGATTTTTCCAGCAATGGAGGTATTTTTGCTGTAGTGGTGGTCCCTAGCTTTGATAATATTAAGTTGTTAAGAATATGGTTTCAAATGCATGTGGGTTACAATTGCTCCCTCTAATTGTGGCCCAATTCTAGTTGGTTTATCCATACAGTAATGTGATCAAATCTCAAGGTTTAGCAGCCACACAAGGATGTAATGCTTCTCAAGAAGTAGGGTGTTCCATGAATGAAGAAGCAGAAAGTCAGTTGTTTGATAATTTTACTCTAGGTATGTTTCTTGGTCTGGTTCAAACAAATTGAATGTTGTCATGCATGTACACATTCATAAATTGATATGCCTGCACATTGCCCTGCCTACTGAACTTTATTTTCATATTTTGTTGAATAAAGTTTGATGGGAAAAGGCTTGTTCTATGTTGCCAACCCTTCCTAATGCATATGTTTTGATTGTTAGCAACTCAAATGTGAATTTCTTGGCCTTCTTGACTTGAGTTCAACTAGAATCGATTTTTCAGCTTGAACTTGGTTCAATTCAAGCTTGTGAACTGTTTGGTTAAAGCTCATTAGCTTTACTTGGTTCAACTTTTTTATTAAACCAAATGAGCTAATCTAGACCATAAGAGTCTAGTCATTCAACCAAATGAGTAACTATTCATAGCTCAAGTTCAATTCATTTATTTAACAAACTCAACTTTCAACTCAAGTTCAGTTCATGAACTAAGTTCAACAAATCAATTATCAAATCAAAATCTCAAATTAATTGAGTTGATTTTACTCATTGTGAACCATGCTTGTAATAGTTTCCTTCCATAGAGAGAATTAACTAAAAGATTTTGTTATAGGATTGCCAATGATTGCGTATATTTGTATAAATAAAACTATTATATACAATAATTTTACTGTCAATTGCATAACCAGTTGCGTTAATCAAATTATTTTCACTATTAATAAATTATTTACAACAAAATTAATAATTACTTTAATTTTATCAACATGTTATTTGTATGTTGTATCCTGAAGAAAGAGCAAGGGCAAAATAACAACATCCACAAAATGTAGTAACAAATTAGTCTCTCTCTAACAACAATTTTACAATTGATGTTCAATTGTTTATTGATATTCATTTGAAGCAACTAAGTAGCATTAGTTAGTATATTATTATGTATTAAACATTAAGAAACCTCTTACAAGAAGGTAAGATGGTAAGAAAAGTGTCTTCATCTTGAAGTGAAGATGGTAATTGCAGCATTTCACTTCACCACTTAATTCTTTTTAGGGCTAGAGGTGTAAGTGAGTTGAGTTTGGTCTTATTTAAGACCCGACCGAGTAAGATTCTTTGTTGGCAAATTCTCGCTCCACCTTCATACCTTCTCCCTCCACCTCCATATTAATTGTGAAAATTCAATTTTAACCTTTTTAAAAATTTTAAATAACCCTCAATAAGGCATAACATCACCTTTTTTAAATAACCTCACCTCAGTTGCACCCTGTGCCCCCATACTTTTCTTCTCACTGCAACACTTCCATTCTTCTCCCTAGAAGCGTTTGAGAGAGTAGTTCCATCATTTGACCATGTGTGAAGAGGGTTGCGAGGACATTCGTTGTATTCGATATTCCCCAATGAAGATAATTTTTTTTTCTGGGTTTTGTGACTCCAAAAAAATGAAAAGAAAAGAAATAAGCGAACAAAAACATGACCACCACCAGTAAAAACACCATAAAACTTACCTACCTCTACCATCAATGTTCATCATCAGCCACCACAAGCAACCAACACCACTTGAAAATGAAGAAGACACCACACTCTCCACTATAATCAAAAGGGTATTGTTGGAATTAAAAAAAGTATGAAGGTGCAGGGGGAAGGTATGGAGGTGCAGGAAGACATCATACTCACTAATGTTGCTTTAATTGTGTTAAATGATTGCTTGATAGAAATTAATTTTATTACAATACAATAATCACATTAGGAAATGTTGTTAACATCTACAAAGAGATAGTAGTTGTGGGCAATGCAAATGGTTCATAAGCAAAAGTTTAATACAGTAGAGTTAATAGGGTGGTGACAATTATAGGGGTTAAGCTAAAGTTTACGCACAATTTTTTGTGATTATACTTGTATTAATCTTATTCTATAAAGAGAATTTGTTCGACCTTTGTGTGGTAGAGTTGTTCTATATTATATTTTTACCATGAATTGTGTAACTATAGTTCTAGGGAAATATTCTTTTTAGGGAAAAATTCAGTGCTTGAGAACTTATCCAATTCATTATGGTTGTTTGAATAAGATCAACTCGATCTATTTGACAAGTCGATTGTAGGAGAAATCATGCACAAAAAATCCGAACAAAATGTATTGTGCAACTTTACAAGTCATGCTTATGTTATATCATAATATTGAAGTTAATCTATTTTTAAGATTTTATCTTTATCACACACACAAAAGATGACTTAGTGTTTGCTTGATTCATGAACAAATAGGAGGAATAATAACTTTTTTTCCTTGAAATACTTTTTTTGTAAAAATTTATTCTTCTAAATAGAAAGTTGATTCCAAATAAGGTAAATGTAATTAGTTGTGACATTACTTACATGTGTAGGACGTGTTATTTGGAAAATAATACTTTTTTCAAATAAAATATGAAATGTCTCCAAAGTAACTCATTTGTGTTTTGCAATAACTTGCTTTGGAAAATAATAACCTTTTTAAAAAAGTCTTTCAAGAAACTAGGGAAAAAATGATTGTTCCTCCAAATTAAATTGAATCAAACATACACCAAATCATCAAACTAGGGAAGATATATTGCTACAAGTCTGTAACAAATTTATTTCAATTTATGATATTTGTTGCATAATCAGGAGAATTATGTTATAATTAAGTGCATATTCCATTTTATATTTATTAGGACAGATTTGTTAGTGATTTGATTTGTACAACTTTAAACCCCCATTATTTCTTGTTTTCATTACTTATTATTTCTTTCCTTAATTAGGTTGTAGAACAGTCTATAAATAGAGACTGTAAACATTTGTAACATATCTTATAAATATATTTCATCTATTTTTTCCACTTGGTATCATGCTTCCGCAAATTATTATTATTTTTTTTTTTTAGCCTTCATTGTTGTAATCATTTTCCTTGATAGCCTTATTCCTTGGTAGCCTTCATTGCTGCAATTTTTTTT
>Ga0123342_1004028_pt1 | contig 22898 bp, 17 predicted proteins | sample Turbeawhitnodule_FD_89960 | JGI IMG/M metagenome (GOLD analysis project Ga0123342, IMG submission 89960) | Root nodule microbial communities of legume samples collected from Mexico - Turtle bean Mexico white nodule | ecosystem: Host-associated > Plants > Roots > Nodule | place: Mexico: Nepantla... | reverse complement strand
AACAAACGGAATTGAAAATTTAATGGTAAGCTTAAGTGCAAATCTTTTATTTTTTTTTTTTGTATGAATGCGTGGGTGAAAAAATTTTGGATTGAATGGGTAGAAGGAAAAGAGAAAAAAAAAAAAAAAAAAAAAAAAATACAAGAAGAGGAAATAAGTGATAGATGTAAGGAAAAGAAAATATAAGTTTGGGTAACTATAGATTACTCTCCTTTTCAATTTATAACTCATAAATTATTATTTTATTATAATATTTTTTTATTTGTTTTTATTATTATAATAGAATATTTTATTATGAAAAGCAATTATCAAGTGAATGTATATAAAAATAGCAGTGTCAAAGAAAAAAATATATACCAATATCAAAGTATCATTGTCCAAAATAATATTAATCAATATTTTTTCTTAACTATGTTTTTTAAAGAAAAAAAGAGAGGAAAATCATATATATGTGATGCGTTAAAATAATAAATAAAGATAGATTAAAAAAAGCATAATATGAAATTTTAAATAAAGATATATTTTTCAATTATAGCATTAAACGATTAACAAAAGGAAAAGAGTAAATTAGGTTTTGTCAATGAAAAAAATCATGAGAGCTGATTAACAAGGTGGCTATTAGCAACTTGTCCTGTATTAAGTAGTCCTTATGCTAATTATGTGGTAATAATTGTAATTTAAGACTCAAAATCATTAACTAGTTAATTATAATATATGTAGTATAGAGGAAGGAGGGTAATAATATTTTCTTCTCCTCTACACAGATAAGGCTTTTCTTGATTAAAAAAGCATTAATTAAATAACAAATTGTTCTCATGTTATTTAAGATATTATTATTAAGATTAATATTTGTTTTTCCTTTCACATTAAGTTTCTTATTTTCATATTTTTTTCTTATTTGAAATCATAAAGTCCTATTTCAAGTAAAATCACTTTCAAATCTCATCTTTCATTCATATCTCAGCATAAGAGTTTCAACTTTTCAATCTCTCTCATTTTAAAGATATCCACTTTTTGATAAAAATACAAATGAGAAGTGTTTATATATATATGGACAACCTCGTATTAAATCAAGCTCACAATATTATATAACATATTTTTCATGTTATGCTACATATGAAGGTCTTATTTTAAGCATATAAATGTAAAATGACATTATTTCTTAATATGTGAAGATAATGAACATACATTATAAATATCGTTTACAGTAAAACTGTATATTAACATTTTTAAATATCAAACACTAATCATAAATTTATGCCTTTTTAAATGATTTGGCGTGCACACCACACAGTCACTGAATTAAAATGTGCATTATTAGAAACTACTTATAAATCATGTTAATTACTAGAGATGATTCTTTATGTATTAAGAAATTTTCATGGGTAGATACAGATATAAAAATTAAAATCAAAATTAGAAAGTTGTATTAAAATATTATTTGACGTACATATTTTAGTATACAAATTAAAACAATCAAACTTCTATGATTTTGAGTACGAAAGATAAAGAAATAAATGAATTTACTTTAATTGATGGAACACTTCACCTGGTCAATCTCAAAAAGTAAATTAATTTGTGGGAAGAAAAAGATTAACCCAGGTTTATCTGACGTACGTGTTACTTAATTATCTTTTTTATGTTTAATATGACACTTTATCTGCAATAATAATAATCTTCTACTTAAATGCCTATTATCAAGGTTAGGTCTAATTAATTATTGCTCAGAACTCATTATCTCTACCACACTTCTACATTGATCAGGTCCAAATTCTATTAATCAGAAAACAATTGTAAGGTCGATTCACAATATTCAAAAGGTTATTCCTTAATTATTAAATTATCATACTAGTAACTACCAAGCCTTCACTGCTTCTATACCTCATACCTTTGTAAGTCAATTTGTTCAACCTAAAAGTAATTTGGTTATAACATTTTTTGCACTTATTTTTTTCCTCTAAACTTTACTTTTTTATTTATACAATTATTATAAATTTTTAAACCTGTTTTAAGTTGAAAAAAACATAATAAAAAATTTGTATAAATAATATGAAGATAAGAAAAGTTTAGCATATGCTTTTAATTACAATAGTAACACTAAATTACATGAGTGTTTTTTTACAGAAATTATATAAGTGTTTAAAAAAGGCATCAAATATTGGTTAATTCATAAACTGGTTTAACTAATACGAGAATATATATATATATATATATATATATATATATATATATATTATATTTCAAACAATACAAAAGGATTTTTTTAAAGATGGAAACCGCATGCAGAGCTTTTAAATAAGGCATCAGTGCTAGTAAAAGATGTTTTCTTTTTAATTTTATTATAAAATATATATTTCTTATCAATTAACAAAACCTTCATTTAAATTTTTAGAACTGCAAGTAAAATAATTAAAATAAAATCTCTTTTAGAATAGAAAATAAAATAGAATAAAAATACAGTAATGTATGTGTAAAAATAAAATAAAATAAATTGTACAATTCAAAATATATAAAAAAAAAATCACAAATATTAACTTTTTAGAATTGAGAAAGTATCTGGATTTCACATTCTATGATTAAAAAATTAAGAAGGGTAATTTTAGTATTTTTTAAAGTAAGGGAGTGCATGAGAAAAAAAGGGGTGCAGAAAGAATTTTCCCGTTAAAGAAACTTGTTTATTGATAATGGGCCTAGGTTTTACCTAGTTGGGCTTTGAGTTTGAGCTAACAACTAGACCTACATCTCCATATGTTCTTCTGTCACTCCATACAAAACATGAAAATATTTTTTTATCCTTCTTGTGTCATTGTCATATTTTGGATTACATAATCCGAAAATTAATCTCGAATTTGAAAATAGCTTATGGATTATATAATTCAGAATATATTTTAAAAAAATGGTATTCTGGATTATATAATATGAATGTCTAGATTTGAGAGTAAATTCTGGATTATGTAATTCAGACATACATTTGAAAAAAAAAAACTTCCAGATTACATAATCTAAAAGCTAATTTAGACTTCTAGATTATGTAATCCAGAAACTAATCATACATATGAAAATATACATATGAAAATAAGCTTTCAGAAAAAGACTTTCAGATTACATAATCTGAAATATTAGATAGAGACATTTTTGGGTAGGAGAAAAACAAATGAAGCATAACAATTGTTGAATAACAAAAAAAAAGTGACGGTGACCATTAGAATTAGATGTAGGAGTAGACGCATAAAAAAAATCCACGAGATTGTTACCCTTATATTAGTAAGGTGATGTAATATGGAGCCGTTAAAATTTCCGAAAATGTGTATGGGTTCTAATACTTTATTATTAATCTATTTCATACATGTCCATATGCATTAGTTTTCAAATAATAATAACAATAATATCACACTTCTTGTTTAGGGCATAATACGCTTTGATAGAAACAAATATGCAAAGAGAAGTTTTGAGAAGAAACTGATTTTATTCATGTCAAAGTTCTTATCAATACATGCTTGTAGTTATAAGAAGATTGTACAATGTAACAAAAAGTTGTTACGACTTACAATGATTAATTCTTTAAGAAGGGATTGTATTTAGAGAACACATTTCAACATGTTAAGTATATCACAAATATATTTTTTAGATTGAGAAAAAAAGAAGAAGAAAAGCATTGGAGAGATATTTAAACTTAATACCCAATAAATATTAAAGATCACCAACTTGCTTGAGAGCAAAAAATCAGAATGTAATTGAGATATTACATATTGTAATAATGTTGAAGAAAAGCATCTCAGATTATACACAATGACTGGGTTTCCTTTCCGTTCTATCCTAAAAAATGTTTTGCATTATTTTACCTTTCTAACTACTAACTTAAACATTCTAAAAAATAACATGTAATATAGTAGAAAAATTCTTAACACTATTTAATTACACAAACTCCCACAAAATTTTATATTTTCATAAAACTAACTTTTCTTTAAATTTATTTACAATAAACTTCCATATTTCCATTCTTCTTATGTGTTCCAAAATACTTAAACACGAAGTATGACATAAAATGATTTATAATTTTTCAAACACTTTTATCTTTTCCCTATCTAATCCAAACCCTAAAAATATACTTTTATTATACACAATCTATTTTTATTATACACTACCATAAAATCATTAAATAAAAACTAATTTTAAAAACAAAAATAATTAATTTTCATAATAACTAAATTAGATACCAATTTAAAAACTATTTATCAATAATATAAATAAATTTAGAAACCAATAAATTTTTTAGTCTTTAAAATGTCTCTAATAACAACTAATTAATTTTAGTATTTAAAATTAGTTTTTATTTAATGATTTTTTTTAATGATAATTAATTTTCAATCATAACGTCATCCCAAAATTTCTCATAACTCCGCAAATTGTTTCTTAAACTAACAAATGATAATAAATGCTAAACTCAAACAACTGAAATAATACGTAAATTATTAATAGATAAAATTATTTTTCTTACTTAATATGTAATTCTATACTTTTTAATGTTATTAAATATTTTTGATTAGGCTCACTTTTAGTTTTCTTGCTTTTATTACTGTTACTACTATTCAATATTATAATTATTATTAATCTATGTTAAAATTAAAAGGAAAAGCAATTCATGGAAATACATGTGATAAATCAGAGATATGCATTTTTTTCTTATTTTCTTTTTCAATAAATTAAGTGTTTTAAAACCAACTAAATACATTAAAAAGAAAAAAAAAAGGAAAAAAAATCAAAATTCACGTAAATGACAAACTTTTTAAAAAAAGTATCTTTTAATAATCTATTAAAAAATGGAAATATTCGAACAAAATTTAATGCACAATATCACGGATTAAATAATAAATAATCAGTTATGTGGTCATTAATCAACGTTTTATGCACTTTTGAAATTTGACTTTCTTTCAAATTATTATTCATTAAAAAAATCTAATGACAAAAAAATTAGGACATTAAAAGAAGAACACTACAATTATGCACAACATATAAACAACAATCAGGCCATGTTCAAAACTAAATATATTAGAAATCTGGAATCTATGGACATAATAAATCATGTTTTTGAAATTCTCATGTTACAAAGAACCCTTGGTAGTGCCATGAAATTCATACTTCACTTATTAATAGGAAACATAGTAATGCCTCTAACACGTTCAAATGAAAGGGAGACAATACTGGTTAATATAATATAATTAACTGATTAATTTAAAATAAAGGATATTATTTTTCTCTTGATAGTCGATCCATAAATTTTCGAGACAATTATACAAGTATTTTTTTTTCTTCTAAAAATATTTATTATACATTTTTTTCTTTTTATCTCTCCTCGTATCATACATTTTATAAGTTTATTTTTTTTTCTGTATCTAGATTTAGATGGAAGGTAAATCAAAATTTAGAATTTTCACCTAGGGTCGAACTTTTACACAGAGAGATACAAATACACAACGGGACATTTCACCCATCATTGTTAAGCCTTATAGTGGAGAACAATTGATTGCTAAATATTTTAATATCATACACATTTCAAAGTTTCTTGTTTTGACTAATGTGTTATATCTACTAAATTTCAAATTTAATTTGATCTTTATTTTCAAATTAACTAATTCCACACATTAATAAGTGTCTGATACACTGACCTCACCACTAAGAGGATGATTGGTATAATTAATATTGAAGCAGGTATGTACAAATCTAAGTCAACCTCTAACCTTCCCAATACATCTCTTGTTATATTAAATCCCTTCAATTATGTCAATTCTTTTAATAAAGTGCTCATTAATATATGGCTATGCAAATTAGGACATTTATCTAATGAAAGCATGTTAGTCATGAAACAACATTATTCCACTTTCAATTTTTCCAGAGATATTGTTTGTGATGCTTGTCAAAGTTAACAAAAGAAATTGATTTTTCTCATTATAAATCTCTTTCTCCTTTTATATTAACATGCGTTGATATTTGGAATCCTTGATTGTACATCTATACATGGTCATAACTAATGTATTACTATTGTTACTGCTCATACTAGATTTTTTGGGTTTTCCCAATGTATTCTAAAATTAAAATACACCCTCTTTTGGAAGGAATTGTTAATTTTGTTGAAAGATAATTTGATGCAAAAATCAAAATTATTTGATAAGATAATAGTGTGGAATTTACCTGAGTCATTTGTTTTTCAATATAGTAGTATTATACATCAAACTACATGCGTTGAAACCCCTCAACAAAAAAAGGAAGCATAAACATTTATTCAATATGACTTTATCTCTCTTATTTTAATCTAACCTTCCCAACCTTTTTTGGTCTTATGCTTTAATCCATGTTGCTAATAAACTTTATTCCCACATCTTTTTTGAAAAGTGTTTTCTTCATGGTGATCTCACAAAAGAGGTGTATATGGTTTTGCCTTTGGGTGTGCAATATATCAGATATGGTCAAGTCTATAAGTTACAACGCTCTTTTTATGGTTGAAGCAGGTCAACTTTCAATGGTATGCTCAATTATCAACCTTTCTTATAATTCTTGGTTTCAAACAATCCTTTGTTGACTACTCTCTTTACTTTGAAAAATGAGACTTCCTTCACTGCCTTATTGGTTTATGTTAAGGATATTGTTCTCATTGAAAATGATTTATCTATCATTTCTTACATTACAAACATATTGGATGCCAGTTTTAAGATAAAAGATCTTGGTGATCTAAGATATTTATTTGGTTTTGAGGTTGCATGTGGAACTTATGGTATCAATATTTGTAAAAAAAAAATGCTTTAGATCTTCTCTATGATACTAATATGTTGAATTCTAAATCTTTTTCTACTCTTTTTTATTATTGCACCAAATTGCATCAATCTTTCGAGCCTTTGTTTTATAACTTATAGGTGTCTTCATATAGACATTTGATTGGTAGGTTGGTATATCTTATAAATACCAAACTTGATATTACTTTTGCCGTTCAACACTCGAGTCAATCCATTTTTCATCTCACTATAATCATTACACAACTCTTTATTGTATCCTTCGTTACATTAAAGTTGTTCATGGACTTTCCTTCTATTAGTGAACTTCAACTCAGCTTTTAGCAATTTTGTTTGGGTTAGTTGTATTGATACTAGTAAATTCATAATTGGGTTCTCTTTCTAACTTGGTTCTTCTCTTATACCCTAGAAATCTAAGAAGCAAGCCAAGTTTTGCGAAGTTCTTTTGAGACTGACTATTGTGCTCTTAATGGTGTCACTTGTGAGATTCAATGACTCACATATTTGCTTCATAACTTTGGTATTTCTCCTAAACCTACCTTGATGTTATGTGACAATAAACTTATTCTTCACATTCCTATTTTTCATGAGAGAACCAAATATATTGAGATTAATTGTCACTTGACTCGTGATAAATTACTTTCTAGATTGATTAAGCTTTCCTCTATTAATTCAACACAACAACTTGTCAATGTCTACACAAAAGTATTAACTCCACTTACTTTTCATTTTTTTATTCCAAATTTAGGCATGAGTGGATATTCATTCCTCGACTTTATAGAGATATTAGTTTTATCTCTATTGTTAGTTAAAATAAATTTTATCATAAATCACTTGGTATTAGTCTTATTTCTAGTTAATATATATTAGTCTTATCTCTATTGTTAGTTAAAATAATTTTTATTATAAATTAGTACTATTACTATAAATTAGTCAGTATTAGTTTCATCTCTATTTTTAGTTATAATTAATTTTATTATAAATCGGTTAGTCTGATATAATTAATTTATATATATTTAACTTGTAACAAATGTGTAAGTGAATAATAATATTTGAAATATTATTCTTTTATTTTTGTATATTTTTTTCTTTCCCGGATTTTAGATATGGTATGCTATGAATTTTATAAGAAAAAATAGGAAAAATTATATATAAAATTTTGAAGTTAATTATATAGAGGAACAGTAATTAAAATGTAGGGTGAAAATACCTTTCCAAACGTAATGGTTTATTAGTTGGCTAGTCTCAAACTTATGTATAAATAGTTTAATTTTTTTGTCCTGCTGTTACTAAATAAAGCAATTTACGCTTATAAAATAAAATAACTAAAAAGTATATCTTTCGTTTATTGGCGGCAAGAATAATAAACATGAAATAAGATCTAATGTTTTATCAGTAACAAGTTGAAATAAAAATTACAAACCGAAAGGAATTTTCTGAGAAAAGTTAGCAAATTATGAGAAGAAAACGAAAAGGACGTAAACAGATAGATCCCTTTGTTCATAGAAAGTATTATGAATAAAAGATGTCAAAATTATGATGTGCCAACTTAATCAAAATTGACGTAACAATCTGATACGAAAAGGTGCAAATGCAAAGAATTGTTCACAAAAACATGCCTATCCTTTATATTACTAGATCTCTTGCGTGGAGAGTAATGTTTCCATCAACTACTAATTCGACACAAAAATTAGGAACTAGTTTAGAAATATACACATCAGCTTTTGATTTACAGAAAATCTACCACTATGGGATCAGCAATCAACATAGATGCAATGTAAAAAGACAGTTTTTTATTTAGCTAAAACCTTGAAACAGTGTTTCCCAACACAGTCGGAGGTCGTGTGCCCAAAATTTCATCATCAAGAGTAAGATTTTCAGTTTGTGTTTCGTTTTAAAATAATTAGCATGTTGTGAACCACAGACAATGCAAAAGAGACGTCTTTCTAAATTTATTTTATTTATGCATATCTTAGTCTAATACTCTCAGATAGCTTATTAACTTAGACAAAGCAAATTTAAATACATATTCTTTTCTCAATCTTCAAGTTTTTTTTAGATAAAACTGAAACTTCAAGTTCCTTATATGTTAATTTACCCTAGTGATGTCAACTGTGAAGAAAAATGAAAAGCGTATTCATTGACAAATAGAAGTCAATTTAAATACATATTCCTCTCTCCCTTTATGAACCTTCAAGTTATCTTGTAAAGACAAAACTGAAGTTTCGAGCCATCTGAAGCTTCAAGTACTTTAGATAGAAGAGATTAGGTACTATTTGCATGGGCATGCATGCATGCAGAAGTAGCATCTAACAGTAAGCAAGTGAAGTTATGATGATTGAGAAAATGAAGTAATTGTCGACTCAAAATCAAATCCACGACTTGCCAACTCTGAGGGTGATGGTTACATTCAAATAGCGCTTATCCTTCTTCCTTTATCATCACTCTTAACCTTCCATTTCTTATATTAGCAATACCCTTCTGCTCTCTCCGCAATCCACGCTTGCTAGTTGCAATGGTCATGAGCGCAGCCTCAGCCACTGGCTCTCACTCCCGAAATGGATTCCGTTTCTCGGACCAGGTATTCACTTTGCTCATTCAACAATTTTCTCCACCTTATTTTGCTTGCTTCTCCAAGTATAATTGTTTTGTACTCAACATTATGATACATATAATTGGATTTTGAGTGCAGAGGTTCTGTTGTGTCTTTTTTTGCAGCAGAATGGAGACTACAATCAACACAACGATGGTCAAGCATTCTCTGTGGCCGGAAGTGGTGATCATGAACGCCTTTTTTTCTATTAATTTAACTTTGGAAATTGGAAACAAACTCTACTCCTTAGTAGCTAATTAGGCTCCATCACAATGCTTTTCCTATCTCTGATCTTTCTGTTAATTTACACACTTTTTTTCTGAGTTGGTGTTATGTTCTGTAGAGGATTTTGAAGCGCAGAAAGCATTCTACAGCAATGAAGAGAAACGGAAAGATAAGAGAAATTTAATGAGCAATGATCAAGAAGATGAAAATCTGTAAGTTTGTCTTCTCTTACATCATTAATGAATTAAAGAACTCATAATCTATGTAGACATAAATTTATATATACTGTTAGTATAAAATGTTATCCAATTGATTAATGAATTGTTGATGTAGAAAAGTGATCGAATTTTTTATTTTGGATGTTCATGTAAACAAATTTAACGCTAACAATGGATATATGAAACTATTTTTCTCTATCTTTGACCTTTATTGAATGTAAGAATAAAAAAATTTACTTTGTCAATAAAACAGAAATCATTCTGGATATAACTTCTAAAATACTCATAACAAACTATGATTACATAACAGTATAAAAAAACTTTCCGCTGTAAATGTTTTCTAATTAAATTCTGTTGTTGTGACAACAATAATGAGTAATATTTGGAGGTGTTGCACCTTGCAGTTTGGCTGAGGCAAGGCAACCATTGTGGCGCAAGGTTCCAATAGCTTCAAGCCTAATCAACCCATATCGCATAGTCATACTCTTGCGTCTCGTTATTTTAGTTTTCTTCTTCCACTTGCGCATCACAACTCCAGTGCATGATGCTCTTGCCTTATGGATAATCTCTGTAGTCTGTGAAATCTGGCTTGCATTATCTTGGATAGTTGACCAACTTCCCAAGTGGTTTCCTGTTACTCGTGAAACTTACCTTGAACGTTTGTCCTTAAGGTTTGAGCGTGAAGAGGTGCCAAACCTTCTAGCCCCAGTTGATATCTTTGTAACCACTGCGGACCCTTTTAAGGAACCACCTATTATAACCGCAAATACGGTTTTATCAGTCTTGTCTGTTGATTACCCTGTTGAGAAGGTTACCTGCTATGTCTCAGATGACAGTGCTTCAATGCTTCTCTTTGATACCTTGTCAGAAACTGCTGAGTTTGCTAGAATATGGGTTCCTTTTTGTAAAATGTATAACATTGAGACAAGGGCACCTGAGTTTTATTTCTCTGAGAAACTTGATTACTTGAAAGATAAGGTGCACCCCACATTTGTTAAGGATCGCAGGGCTATGAAGGTGAGGATTACATAACTAAACCATGAAAGTTGCTTTTGATGTTTTTTTTATGTTGTTCTACTGCCCATGTGAGACTTGAGGCACTTTCCTTTGCGCTTTTGCAGAGAGAGTACGAAGAATTCAAGGTGAAAATTAATGTACTGGTTGCAAAGGCTCTGAAAAAACCAGAAGAAGGGTGGGTGATGCAAGATGGAAACCCATGGCCTGGGAGCAACATGGATGATCATCCAGGAATAATTCAGGTTTGGCGATTGCATTCTTCAGTTGTTTCTTGTTTTATGTGCGTTTAGATTTTGTGTCTATAACAAATGTTAATTTTTATTGATTTACGTCCGCTAAATAAAAATGTTAATTTTCAGTATGAAAAATATTAATTCTTTCTTCAGAAGTTTGGATACTAACAAAACAAGAACTCAAAAACTGAATCCATGGACTTAACTTTGCAGGTACGTCTAGGAAGCACTGGTGCACTGGACAAGGAAGGCAAGGAACTGCCACGGCTTGTGTATGTTTCCAGGGAAAAACGTCCTGGATATCAACACCACAGAAAAGCTGGTGCCATGAATACTCTGGTAAGTAGCTTAAACCTTAAAACTTCAAATATGTATTTTAATTCCATCGATTTATAAGAAGATGATATCAGCAAAACTGTCTATAATCTTTGCACTGTTCTATTTTCTCAAAAGGTTCGAGTTTCTGCTGTGCTTAGCAATGCACCTTTTGCATTAAATCTGGATTGTGACCAATACATCAATAACAGCAAGGTTCTTAGGGAGTCTATGTGCTTTTTAATGGACCCCCAACTTGGAAAGAAGTTCTGTTATGTCCAATTTCCAAAAAGGTTTGATGGCATCGATTGCAATGACAGATATGCTAATCATAATACAGTGTTCTTTGATGTAAGGGATATTTTTCTAAACTTTTACACAAATTGCAATTTCATTAACTGATCTTTACTCCTTTTAATGTTGCTTTCTTTGTATCATAGATCAACATGAAATGCCTTGATGGGATTCAAGGTCCTCTTTATGTTGGTACTGGATGTGTGTTCAACAGGCAAGCATTATATGGCTTTGATCCACTTTCTGATAAAAGGCCAAAGATGAAGAGTTGTTGCTGGCCTTCATCTAGCAGCTGTTGTTCTAGTGACTCTGAGTCTTCATCTGATGACGAGTCTGATCAAGAGCTTGTAGACTTTGATGACGAAGAGGAAGAGGAAGAGGAAGAGGAATTATCCTTCATGTCCCTGAAAAGTTTAGAGAAACGATTTGGACAATCACCGGTTTTCATTGCTTCTGTTTTGATGGAAGATGGTGGACTTCCCAAAGGCACAAATACCCGAGTGCTGATTAAGGAAGCAATTCATGTTATAAGCTGTGACTATGAAGAGAAAACTGAATGGGGAAAAGAGGTAACCCAGTTATTACAAATGAGCTATTTCCCTTTTGCATTCTGTACACAGAAGTCCTTGAAATGGAAACTGTTTTATAGATTTGTAGTTAGAAGGGCTCCAGCGCCCATCAAGAAACAATAATGCATTTTTTTAATCAGACATTTATTTCCCTTATGAAAGCAGTTACTAAGAATTTCATGACTGCTAAGGAATGAAGTCATCTTGACATTTTTTTTTCTGCAGATTGGGTGGCTATATGGCTCAGTCACAGAAGACATCTTAACTGGGTTTAACATGCATTGTAGAGGATGGAAATCAGTGTACTGCATGCCAAAGAAAGCAGCTTTTAAGGGATCTGCTCCTATAAATCTATCCGATCGATTGCACCAAGTTCTGAAATGGGCTTCGGGTTCTACTGAGATTTTCTTTAGTGGCTATTGCCCTTTGTGGTACGACTATAGTGGAAAGCTGAAATGGCTACAGAGGTTGGCTTACACTAATTCAATCGTTTATCCATTCACTTCCATCCCCCTGCTGATCTACTGTACAATTCCAGCTGTCTGTCTTCTGACTGGAAAGTTCATCCTCCCTACTGTAGGTGCATTTATATTCAATTAACTTGTATACCGCATGCCTTTGCTTTCCTCATTAACATAAGAATGCTAGTAACACACACTAGCTAGCAGAGGCACTCTCTCAAATATTGGAAATTACAAATTCATGAACGGAATTCATTGAATAAGGCTCACTAAATTTTTTAATTTTCAAAAATTTTAATTCAATAAAAGAGTGTTCAAAAGAATAAGATTATTGCTACTTCTTAACATTATATACTAGCAGTCTAGTACTACAATCACTTAACTTGATCCCGTTGAGGAAGAATTTTAAATGATTTTGGCTAGAGAGAACAACCACGTGATTGAATTTGGTTTTTATTAAATGGAAAATTTTATCAGAACCAATGGTGATTTCTTGTGATTACTTGGTACTATTTCTTTAGAAAGAAGGGAAAACAACGTTATTCACAATATCGTCTCACTAAAGTTCTCTTTTGTGCAGCTGTCAAACCTTGCTAGCATTTGGTTAATGGCCTTGTTTATCTCCATCATCTTAACATGCGTGCTAGAGCTTCGTTGGAGTGGGGTTAGCATTCAGGACTGGTGGCGCAATGAGCAATTCTGGGTCATTGGGGGTGTATCTGCACACCTTTTTGCTGTATTTCAAGGACTTCTTAAAGTTGGTGGAGTAAACACTAATTTCTCTGTGAGAGCAAAATCAGCACATGATACTTCATTTGCACAATTCTATCTCTTCAAGTGGACTGCTCTTCTTATCCCACCAACAAGTCTTGTGATCTTAAATATGGTGGGAATTGTGGCTGGAATCTCTGACGCCATTAACAATGGCTATGACTCATGGGGACCTTTCTTTGGGAAGCTTTTCTTCTCCTTGTGGGTCATTGTGCACTTGTATCCTTTCCTCAAAGGGCTAATGGGAAAGCAAAACAGAACCCCTACCATTGTAATCCTCTGGTCAATACTTGTAGCCATAATCTTTTCAATGATTTGGGTGCGAATTGATATTTTCTTGCCCAAGCAGACAGGTCCAGCACTCAGACAGTGTGGGATAAGATGCTAAGGTGGTGGTGTGTAAATGGAGACGATCATGGGCATCTTTCTTCCTGTTGGAGTATTAACTTCTATAAGAAAGTGAACAAGTGTCTTTATAACCTTAAAGACCACTAGTTGTGCTATTATGAGTGCAATAGAGCAACAGATTGTGTATCCTTTACAGCTTGGATAGAGATTTATGGTGCAAGTTTCATCGGTTCAGAACAAAAGAATGTATATGATATCGTATGATTTATTTGACGTCATGGAAACACGAAATATGATCTCACCAAGAGACTACACAGAAATTATTGCTATTACTCGTTATAAGCTGCACTAGAGCTGCGAATAACATGATGAACATTACAGCCAAGTACGAATTATAATACAAAATTAAACACTTGACACTCTATAACATATTTATAAAAGAATAAATAAAATACATTCCCTGCACAATTCACTCGCTTCCCCACACCACACACTATATCAAGCTTGTCTAAAATACACGAGGAACATAAGAAGCAGCACCTCTATTCAAAGCTTTCTCTAATCTTGTCTCAAAAGGGGTTGAGTGCCAATTCACTCTCTTATCCTGCACAACCACACCAGTGTATGTCCAAATCAGAATTCACCCTCAACTAATGAGTAATAACATCTCTTAAAATTCACCTCATCTTTACCTCTCTGTACTTGCTTGTTGAGTTCGGAATTCCTTTGAAGGAAGAGGCTGAGCCAGAACCTTCTGCAGAGCCTGCAACATTCCAGTAGGTCCCAACAGTGCCAATAATAGGCATCTCATCTGGACTCCTACTGGGTGACTTCCTTGGAGAAGAAGTAGCCGAAAATTGTTTGATCTCTTCCAATGTCAATGCACCTAAAATTGGCCTATCTTCGTGACTGAACACAGAATATGGACTTTGTGGGGTGCTCCTGTCAGGGGTACCAGCAAATAAAGCCACTGAGCTAGCCTTGTTAACAGGTGTAGTTTCTGGTGAGACCAACCAATTTGACAGGCTGGCATCAACAGGGATCTCCTGGTTCAACTTCTTTGGTGTGTCACTTTCTGATTTCAAGCTGAAAGGTGATTCTTTGACACCCCCAAACTCGTTCTCTTTCTGAGGTCTTAATGGTGTTTTATTAGCCTTGACAACTTTCCACTGAGTGAGATTCTCCACTGGGTTCAGTACAGGATGCACATAAACACTTCTGTCTCTAGCACTGGGGTTGGACTCGATTGACTTCACGTCAACCTCTTCAACAAACACATGATCAGCAGCAGTAGTTGCCACCATGCCATCTTCTCCAAAGTCCCTCCCCAATTCTTTGCACTCTTCTCTGATGACATCGTCATCTTCATCACCAAGATCACTGTCCCCATAATCAATCTCTTCCTCCTCATCCTCACTGTCCCGGCAATTCTGGTACCTATGGTTGGGTGGGTAAGACCCCGTTGAAGTCACACAACTATTATCTTCAGAGGAAGATAACTTTGATTGAACCAAAGCTTCCTCCTTTCCACCATCCTCACTCTTGCTCTCTCCAACTTCATTCACCAAACTACGTTCATAGGTCTTCAAGTTGGAATCAAATGTCACTTTCTTTCTGCTACTTACACTTAATCGCTCCTCACTTTTCTCCCTGCATCAACCAAAGAGGTAGCAAACAACATTTCTCTTTACCAAAAAGCTTCAAAAATAAAATGTAACCAATGAAATAGAAGTTCATTAGATTACTTACTGGAGTTGCGGTATAGGGTTAACGGCATTTTTGGGGCAATCCTGAACCAAAGTTACACTAGGTTGCTCTTGCTTGCCATTGGTACAACCATTTCTCTGAAAAATAAAGGATAAAAAAGAAATCAACTTAGCTCTGTTCACTGCTGAGAAAAACAAGAAAAGGGGTTAAGGAAATGAAAGAAAATATCAGATTTTTATAAAAAAAAAAACTGAAAAAGAGAATCTTGGGGTTGTTGTTGAGAAGGGAAGAGGGGATTGAAAAGTGTCTTACAAGAACCTTGCGCTTGTTCTTTGGGTGTTTGGAGGAACCAAAACAACCAAAAAAGCAACCCATTCAAAGGAAAAACGTGGGGAAGAAGGGTAGAGGGATGGCGATGAGTGGAAGTGGTGGCATGAAATACATGTATAGAGTGTGTTAAGGGAAAGAAGAAAGAAAAGGAAAGTGGAAGAGCGTGTTGAGAGCCTCAGAAACGGTCAACAAACCTGAAACAAAGCTTCTTTTTCCCTTTCACCAAAATTGTATTTTATTTGAAAAAGTGGAAACTAACCGTTACATAGATGGTACCCTGCAAATTGCAGTTTCCTTCTTCTATTGCTTCTTTGAAAAGGGGAATTAATTATTCACCATTTTTGGTTCATTGCTTTCTTTCAATTCAATAATGAATCGTGTTAAATGCTAATCTTCCCATTATTGCATCAGAGATTCAAATTAATTTGAAATTCCCTCCTTCAGTATGACAGTGTTGGCGTGCTAAATTACTTGTTCTGTTAACTTAATTCAAATAAAATTACATAATTAAATATTACTCTAAATAAATTTAATCTTTATAAAAAAAAATAAGTTGTATCAGAAAATATAAATTTCAAAATAATTTCAATTCTATAGATCTAAATATAAATATATAAATCAAATTCTAAACAATTATTTAGATTTAAAAAAATATTCAAATAAAATTTATTAATCATAATGTAGGTTAGATACACAATACTCTTATCCACCTTATCAATAACACAAGCATCTAAAATAAATATATTCTTTATCAACAAATATTCATTCAAAATGTTCTTGTCATTATATATATTAGACACAAATTTCCACGGTATAGAATTATTTTGGCATCCTAATAAAAGACTCAACTAATAATGTTCCAAATGCGTTTTATTGATTTTGGCATTTTGTGATCAAAATCTGTATTCCCTTTTATTAGTTTTTAATTTGTTTGGGCACCTATCAGGTAATTTAATGATAAAATTTATTGTTTACAATCCACAAGCAATTAATTGCTTTTGATAGTTTAGAAAATTTGAGGTTCTTGGGATAAAACCCAAATAAAATAGTTTTTCATTTTAATAAAATACTGACTTGATTTCTTCTAAATTTGCTAAGTTTGCCTTTTTTTTCTTGTTTTGGATTTTGGTAAATTTTTTTATTTCTATTTTAATTTCCAACCAAATACTGAAATTTGTTTAAGTGATATGTCACTCGTTAATAAGAATAAAAAAAAATATTGTGAATTTCAGTTATGACATGTGAAAAACGTATACAGATATTTTAATGACTTATTTGTTAATTGAATATCATTGTATCTATGTTCATATATAACCGCGGCATATTATTAGTTATTTTTATTTAAATATTTTTATAATTAAGTTATCAAAGTTAATTTATTGATAGAAAAATATCAATAATTCAATAATTATTTAGAATAAATTTTTATAAATATACTTTTTATGTAGACTTGTATAATCGAAGTTCTTTTCGAAAGGAGATTAATTTTATATAAATTTATATTTTGTGTATAACTTATCTGAATTTATTTAAAAGGAGTAATTTTATTTTTATTAATATTTTATGATAATTTTATTTGAACTATATTTTAAGATAGAAATATATATTTGAGTTTATATTTTAAAATAAGAATTTTAAACAATCTTGTTTAGAATTTATAATAAGAATAAGAAAGCATCATAAAGAGATTTATGGGTTAAAAATAATTGAAGAGTTGTTGTCAAGTGACCATGTTATTCATTGGATGGAAGCGATAATTTTTATTATAATTTCATGAATTTGTGAAAGTTTACAACATTTTTTTCTATAAAAATATTAGAAAGGATTTGTTTTCCCTCATCTTATAAGTAAGGTTGTGAAAAAGTATCTACCTCTTTATTGAAGTTAATAAAATTAGGTAGCCTAAATCAAAGCATAAAATTAAAATTGAGTAAAATTATAATTATAAATTACATAAATGTTGATCATTCGTGTGATCTTGATTTGGTTTCCTTGGATTCGTCATTTTTTTTGTATCAGTTGCCTCTTTCAAAATCAGTATCCATTCTCTAATTGCAAAGGGCTGATAGAAAGTGTTCTTAAATTTGAAGTGTCTGCAGCATCAGCATAAACTCCCTTCAGTAATGATCCCCTCTTCAGGGCTAAATACTATGACTGGTGAAGCTGTTTTTGCATCAACAGTACCTTCTGTTTCGTGTTTGGCAACCTCATCTTTCTCTGCATCTGCATTATTCTCTGAAGAATTTGTATCATCTTCCTCGGAAAAATCACTGCCATATGAGGATTGATTGATTTGGTTCTCATGCTCATGTGACTCCTCTGTGATGGCAACTACAGGCTCCTCTGGATGCAAACTTGCTTTCTCAATCTCCAACAGCTTTTGAATTGTTTTAGTAGCAGCATCTATTGCCCAATCATCATCACCATCATCTAAATCTCTAAAAAAGTACACCAGACCACCATCAGGAGATATCTCTATATTAGGCAATGTTTAAAACTTTGGTTGCCTTTAATATCATGACAAACCATTATAGAGAATATATATGTAAATATATTATAAAGATGGGAATAATTGCAAACTATATGATCATGAAAGGAGGTTCTTTATGAAGAACAAAAGAGAGAAAAATAATGGAACAAATGATGCGAATTCAGATGAACTGATGCAAATGTAATCATACAAGAGAACTTAAAGGGACTGTGTGGTTATGAATGTGCATTTTGTGAAAGAAATGTGTGGCATGTGTGGTTAGATAGTTTTGAGTTCAGAGCTTTGATCAATAGAGAACACTGAATTTCTCAAGCACTATAACCAATAATGCATTACTTGAAAGGGTCTATTCCGGCTGAATTGAAGGTTGATTTCATGAGAGTGAGAAGGAGCAAAGGATCGTTGGAGAAATATCCTCCATACATTCCAATTTCCACCAAGAATTGCACGTCCAAAAGAAACTGCTCAATGAAAAAAGAAAATGGATAAGAACCACTTTACATAACTAAAATTGTGATAATAGTCTCCTTGTTGTCATGCTTTGTAACCTCATACATTATTTTTTCCAACTAATCTCATTCCAGCAAACAATATAGTCTCAAAAATGGGTTTGTTTTTGGGTTAATATCATAGTGTCAAGATGAGATTTACTGACTGCTATAAAAAGACCCTTGTTAGTTGATTTTGCCTACTGGAGGTTAAGAAAGAAAATGTTTCAAGATTTTTCACCATTTAAAATTTGAACTCACTTACCTAGACACCAGACTTAAACTACATCAAACTTTCTTTAAAAAAATGAACATTTCTATTAAGCCTAACATCTGAAGTCAATTGATTTTAGAATTTTGTGATTAAGAATGTAGGGATATTGTTGTATATTACATCAAAGGTGTTAACAACCCAAGAAGCTAGTGTCTTCCAGAAATGTTTGTGAATTTTGGGTACAAGACAGGGACAGACACTGACATGGAAATAATCAAAATTTAAATAGGAACTAGATCATCGGTTTTAGAAGGACTTTGCAGTAAATAGGAATAGCAGCCACATTGGTAAAAAAGAGCAAATTAGCGGCGGTGATGCTTTTACTCTTTCAGCATAGACATACAAAGAATAAATAGAAGGAAAGGAAATAAAAACCTGTTTGGCTTCATCGGGTTTTGAGCTCACATTCTCTTCTTTAGTTGCAAGGATCTCTTTGTTTTCGGAAACCCAAATAAACATAGACTCCATTAATTCTCTCAGTAATCCCATCAACCAATTCACTTCAAACACACCCTCTTTCTCAAGTTGTTCTATTTTCCTCAATTCTAGAAATAAAACCTATACAAGACAGTGACAAAAAATTTAATCAAAATAAAAATCTTGCATAAACATATTGGCATGCAAAAATAGATAAGAAATACTAATCCATAGCTATGTACACCCTTTTTTCTAGTTGTAGTACCTTCCAAAAATTAAGAAGTGCTGCATACTAAGATAAGTCTTGAAAAAATCATTGCGTTCATATATCATAACAATCAATAGTCTTTAAGTGGTTATTTGTCAAAATAATACCTGAAATATACCAGAGGGCATTGAATTGTGGATGGTGTTAGCTTCCAACTGGCCATTGCAATGACTATCTGAAAACATTTCATGTCTATGGTAAGTACCCAATACTCTGAGAATTAATTGCTGGCAGAACACGTTTCTCAACTTATTGGAACCCTCTTCAATAAACAATAGGAAATCATTAAGTCCTTGGAGCTGATGAACAATTGATAGGTTTTTCAAGACTTGTAGTTCTGCCTGATCAGTGCAGGTAAAGATATTTTTTACCATGATAGAGAGAAACCGCACTAACGTTGATAAATTGGCCAGAATAGAAACCTGTTGTGGTAGTGACTCAGCTAACTTCATTCTTGGACTACCTTGTTCAGTTGAACTTGTTTCATAAGCAAGGGCTCTTTCAAGTATAGCAATATACTCCGTGAAGAGATTAGTGATTCCACTAATGACTAAACTCCCCATTTGAAGGGAAACCAAGGGAGAAATATCTTCTACTATGGCCTGATTATAAACAAATAATAACAAATTAAACAATAATATTAACAATATTACCTAGTCATCTTTTGCAATTTACTTTACATCATATAGCAATCTAATAATATATAGAACATACCTGCAATAATGTCAGAACCTTTCGGCCACTGGTAGTTAGCAAGCAATAGTCATGTTGTTCCCCAGCAGCTAGAGTTGAAGATCCAGCTCCAACAAAGACTCCAGACACAAGATACTTCTCTAAAATCCAAGGATCGCTTGCTGAGAAGATTGCAATCACTTTCCTAAAATGCTTTATATGCGTGTTTAAAATCTCTTCCACGCAGGGAGAGAGATGCTTCACTAAGTATGGCTGCAACACTAATTTCTGATTTTCTAATAAAGAACAATAAATGACAGCAAACTTGACTGCTTTTATGGCAGATGACAATCCTCCACTTATTGCTGAGGTGCCTTTAATGTATTTATCAAAACAAACGATAAATGACTTTGTTTCTTGATAAGCCCAAAGCATGAGTTCTGAGGTATATGGAGAAGTCTCTCCACACAACATCACAAAGCTCCTTGCTGCTTGTGAAATGATTGAGAACACAAACCTTGCAAGTTCCCTTATATATATCTCACTACTTGAAGATAATTTTGCCCACTGTAAATGATCTCTTCCAGTCACAATACGCAAATGGTAATGCTTAAACAATAGATCAATAGCAAGTTGACTATCACCAAGTCTGCAAAGTTTAGCTAGTGCGCTTTGAAGTTCTGGTCCTGCTGTTCTTTTATTCTCAGCTATTTGTGCCAACTGTTGTATAAGCATGGACTTCCTCTCAGAAATTACAGATTCATACAAAATCATCTCACTATGGGAACAATCTTGCAATAGAAGGCTTTGATAATGTTCCTCTGCAGATTCTAGAAAGTGCAGGGCTTCATCTATCTTTTTTTCTGACATGCGAATATCTAAATTCTCTAAACACTCACTGACAAGAGCTTCCAATTCTCTGGGGAAAGATGGGACAACATTTATATGATCTTCGAAGGTTATATCTATGGACAATATCTTTGGATATATTCGATCTATAAGATCCTTTACTCGTTTCTTATGAGATACAAAATGGTTTTCCATTTGCACAAACTCATTTTCCACTTCTCTAGCTTCCTCCAGTACTCTACACAGAGAGAGCAAAACACCATCACCGCCTCAATATTATTTCCCAGTCAACAATCTATAGAATAACTATTTAACATAAACTATCCTTCTTGTTGTTAACATCTCTTAATATTGTACACAAACAAAAAAGAAGCTTGAAAATTTGTTCAGTAAGATTGCATTGTTGTCACTCTTTACACTCCATTTCAAATGAAATTCCTTATGCAATAAAAAATGTTGATTTGACAAAAAAAAATGCACCCTCTCTTTAGTTCTCACACGTGATTACGGAATTCAATTAATACATGATAAACATTTGGAAGGAAAAAGTTGGAGATTTTAATTACCTAAGGAAAGTGGAATACTTAGCAAAGATGTTTCTCTGTAAATCTTCATTAGCTGCTTCCTTTAGCTCCAGAAGTTCATCACACAAATGCTTAATGCCCTAAATCAATAATCGAATGACCAATAAGGCAAACTAAACCCGAAAGAAACCTACGCGTGCGTTCCATTATTTTGTTCCAGTTATTTAACAATGTTGTTGGTTGAATAATTATGAAAATAAAATTTCCATAAATAAAAGGTGAACACGAAATTGAAGAAAATACTCTTGCAGTTATGGATTCAATTTGAAGGTCAGCGTGAGTATGAGTGACGGACGGTGAGGAGGCGGAACCGACGTCGGAGTTGGAATCCGACGAGTTTTGAGATTCCGGGAGTGAGTGGTCTCTGAAGCGGAACTTAGGAGGAGGCGTGGAAGAAGATTCCATTTCCATGCAAAAATCAATTAAAAAAAAAGGAATTTGGCGATGGTGTTAATTGAATTATATAGCTTAGTGTGTTTTTGTCGCTTAGGCTTCGGTAATTCCGATTCAAACTCTGTCCTTCGTATAGTCGTTAAGCACTACGATGTGTTCGTAAAATCGAACTTATTTGTTTCATTCTTATCTTCAATTCAACAAACAAACAAACAAACGTTTTCTTTTTTATATTTGCTGCCTTAGCCAGCTGAGCCTCTCTTCCCAAGTATTATTCACACAAACTGTACTGTCTGTGACCGGCCACCGTACACTCCACAACAAGCTTTTATTCAATTCGAAATAATCATTGAAATATTATGAGTTTTTAGTAAACGGTACCCAACGGTAAAACAAAGGATTCTTAGACCTGAGAAAATAAAATGACCGGAACAAGATTCATTAAACTCATATACACATTTATCGATGTTCATTTAAGAAAAAGGTTAATTTTGTCATAAAAGGTAATATATATATATATATATATATATATATATATATATATATATATATATATATATATATATTATTCTCGATAATTTAATGTATTTGTGTTT
>Ga0123342_1004027_pt1 | contig 22910 bp, 15 predicted proteins | sample Turbeawhitnodule_FD_89960 | JGI IMG/M metagenome (GOLD analysis project Ga0123342, IMG submission 89960) | Root nodule microbial communities of legume samples collected from Mexico - Turtle bean Mexico white nodule | ecosystem: Host-associated > Plants > Roots > Nodule | place: Mexico: Nepantla... | reverse complement strand
TTGTAAGCAAATGCGAGCACCGGTAACCATGCATGGGATCAAATGCAAGTTCAACATATAGATGTCTAAGGACACAAGAAGTGGGGTTTTAGATCACTCTATGAGGCATTTTGGAGCATTAAGACGTTACCTTATTCAATGATAACTGCTTGGAGAGTTTTGGGGGATAGGCTACCGACTTGTGTTAACTTGGAGAAAATAGGGGTAAATTTGGAAAAAAATCTTGTGTGTTATGTGTGGGGAGGTCGAGGAATCCGGAAGTCATGTGTTCTTTAAATGTAAAGTAGCTTGGAGGGTTTGGTGCTTATGTAGTAAGTGGATAAGGGAGATTATGGTGTACCATTGGGATTCCATATCCCATTTTTTGCAATTTAAACTTGGTTGGGCAACACAAAAGATTAACAACATCTGGGAAAATGTGTGGATTGTTGTGGTTGGGGAAATTTAGAAGCAAAGGAATCTCATAATTTTTAAGAATGGTAGAGTTGATAGCTTAAAGATTTTTACTCATTTGATTTGGTTAGTATGTGGTATGGTGTTGATTGTATAAGAGTTGGGACACTCCTGAAGTGTCTCATTTTATTTTATTTATTTATGCTGAAAAAAAATATTCATGCTTACCTTTTGACAAATGGTGACATTTTCCTTGATGGTTTGAGTTGACTTATTTTTATCCTTATTAACTTTCCCTGCTCACAATACATTTTCTTTCAAAAGTAACAAAACATTATATGTACAACTTACCAGAGTAAAGTGGTATCTTGGACTAAATCCAGGGAGCACACTATTGAAAGCTTGTCTTACCGACCATTAACTTTCCCAAAAAGGAAATTCAAGTTCATCATCCAAGATCCCTGACATATATCAACTTCATTGTTGACTTCAAGTGCATTATGTTCCATTTGTTGTTAGCAATCAAACCACCAAACTGTAGTGACCAGACTCATTGTCATCTCATTCCATTTGATGTTGCTCGCCCAATGCTCTGATCTCTTTTAGGCCCTCTTCATCCATGGCTACATGCATGCTTCCACTAGCTTGAGTTGTAGTACTGGATTCAACGATATTCATCACTGTGGAAACCCTTTCTCCCTGTGACTGTGATATTCCAATCAAAGGAACGTCTTGGTCAGTCACAAATGGATGGGAAATTAATGTTGGAGATGAGTAAGAGCATAGTAATTAGTTATTGTTGTAAGGACAAAGGGCAGGTTCTAAAATGATGTTGTTATTCAGCACAAGGGTAGGATCCAACATGTTGTTATCCAACACAAGGGTAGGAGGATCTAACATGTTGTTATCCAGCAAAAGGGTAGGATCCAAAGTGTTGTTGTTAAGCAAAATGGTAGGATCCAATGTGTTGTTATTAAGCAAAAGGGGGGTCCTAAATTGTCGAAACTGTGTAGATTGAGGTTGAATCTCAATGCCTGACTTAAAAGTATGAAATTGGGAGTTTTGGCTGAAGGGGTGGATGAGCAAATGGAGAAGGAATGGTGTTGGGGTAGAAATTTGGAATTGGAAGAGGAGGTGGAGGAAAATGAAGAGAAGGAAAGGGTGGGAAGGGAGAGGAGTAAGAAAGATCATTTAAGTAATGTGAAATTTTGTTTGAGGATGATAGAAACATCCTAGGCCTTCTCCTAGCCTTGAATCTTCCATTTGGGCTAAACCTTGAATAAAAGGGAGGATGGAAAGACAGTGGTTGATTTTGTTGGAGTTGTTGATGCTCATTAGCCAGTTTCATGGTTGCGTTGTGGTATTCAAGGCAGTGACAATCTCTTTCCTTGCCTCCGCTATATTCATTAGCTTTTCTTGATAAGGCATGTTAGTAAGCCTTCTTCTAACTTGTCTCCTGAGTCGTTGTTGGCCATGTTGTTGTCTTAGATTTTGATTTGGGGAAACATGGCCATCAACATCAACATCAACACAACTTGAGGCTTTGTTGTTAATGGTGGAGTGTATTGGTTTTAAGGTGTCCAATTTTTTCTTATGATTGTAAGCAAATAAGAGTTAAGAAGGAGGAGATGGAGGAGGAGGAGGGTCTTGTTGAATTTCTATGAACTTTTTTTTTTTGCTTTAGAGACTATCTCTACCTCTCATTTCTATGGGGTTTTGTATGAACATGGGTGTGAATAGAAGGGAGAAGGGAGAGGAAAAGTTGGTGGAATCATGGTTTTTCTCCTATAATAGATACCAAGTCATAATATACAGGAAGATAGTGAAGCAAAAAAGTTTTAAATCTTCTTCAAGGCCTCGAGTATTATTATAAAGAGATGGGGACAACATAGAGCTTTTATGTTGTTTTGGATTTTCCCCTATTTTGGCAAACTACGCTTGTTACCATTTTATTACCACCCACTTTAAATGGATTTCTTCAGCTCATTGGTCTCACTCAGTCACACGCCGAGTCATGTCTTCAACGCTACAATACAAACTTTGCCTATATCTTTGCTAAATACCCTTTCCCTTACCAAAATCATTCAACAACAAAATAAATAAATTGCATTCTCAAACAACAAAATCAATGAAATTTGTTCATAATTTTTGTAACCATTTTTTTAATTTGATTGGTATGAGAAATTCAATATAGGATGAATGCATGTTTCTATTGTAAAGGAAGGTTTATGATTATGATATAAGATGATTCCTTCCCAAGTCTTACATTATATAGTTTATTTAAATTTGTAGTGCTCTCTTTTTCATTAACAATTGATTATAGTAATTATGAACATTAACAACTTATTATAGTAATTAACCAATTAAAATTAACTGTCACTACAATTTTTAACTTAATTAGCATAATATTGAATGAAATCTCCATTCAAATAAAAAAAAATAAAAAAATAAAAGTAAATTTAAGGCTTAAATTCTTGAAGAAAAACCGTATGTATAAATTTGTTTATATGTTTTCTCATTTCACTATTTTCATGTTTTATTTCTCATTTGTTTGTTGTGTTGTGACTAAATATTTTCTATTTTCATGGTTGGAAAATATGACAGAAACCGTAACGGCTATTCAAAACTTCATCTTTTGTGACGGATTACTTGAACCATAATTGTGTGCAATAATTCTAGAAAACATACTATTTCTGCAGACACCTGAGAGAAGATTTGGAAGTGTACTTTCCGATAATTCAGCTTCTGAGCACTGCAAAAATTCCAACATGAAATATTCGTACACAAATTAAATACAACAAATTCATTTTAAAATACACAGAAAAAAAACTAATATACAATTTTCTCCATTTTCTTGTTCTAAAATATTCAGTTCTTCAATATTTTAAAATAATGATTTTATTCTAACTGTCTCGATTAAAATATTGTTTGTTACTTTTTTTAATAGGATAAACAAAAAGTTTACCAAAAGTACATACACAAATAACGTTTTATTCGTAATTATAAGAAGTTTTCGAGTCATGAAAAAAATTGCGTATATTTTCATGTTTCCGTTATTATCATATTAATATATGACGTGTAAGTTAACATTATAATGTTTTAATATTAATACTTGAGTAATAGACTAATTTCGCCATCAAGATTTCTAATATAGGAAAACATACCAAAAAAATCATAAACTAAAATATTAATTTATACATAAATTAAAATGATTTTTTTTATAAAAGAACTGCTACAAATTAAATTTAATATAAACTAATTTTATCTCGTGAGAAACTAACTTTAATTTTTGTTTACTTAAATTCTTATGCATAAATTTATTGAAACATGACCTACATATCAAAGTCTTAATTTGCATAATCAAAGTAAGATCAATAATTTAAAAAAAAATGAAAACCAAATATCTATATTTTAAAGTAGAGTGATCAAAATTATGAATTGAAACAAATAGAAAGATCAAAATTATATTTTAGCCTATAAATATCATATAGTAATAAGTATAAGTGATATTATAAAAAAATAAAAATTTTATCTATTTTTTTCTATATCTAATAAATGATTTATATGATATGTTTTTTATTATTTGATGCTATACAAAAATGTTACAATGAAAGCTTAAGTTTTTTAAACTTATATGAACATACACGAAACCTAAATTATAAAAAAATATTATGTGTAACAACCAAATTATTTAAGTTAATAGAATTACGTGGAATAAAATGATTTTTTTTAAATATTATAAATAAATTTAAAAAACTTTATTTTTCTTATAAAATTTCATTTCTTTATATTTATTAATTCTCTATACTTTTTCTAAACTTCTTCATTGTCTTTATTTTTTCACTATCACATCACACCTTTGAAGAGATAGTTAATAATAAATTAAAATAAACTAATCAAAATCTTAATATAAGTAAGTTCTAACAGAAAGACACCAATTTCCTTTTACACAGAAAATAGAGAAATAATTATAATAAAAAAACCTTGACTTGCAACATTTATTTACACTGCATCTTTCTGTCTATCTTCAAAGACTTTGCAGACTTCTAGTTGATTGAATCACAGTATTTATGGTCATATCGGTTGACTTATTTTCTTTCTCCTTCATGCACCCTACTCACAATAAATTACAAATTTTGATTTTTTAAGATTCCCATCAATTAAACACTCTTAATTAATGTTCACTATAATTAAGTTTAATTCAATTTATAATTCCTAAAGTCGTATCTTAGAGATAAAAGAACTTAATAAGTTACTCCCTCATGTTTTTATTATCTTTTTCGTTTAGCCAGTAACAAGAAATATAATAAAAAAACTTTATTATAATAAAAATAAATATAGAATTTTCTTTTTTACTTTTTTATTTTCCACCTACATAATAAATACATATGTAAATTATTTAAAGATTAAAAATACATAAAATGTGATGGATAAGTACTCAAAACTCTTTACATTTACTATGAAATAATAAAATTGATAACACACTTGTCATTTAAGAACTACAATAATGTCACTCATGAGGTCCCTTTCTCTTATAAAAGCTAATTTTGAGGGGACCATTATTATTTAATTGTTTTAATATGTCATTATCACTACCAACTTTTCTTATCTCTAAAGGGTCCCAATTTTGTTCAGAATTGCTACCTTTGAGAGAGGCAAGTAAAACATAGCGGTCATCACTCCAAAAGTGTCTCTCAACAAACTCATACATGCAAAATTGGAGGCGGAATTGGAGGGGTGTAGGTGGAGGTGGCGGATTTGGTGGTGGAGGTGGCGGATTTGGTGGCGACGGTGGCTTTGGAGTTGGTGGTGGCGGTGATGTTGAATTTGGCGGTGGGCACTAAGTAGAACATAAGAGTGTTGATAAAAGTTTGGCATGCAAGAGTGATTGAAATTGTTTTACACATTCCATGTTTTGTTTTAAAGATAAGAGTTGATGCTTATAACATTTGAATTAAGTTATATTGCAAGCAATGATTTCTACTCTTCTATATTAGATGTTGCATGGGAAGTAAAGCTTTGTAACCATCCAACAATGGCAGAATAGGCTGGACCATATAAGAAGGTTGCAAATATCCAAAGATTGAATTAAATACTCAATGCTTACATGACTAAGACTTGTTTTGGTCCCATTCTATTAATTGTGAAGACCTATGAGTATTCTCTAGGCTCAGTTATTTCAAGCTCAAGTTTTCAAATGAAATTAATCATCCATTAAATTAATAAATTTAAGTTTAAAATGTAATTTATTCAAGTTTAACTAAATTTTATTTTATTTTCAATTTAATCCATTAGGTTAGCTTGGATTTATCCTCTTATTACTTCACCACTTTCAATTCAACCGTTAATTATAGTTAAGTGTTGTTGGATTGAGTAATACTAAATTCAAAGTAAATTTTGAGTTTGAATTTTATTAATGAAACAAATAACCATTGGGATGAACGACCATACCAAAAATAGTTAGTAAAAATTTATAACAAAAATTAGTCATTGATAAATGTTAATAATACTTTATATCTATAATATGGTTAGTTAAAAATATAATAAATTCAGAAGAAAAATATTTTTTATATATTTCATTAAATTTATTTAGTTAGTTTTTTTTTTAACTTTAACTGTGTTTATTCTTTTATTACGTTACAATACAAAATTGCCTATATATCTTACTGGAACATTACTATTAATATAGAAACAACTAATTAATATAGTACCCTAGAATGTTTAGTAGAAAGGAGCCTAAACATTTACAAGCTTGTAAAATAAATTAAGTAAAGTCATAATTATATAAATTTGGTTAAATTTAGTGTGTTTGATTTTTTTTTAATTAAACCAATAAGTTTGATCTAAAGAATAAAAGAAAATACATGCATTTTTGTTGAATTTTAATTTATAATAATACTTTAGGTTGGTGTGATTCAACTCTCAACACTAAAATCTAACCTCAGTTTTTACCATAAGGTTTGAACAATTTATTAAAAAAAATGAAAATGTTTAGTTTGTCTATATATATACTAATTGATCAGTGAGTGGAGTTTCAACCAAAACAACATCGGAGTGCATATTTATATGTTCAACCGTACTTTTCAGTTTCACTGAAAAACAATTCACTAACTCTACCTTAGTAGGCTATTTTAAGTATGATCTATAATGTTATAGAGGAAGAAGTAAAGGAAGAGGTTTGGCCGTGTGAAGGTTCAAAGAACTCATGACCAGATGAGTTTATTTTAACTTCATCAAGTATAACTGGGATACTCTTAAGCATAACATTGTGGAAGTTGTGCTTTGTTTTCAGGAAACAGGTTGCTTTTCGAAGGGTTGTAATGTCTCTTTTATAACCTTAGTACCTAAAGTAAGAGATCCCATAAATCTCGATCAATATAAACCTTAAGAATGTACTCTCTATGGTTATTGATGACATCCAGTTGGATAGATGAATGTTTGATAGCGCGTCTTAGTGGCCAATTAGGTGGTTGAGGAGATAAGGAGGTACTAGAGGAGTGGATTGTGTCTGAAGGTGGACTATGAAAAGGTGTATGATTCAATAAGGTGGAATTTCTTATATGATATGCTACACAGACTGGGCTTTCACTATAAATGGATCAAGTGGGTCAAAGGCTGCTTGAAGTCTGCAACGGTATCAGTTCTGCTGAATGGAAGTCCCACGACAGAATTTTATCCATCTAGAGGGTTGAGGTAGGGAGATCCATTAGCTTCGCTCCTCTTTCTTGTTGTAGCTGAAGGCTTGGGCGGGCTACTTAGACAAGCGCTTTAAGGAGAATCTACTTAAAGGTGTGAAGGTGGGAAGGAGTGAGATTGAATCTTGCATGTTACAATTTGCGAATGATACTTTAGTCATGTGTGAAGACTCCTTCTCCAATTTCATTGCAATTAAAGTTATATTAAGGTGTTTTGAGTTGGTCTCTGGTTTTGAAAATTAACTTCCACAAATCAAATGTTGAGAGGAATTCCCTTAAATGAAATGCAAAATCTTTAAATTATACTCTCATGAGGATACCTTTCATTTACCTGGGGTTTGAAGTAGGAGGTAACCCATGGAAAAAGCAGTTTTGGGAGTCAATTTTGAATGAGATAAGTGTTAGGCAGGAAGAATTTTCTTTATTAAGTTGGTATTTTCTGCCTTATCCCTATTTTATTTATCCTTCTATAAAGCTCCGACATCGATGTGTAATAGAATAATCAGTATCCAGAGGAGGTTCCTTTGGGCATGGGAAAGAGATCATACATTAATAGCCTGGGTCAATTGGGAGAATGTATGCAAACCTCTAGAGGAAGGAGGGCTGGGGATTAGAGATACCAGAATGTTTAACAGTGCTCTGTTAGCAAAATGGAAATGGCGGCTGGTGAGCAAAGAACAAGGAAAGTGGAAAGATATTCTTGCATCAAAATACGACTTGGAATCAGGGCGAAGCCAGACCAATGTGAAATTCCAATCTTGGTGGTGGAGAGACTTAAGTAAAGTATGTGGCGACGGAGAAGACCAAGGATGATTCCAAAAAACATTAGTTTGGAAAGTTGGATCTGGGGACAGAGCAAGATTCTGGGAGGATGTTTGGATTGGCGACAGTAAACTTGCTAATTTGTACCCTAGGTTGTATTCCATATCATTAGACTAGGGGATGATGATGGGCGAGGTAGGTGTGTGGGAAGACATAGTTTGGTACTGGATGTTGAGGTGGGGGAGGGTCAGGTTTGACTGGGAATCTGTACAAGAAGAAGAAATGTCAAGGTTCATCTCTAAGGGAGTTTTGAATAGGGAGGAATCAGACCTCCAACTTTGGGGAGGGGATACTATAGGGGAACTCTCAGTTAAGTCAGCTTACATGTGTCTCGCTAATCAAGTCAATGGTCTGACTGATGGACTCTTTAAACAGTTATGGCAGAGTAAACTAATTAGGTTAGCTTTTGGATTTATATTTTTGTTACTTCACCGCTTTCAATTCAACCCTCATTATAGTTAAGTTATAACTCATATGTTGGTTTGAGTAATGCTAAACTTAACTTATTAAGTAAATTTCTGAGTTTGAATTTTGTTAATGAAAGAAAGAACAAATGAAAAGTTATAACGAAAATCAGTCATTGATAAAAGTTAATAATACTTTATATCAATAATATGGTTAGTTAAAAAAATAATAAATTTAGAAGAAAGCTAATTTTTATATATTTCATTAAATTGATTTAATTAGTTTTTATTTTTTTAGCTTTAACTTTGTTTACATTCTTTTATTACATATTACAATTTACAAAAGAGAATTGCCTATATATCTTAATTGAACATTATTAATATATACACTACTAATTAATATATTAACCTAGAATGTTTAGTAAAAAGGAGTGGAAACATTTACTGCAAAATAAACGAAGTAAAGTCATAATTATATAAATTTGGTTTAGTTTAGTGTGTTTATTTTTTTAAATAAGAAAATTAAACCAATCAATTTTTATCTAAAGAATAAAAGAGAATCAAACGCAAGCATTTTTGTTGAATTTTAATTTCTAATAATTTTAGGTTGGTATTTATGAACCCTTGTGAAATCTAACCTCAATTTTGAGTGCACAGATTTGAACAATTTATAAAAAGGAGAATATGAAAATGTTTAGTTTGTTATTTACTAAATTTTTTTTATTAACAAGAAAGAATAAAATAATATAAACCACTTCAGGATGATTCATCCTTTATACAAATTGAAAAATAACTTCTAATCCTCCCCTAGAACACTTTAACACTCTACCAACAACAAACAATACCTAGACCACAACAAAAAGCCTAATCAACCACTTAACAAACATTACTGAATCAATCTCATACAAATCAAAAGATCAAGAATAAAAAAAAAAGACTGAAGATACCTTGAAAGTTACCTATGACTAAATTTTTAATTGTATAAAAGCGAACATTTTTTAAACATCAATCACATCATCTTTAAAAATAACATTATTCTTATATTTTCTTATATTTATTACAATATGAAAATGCATCTTTATATATTTAATCTTAGTTCTCAGTTTGACTGAAAAACAATTCACTAACTTATTTGATTTTGATGCAAAATTAGTGAGTTCTTGAACATTGTCTTGAAAAATGAAAAACATTATGGTTAGTCCTTTCATGAATACTTCAAATTTGCAACTTATAAATTTGGTTTCATTTATTTTGCTTTATTTTCTAAACAAAACTAAAGCAGACAAGTTCTACTGAAAGAATAAAGATAATTCAAACCTTTAGTTTTATTTAATTGTCAATACAATATATTTTAATAGTTTAAAATGATGTTATTCAATTTATACTTTTTTTGTATTTGTGTTATTTAGAGCCTAATAACTCTTTCTTGGCAGCATATTAAATTCCAACAAGTCTACTACTGTATCTTCTGAATACTCTTAAAAGCTAAATCTTCAACCCAATCACTGCGTTACTTTAAAAAACAAATGTTTATACATATAACTTTCCAAAATTTCAATAATTACATTATTGAAATATATTGTATTGATTGTAATACAATATTTGTTTGGTTATAACTTTGAAATTTCTAATTTAGTAACTTAATTTTTTTTAACTACAGTATATTATATTATTGCTGGTACCTTCCTGCTATAGCATAATTATTTCAAAATATAGTTGTAAGCACATGCCTTAAATGTAGCATTAATACATGTATTAATTCCAAACCATTCATAAACCTTTTTTTTTCTTAATGGAGTGAATGAATAGTTTCTAATAGTCAACTACTAAAGCTCTTATGCAAAATAAGTTAGACTCGTAATTAAAGTTTATTTACCCAACTATAAAACTAAAGATTCATTTTTAAAATAAGATTTATTAATTTTTTATAGATTTTTTAGAGTAAAATTATTTTATATACTGTTTGTTAGTAAGGTGGGTGGTAGTCATATTTTTAGAGTAAAAACACCTATTGATACTCATAAATGTGAGAGGTATTTGCTAACAGAAGCAAAAGTAAAGAATGTGTCAAAAAGTAATCTTGAAAAAAGTAATCTTTAAACTGCAAAGATAATATGAATGCATGAGTTTGTGGTTTTGTTTTTCTTACTTGTAAAAATACAGGTTTTTCTTCGTTATAAGTGTGAGACTTCTAATTATTAATGTATTGATTCTAATATTAATAATTTAAATTATATTATATTATGAAGTTGGAGCAAAATAATTATTTTCAAAGGTTTTTTTTTAGTAATTGTTTATTGGATTTCATTTTTGAATAAATGTTTTTCTTTAAAACAATATCAGCCCATGAGTTAACCCTTGCACATAAGGTTTTTGTGGGCTTTTAGATCATGTGGGTATTTTTTATATGGCAAATGCTCCTTACACCATATCAATTCCATGCACCCAACCTGTTATTTAAAATGACATAAATATCCCTTTAAAATGACGAAAATAACCTTAAATAAAAGAAGAGTGAAATTACTTCAAGAACTTTTATCCAGAAATATTCCTGATTTAGATATTCGGAACACATTTTTTGAATTCCAAATATCTTTATCCATAATGTATTTTTTTTATTTTTGAATTATATTTATTATTCTGGATTTTTAAATCCATAATAAGGATAATTTTGGAAATTAGAAAAATGAGATGGTTCAAGTTAGAATTGATATGATGTAGGAAGAAATTGTCTTTTTTTATGGATTGTTCTTATCCTTATCCAGTAGGTCAAACCCTATGACTTGATCTAAATTAACCACTATACTATAATCTTAACATTACTACTATCAAAAATTAAAATATAATTAGACTACGTTTTGACAATCTTCTCCATAAAAACTTTCAAAAGAAAAAAAAAAGAATTTTTTTTTTTAATTTCATTTATTTATAAATTAAAATTAACTTATCCACAAATTAAAATTAACAAACTCTATATTTTCAAGCAAATGATTCACAATTTGAATTTTAATAATTTCATTATACATATAAAACAAACCACGTAAAAAAAGTATCCACATTATATATGTGCTCAAGTCCGAAATAGTTACTTATTGAGTCCGACAATAACTAATTCATAATAATACTGAGATTACAAAAAAAAAACTGATATAACTTTTTTTTTTCTTTTCCAAAAAATCTTTAGGAAATGTTTCTCAAAACATATCCTAACTACAGTTATAATTAGAAAACTTTGAAAAGTACAAATATACTATGATTTTTTTTTTAACTTAGACTCTAAATACGGCTAATTCGCACTGCACCATATCAATGACCTACACCCAACCTGCAAAGAAAATGTTTTGTTTTATCTTTATTTTTCGGATATTTATATCCGCAACGCAAATAAGACAGTTCTGAATATACAAATCCAGAACTGAGATGTGCCTTCGGGAATGACAATCCGCAGCACAATAATGTCTTCCAGATGCTAAAATCCGGAAGCTTTTTTTCATTCTGGATGCAAAAATCCAGAAAAGATGACAAGGGCAATTTGGGATTTAAAAAAATGATGGGTGCAGATCAAAATTGTTGTGGTGCAGGGAGAATTAGCCCTAAATACATCTAAATTCTAAAAAAAAGATAAGGACATAAGCATAATCCAATAAATTATATAAGCTACCAATATTTATCTTAAACTACAAGTTATATACAATACATGGGTTTTTCAATTATCACCTTTGGGTTCAATTATATTGCATTGTGGAATGGGAAGTGTTCCCTTTCACTTCAAGTCTCATATCGTCTGAACCAGTCGCTGATAGTTCTTGCAAGGATCTTTGTATCATTCAAAGAAAGAGATGTAAGCCTTTGAGCAACAGCATCTGCAGGAGTATACAATTTACCCACTTCCCACCTCGCTCCCTGATCTCCAAATCAAAAATGGCCACCACAAAATTTAGACAAATTATCTTATTAGCTGGTGAAAATTTTCATTTCATTTTTTCTTCTTATTTTTCTCTCTTGAAAGTGTTTGTAATCTGCTATTCCTCCATGGATTTTAGAATGCTTAAACTGTATTTCATATAAAGCAATTTGCATGTGAACGAAGGTACTTCATTGAAAATCCTACGTCGACTAGAGATAATGATACTTCATAATACATAAATCTCACTTTATAAGTCGATTTTATAAGGTTAAGATAGGCTTAAAGTTCACTTCTTAATAATTCAAGAAAGTAAATTCCAACAATAAGGAAAACTTTACTGTGATGAACATAAGTTTGGTACAAAAGGAGGATGCAAGGAAATTTGACCTGAATGCATGGTGTGATGTGGTTACCACTTAATGTTACTTTCTCTAATGTCCCTCCCAATGACTCCACACGAGGCTTAATTGTTTCTTCAAGAATATCTGTCTCGTCAATTGCGTCAAAATTGAACTTCACCTAGAGTGGCAGAAAAACAATATAAGACAAATCTTACCAATGCCACACCATCTTTCAAGAATGAGTTATGAGTTGAAGAACAAGTTCTAAGGCATAGAGCATTAGACAAACCAATAATGTGTGCTCAACGTTGTATGAACATTTAAAGCAATCACGGTTTTCAGATGGTGTTGGCTTGAACTCTGATACTCCTTGCGAAACCTATATAAGCATCAAGAAACATGCAGACACATCGCACTCATTAATACGTAAATTAACTTTTAAGCATCATAATCAAATTTACATTGAAAGACAGATATTCAACCATTCTAAGGTTGGCTTCATACTTGTCCATCATTATTAGTAGTCACTAAAAGTCAATGATCACAAAGTTCATCCATATTTATTTACCCATTGGCTTAGAAATTATACATGCATCCACCAATACATGAAAAATTAACTAGGAAAAAGTTATGCAGGATGTGGTTGGTGCATAAACAAAAACAGGAGGCATGGGAATGAACAACAAAACTTCACCTGCAAGGTGTTCCCATTAACACATGTGCCTAAGTGAAATAAATAGCATAAAATAATCCTCAATCAACAGTTAACAAGTACCTCATTCATTACTGATGGCAACTGATCAACAAATTTAGTTAAGGAATTCAGTATTTCCTGCTCAGATTCTTGTAGAGTTGATCTAACAGCATCCAACATTACCTTCAATGCATCTCCTACATAGATTGCAGATGACATGCATTATCATCGTAGATACAAAAAATTAACATGGTTAATGTTAAACTTACCAAAGAATCCAACTGAGTGTTGAGGTGGTAAGGCAACAATTACTGATTGTATAACAGCAGAATTATATTATTAGACGATCAACAACAATCTTGGGTTTTAGACCAAATCCTTTGATTTAGAAAAAAATTGCCATATCATATCTAACTTTCTAAATTCTCTAGTTATTCAATCACCTCACCTCAACTAAAAACTAATGCACCACAGTTTCATAAGGCTCTTGCAACGCAAAGGTGTGGGGGAGGATCATTCTAAACAACCTTTAGAAGGGCAAAAAAGTAAAAGGTTGAAGGATAAAACCTAAAACACAGCAAATATTAGAAAGCAAAAAGGTAAAGCTACAGAGAGGAGTCTCTCAAATACTTCTACACTCGCGCATGTGTTGTGTTTAGGTAAGATGCCCAATCAAAGTCGTTAAAGGTCTTCTGATTCTAGCTGAGGTTTTCAAGAACCTTGTTCTTGTTGTTTCCAGCTGCCTTTCTTGTGAATCTCCAAAGAAAAAACTCTTTTTATGTTAGGAAAAGGCTCAATAAATGGAATTCGTGTTTTAACAGTGTTATAGATCTCACCAAGACCTTTTAGAAAACACATAACATACTCAAATCCTCTGTATTGAAAAAAAAATTTAAACAAAGCACAACTGCAAAGAGTGTTACAAACACAGCTAGGTATAGGTCTTAGACATTCAAGTTCCTCCCAAAGAATTTTCAGATCAGTAAAAAATTGAGTTACATTTCTTTCTTGCTCCTTAATAGAATGAACCTCTTGAAGCAAATATGAAATCCGAAAATGGTCTCCCTTTGAAAATATTAGGCATTGATCAAATGTACAAATTGTATCTAATAAAGATGACTCCATTGATCTTTGAAAATATTATCAAGAAAGAATAAAGAACAAGGAAAACAGCCGCAGTAGAAGCAGAGTAGGCCTTAACCTAGAAGATGGCAGCCCATTAAAGAAGCGCAAAAGAGTAAAAAGGTTGAAGGATAAAATCACAAAACGCAGCAAATCTGAAAAAGCAAAAAGGTAAAGTTGCAGGGAGAAGTCTTTCGAACACTTCTACACTCATGCAAGTTGAAGAGCTCCATCAAGAGCATGGAGATGAAGAAAATGCGACCAGAGAAGATGAAGGAAGAAGTCATGGACCAGGTAAGAAAAAAAACTGGAAGACTTTATTATTTGAAACTTTATACACACTAGACTATCCTCATCTAATATATGCTAGACGGTCCTCATCTAGTTTGTATTAGATGGTCCTCGTCTACTACTGTTAGACAATCTTGTCTTCTATACATTAAACAGTCCTCGTCTAACACATGTTAGACTGGCCTCGTCTTCTACTATGCACTAGACACTAGACGGTGACCGTCTAACACATGTCGTGTAACACTTGTTAGACGGTGGTCATGTAACACATGTCGTGTAACACATATTAGATGGTCCTCGTCTAGTACATATCTCAACACAACAATCCCCATGCATATTGTTGGAAAAGCTTCTTCTATTGCACTCATCCCTACCTTAGTTACAAAGTCTTTAGGGACTCAATTCTAGTCTAGAGGACGGTAGTTTATTTTCACATCAACTGGAAATATGGTTTAAACAAACTTTATAAAGTTTGGGCAATCCTTACCATTGACTTTCAGTCCTAGGTGTGAAGAGATTTTGGGAAAAGTCACCTTATTTAAGGTCACCACTAACCCAATTCAGTTGTGATTTCTTTGGAGATTGTCTTAATTGCAGCCTCAAGCTGGTGATGTAGTTTCACATCATTGAGAATACATATGGCTTAACTAAGGTTTATATGTTTAGGCAGTTATCACCTTACAAAGGTTTTATAGGAATGAGTGAAGTCCTAAATCTAAAATTCTAAGAAATATATAAGGTTATTTTATAGATTCGAGCCTATGTTCAACCAGTCACCAAGGCACAACTCTACTGTTGCACCACTGAGGTCGTTCGCGATCACCTTGTCTCTAGTAACTGGTAAAATAATGAATATGTAGGATCTTAGACAGTAACATATAACAAAGAAGGTAATGATGGCAATGCTGCCATTTTTGGATAGTTGGAAGAGTGAGATATCTAGAGCATTACAAAACGCTGATGCAAAAGAAAAATCATCAGAAGCAAGCTGAGGAGATACCTGATGCATTTCTAGCTATTGAATAAAAAGGAGCTGCCTCCATAACTGGCATCATTTGGCTGACTGCAGGACCCAACTGCAGGGCAGCACTGCAAAGTTTTAGAGCACAATGGAGATGAACAACTTACAAAAATGCTCTATCAGCTGAAGTTCAGATCGAATATGAATAATATTATCCCCTTTGAAGAACATATTATCTCTGTAAGGACATACGAAATTATTTCATGAACCATGTTGATCTCAGTGGTTATGATGCCATAATGGATTATATGAATAAAGACAGAAACAATCACCTCCATGAGCATCTTCATTTCTGTTCTAGACAGATTAAATTTATCTGTGAATGCCAGTTAGTTTATGGTATGCCAATAATTCTTATGTCAACATGTATAAATGTTACATTTATTTAGCTTACTAGCCAGTTATTTAAATGGGATCAGAAAAGGAAACGGAAGTATTCCTAAGCTCATTTGCTTTCCATCTAATTGGACAGATTTATAGAATTCTTTTGCAGTTATGATGAATGCACAGAAACAGAACAAGAAATATTAAAGCTGGTTCAGGTGTGTTTCCACTTTCAAACATATTTATAACCAGTATTTATGTTTTCATCACAACCTTGATCATTTGGTACAAATCCTCCAGGTGAAATACAAAAATATCAAGGAATCCTGTCTAGACAATGAATATTTCTCAAAAAGAACTTATTCTTATTTAAAGTCATATGTCGAGCAAGCAGTGTATAACAAAAGTTCTTCAAAAATTGGGCATCCTCAATCAAACTTAGTTCTAAATTTCATAAAAAAAGTTCTGGAGGGAAGGTAAACACTTAACACAGCTTTTAGAAAAAAATAACCGCAAGAATGAATAAACAGACATTAGAGTAAAGTAATAGCCTATAAAGACTCATGGATAAATTGATGTAATAGATTTCATCAATTATGAGTGCCAATACCTGTTCAAAGTATGGGACTGCCTCCGTTGCTGGCCTGTTGTTGTATGAGATTATGGCATTAGCCTTCCACAAGAGACATTTTCGTCACATTCCTTGTATGAGTTATATTTAAGTAAATGAAACTTCATAATCCACAACATAATGCTTCCATAAACTAAAATTATGTTATAATAATTTAATTAGTACACTACTACTATTAGTTAAAATATACAAATTCAATCTTTTGCTGCCGCAGTAAGAATAATAACCAAACCTTAGGTATTTTCTCTGAATATAAGCTTCCTGTGAGTAGTTGAAGAAGTGCACCATTGCTACAGATTTAAAACAAAACAGAAATATATTACTTTCTTGACATTAATTATAGTAAGAAGATCTTGCCCCAGTATAATATTATAATATAACAAACAAATAACTAATCACTACGACTAACCAAAATAAATAGTTAGGTTGTTTTTTCCTACTTAACAACATAATTTTAAATTTTATTCTAAAAATGTTCATAGGATTAAATGGTTTAAGTGGTAACTATATAAAGTGGCATTACTCATAAAATAAATTATTTTCTCACAAATGAATCTGACTTGTGTTATTAACAGTCCAACAAATACATTCACTCATGGAAAATGATAGAGTGTATCATGAATAAACTTTACGACAAATAAAGTAAAAAAGAAATTAACTATTAATACATCTCAAAAAAGGGTAACATGTGTTTCTTATAATTAAGAGAAAAAATGCACATATAAAAGGAAAAGAGGTAGTATTAAACACTAAACAAACCTATGGCCAACAGAGAAAAGAGGAAGGTCTTTAAGCTGAGCAGGAGACAGATTGGCTTGGGGCAACCCAGATGTCAGGATAGTACCCAAACAAGCTTGGAACCTCTCATATACTTGCTTAGCAGCTTGAGAATGGTCAAATGTCACATTATAAGGCACCACCACCACAAGAAAACCCTCCTTTGCCAAAAACTCTATTAGGTACCTGCAAATTGCAAATTAAATGAACAAAACTCATCACACCATCAATATCACCACCCACATGAGAAAATCAGCTATCAATGATAAAGACTCAAACTTTGCATTGAAAAAACAAAAGGGTAACAAAAAAATACCCGTAAGTAACCTCAGGAACAGCACCAATGAAGGCACCACCCAGGAATTTGATTATAGCTCGAGGCTTGGAAGGATTAGGGGTAGGTGGTACCACCAAACAAGAGTCCAACTTGGTGTACATCTTGCTATTGACTCTGGTACTTTTGTCTTCACCAACAAAAACATTAGAAACCATCTTTGAAGTCCTTGCCACCATTCTCGTGGATAGAGTGTGAAAGTGGAAGAATTTGCTGAACAGACCATTAGGTTGTGTGTGCCTCAGTGCACCAAACCCAGACATAGTACTGTTCCTAGAAGAGAGTATGCATTTCAAATCTGAACCTAAGACGAAGGATGAGGAAGCCATTTCCATTAATTGTTAGATTAGCAAATGACTGTCGAAACTGCAAAGTGTCGTGAAAAATAAGGTTATAAAATTATTATTATTATTAATATCCGTATAAATTTTGTGTCATTCAGTTGTTGCTGAGAGAAATTTGAAGTTTTTTGCACATATGTAGAAGATTTCGCCACGATTTTGAGGTCTCTTTCTGTCGTTGCTGATATATGTTTTTTACTTTTTCGACCTCTATATTTTTTCTTTTTTCACCTCTTCTTTACTTTATAATGGCAAAGATGTTTTTCATATTTTTTAAGAATATATTAAAAATTGAATTATATGTTCAAACAATATTTTAGAATTTTTTGTCAGAATACATAATCCAAAGTGTATTTTCCAAAATATTATTAAAAAAGTGTAAGATTTTAATATTTCAGTTTTCACAATAAAATTTAAGAATAAAATAAAACTATAAAAACAATCTTAATAAATAAAATAAAATTTAAAATATAAGCAAATTAAACAATTAAAAAATGAGCAAATTAAACACTAGAAAGATAAAATCATGTTTTGTGCTCAATCATCTCTTCTTAGCAACTCATTCAGCTCTATGTTGAAATCTTAATTTATAGTTGTTCTGCCCCTCCAGACAAATAATAACTGTTCTGGATATCATCATTCACCACATAGCACACAACTCAAACACATAAAAACAAAACATAGAAATTAAAATAATGGGTTGTCTCCCAATAAGCGCCTCTTCAACCTCATATAGCTTTACGTTAGTTTCTTTATATCTCTTTCAACAAAATCACTATGATGAGTCTTTCAATTTCACTACTTAAATAAGGCTTCAGCCTTTGGTCATTGACTACCCAACTTTTGTGTCACACTGGGTCCTCCAACTCCATTGCTCCATAGGATTTAAAAAGTGTTCTTCTAGGTGGTGATTGTTGTCCTTCCTTAGCCATGTTACTTTCTTTTTAAATTATTTCAATGTGAGGGGTAGACATAATCAGATTCTTTTCTAACTTCTATTTGTTTTTCTTTCCTTTTTTATTTTTATTTTTCTCAGTTGTCTTCTCAATGTCTAAATTTAAATTGCAATTGATTTCTATAAACTTGTTCTTTTAATATCATAAGACAACTCAAACAATGATTAACATATAAAATAAATAAAAAATAACAATTAAAAAATTTAAATAAAAGAAAAAATAAAAAAATAAAACAATTTTTTTAAAAAAAAGTAAAAGAAAAACAAAACAAGAAGTGTATAATTAAAATTAATTAACTAAATAAAATTAAAATTAAAAACAAAATAAAGAAAATAAAAAAATAAGAAATATATAACAAAAAACAAAAACTTACTAAAAATAAAAACTAAGAATAAAAAAATTAAAAATTAAACAAAATACTAAGAATAAAAAAATAAAATAGAAACTTATAATTATAAAGAACTAACTAAAATAAATTAAAAATAACTACGTAAACTAAAAATAAAAACTAAAATAAAATAAAATAAATATAACAAAACAAAAACAAAAATAAAATAAAATAATAAATACAGTAATATTAAATAAAATAAATACATTATCCAAAAACAAACTTTAAAAAATATTCACATTAAAAAAACAAAATCTTTAAAAATATTCACAATACATGCAAATTATACTTTCAAATTTTAAACAAAGTTGTTTTCCGACAACGACAACAAAAACTTGATTAGTCTTTTTTACACCAAGTGTACAAAGTTAAAAGTAATAATTTGTACATAAGAACGAATATCAAATCCACAAGGACACTTCAAATATTGACAATAGTTTGCATGAAAATTAAATAAAAGCAATGAGTAAAAGTTTTCAATTAAGAAAATAGGGAATATGGTTAATCATTCTCACTCGTTTGTGGTTTTAAACATATAACATCCCATCATGATTAACATTGAGGCACATATAAAAGTTATTCATATTGATTTATCGCATATAAAATTATTAAGAAAGTCTCCTAAATATCGATATCTCACATATTTATAAAAACTCTTTATCATTAGGAACAAATGTTATAAAACAATTAACATTTCAAATTTATTCATGACATTTAAATATATTAAGTATTATCATTTAGGTCAAATGCTTAGAAGTACTTTCCACTCAAATCTAAGGATCAAAATCATTAATAGTTTCAAGCTTTGAAAATAAAATGATAATATCAATCATCAATCAAGAACTGATTATTATAGATAAATATCACCTCAATACATAAAGGTTTAAACATATTACTCTCAATCCCAAAGAAAATAATTAGTTACTCATGGTGGCTATTACAAGCATGGACAACAAGAAAAAAAAGATCCATAGCGTTTTTCCTTGACGGTTGCCTCCTTTAGGGTTTCCTTCCTTTGGTTCCTCCCAATGATGTCAAGGTTATGTTTCATGCTTTCTACTTAATCTAATTGGGCTTAACTAGGTGACATCTCGCTTAAGCGAGATATTACTTGCTTAAGCGCGTTTTACTATAAAAAGCCCAACTTCACTAAAGCGAACTCGCTTAAGCGAGCCTTAGGCGAGTTCCTCTGTAGTGATCTTGCTTGAGTGAGTTTGTGCGAATTTTCAATGTTCCAAATTTGTCTTTTCATTTTGTCTTTCACTTGTCCATTCTCCTTTAGCCCTTTTACCTCTATTTTCTCCTAGATTCCTAAAATTAACACAAATTTGATAATAAATCGTTCATATTCATCTTATAATCCAAAAATATGTAAAAAGGTTAAATTTTCTAAATTAGAGGTTAAATTATAACTATTTTATCAATTCAAGTTCATAAGTGCTTATCTTTTTTTATGAAATACTATTGAATTATGACACTTATCATGTATCAGAACACACTGGAAAAGGATATATCTTGAAGTCCAACACACCCTTGATGCTTTTGATTAAGTATTAAACAATAACGTACAAAGATAAATATGTTTCATCAGGTCATGTGAGATGCAAATGTTTTATCTGAAAAATAATATAGCACATTATGGCCACTTGCTTTGTCTAATAAGTGAAGGCTTAATGAGAAAATATGCACGAATCTTAAATTAACATTATATCTCAACAAACTCTTTACAACTTTGTTATATGTTACATAGAAAGTTTTCATCTTCATGTCTACCAACATCCCATATAACTCATGTCTACATCAAATATCTCTTGAAGAACACATTAAATTGTTGTATGCCAACAAGCATCCTAACACACCTTATGTCAATCTTGAAAAGACTATATGCCGCATTTTTACTCCAGTTTGGATGAAAGCTTTATCACCTAGGCATGATAAGTCATGTTAGCTATCATGATGTTTCTTAAAGAAGAGATAATCTTTAATGTTGCATGGAGCACAACATTTAATGCATCTCTACGTTCTTGTTATAATAGACAAATGCTTAAATGTGAAGACCTGAGTTGAAACTACTAAACAAGCACACAAGAATTTACAATGTCTCTTTCCTCAACACTCTATATAAAGCACTTTTCCAAGTTAAAGAACAAGAAGTGATGAAGAGTTGTCAAAAGACTGTCAATATTCTCACCCAAAGCTTTTTGTGCCCTAAACTTTATAAAAATACTTTTGTGTTTATTAGCAAAATAGAAAAATGTATAAATTTTATATTCGTTGAAAGACGTCAACTCTATGTCTAGTTAGCAAAACCCTGTGATTGTTTATATCGCCATTTCGTTTTAAAACCATTTTGGCCAAGAGTGACTATGTTATGAAAAATACTTAAGTTTTAACTAAGATTAGTTGTTGTTCCAAATAATACCCGAGTTGCTCAACCAAAAGTAATTGAGCTAAACAATAGTCTGGGTTGTTAGGTAGTGACTGAGTATTGAAATAATATTGAGGTTATTTAGACAAAATTGACTAAGTTTCAAATAATACTTTGTGGTATTTATATAATGTTAGTATGACTAGTGAAATTTGATTAATAATTGGATGTAGAATGTTTTTTTACAAATGAACCAATTTAAAAATGTCCCGCGTCCTTCTTTTCTTTATGCTCAACTAAATTGTATGTTATTAAATATGTCCTAAGGAAAGAATGAGAGATTTTAAAAATTAAATTTTTAGTAAATCATTTGTCACATTAAAAGTTTGTTTGTACTCCATCAGATGAGATGCAACTTTGCAAAAATTTCAAAAAGTTTTAATAAACAAGCTAACATTTCATTCTTGTGTATTTTGACTTGTTTTTCACAATATATTTTAAACTCCATGTGATCCATGTAGTCGAGGTTGTATTATTGATGTGCTAAAATTGATCAGGTATTAAATATTTCTTGAAAAATAAAAAAAAATTAACTAGGTATTAGTTGATATTTCTTGATAAATATCTTAAAAATGTGGATGCATGTATAATATGAATGTATTTTTGTATACATTCGATTAATATAAATGATAAATTGTGTAATTATGTACTTTGACAAACAAACTACACACAGCCCTAAATTTACTTTCGTGTTAAGTTGAATAAATTAAATATGAATTTTATTTAGTTAATTTTGATTAACTTATTCCGTATTATTATCTACGTGATGACGTATTATGAGTGTATTTGATAATTGAGAAAACACATTGTAGACTCTCAAGTTATGTAAGTACAAAAATAACTGTCCGACAAACAAACTACAAACACACATAAAATCTCAAGTTATCTCATGTTATATTTTTATTATTTTGACAAACAAACTATATATATATATATATATATATATATATATATATATATATATATATATATATATATATATATATATATATATATATAAATTTTTTGTTTTTTTTTTTTTTTTTTTTTTGTTTTTATATA
>Ga0123342_1004026_pt1 | contig 22915 bp, 21 predicted proteins | sample Turbeawhitnodule_FD_89960 | JGI IMG/M metagenome (GOLD analysis project Ga0123342, IMG submission 89960) | Root nodule microbial communities of legume samples collected from Mexico - Turtle bean Mexico white nodule | ecosystem: Host-associated > Plants > Roots > Nodule | place: Mexico: Nepantla... | reverse complement strand
ACAGATTTATTTTTATGCAGTAAACGTGTTTTTTGTAAAACATGTGAAAAACAGTTTAAGAAAACTTATGTTTGTTCTTATCACATGGCCAGTGGTTATGAGGTGAGTTACTCAGTAAAAAGCACACTATTAGACAACCTCTAAGCACTACCTAAGACACACTTAAATCAAAGCACAATACAAATGAAATGTACATAGAAGTCTTCATCAAACACAATCTTGAAGGGGCAACAACCATCTTCAACACTAAATTCTTTCACTCAACTCTGAGATGGAGACGCCTTAAAAATGAAATAAAAGGTGTGGAGGTGGGGGGTCAATGGTGTGAGGAACCGCTTAAAGTTCGTTTTGAAGCAAAGAAGATGTTCGAAAACAGATTCAAAGCCTTTGAGGTTGTATTAGAAGGGGTGGAGTTTAAAGCATTAACACAGGACGATAACGACAGTTTGGTGGCAGAGTTCTCAGGGAAAGAAGTGAGGGAAGCAGTGTGGCAATGTAATGGGTCAAAGAGTCCAAGACCGGATGGTTTTAATTTTAACTTTATCAAGAATAGCTGGGAGGTCATAAAGAAAGAGGTTATGAGAGCTATGGATTCCTTTTATGCTTCTGGTCATATTCCAAAGGGGTGCAATGCTTCTTTCATAGCATTAGTCCCTAAAGTAAGGGATCCTATATTGCTATAACAGTATAGACCTATTTCTTTAGTAGGGGCTATGTATAAGATTATCTCTAAGGTTTTAGCAGGAAGAATAAAGAGTGTTCTACCCTCCATTATAGATGACAGCCAATCGACGTTCTTAAAGGATAGAAGGATTCTAGACAGTGTACTTTTGGTCAATGAAGCGATCGAGGATTTGAGGAGGAGCGGGAGGAGTGGGTTAAGTTTGAAGGTAGACTTTGAGAAAGCCTACGACTCGGTCAGTTAGGTTTTCCTCTATGACATGTTGCAGAGGTTGGAGTTTCACAGTAAGTGGATTACTTGGATCCGAGGATGTATGGAAAGCACTACAGTTTCAGTGCTTGTCAATGGAAGCCCCATGGAGGAATTTAAACCCTCTAGAGGAGTACGATAGGGTGATCCTCTAGCTCCGTTTCTTTTCTTAGTGGTAGCAGAAGGATTGACTGGTATAGTAAGACAATCTCCGAAGGCTAGGTTGCTCACAGGCCTTAAGTTTGGTAGGGACGATATCGAATTAAGTATTCTCCAGTTTGCGGATGACACAGTGTTCCTTTGTGAGGATTCCTACACCAATGTGGTGACTCTAAAGGCTATTCTCAGAGGTTTTGAGGTGGCTTCAGGGTTGAAGATTAACTTCTATAAGTCAAAATTAGCAGGTATTAATGTTCCCAGACACAATATGGCATGCTACACAAAAACTTTGAATTGCGCACAGATGGGTATTCTGTTTAAGTATTTGGGCCTAGAAGTAGGAGGAAACCCTAGGAAGAAAAAGTTTTGGGATCCGATGGTAAACAAATTAAAAGCCAGACTTAATCTGTGGAAAGGGAGATTCTTATCTACGGTGGGGAGAATATGCCTAATCAAATCTGTTCTTACTGCAGTACCACTCTACTATCTGTCCCTGTTCAGAGCACCGGTTGCGGTGTGCAAGAGTATTACCAGAATCCAGAGAAGGTTCTTGTGGGGGTGGGGGAAGGAGAAGGAACCCATTTCATGGGTTAGTTGGAAAATGGTGTGCAAACCAAGAAAGGAAGGTGTTCTGGGACTAAGAAATATTCAAAACTTTAATTCTGCTTTACTGGCTAAATGGAAATGGCGTCTTATAGCCGAAGAGAAGGGGAGATGGAAGGAAATGGTGATCTCGAAGTATGGATTGGGTTCAGAAGTCTCACGAATACCAGTGAAACTTCAATCATAGTGGTGGAGAGATCTGGCTAAAGTTTGTGGGGAGGGCGGAGATGAAGGATGGTTCCAAAAAGAAGTAGGGTGGAAACTAGGATGTGGAGATAAAGTAAGGTTTTGGGAGGACATATGGATTGGAATTCTAGCCTTAAAATCTTGTTTCCTAGATTGTTCTCTCTGTCATTGAACCAGGGGCAAAAGGTGGAAGAGGTGGGTAGATGGGATGATGTGGTATGGAGGTGGAACTTAAGGTGGAGACGTACAAGATTTGAGTGGGAATCCAAGTTGGAAGAAGAGATGTTAATATTCTTATCTACGACTAGTCTGCATCGAGAAGAGAAGGATGGCCATATGTGGGGGAGTGGAGATGAAAGGTGTTTTTCAGTGAATTCCGCTTATGCATGCTTGGCTAACCAAGGAAGAGGAACACACCTAGAGGTGTTTAAACTTCTTTGGAAGACTAAAGCTTTCCCTAATGTGGTGACCACAACATGGAGGGCTCTAACGGACAGTCTACCAACTAGAGAAAGGCTGAGTAGGAAAGGGGTGATGTTGAATAATACCTTATATGCTCTATGTCAGACCACGGCTGAATCCAGTCAACATCTCTTCATGGAATGTAAACATACACTGTGTGTTTGGTCGATGTGCTTCAGATGGTTTGGTATAGTGCTTGCCCAACATAATGATATAAAGATCAATTTTGAGAGCTTCCACTTATTTCAGGTTAATTATAAACAAAATCTGGTTTGGAAAGGGGTTTGGACAACAATTGTGAGGAGTATATGGGACCAAAGGAATGAGGTGGTGTTTAAGCAGGGTGTAGTAGATGCAGAGGAGATATTCCAAAAGGCACAAATCAAATCAAGGTTGTGGTTAAAACATATATCAAACTCTTTCACCTACTCTTTAGTGGACTGGATTTTAAATCCAATATCATGCATCACAAGCTTTAAATAAATGGAGCGGAAGGTGGCTAGTAGGAGTGAAGAAGGTAGGAGGCGTGGTAGGTGTATCCGGAGTGAGTTGCTTTCACGGGGAGTAGAGATGGTGTGAGAGTGGGGGTGTGGTGAAGGAGCTGCATTCTTTTCTAAAATGTAGGGTAACATTGGAGAACCTGTTTTCTGTTCTTTATGCAGGGGTGCTTAAGGATGGAAAAGCTTTATGCTGTGGTAATCCAGATGGAGCTATAAAGTGGTCTTATGGAACAGGGTGGAAGATGAGCAGACGTAGAGAGTTGCAAACGAGATCTAGGTGATGCAGGAGTGCGGTGTTATTAAGGAGTAAACCCCTTGTGATCCAGGATGGGGAAAATACTATGGGTTTTGCCGAACAATGCAGGTTTTTCATTCATGGGACAGAAACACTGTAACTGTTATTGTTGTTTTATAGTTCCTTGTGATTATGCATTTTAGCTGGATGAGATTAGTACCATATTATTATGTAGTTCCCTATTATTTTGAAACTGGGATGAATCCCAGGGGAGTAGGGATTTGTTGTAATGTACAACTTTCTCAGGATTGGAAGCCTTAAACTACATGTGTTTTATCACATGTGGTGTATGGGTACTATATAAGGGTTGGGACATCCCTGAAATGTCCCTCTTAATTTATTTATTTTTTGGTGATAAAAAAAATAACAACCTCCCAACAAACTTTATTATTTTGTTTTTTATTTAGTGAATCTTTTACTTGATTATTCAACTTTTACTTGTGGATTCAATATTCGTTCTTAGGACAAATTATTACTTATGACAACACGATGCACTTGCCGTAAAGTAATCATCAAAGAGCCTAACCTTTTCTTTCGATTTTGATTCAGATGAGACACCATAAGCTTGTTGCTAACTTCGTTTCCACCTTTTGATTTACGGTTTGGCTCCCAATCAAAAAATTTGATTGATTGAACATTGTGTCCAGGTTTATCTTCGTGCACTTGACGAGTGACATGTGCCCCTTGATCGTGATAATCTCGCCTTCTACCTTCTTCTGCAAAAGTTGTTGGAACCCTGGACTTTCATTTTCCCACTTTTCATCTAGCCCTAAGTTAGAAGACCACAAGTACACTATTGATCGTCTAACACACTTGTTGTTTGAAGGTGATGAGGGTTAAAGTCTATTGCATAATGTGCTCGAGATTTCAAACCCAAACTCCCCTCGTGTTGGGCTACACCGCCTATTAGGCCATGCTGTTTTTTGCATTATAAGTTTACTCACTCACGTGTGATAATTCTGTTGGAGAAAGAAAATGAAAATGTTCATAGTTCATAGCTCAACTATGACATACTAGATCAGATAACAACATTTGCAAATCAGTAACTATATTGTGAGTTATTTTATTTTGACTTGGAGCATGTTAATAAACAAAATTCACTTTTGAATGCTTAAAATGTAATTTTTTCATAAACACCAATCAATAAGAGAAACTTGCTTTAATAAATTTATGTTGAATCATGGCCAATCTTTTAATTGAGTTTGGGCGAATATTTCCTCTCCATCTATGACAACATTCCTAAAAATAACATTATTTCTATATTTCCAAATTATTTTTATTATTGCCATCCAAATTGTTTTTCAAGTAATGTTCTCATATTTTTTTAAATCTGACATGTTAAATTGATGAAAGTGTTGTATATGATCTTGTTATGCACATCATATGTTATGTTTATTCACTACTTATTTATGTTCCAAACTCAGGTAGACACCCAACATGTCAAACAAAAATAAATGCCAACAAGATATATCTTGTTCTTTATAACGGATATATAGTTTACATGATATATCTATTCCTCTATCTGCAAGATTATTCCTGTTACATTGCTATTAAGGCTTGTTCTCCAAATGAAATGTTTTTTTATTAGGGATTAGGATGCCGATAAAAGAAATTAGGAATTAGAGATAGCAATAAATTGAAGTTTTCTATTTTATTGAATCTCCAAGCATTATTTTTAGAGAACTTTGGCATGACTCTTACACGTTTATCTATCCTTTTTACTTTTCTTTCCATTACAAGTTCCATCATTCATTTACATTTTAATCCACATATGCTAGTATAAATGGTGGTAAACCCAAAAAAACTGTGAAATGTTTATTATATACTGTGGAAAATTCAATCCTTCATATGAAAAAAATCTATAACATGGTCAGTAACCTATATATCATCGTGTCACCTATTTTACATACACTGCCTAATAGTTCCTTTCAAAATCCAAATGTTAAATTACGGCTTTTGATATATTAACCAGGCCATCAAAATCGAAATGCAGAAAAGGGAAAAAGGATGAAAATTTTCAAGTGAAAATTTCAAACCAACTTTCCCATCCCCACAAAGACTAATTGAAGATTATGATCAGACGTCACGTGGGAACCCTTCTTAGTTGAAACTGTAATAATTCAAGAGAGAGGATCACGAGTCACTGGAAACTCTCAGGTTTCAATTTTAAAATACACAAAATAATCAAATGTAGTGGGATTAGTTAAAGTGGAAAAAACCTTCTAATATAAATTTGTACTTATATTTTAACTTTTATTTGTTAAAAAAAAAGTTTATATGTTAATTTTAATTTATTAGCAAATTTTGGGTTGTTTTACTTTTTTTTTCTATAAGTGTAAACAAAGCCATATTTGAAGTAAAATGCAAAAACTCAAATTCCAAGAAGCAAAATGGTTTTCTTCTATGATGAGTTAAACATTTGAAGCTTCAGAATTTTGCGTTCAAACTTTTATGTTCTTGTCCCTCTCATTGAAATTGAATCAAACCCCACATTAACAAATTAAAGTCACTTTCGAAAAGACCCTTTCATTATCTCCCTCTCCTTTTCCCCATACATGAAGAAATGGATGGTTTATGGAGCATGAAAGGTGAACCTCAAGTCACTTACTCTCTCTCTCTCATGCTTTAATTCTCCCACAAGAGAAGTTAAATTTTAGTGTGAGTTGGGTAATTGTTGGAGGGTCTATTTTCAGTCCATAAATACCTGTCTGCTAGGCCAACTCACTTCCATATTTTGCACCCTTTGTACCTGAGTTCAAGGTTAACACCAAAGAACTACATATAGTTCAGATTCCAAAGGTATAGATAACATAGTGGACTTGTTTGTTTGCACCCTCTTACCCTAAATATTTTTTTTTTCTGTATATTGCTATCTAATTTCATGGTTAGTCACTACCTTATAGCATGCCAAAATCCAGATCACACCAAACCCTTAGGCACATATACAATTATTCACATCTTTCGTTTTTGTTTTCTTTCCCTTTCTCTTCAGTTTATTTGATAATTTGATTTGCATATATTTTTTTCAATGATTGAACAAGGGTACTGACTAATTATCTGGTTTTGGTATAACTAATTACTTTTAGCTTCAAACCATGGAGCTTCCAAATCAAGCTCAAGAAGGATCTTCTCAAAAGAAGATGGGAAGAGGGAAGATTGAAATCAAACGGATCGAGAACACCACAAATAGGCAAGTCACCTTCTGCAAACGCCGCAACGGTTTGCTGAAGAAAGCTTATGAACTGTCAGTTCTGTGTGATGCTGAAGTTGCCCTTGTTGTCTTCTCAAGCCGTGGCCGTTTGTATGAGTATGCCAACAACAGGTTATACCAACACACAAACCCTTCTTAATTTTTGTAATCCCCAAATCTTAAAGGTTCTTAATTAGAAAGCTCTTTGGTTTTGCTTGTTAATATCAAAATGCTTGGTGATTTTGTCTCAAAATGTGTCGAACTTGTTATGACAAGTGAAAACTGATATATGAATATCAGTTTCTCTTTTTTAAATCTTTTGAATGAGGTTAAGATAGGAGCAAGCCATTTTTCAGTTCAAAGTGTGAATTTCCTTTCTCCCCCAACACTTTAATTTTGTCCCTTTTGTTTGTTTGTGTTTTTTAATGTTAATTTTAGTTTCCTTAATGAGCTTTATGGTATATGTATGTCGTTTAACTCACAAACCTATTGCTCTTTTATTCTTGTCACCCAACTGTTTGTTTGAAAGGTTGCAGATCAGTGATGAGAGATAGAAATAGGAGTTAAGGTGATATATACTAGGAGTAGCACTTGATAGATGAAGAACAGGAACAGCTTTGAATAGGGTTACAAAGATTTGCAAGTCAGAGATCTTAGCTTCTTTGTGTATATTCTCCCATGCTCTTAAGCTTTTTCCAATCCTTTTCCTTTCTCTCTCTTTCCCTAAACATGTCAACCATAAAACCTACAAAAGTCTGCCACATAAAGCTGCATGTACTCATTATTGATCATCTTCTCTTCTCTTCCTCCTCCTCATCATCACTTTTTCTTGCCACTCCTGATTAACTTGTCAGCTCATCAAAATTTCAAGTTATCTAGGGTTTCGATTTTTCATTAGTCACACCTAAATCCATTCATGGATAAGTCTTTAGGGCAGTCGAATCTGGGATATGATCTTCCAGTTTTATAACCTAACTGTGAAAAGTAAATAGTAAAAGAATGTTTAAAACTCTTTTTTTGAATTTATTTCCGTACAAGGTAGTTATGAATATGTGAACCTTCCAAAACCCAAATATTAGGGTTTCTTCAGGCAAAGATTTTAAGATTCCGCTTACAGTGAAACAGATTTTTTCCCCCTTCTCATCTGTTCAATATTAAATATTATCTAGGTGTTCATGAAAGTCTAAAATTCGTTTCCCACTCTTCATTACTATTTGTCGTTTACCATAGGGTCAAGGAAACATGGTGCAGTTAGGGTTTCCCAGCTTGTGTGGTGTTATCAATGTCAAAAACTCTCTATATGCTTTTGAAATTTCTGGCAGAGGGGATCTTGAAATATTCATGGAATTGGGTGGCCACTTTTTCTACAAGAAGTAAAGGACATTTATTTTGTTTCTTATAAATATTTTATTTAACAATTACAAAATAAGAATAAAATGATGATAATCAACATAGATTTAACATCACCATCTTCTGTTTATTTTTATGATATTATATTTATTAATTTAAAAATAAAAGAATTTGCTCACTTTTTCTTTTTTTTTTCACAAAATCCCATTTCCAAAACAAAGATACCCCCATAAGCTTCACGAACTTCTATAAATTATAAATTAATATACTGAAATGGAATAAATATAATTTGTTCTCTAATGTTAAAAAATACGATTCACTGGTCACGTGAAGTATTATTTCTTAGTTCTTCAGTAAGGACATGAGGGCACAGTGGCATTTATTCTTCTTCAGGTTCTTTGGTTCATCTTTATATATAATTGTAAGTTAATTTTCTTTCCCATTTGGTAGAATTTATTAAAAAATTAGTATCCTAAGGAAGTTATGTATTATGGTGTTTTGATGTTATTCTTTGTGGATGGTTTGTTTTTTACCCTGAGTTGCTAAAAGTGATACCATGATATCAGATTCTAAGAATGGCTAAAAGCAAAGCACCCTCTCTCTTTCATCTTTTTTCATTTCTTTCATCTTTGAGGAAATAAAGCTTCTTCACTCGACGTCAATCTTCTACCTACTCTCAATTATGTGTTTTGGAAATTTCAATAAAAAGGGAAACTTACATTTACATTATGGCCAGATGATCATAGATAATTGGCTTCTTCGTACTCATGGCATTAACTCTTGCCATTCGAAGTTTGAACTTTTAAGAAGTTTTCAAAAAGGGTGAGAGGGGTTTCACATTATTCCTTAGAATATTTCAAAGAATAAGAGTTTATATATATAAACAAATTCAGCTTTAGATGGTTTGTGCCCTTAGAAAAATAAGTGACAAAGGTGTGTGAAGAAGGAAAAGAAAGAGAGTACGATCCAATGACAAGTTCTGAGACTTGATGACCCTCATTTCTTAGGTTTCAAAGTTCACTGACACAAACAAGAACTACAGCAGCAATCTTCAAAGGGTTTTAAGATAATCCAGGTGAAAAATAGGGATTTTCATGGTTATTACACCATGTATAATGACACAGTGGTCACACATTTTCTGAACTTTTCAAGTTTTGTTATATTTATTTTATCCAATGATATTATTGGATTATGTGCCAGCTTGGCAGGGACAGCCAATCAGATCCTCGATAATATTAAGGTTGAGATATAACAGTAAGATTCAAATAATCATGTTCCAAATAAAAAATAAAATTATTATAATATACTCTATTTTCCTCACAACTATAAGAGAAAAAAAAGTTTTAAAATAAGTCTCATTTCAACTTTTGAATGTAATATTAATTATCTGTTTATATGTGCACTCCTAACAAGATTAAGAAGAAAACACAAACTAAAAATGACTAATAAAGTTAATTTTGTAAAAAAAATTATTTATTATGATTTTGTATTTGTGTAAGAAAACTTTAAAATGATATTTATTATTGTTTGAAGAGAGTATTATTTTTATTACTAGATATATCATTTGCAGAAGAACAAGAATGTTTATTCTTGATCATCATATTATTTTTCATGTCATATAAGAAATCAAAAGTAAGGAAATGTTAATATTTAATCTTATTTATGAATTTACATTATATAATTTTTTATTTTTTATTTTTTTATTCGTTAAATTAAACACCCTTTAATATAGGAAAATCATTTATATTTTATGGATTATGAGTTTACAGAGCATATACATATATGGAAATTTTAGTGGAAGAACTGCATTGTGAGTTGTATTTCTCTTCTTCAATTTCTTTGACTTTTATACTGACAGGATGGCCTATATAAGACAAACGAATACTGTTAGTTTAAATTGCACCATATATACAATATATAGACTAACCATAATTAATCATGTATATAGATGCATCATATAAACCCTAATATATATATACATATATATATATAACAACACCAGTTTTCAAGATATTTGTAGTATATTCATATTGATCAGTGCTTAGTGTTGGATAGGCTGGCAGCACCCCTTGTCTTGTTTTCCCCTTCTTTCACTCAGTCCTGACTGTAGCTGTGTGCTACAGTTTTCTTCTGTGCTGCCATTTGGTTCCTCAGCTGATATAATTTATTGGTCCTGCATCCAAGCTTTTTACCTGTGCCAACAACAAACAAGACCACACCCACCCAATGAGAGCACTACCCTTCCTTGTAGCATATGTTGCCTATGCATACAACATCAAAATTGTGTGTTGTTCTACTACCTCCTTCTAACTACTTCTCTAACACCTTTTAAAATTCCTATTACTGTAAAGTTTTTATGCATACCTTTGCACACAAACACTAGTCTAAGAAAGAAAAACTACCCTTTGGGTTCTTGGCTTTCATCCATGCCCAAACTTGGGCTTTGCAGCAGATCTCTTTTTCATTCACACTTTCATCCTTAGAAGTGAAATTGTTCCTCTGGTATAGATTCTCCCATACTACTGTCACCCACAAATTTTTCCAAATAGCATTTTCTTTACTGGTAAATTCCTGGCATACAAATTGCTGGTAGTGTGACATTGGATTTTCATGGTGGACATTGATAATGCCCAACCAATTGTTAACATGTTCCGTATTTCATTGGAAATCCCACAAATTAGGAATAGGTGATTGATAGTTTCCTTGACTTGCACATGACACATAATGTGCTCCCATCCAAAACCTTTCTAGCTTTTAAGCTGAATTTTGTTGTCAGTTTATCTAAGAATACCCTTCATACGGAATGTTGGGCCGAAACTAAGGTTTTACACTTTCAAAACTATTCGGAAAAGACTTCATTTTAGAGCTTACTATATGTCAATTTCACTATATGATATTTGATCTCATCATCTTTCCTTGACCAATCATCCTCGGCTTCAGCTCTCAGATTAACACCCTCAATGTCCTAGATCAAGTTATATAGTTGGTTCCTTTCCCAATCAAACCATTGCAAATTAGAGATTCCATTGCAACCTATGTCCTTTCCAAGTGCCCATTTCTTCAATTTTTACCTCCTTAAAGTTTGCATTTGTATATAATCTAGAGTACTTTTTCATCAAAGATTCCAAACTAGCCCGTCTATCCTCCCAAAACTTGAATTTTGACCCTTTTCCTATTTTCTAAACTACATTTTCATCAAACCACCTTCCTTGCTCTTATCCCCTCTCATTTTCCTAAGATCCTTCCACCATCCAGACTCATTTGTCTTATATCCCCATGGCATTTAAGATCCTCCAAGAAAAATATTTTAAATTCAAAACCTCATTTCTTTAGCTCGTGGTTCTATACACCTAGACGCCATTTTCATTTAGCTAGTAGTTATGTTAAACTTCTTTACATCTTTAACTCCTAATCTCCCCTCATGTTTTGGCTTGCACATTTGTTTCCATATAATTCATGTCATCTTCCTACCCTCACTCCATAGAAAGTTCTTCTAAACTCTCCTAATCTCCTTTCCCACTGTGACATACATCTTGTAAAATGATATACAAAATAAGGGGATAACATATAATATGAATTTGATAAGATACACTCGCCTCTCAAAGGATAGATGTCTACCTTTCCACCTAGAGAGTCTCTCCTTTACCCTCAACTACTTTCTCCCATAATTGATATTTCTTAGAATTCCCTCCAATTGGCCTCCCCAAACAAATGACCAATAGAATGCTTAACCCCTAACATTAAAATTTTAGAAAATCTTTCAAGAATATACAGCTTTCCACTCCCACTCCTTCCAACTTACTTTTTTTTGTAGAATTCACCTTTAAATCAGACGATGGTTCAAAAGATTTAAGGACACATTTCATAACAAATATATTTGAAGATTGTCTTTTAACGGGAGCAAAGTGTCATCTACAAATTGAAGTATATTCACGTTTACCCCATTGTTCTTCAATTTTACCCTATGTAACATCTGATTTTTTATGTCCCTCCTAATTATTCCTTACAATTCCACAAAAATTATTAACACAAAAAAAATGGTTCTAAGGGGTGTCCTTGCCAAAACTTTTTCCCTAGTTTAAATATTTGGGTTGGACTTCCATTGACTAGCTCATAAGTGGTAGACAACTCTAAACAACCCCTCACCCATAATGATCCATTTCTTGCAAAAGCATAATCTCTCTAACATATAAAAACAAAACTTATTATGTCGCATGCCTTCTCAAAGTCTACCTTAAACACTACATATTTTCTCTTTTTGCACCTCATCTTCCACACCACCTCATTAGCTACTAATACACTATCCAATATCCAACTCCCCACAAAAAAACAATCTTAGTATGATCTATGACTTTTACCATTATCCTTTTCAATATAATGGATAAGGATTTTAATAATCTTATAGGAACAACCCATCAATGAAATCAATCTATAGTCATCAAAGCCTTGAGGGTTGTCACATTTTGGGATCAGTGTATAAAAAAGAAGCATTAGTACCTTTGCCCTTTACTACTCTTTTGAAATTTATTAACAACAAAAAACAATATCATTTTTCATTATGCCCCAAAACCTCTTAAAAAAAATTGAAGTAAAGGCACATGTTCTAGGATATTTTGAGTTGTCACAACTTTATACTACTTTTTTTTTACTTTTAATTTAGTAAGTTCCTATGTTAACATCCTATTATCCTCTCTTGAAATTGTTTGAAATTATATATTCCCCAATTTTATGTTGAACCTCCTTGTTTGTTTCCTTCAAATATGTCTTCATAATATCTTATTTATTTCTTTTTTTATATCTATATGTTCTTCAAACCATTCCCCATTAATTTTAACCCCACCTATATTATTTTTAACTTTTTCCAATTAATCATAGCATGGTAAAACCTAAAGTTAAAATCTCAATATGATATCCATTTAATCCTCGATCTCGGTCTATAACTATTGACTCTTGTCTGCGATTTAATTTCTTAAGTTCAACACACATTTGTCTCCCCTCCAAAAATCCTTTTGCATCTAAGGTATTGTCCACATTGGCTTTGTCCAAATAAACTATTTAAGGATTATATTCTTTTTACTTTGTTCAACTCTGTCAAACTCTTCTTTTTTTTGACACCTTCAAGTCTTGTTTCATCTGCTTTAATTTTCCTTTTAAAATAGCTAACCTTCTCCCCATATTAGATTCCCACTATTTTCTCACAAAAGGTTCTAACTTCTAACTGACCCACATATTATCAAATATCTAATGGTCTAAAAGGTTTGGGGCCCCAATCCACTTTTATGATCTCCTGTACTAAGGCACGATGATCAGATAGTGTCCTATCTAATGCAAATGTTTGCTTGTAGACCATAAATTCATTCATTCACTTGATACCATTACTCTATCTAGCTTACTTTTTGCAGAGTTGTTCACTTTGTACTAAGTATACCTTCTACTTATTAGTGATAAATTTAGCATCCCAGTATCTTCAATAAACTTAGTAAAACTATCAATCTCTCTTCCACTAGTCTATATTAGGCTTATCCTTTTCCTTTCATGGTTATTCCTCACTACATTGAAGTCCCCCACCATTACCCATATCTTACTACCTCCTATTCCCTTCTACTAGTCCCTATTAGGCTTATCTCTTTCCTTTCATTGTCATTCCTCACACAGAAAGTCCCCTGCCATTACCTTTTTCTTACTACCTCCATTATTCCTAATATGAGTTAATTCTTCCTACATTCCCCTTTTGAAGTTGAATGTACATGATGAGTACACATTCACTATAGTTATTAAAGTGTCTTTCTTCTTACATTTACCTTTGGTTACTACATTACATTTACCTTTAGGTCGTGTAGTCACTACATAACCCTATTACTCATACCCTCTGACAAATCATCTTCTTCTTTTTTTTTTTAAACCAAAACCTCAAAACTCAATGGGAAATTACAAAGGAATCAACAAAAAAAGGTTTAGCCTTCCATGCGGAGGCAAAACAAAAGAATTACAAAGAAGAAAAGAAACTAAGAAAACCCTATGATGGTTGTTTTTGTCTTCTAAATACATACATATACTCTACTTTTTCTCTCTTTATTACTTTTAAATAATTCCATTTTGTAAATCCTCTCAATCCCCTCACATTTACGCAAAGTAACCTCATTTATCAATCATAACTCCCTTCCCCTATCCCTATTCTCCAATTCTTGTAATGCATTTATAATAATTTGTTTGTAACCTTTGTATGTTACTATTTGTTTCACCATCTTCATCACTAGTGCATAAAATACATTTTACATCGATTTTAAGAGACATATTACACTGGTTACACCATCGATGTAGGTCTTAGCGAGGTAAAATGTCAATCACATATTACACCGGTTGTAAAAACCAATGTAATATGTACCAAAATTTGGGTAAAATAATTCAAAAATATGTGCTCTAGAAGGACATATTACATCGGTTGGAACAAACAATCGGTGTAGTATGTGGAATATTACATCGGTTAAGGCCACAACCGGTGTAATATGTTAGATTTATTTTTTTATAAATTTATTAATATACAACACAACATTCATTGTTGCTCATACATAACATTGGTGATACACAAGCAAACATCGCAATAACCACAAGTCTAGATATGAAAAGAAAAATAAGAAATGCACTTACAATTAAACATAAAAATCCATATTTTCATTTTACATCATTTATAGGCAAACAACACGATCTAGTAAAAACAGATTTTTCACACAACATATAAAAATTTCTCTAAATCTAAAATCACAAATCTAAGAAAAGAAAGGCCTAGCGAGATACCTTTAGGAAGTAAAGCGTCTTCCTTGGTTTTTCCAACTATGTTTGTAGGCTCCATCCTGAGATCGAAAAAGAGTTAGGAAAATGAGGAAAAAGGCAACACATATGTAGATTTGAGGAAAAGAAAAGTGAAGAAAGAACACAACAAAGAAAGGACAGTGGAGGAGATTGTGAGCGATGCCAACAACAGTGGTGGAGAGCAATGCCAGCAATAGTGGAGGAAGAGGTGCATAACGATGGTAGAAGCGAATCAAAATAGTGGCAACAGCATGACAGCGATGGTGGCACTAGTACAAAATATAAAAACAACGACCATTTATTTAATGCGTTTTTACGATCAGACGTTGTCATTTAAAATGCGGTAGCATTTTTTAAATTAAATTCATTTAAAAATGCGATCATTTGTAATAGTCTCATTCTTAAAACAAAGCGCTTTGGTTAAGAATGCGGCTTTACTTCTTAACCACATTCTTAAAACATTTTTTCCCCTAAGACAAAGCGCGCCACTTACGCTTTCATACTTCCTTCTCTGTCGCTTTCGTTCTCTTCAACTCTTTTGCTCTGGTGTTTCCCCTCGTCTTCCTCAAGCCTACATTTGTCTTCTTCGTGGTAAGTTTATTTCGACCTCTCTACTTCTTTTTCACCATTAGTTTTTGTATTTTTTTCATTTCTCTTATGTGTTTCTTTTCTGTCATTGCTTGAAGCTCACTTTCTAATTGTCTCGCTGGTGTTTGGGTGTTTACTGTGTCGTTGCTACCACTTTTGTTGTCGTAATCGATGTTGTCGCCGCTGCACTCACCAACAAACCTGCCATGTGGATCATATGCAGTATGGCCCCACTGTGACCCCTAAACATCTCCATCGTCACCGTGTCGTTTTTCTCACACCCTCACTCCCACCGAAATATCGCGTCGTCGCAAATGTTGGAAAACAACCCTGCACCATCACCGTGCAACGCAAGCACATTCACCGTCGAGTTCTACCCCGCATCAGTGCTCACCAATGCGTGTCGTTTCGCCTTGCAGTCCCTTCTCCAAACTTTGATGCTACCATCCGTGGATGTCGTGTATACAGTGTCATTACCGTGAACAACCCAAGCGTTGATGGCATTCTCATTCATAAGCATATAAGAATGGGGCTATTTGCCATAACCACATTTATAAATCAACATTTAAGAATGCGGTTAAATAGTCGTCTTCTTCTCTGTTGGACATAAGACTACGTGTACATCAAATGCAACTAGAAACCCACCGTTTTAAAGTGAAAATAGTTGCCTTCTTTTAACCCTTCTGCACTAGTGTGAAGGAAAATGCGAGAAAAATAACTTTACGCGCGAGTAAGCAATAAGAGCACGAGGCAAAAAGTTGGGTAAATAAACATATTACACTAGTTGGATTAACAAACTGGTGTAATATGTCTAGCGCCAAAATAAGTGTTTTAAAAACTTTATTTTTTAACTTTGAAAAAACAAAACTAAATAATAATATTTACAAAAATGACATTGCATTTTTATTTATATAATTTCTTGATACTGTGATTTTGTTACGTTATACTCTAATTTTGTTACATGATACTCTGATTTTGTTACCTCATTGCCAGCAACATCTCCAAAGTTTATACTCTGCTTTAACTTGGAGTGATGGGGATTAGGTCTTTGTGTTATCCGCTGCTTTGGGTAGGGTTGGTTTTTGGCCTTCTGCAGAGTTTCCTTCATATGACTCCCCCTTACTCATTTTTGTTTGGGTTTGCTTTTGTCGCCCCTCCCTTGGACATTGCCCAGTCTTTCACACAATCCTTATTTCATAACTTCTAATTGGGACCAAACTTCATGCATACAAAAGATATGTCCATTAATTTGCAAATTGTTGTCATTTTCTGCTCCATACCTTTTCCTTTGCTCTTCAACAAACATGTTTCTATTTTGGTACCAATTTTTGTTTAGTTTTTCCTGATAGAGCCACCTTCTCTCTTTACTACCATTTTCATGTTTTTTGTCACTACATTCTATCATTACCTCTTCATTTCGTTCATTACACCCTTAACCACTATGTTCGTCAATGTTTTCCTCCAGCATGTCTACCAATTTTTCATCCCCCTTTTTGTACCTCGCACACTTGTACAAACTTCCCTTCTTTGAGCATTTCGATTTTGATGGTAAAACTGACACTCCCTTAATCGACTCTCTAGAGTTATTTTGTCTTATTCATTACTATCCAAACACTTGAAATTTACACCCTTTGTGCCCAGTATTAATAAATTCCTCTTTGAGAACAATATGATAAATATTTCAATTGATTTTGAATCTCTTATTCATACCAGTCTCGCTCCCGTACGATAGTCTTACACGTATCCTCGCAAACTCTAAATGTGTTTCTACTTTGATTATGTCATCGCATTGGACAAGATTTTCTATGATCACCATGACCTTTTGAAAGCACTCGTAACTCCATAACAAAATAAGGGTTCCTCTCACCCTCATCCATACCACCTTATTCCCAAGTATATCTCGAGTTAACTATGACATTATTGACTCAAACACTAATTCCAACCATTTTGAGTGTTATTTTATTAACCTCCTCACATTCACTTATCCTTTAAATATAGCTCATTTGCAGCCAACCATTCTCTCTCTCCACTACATTAAAATCCACCCCAATTGATGACTATTCTACGGCAAGTGCAATGTGTTGTCAGAAGTAATAATTGAACCCACAAGGAACATTTGAATAATCAAGTAAAAGATTCATTAAATATAAAACAAAATAATAAAAGTTTGTTGAGATTTTTTATGATGACAATAAGAAAACAAGTCAAGAGTTTGTTGCTCAATGTGAAAAATAGGGATTGGGGTTCATCTTTTCTCACTCTTTTGTTTTTTTATTACCATGAAAATATTGTGTCCTTTGATTGATATTGATGCCCGTATAAAAATCATTTATATTGATTCCTCACATATAAAATTACTAAGATGCTTCCTAAATATTGATTCCTCGCATATTTATAAAAACAATTTTTCAGTAAGATCAAACGTTCATAGCAATTACCATTTCAAATCTATTCATAGCATTCAAATATGTTAAACATTATCATTTGGGTCAGAAACTTAGAAGTACTTTCCATTCAAATCTAAATTTCAAGATCAAGGCGAACAAGCATTACTAACAAAATGATAATACCAATCATCAATCAAGAACAAAATATTATGTTTAGATATCACCTAAATACATAAGAGTTTGAATAGATTACTCTCAATCTCAAAGGGTAGAATTAGCCACACACGATGGTTGTTACAAGCAGGGAGTGCAAGAAAAGAAGATTTCATATGTTTCTCCTTGAAGGTTGTCTCCTCTAGGGTTTCTAACATCTTCTATTCCTCCAATTGGATTACAACTCACTTAATGGTGTTTTCCTCTCAATCATTGCACGTCAAGTCTCCTATTTAACAAAATTTTCATGGGCCAAGTGTGTTCTCACTTGGGCGTTATTGGACTCACTTGGGCGAGAAGCACGAAAAAAGGCCCCACGTTACTAGAGCAATCTTGCTTGGGCGAGATTGAGCTCTCTTGGGCGAGATTGAGCTCGCTTGAGCAAGATTCTCTAGTGGCGTCTGGCTTAGGCGAGTTTGGACGAGCTTTGGTGAGTGTTGGTACATTCCAACTTTCCCTTTTTAGCTTTGTATATTCTCCTCTTGCCCAATCATATCCATTCTTCCCTTAACTCCTAAAATTAACACAAATTTGGGAATAAATCATTCTTATTCAAATTAAAGTCACAAAATATGTAAAAAGGTATAAATTCATAAATTAGGGGTTATTTTATACTTATTTTATCAATTAATATCCATTAGTGCCTATATTTTAATATGAAATATTACTGAAATTTGGCAATTATCACCAATGTCATTTAGGTCTTTCTTTGAATGTAGGTCCAATTAGTGCTTGTACATACGTTTGATGGTGCTTTACCTTTGTATTCATTTCTTTTGTTACCCAATTGACTTCATACTTCCTTCAACTCACGTTTCTTGTTTCCTCATTCCTTTTATACCTCAATTTTATTTTATTTTTTCAGCAAAGAATTAATAAAATTAAATTGAGGGACACTTTAGGGGTGTCCCAACCCTTTTACAAAAAAACCAAAAACCAAAAATCAAATCTAACATATAGATTAAACTAACCTACACAAGCAAACATGCCTAGGCATCCAGAATAAACAGACCCAGCAACATACAAGACTAACTCCTCTCAAAAAAACCTCAGACCACTCCTCCTGAAGGTATCAAAGTTGCCCCACATTACCTTCAAAAATTCGCTCGTACACCTATACCACCCTCTTTTTAACTGATCCTAAAAAGCATATACTCACACCAACTCAAGATTTAACTATATATTACAAGGCACCTTCACATTTCCAGATTCAGAAAAAGCCTGCTACTTGGCTGCAACATCGGGCTCGAGACTTCCTAAGCGGAAAGTCCAACATCCTGTTTCGATCAAATGAAAAAATGCTGCAATGCCCAGCACTAGACTAACACAGTTGGTTGACCATAACACCCTGCAGAGCCATCTAACTACTTAGAGAAAATTCTGATGTACCACAGTAGCATCACAACATGCTTTTGCAATGATCTTTCATGAACACTCCACTTTCCAAAAATTCTTCTTTAAAACCTCTGCTTAATTCTACTTCCAGCTTTTCTTCGGCATCAATCCAATATCTCCCAGAGAAAACTCTTTCTTCCAAACCTTGTGTGACGTTATATACATGGGAACTCCGCATTCCTTCAAAGTGCTTTACTCTCATCCTGCTCCTTAACCGAAATATATCCCTGCTCCCCACGGCTTAACCTGCATACAAAAGAAACAACCTTCCCCTCCACACAAAGCCAAAACACATAAACCAGAACAGCAAAATATGTATGTATGAATTGAACACACCTTTTATACCTCAATATACTTATGTTGATCTTTATGCTCCCAATCCAAGTGGAAACGCTTTCTCTAAGTCCATCACATTGTGCACCTTCGTAAACCTACAAAACTAAACATTTATCATCTCTGATTGAGCTTTTGTGATATGAAAACTTCTTGTACCCTTCCCCAATGCCTGAATAATCTACACATATCTTGTTGACCATAACTCGTTAGGAAATGACTAAAAAAGAATGATGTCATCTATCATAAAATACTTTTTTTAACTATAGAGGTGAGTTGGTTCAATGAGAATAGGATTTTGAAAGTTAGTTAAGGAAGAAAGTCTAACCAAAATATTTCATTGTTTCTTCAATAATTGGCTTCTTCATATTCATGGAAGTAGCTCTTGACATTCGAATTTTGAACATTAATAAGTTTTCAAAAAGGAATAAAGGGGTTTCTAGTTGTTGTGAAGATGATACTAATATCATTAATTCCATCAACTACCATATTCAATAAAACAGATTCATATGGATTTTCCCAACTAATGGATCATTATTTCATTTTCCATGCATGATAAACTCAATTTACAAATTCTTATCTCTCCTATAAATTATTGTTTTTAAAGTTTTTTTATAGGCATTGAAAAGTGAATTAATTGGAGCATTTGAGAGATATTTCAATCCTTATACAAAATAAATCATCTATATGACATATACCACAAAAACCTGAACATCAAAAAGATTATGGTGTGTCCCTCCATGCACCTAACCAACCCTATACAAAAGGACACGGAAAACACCACTGGTGCAGGGTGTATAAGTTGGTTAAGCACAACATGTTAGCAGGGATGGAAAAAACCAAAAATCATACACCTCAATTGTGCCCTAAACATAATAAACTATGAAGTTTTCCTCATGCCACAATGTAGTGATTTACAACAAATAGTGTAATGTAGTGATGTACAACAAATAGTGTAATAGAACCCTTCATGCAAAAACTTAGACCATGCTAGAGTAGACTCAATACCAACTTTGAAAGATTTGTTGTTGAAGGGGTGTTATTGAACAAAATTTCTACATACCCTGCAATTTCCAAAAACTATACCCATCTTGACTATCTCGCATAGATCAATGTGACTCACCAATATAAAAATTATATCCAAGAAACTGCAATTACCTCTTATAATCGAGTTTTCTCCTTGTTGAGTTTAGACAAGTAATAAGATTTTAAAACCAATCAAAGTAGGAAAAGTTAACAAATTTTACCTTACGAGTTAACCAAGACTAGGTTTGTAGCAAAGCAGGAGCAAAAACTTCAACCGGATCAGGTCTAGCATTGCTGGAAACAATGTGATTCCTTTGTTTCTAGATTTCTGCAATAATGGTCACCTACATACATGCCCAAGCTTTGTTTGCAACTGTGTTCAACCTGCATACCATAAATTGGCATAAATGCCTCTTTGGTTCATTGTGCAACCCAATTATTAAGACATTTATTTATCTTGTAAACCCCAAAATACATAGAGAATATTGGAAGGCCTTAAACCTCTTCGAAAAATATTGTTCATGGTTTCCATTCTACTTTTTTATCACTCTCTGGGCTAAGCATTGTGTTGAGGGCATCACTTTCACCCTCCATAACTTCTCAAAAACTAAGTTGTCTTCCCCTGCAGTTCTGTTATATAGCATGTTATACGTTAAGTTCACCATGTAAGTCTTAGAATATGAATGTTTCCATACCCATTTATCCTTTTTTCCTATTCTAAGCTATATACCACATATTTCTCTCATTAAAGCTTCTTTCAGATCGGATTCTCACACCATCAACTCCCTTTTTTATGTGAGTTGATTTTAGATGATTCCATTTTAGAGATGACACTTTACTTATGATTGAGATTTTAACAAGTATATGGTGAGACTTAGGGAAGATCCCCACCGGACACGAACTTAACCAAGTAGTTAAGTAAGGTTCACTTCCAAAGGCAAAAAGGAAAATCAGATAATAAGGTGAACATGATGTATGGTGCAGAATATAAAGACATGAAAGGAAACACAAGATATGGGAGGAAACCGAAATGGAAATGAAGCAAACAAGAAATACCAACACAAAGATAAAAGTGTAATGGAAAATGGAAGAAAGGATGAAGGAAAGAAAGCTTATGGAGATTAAATGAGAGTGGACACGCCACTTGGAGTGTGGTTTCCTCAAAGATGAGTGTAGAGGGCCGCCACTTGAGAGCTCTCAACTCACTCAAGATAAGACCCAATGCTTAGAGCTAACAAGCCTCACACAATTTGTGCAGAGTTTTCCTTCTTCTATAAAATTCAACATGAAAATACAAGGAGGAAGGCACCCTATTTATAGGAGATGGTGCCTTGGAAAACAAGAAGCAAGGGTAGGATGGTAAATGTGTCCGGGGGGCTTCCTTTAGGATTTGACTAAGTCAAAACCACACCTTAGGCCACTTCTTATAGAAACTATGTCAAAAACAAGCTAAAATGATAACTACACCCCTCTATAACACTAAAGGCACCTATTCTACCCTATCTTACTATTTGTACCCCTAAAGCGAGCCCAATTTATTTATAACTTGTTTTATTCTTAATAAGACCAGAAGGAAGAACATTTGATGTTCTGGTCTTTGCCCATTTCTCCTTCTGGTGAGGTCTGTTAGATCCTTGGTGGGGTCTTCACTTGAAAGTTGAGATGACTTCTCATAGTGTGAATGGTAATTTGAGTCCTTGGTCATCTCCTTGTTGGCTTGGATTGTATCACTTCTCTATTGAAAAGTGCACCTATTATATTCCCATCTTTCAACCTCACACAGCCTTGCATCGTTGCAGGTGGATATAACCTGAAAATTTATCTTTCAACGTGTCACTGCCAATCTATATGTCCTGCCAGACCCTAATACTTTTTCTTACCCCAATTTACCATTCTATATTATCTTTCAAACTACAATTCCTTCTATGCAACATCCCTACTTTCCTAATGTCCTTCCACAATACTCCTTAGTTCTCTCCAACCCCCATATTTGGAGACTAATATTTCCCTCTATAGTTTGTCATTTTTCCAAACCTAACCTCCAATTCCCCTTTCCAGGTAAGGGAATGTTAAAAATTCTTAAATCCATAATCCCAAGCTTGCCATTCTCCCCTTCCTTACATATTCCATCCCACGAAATCTAATTAATTTTTCTCTCATTGTAGCCCCATCCCTAAAGAAACTTTATTTTGTATTTTCATAATATTGAACCCAATAGTTGTTGGTATTTTAAACATTAACATATAAAATAGGAGAAGTAAGGTAATGAATGTTTTAAAAAAGGCATATCCTTCCTACAAAAGAAAGATGCTTCCCTTTCCACCTTGCCAATCTACACCTAATTTTATTTGAAACCCTATTCCAAAATGATATTTTTCTATGACCCCCCCCCCCCCCCCCCCCCCCCCCCCCTCTCCCCCCCCAACCGCCCACCCCCTTACCACCATCACTCTCTCATTAAAAAATCTCATTTTTTATTTTTATTTT
>Ga0123342_1004025_pt1 | contig 22922 bp, 14 predicted proteins | sample Turbeawhitnodule_FD_89960 | JGI IMG/M metagenome (GOLD analysis project Ga0123342, IMG submission 89960) | Root nodule microbial communities of legume samples collected from Mexico - Turtle bean Mexico white nodule | ecosystem: Host-associated > Plants > Roots > Nodule | place: Mexico: Nepantla... | reverse complement strand
TAAGGGGTACCAAGTCCCAGACCGAGAGTGAACAAAACTGGTTTTCCGAAAACAAAACGTCCTGGCTTTTTTTCCCTGTATCTTCTTTTTGTGATTCGTTTATAGACTTGCCTCCTTACTTGGCTGCAAACAACATATGAAAGTACTTGTGTGAATTTTTACAACGCAATACGGACCCAGAATAAAATTGCAGAAAGTAGGGCGAAATTTCACAAGTTTTGGTAGAGATAACCTTGGTTTGCACAAAATTTCTAAAAAATACTCCCGAAAAAGTTTTTTCCTGAAATTCTACGTAAGAATCTCCACTGAATTTGGGACATAACGCGACAAATTTCAGGTCAAACGGATGAGTATTCACCCATGAAAAATATCACACAGTTTCGCACACAAACGAACCTTCCTTTCAGCCCTGGCAGTGATGAATAAAAAATTTATTGTCAATGTTGTGGGATGAATCTAGAGCTCAAATCTCAGCAAAACTCAACAAACACGTGACGAACGTCTGATAAAAATTTCAGACAAAAAGACCCAAGGAGTAAGGCGTAGTAAGTCCCAGACCGAGAGTGAACAAAACTGGTTTTCCGAAAACAAAACGTCGTGGTTTTTCTTCCCCGTATCTTCTTTTTGTGATTTTTTTATAGATGTGCCTCCTTACCTGGGTGCACACAACATATGAAAGTACTTGTGTGAATTTTTTAAGCGGAATACGGACCCAGAATAAAAGTACAGAGAGTAGAGCGAAATTTCACAAGTTTTGGTAGGGGATAGCCTTGGTTTGCACAAAATTTCTGAAAAATCATCCCGAAATAGTTTTTTCTTGAAATTCCACGTAAGAATCTCTACTGAATTTGGGACAAAACGCGACGAATTTCAGGTCAAACGGATGAGTATTCACCAACGAAAAACATCAAACAGTTTCGAAAACAAACGAACCTTCCTTTCAGTCTTGGCAGTGTTGAATAAAAAATTTATGGCCAATGTTGTGAGACGAATCTAGGGCTCAAATCTCAGCCCAAACTCCACAGACACAGTGATGAACGTCTAGTAAAAATTTCAGACCAAAACACCCAAGGAGTAAGGCATAGTAAGTCCCAGACCGAGAGTGAACAAAACTGGTTATCCGAAAACAAAACATCGTGGCTTTTTTTCCTCGTATCTTCTTTCTGTGATTTGTTTATGGACGTGCCTCCTTACCTGGGTGCAAATAACATATGAAAGTACTTGTGTGAATTTTTTCAGCGCAATACGGACCAGAATAAAATTGTTGACAGTAGGGCAAAATTTCACAAGTTTTGGTAGGGGATAGCCTTGGTTTGCACAAAATTTCTGAAAAATCCTCCCGAAATAGTTTTTTCCTAAAATTCCACGTAAGAATGTCCACTGAATTTGGGAAAAAACGCAACAAATTTCAGGTCAAACGGATGAGTATTCACCCATGAAAAAAATCAAACAGTTTCGCACAGAAACGAACCTTCCTTTCAGCCCCGAAAGTAATGAATAAAAAATTTATTGCCAATCGTGTGGGACGAAACTGGGGCTCAAATCTCAGCCAAAACTCAACACACACAATGACGAACATCTGGTATAAATTTCAGCCCAAAATACCCAAGGAGTAAGGCGTAGTAATTCCCAGATCGAGAGTGAACAAAACTGGTTTTCCGAAAACAAAACGTCCTGGATTTTCTTCCCCGTATCTCCTTTTTGTGATTTTTTTATGGACGTGCCTCCTTACCTGGGTGGAAACAACATATGAAAGTACATATGTGAATTTTTTCAGCGCAATACGGACCCAGAATAAAATTGTAGAAAGTAGGGCGAAATTTCACAAATTTTGATAGAGGATAGCCTTGATTTGGACAAAATTTCTGAAAAATCCTCCCGAAAGAGTTTTTTCCTGAAATTCCACGTAAGAATCTCCACTGAATTTGGAACAAAACCCGACAAATTTCAGGTCAAACGGTCCCGTATTCACCCACGATAAAAATCAAAACAATTTCGCACACAAACGAACCTTCCGTTCAACCCTGGCAGTGATGAATTAAAAGTTTATTGCCAATCTTATGGGATGAATCTCGGGTTCAAATCTCAGCCAAAACTCAAGAGACACAGTAACAAACGTTTGGTAAAAATTTCAGACCCAAATATCCAAGGAGTAAGGCGTAGTAAGTCCCAAACCGAGAGTGAACAAAAATGGTTTTCCGAAAACAAAACGTCCTGGCTTTTCTTCCCCGTATCTTCTTTTTGTGATTTGTTTATGGACGTGCCTCCTTACCTGGGTGCAAACAACATATGAAAGTACTTGTGTGAATTTTTTCAGCGCAATAAGCACCCAGAATAAAATTGCAGAAAGTAGGGCGAAATTTCCTAAGTTTTGGTAGAGGATAGCCTTGGTTTGCACAAAATTTCTGAAAAATTCTTCCGAAATAGTTTTTTGCTGAAATTCCACGTAAGAATCTTCACTTAATTTGGGATAAAACGCGACAAATTTCAGGTCAAACGGATGAGTATTCACCCACGAAAAAAATCAAACAGTTTCGCAGACAAACAAACCTTCCTTTCAGCCCTGGCAGTGATGAATAAAAAATTTATTGCCAATCTTGTTGCACGAATATTGGGCACAAATCTCAGCAAAACTCAACACACACAGTGACGAATGTCTGGTAAAAATTTCAGACCAAAATACCCAAGGAGTAAGGCGTAGTAAGTCCTAGACCGAGAGTGACCAAAACTGGTTTTCCAAAAACAAAACGTCCTGACTATTCTAACATGTATCTTCTTTTTTTTATTTGTTTATGACGTGCCTCCTTACCTGTGTGCAAACAACATATGAAAGTACTTGTGTGAATTTTTTCAGCACAGTACGGACCCAGAATAAAATTGCAGAAAGTAGGGCGAAATTTCACAAGTTTTGGTAGAGGATAGCCTTGGTTTGCACAAAATTTCCGAAAAATTCTCCCAAAATAGTTCTTTCCTGAAATACCACGTAAGAATCTCCACTGAATTTGGGACAGAACGCGACAAATTTCAGGTCAAACGGATGAGTATTCGCCCACGAAAAAAATCAAACAGTTTCACACACAAACGAACCTTCCTTCCAGCCCTGGCAGTGATGAATAAAAAATTTATTGCCAATCTTGTGGGACGAATCTGGGGCTCAAATCTTAGCCTAAACTCAACAGACACAATGACGAACGTCTGGTAAAAATTTCATACCAAAATACCTAAGGAGTAAGGCGTAGTAAGTCTCAGGCCGAGAGTGAACAAAATTGGTTATTCGAAAACAAAACGTCGTGACTTTTCTTCTCCGTATCTTCTTTTTGTAATTTGTTTATGGACGTGCCTCCTTACCTGGGTGCAAACAACATATGAAAGTTCTTGTGATAGGATTAAAAAAATCCAATTATTATTGACTTTGTTCCAATTTAGCACAGGAAATATAAATGTAATTTTTGTTTCACATTTTGGATTCTGACCCATTTTAAAAAAAACACTTTCATAAATTAATTTCAACTCAATATTACAAAAAATAATCTAAGTTTCTATTATTAGCTGGATCTATATCAATTCACACACTGACAAAGACTAATCATAATAACTAAGGCAAAAATATAATAGTGACTGATAAGAAAAATTGTGATAGGAAGGGAACATTATAAAACAAATGTGTTACTATTACTCTTTTAAAATAAATACCAATATCATGATGATAAATTTATAAGCTATGAATTGTAAAGAATACTTTAGAAAAAAAAAAAAACACTAAGTTATTGTTGAGTAAAGTAAATATAATTTTCCATCTTACAAATTACAAATTTAAACTCCCACTTAATTGGTAATTGGGATTAAATAAACATGTAAGAGTAATTGTTCTTTTGTAGAATAAATTATACAAAGTTTGGTTAAATTTAAAATAAGTGTTCCTAAAATATTTGTTTTAACTAGTCACTTATTTAAAAGAACAGATATAATTATTGAAATAAATAAATAAATGTTTTACTTTTTAATAACCCGTTTATATAAATATAGAAAAATCTAAAATTGCCCTATTTTATCAAAAATATATTTCAAAATAAATACATGAAAAAAAATCATCCATTTTTTATTAATAAAAAATAAAATAAATTATTTGAACATTTAAAGAATGTCCAAACTCTTTTTTTTAAGGTAATTTGCCTCAACTTCATCGATTACCTTCATTCATTACGATTTTTTACCAATCAAAAAACCTAAAACCGATTATCAGGAACAATCCTTTTGCTGATAAAAATATATTATATCATCTTCTCTTTTCTTTTACCATGTATACACTCTTTCTATAACCAACATTATATGTTCATATTGTTGCATAATTTCTTTTACCATCTATTTTCTATTATAAAGAATTTCATAGTTATTGCAAAGTTGAAATGACTAACTCTTAAAGTTTGAGAGATCTTTTTCATTTTTTTCTCTAAAATTTGGTTAAAAAGGAGAATTTTTTAATTTTTTTTTTCTTTGAATGGCTAAAAAGCATAGAATATGAACCTATTCCAAACACCCTAAGTCAAAGTATTCGAGTGACGTATAATAAAAAGAAAAGTGATAATATCTTAGTTCTTTTGATGATGCAAAAGCTATAAATCTTTAACCCTAGAAAGACCTACTATGATTCTTCACCACCATGGGCAACCAGAGTGGTTATTAGAAAGTCATTAGAGAGTAACTTTAGGTGTAGTGGGTGTGTGTGCATCACCAAAAGCCCTTTCAAAAGACACATTAAAGGAGCATAAAAGCATAAGCATAGGTGAGAGAGAGACAAAGAGAAGAAAGGACATTGAAGAAGAAAAGCTACTCATTTTTAGTGAAGCTTACACATTGGCCGGTGCTCATCATGGGATCAACACTTTCCAATATACTCTTTTATAGTACAAAAGTTATGAGTATATTATACTTTTCTTTTATCATTTATCTTGGTTTTTTATCACTTCAAAATTCTTTCATGCTTTATCTACTCAAATTGGATCAATATAGTCTCTACATAATTCTAAATTATTTTTTACTAATTCAATACTAAAACTTCATCCATGCATATGAAACCCAATGAGTTTGAATGAAAAATAGACTATCAATGTGTTTGAATGAGTTTGAATGAAATTGGTGTGAACAAATGGTTATCAATGTATCACTATAAGAAAATCAATAAATAGCAACTAAATTTAGAAACTAAAAATAATTAGTTACTATATTAACTAAATTAGATACTAATTTAGAAACTAAAAAATTATTGACATCTAAAGTGGTTTATATTATTAATAAAAATTTATAAAATAGTTTCTAAATTGGTATCTAAATTAGCTACTTAGGTTTTAGTTTAGATTATAAATTGGTCTCTAAAAGGCTAATAGAGACTAATATATAATATAAAGTAGTAAGTAGTTAAAACCTTGGTAGCTAAGAGTTAGACACCAATTTAGAAACTATTTTATAAATTTTTATTAATAGTAGAAACTAATTTAGATACCAATAAATTTTTTTAGTTTATAAAATAGTCTCTACTTTACTTAAATAGTAACTAATTACTCTGTTATCTAAAATTAGTTTGCATTTAATGATTTCTTGTAATGTATATAAACATATACAAACCTTATTTTATAAATTGATTGGATAAGGTTGAGTTAAACTTAAAGTACCCTTCCTAATATTAACATGGTATAAGAGCCATTTATAACCATTTATAACCTATCATAACAAATTTCTATAAAGAGTTAGAAATTTTTAAAAAAATTGAATTCACTTTTCAAACTTTTCCTTTATCATGTTTATTACAATTTAAATGGGTTAATATATAAATAAGTTTAATAAGTTATGAATAATTTTTGTCCTACTTTTTGTAAAAAAGGACTGAACATATAAGTAAATAAGTTATGATGAATTGGGCAAAGAGGATCTAGTGAGAGAGGGTGACATAGCCACGTGAATGGCCCACCACCACCACCACTCTTGCAACAATCACTCATGTCTTGGTTGGCTTCATGTCAACGCTAACAGCCAAACAACTCAACTCAAGCAATAAAAACCCAACATTTTCCATTACCCACACACCACTACTTCACCCACAAACTAAGAAAACAAAATAAAGGCCAAAGAAAAAATAAAGGTTAAGAAGTTAACATCATTAACTATTTTGACAAAATCTACCCTTTTTCTCCCTTTGTCTATTCCCCCACTAACCCTCACTTCCTCCCACCATATTTCAACCACAATATTAAGGTTTGAATATTTCTAATTCCATCAATTTTTCTATATCATTCAAGATTTCTACTACTCATAAATCTAATTTCAACATATTGTCTAGTAAATAACTTCATTTCATTTCAACCCAACATCAAGGTTTTTAAAAGTCAAGTTAGGGTAATTTTTTTAATATCATATATTTGTCTACAATTTCTCATGATCATTCAAAACCACCCACTTTACAATTTAAATTTCCTTCCACCATACTTATATGAGTAATTTATAAGCCCCCTTTGCACTCTCTATCTTTTTGCCACATGGTAACACCATTTTGATCCTTTGATTCCAATGCTAGTGGTTTCCCTTACCCTTTTGCAAATAGGGTGATGATCATGTAGTGGGATAAAAATAAAAATAAAAAGTTGTAGACTTTTAGTACATGGGAGTGAAAGAACAAGAGATGGAGAAGGAGAAAGAAGAAACAACCAACCACAACAACAACCTAGACCAAACCAAAAACCAAAACCAAAACCTTAACCTAGACCAAAACAACCACCCTTCTAACTCTCTCCTCCTCCCAATCAAGGAAGAGAGTGGTGTGAGATCAAAGGGTTTTGGAGGTGGTGACAGAGTGAAGAGAGATGAATGGAGTGAAGGAGCAGTGTCAACCCTTCTAGAAGCCTATGAAGCCAAATGGGTGCTCAGAAACAGAGCCAAACTCAAGGGCCATGACTGGGAGGACGTGGCCCGGCGCGTGTCGTCACGCGCCACCAGCACCAAGTCCCCAAAAACCTCCACACAGTGCAAGAACAAGGTGGAGTCCATGAAGAAGAGGTACAGATCAGAATCTGCAACCGCAGAGCATCCCTCTTCATGGCCTCTGTATTCGCGCCTCGATCTTCTTCTCAGGGGAACTGGCCCGCTCCTCTCCTCCCCGCCGCCGCTGCTCACGGTGGCACCCTCGTCGGCAGAACCGCCGCAACCGTCGCCGCCGTCAGAGCCACTTGCGATCGCGCAGAACTCGCATGGATCCAATGGGGTTGATGATAAGCTTGTCAAGGTAAATTTTCAACTCAAATTTTTTTCTGACTTCTTTTATTTTAGTTTAGGATTGATATATTAATATCTCTAAAAACATATACTTCACATCTAATAAATTAATGTTTCATTTATTTTGATTTTAATTTTAATTTTAATTTAAGAATAGTATTATATTATTATAAATAGTGTTAAATATATAATAATATTTTTAAATTAAAAATAAAATAAAAGTAAATAAAATATTAATTTATTAAGATGCGAAATATATGTTTTCAGGGTTAAGAAGTTAACATATAATTACTTTTTATTTTTATTTTAAGGGATTGAACATCGATGAATAAGTTTATGATTGTTATAGAGAAACATAAAATGAATTTAGTTTAGTTTATATATTATTTAATTATATTTGGAACAATTTCTCATGAACCAATCCTACTACGAGTAAATAGAAATAAAAAATTGGTATGATTTAAGAGAGGATTCTATTCTATAATTATGACTTATTTAATTAAAGTGATGTTGTGGCATTAATGTATTAATGTGACTTGTTTTTTGGACAGAAGAAAACCAATGATAATATATTAATTAATAGGTATAATCATCTTTGATGAAAGTAGTACATCTGATGCATAAAATATGCACAATATAATAATTTATGAGCACGATTTCTATGTTTTATTAATACAAAAATTGTAATATCAGTTAATCATAAAATATGCTAGATATATTTTTAAAATCATATTTGTTACATAAATTGATAAATTTATTATAAACAATGATTTTTTTATTAGACAGTATAACAATTTATTATCCATAAATAATTTTTCAAAATTCCTAGAAATAAGAAATAAATTAGAAAAAAGGAAAAGGAAAAATATGAGTGTCTTGATAAAAAAAAATTGTGAATTGTGGAGACATATAGTGTGTAGCATAAAAAATGTATAACTTTATTACATAAATAAAATATCTTGGTTTTATTACCACTCTGTATCTTTCATTTTATAATTAAAAAAGAGAGAAAGAGTCAATTAAATATCTCTATAATAACTTTTTATGGTAAAAATATAATATGTGAGAATAGTGAAAAATACAGAGTGAAGAATAAAATATTACTGAAGAATAATACATGGTAATTGCATAAAGTAGGATATCAAACATACATAGAAAACAAAACTTTGAATGCAGTTATAAGCAGCACTCAGCACTTCAAGTATCTACTTTTATTATTTATCATCATTATAATTATATTTACTGATGATGGGTTAAATATTTTTATGTTGGCTATGATTGAGAAAAATAATTAAAAATGGTAAAAGTTAATTGAAAGATACAAAAATTAGTCAGTGAATGGTTGAGATTTGAGTATTAAGTAATTAATTAATTTAATTATAAATATATACCTAACTAAACATTATGAATAAATATACACTCTTAAATAATAATCATATTTTTATTCTATTAATTAGTGTGATCATCAAAATTTCTTGGGTTATATAATATGTACAGAATATACAAAAATCAAAAAGTTTAAACTTTGGTATTAAAATGCATTGAATCCTACTTATAATAACAATCTAAAAACAATGATAGTAATTGTCAACAATTTCAGAAATGGTCCAAAGGAATTAATGATGCATATACAATGATGTTTAACAGGAAGATGTGTTAGCAGCAAAGTCATTTGAGCATGTATCTAGCAAGAATCCATTGGACACAGATAGCAGCACTCCTGCACTTTACAGCAAGAAGGAAGAGATGAGATGCAACAAGAGGAAGAAGAAAGGGATTGAGAACACAGGGAGAAGAAGAAAAGAGTACATGGAGATAGCAGAAAGCTTGAGATGGCTTGCAGAAGCCATGATAAGGTCAGAAGAAGCAAGAATGGAGACAATGAAGGAGATAGAGAGGATGAGAGTTGAAGCTGAGGCCAAGAGAGGGGAAATGGACCTCAAGAGAACTGAAATCATTGCCAACACACAGTTAGAGATTGCTAGAATCTTTGCTAATGTCAACAAAGGTGTTGATTCATCTCTAAGAATTGGGAGAAGTTAAGATTAGGTTGTGGAAGTTAATTAGTTAATAAAATCTTATTGTTGTTGTAAGTGCATATAAACATAAGGAATAATGTTGCCAATATCATATCATAAAATTTAAGTAAAGATGTACTTAGTTGGTACATCTCAACTAATTAACCAAACACAAGGGAGGGGTTAAATTTATTAAATGATCTAACATTCATTTTCACATAATTAATTCCTTAATATTAGTTATTGTATATTTTTTTTAGGGTACTATAATTTTGAAATGTTGTGAATGATCTTCTACCAAGTGGTTCGGTTTTGTAGGACTTCTAAGCAGGAATACATTACTTGCGGAGAGAATTGAGGAAATGAAAATGTTATAGTCAATTTTTATATTACATTTAAATGATATTGAATTCTATTATAACTTTTTTAATGTTTTCTACTACTGTCTGAATTATATTAAAAATGTTTATAAGTAGATTATATTACCTAAAGAAAAATTATATTAAAAAAATTTATGTTTTTATGTTTGTTGTTACATTGACCAAAATTTTTTTTTTTTTTTTTACGTTAGTTGTTAGATTGGCCGATATAGAACCCTATTTGAAAAATATATATCACACTTTTAATATTAGTTGAAGGAAGCGAATGTTGATATGATTTTTAATAATGATTTTTAATATTATTTCACAATTTAGGTCAAAAATTAGTACTTACAACAACTTCTCTTTATTATTTTACAAGAAGATTAATTTTATAACCTTTGTATCTGTTTTTTTTTTTACAAGTCTCCGTTATTAATTTATCATGTATTAATTTAAAAATTTGTTATAAATTTATAGTATAATAATATTATATAAAATATATTTAAAAAATGGGAATACATAATTCGACTATGCCTATGTTTCTGATAGTATTTAATAAATTTGATATGTTGAATAACGTTAATGTAGCAGTTAACTTTCATCTAAAAATATACATAACTCTAACTCTGTGTGTTCACATATATGCTCTTCAGTACAAATAAAAAAACACACGTGTTAGTTGCATTTACATTATGCAATAAGAAACAAAGTCTTGCTTGCTCTACACTTAGTTTTAATCATCCAAAAAGACAAATTTAACTAACACCTCTGCATGTAAATCCTGTGAACAACCTTCACCACCACTATATATAAATGATGATAATGACAATTAATATACAAAAACATAGTATAGTATCCTTCATACTTCGCAACACTTTAAATGAAAGATAATGAATTTGAGTAAACTCATAATATGAAACACATACAAATGATAAATAATAAATGAATATGAAAATAATATATGATGGATAAGTTCATATATTATGATGGAATAAAATAGGTATCAATAGCAATTAGTACTTATAATATCAATAGTAAGTTATAATAAAATTAATATTTATAAAGTGTGAACACAAATTGTTGAAATTTACCTTTATAATAAATGAATTAAAAGTATATATATTAAAATGATCCAACACTGTATAATGCGGATTATACAACATGCACTCTCTATCATAATCAACATATTTCTCTATACAAAGTGAATTGATTTAATTAAATTGTCGACTAAAAAAACCATTTCGTATATAAGCAATGTGCTGGGCAATCATAAAGAACCTTCTTCAAAAAGACAAAGGTTTCAAATAGGATCAACAAACCAATGATTGACACTTATGAGTCACAGAATGCAAAATGTAGTAATTTGAATCTTTGGTGAGCAAAATGCACCAGTCCAAACTGATAGGGTTTTGCCTTTCAAAATTAAAGAGAGTGATGTTGCAAAAGATCGTAGCTTCCATGATTGAATGCTTTGCTTCAGATCATTTATTCCAGAAAGGTCCAAAATATTTAAATGGGTATATCTACATTCCAAACATCAAAAGATTAAGGGAAAGTGTCAAAAGAAAAAAAAAAGATGAAAAAGGAAGTGGACTCACTGTATCATACAAAAGACTTACCCTCCAAAATAACCTCCCACGGATAAGGTCATAAGGAACGGGACCAAATTTTCTAGAATCACGGCTGTTAAACTTGTAATCTCCCTCTACCCAAACGCTACCCTTTGGAACCTGTAGCGGAAAGGCACACTTTGACAATGAAATCTCCAAAACACATTCAGCAATGGGAAAAATGGATTTATGTAAAAATTCTCTACACCAAAAGCTACCAAATATCCAAACAGAATAAAACTTATCAGATATCAATCTCATTCTGAATGTGAAAAACCTGTCATGGTATTATTGAGAGAGTAAAGGAATAACCATTCTTATTTGACAAAAACTGATATGGCTTTGTATAGTCTACAAGAGAGAATAACAAATCGTAGTCCACATCCTAATTAGTCTACTACTGTCCAGAAGATAAACTAGGAAGCAAGCAACTATCTAACACCTAAAAACGATGGATTTATTTTCAAATTATCAGTAACTAATAAATAAAACTAATTCTAACATTAACAAATCAACAGAAGCAAAGACATCCCATAAAAAAAAAACTTCAAAATACTAGCAAAGCAGAACCCATAATCAGAATGATAAAATAAAAATGGGAATTTAATTTATAAGAAGAAATTGACCATACCACAATCGTCTCAGGCTTTAGGTTCTCAGGATAGGAAATGTGTGAAGAATTATCACCCACCAAGTCATTGGTCTCAGGATTGGAACTGTATGTTAAACTATCACTCTCCAATTCATGGGTCTTAGGCTTGGAAATGTAAGTAAAACCACCACCCTTCAATTTATTGGTTTCACTATTGTGCTTGTGTGTAATTCTATCACCCTCCAATCCAACCACACGTTTGGTCAGCATGAGTCTAGGGTTTTGAGGGTCGCGCAAGATTACAATATCTCCACGATCAACTTTACCCAATCGGGTTGAGATCTTCTCAGTTAAGAACCAACTTGCTGTCAAATCGATTGTAGGAAGCATACTAGGACCAATGGTCTGCAGCAATACAAATGGTTTACTCACAAAGCATAATTTAAGACAGGTAGACACAGAAATCAGGCTCACCGCAACAGGTTCGATCAGATAGGCATTGACAACATGTACATAACACATGCTCTTCATAATAGTCACAAAACTTCCCAATTTCATCACTGCGCTTTTTACTCTTCAGGTACAGATCCCAAATATTGTTACCTTTTGTGGAAAACGAGAGCTCTGTTCACCATTAGTAAACCAAATAAGTGTCAGATGTGTGTAGGGGAAATGCTGAAAGCATGATGTTGAAACAGCCAGAAGCAATAAGTTCTGCAAGTTGAAAATCATTTTCTTAGTAGAATGCTAATATGTTGACAACCATACTCCAGATTATAACTGGAAAGGGAAACAACATTTTGCTGAAATGGAACAAGTTTGAAATTGTAATGGTCAAATCATAAAATCACAGTTGTAATGTTCCTTTTAATTTGCGGTTGTCAATAACATTTTTCTTAGCACTTTTCAATGTCTTGGATGAATAATAAATATCATGTGGTTGTTGGTTTCTACTTTCTAGTTTCTAACTTCTAACTTCTATATCAGGATAAATAACCCCCTTTTACCACTAAAAAAAACATGGTGCCTTTCTTTCACTATCCAAACAAATTCAAAATTTCAAAATTTAAAAATGCTTTAAGGAGTTTGTTGGAATCATCTTTCTGAATCTTACAATTAACACGAATTATTCACCATCTAAATTGTAACAGCGACATTAGGACTATCCTCTTCCAACCCCATCGAACACAAAATATAGATCAAATTAATCACACAACAGAAGGGGAAGGAGTAACCTGGTGTGGGAATGACAAGGCTTGGGTTTCAATTTGAGAGCAGAGCAGGGAAGATTGGGGGAATTGAATGCGCAGTTGTCCGAATCTCCGCGTTAGGGTTTCAATTTGGGGAGAATCAGGAAAGCAGCAGCTCCTTGCTTCAATTGGAGATGAAAAAGGGATAAATAAATAGAAGAGTGAATACGAGGGTAGTGATACGTTTACACTGCAACGTAATGACGTGGCAAAATTTATTTATTTTTAATGAATTGGATACAGATCAGAGACACGATACGGACACAAATATTATAAGAATAGATACATATAATTTTTAAAATATAAAAAACGAAAATATATATATATATATATTATATAATTATGAATTATATATAAATATTGATGTGGATAGTTATGTTTTAGTTTTTTAGGAGATAGAGGTTTTTATTGGTAACCATTTGTTTTATATATGTCTTTGCTTTCAATATTGTAAATTTTCTCTTTTTACACAATATACAACTCAGTTGTACAATTTCTTTTTCATTTAACGTGATTGCACCAATTAGAAATTAGAAATAGAAATTGATCACAAATGCAACTGATATATTTAAATTATTGTTTCCTGCGGCAAGGAGTAGGTCGAATGCATCACATCACAATCGCCTATGCTCATTTCTTATCCTGACACCAATTTCGTTAGTAGGAATGAAGAAAATTTAGTAAAATGTCCTTTTTTAAATTCCTTTCTAAATGTCTTCTAAGAAAAATGCTAATAACACTCATCATGATTTCTGAAAATTGATTGTTTCTAATAAAATTCAGAGCTTCAGAAAAAATATTGAGAAGTTTTGCTAGAATTCCTCGTGATTCAACAACGTGTAGATTTTAGATGGATTACAAAATATAGAGAATGAACCTGAAAATATAGTGCTTAAAGAAAAGTGGCATAAACCTAGAGATTATACTCGTTGTTAGCAATATAAAGGGGAAAAAAGGCAAAGAAGCATCACAAGTATGAACTAAAATCCAATTTTATGAATCTCTGAAATAATAAAAGAATCAGAGATCAATCCACATACCCGAAATTATAACTATGCAATTCTGATTTAGAGTTATCTGTCCTAAAGTAATGGTACCCCAAGAGAAAATGTTATCATCACAAAGATACAATCCCTTAAATGCAGTGTAAGCGAATTCATCTCATCTCATTCTTTCGTTCCATTCAACTTATCCTCGTGCCATTTACAGAAGCCTTCCAGGGCGTCCCTCATCCATGCATGCCGGAGGGTTTCGAGTGCCTCCGATACAGCTAGCCAACTCCGATTTCTGGTGCTTTGCTCCGGCCATAACTCCAGTTCCTCTTTCACACACAAGGCAAACATTGCTGCTCTACATAAACCTTCTGGACTAAACTCATCTTGATGGGTCTTACTCCTAAACTCATAATATCCAAGAAAATCCTGACATCCAATAAATATCGGCATCAACAATCGGTTTGCAACATACATCCAAATCACAAGATCACAGCATTGTTTTCGTTAAAATATTACAAACCAAGTACGAATATCAGGGGACAGCAATAGAAAATTATGGGATCAGCAGCACACCAAAACGAAATATATGAAACCAAAACCATGTAATACTTCTGCAAAATTCTAAAAAATGCAACCATAGAAAAAATTAAATGCTAATTTGATAAGAACCCTGGGAGTAACACCACAAAAGCTAACTCCAGTGAGGGACTCGTGTCTCCAACCTTGCAAATAGATCCTAACATCCACCACATTGTCCCTTTGACTAGTTCTGGGTGAACACAACAACAACGCCAATATCACTACCCACACCACTTTGATACGCGGTGGACAACTCTGAAAGCAATTGATAAGAACCTTGGGAGAAACACACCACAAAATTTAGCTATCGTAATTGGAGAGCCGAAGGCCTTATAAACCTCACATCAATCCCATACTTCCAATGTGGACTAAAGTACATACATGACAATTGATCCAAACATATTTTAGAGTCATTCATCCAAATTTAAATGTTAATTGGGCCTCATATATTCTCCCTCAGATGCAAAGTCGCAATACATACATAGAGAAAAACCTTCATTGCAAACCACCAGTGACCAAGACTCTAACTCATAGCAACATAATCGTCAAAAAATGACATGTTTTACACATAAGCTTCTTAGATTCCCCCATCATAAACAACAAAGAAGTCCTCATCCAACTATGTGAACCTATATTCCTACTATGTGAACCTAGAAACCATTAAAGCATTCAGACAAAACAATCTTTTTAAGATAGTATAAGCCCAGTAACTGTACAGAAACTCAAAAATATAAATTCAACAGTAGAGAAGATTTTCACCATCAGGTCTCCTCGAACTCCTGCTTCTTCTACAGCTTCCCTCGCAGCTGCCTCCTCAACAGTTTCGTCGTTCTCCCAACCACCCTTTAATGGAAAAAGGATATCACAGTAATCAGAAACTACATTTCCATGAAGAATCCTTTAAGAAAACAATGCACTAATGATCTCAACCAGATTAAGTTGCACAACAATTCAATCATTTTAAACAAACGGCTCAGTTGCAGTCAATTTATTGAGAGGAAGCAAACATACATATTTATCATATAATGCAAATGCAATTTAATACAAGTTGTCCCATCAACATGTTCAGAATTTATAACACAATTTTACAATGAGGTCTAATTTACAGAGGGGACTAAGAAATAGCCGCCTTATCTGCAATAAATGGTACCTAACCCTTTTGTATTACTTAAATCCAGAGAAAAATAGCGAAACAATGTCATACACTAAGAAATGGCATTGAGAACGGAATCTTAGTGATTTTACCATCTCGTCCAAACAGATAAAACTTTATTTAAATTATTTTATTCAACAATGAACAATGTGCATAAAAATTGGAACAGAACCTGACCCACTGAGATAAAAAAGAAAAAGTCCCCGTTATATAATCTGCATAACAATCATGCACAATAACATTAAATTCAATTCAAATTATGGCTTTTTAATACATATGTTAAAAATATATTTTTTATAAACAAATCCTTTCAGAGCAAAGCTCCTAGAGTAATATGTTGGCCAAAAGATAATGCATTTTGTCAATAATTTGTAACTTTAACTTAAAGAATCTGGAGTCCCAAAATCCTTAATCTCCTACAATCAGTCAATTCCAGAAAGGAGATTAGTAGCAGACACTGCCTAATTGACTTGATCAGAATAACATACCTTTGGAAACAGTAGACCAGGTCCACTTGGTGAATTAATCAAAAGCACTTCAACAATCTTTTCGGAACTTGAATCACCATCAGAACTTTTATATCTAAATGGAACACACCTGCAACCCAATTAGCATCTCCAAATCAAATCTTTGAGTGATACATACAAATATATTTATATTTATATATATACATATATAAAACACAAGTACATTAAATAAAAACAAAAGCAATTCCTAGCCAAATTTCATTAGTTGCTGCAATCAAAGCTGCTCAATTAAAAGGCTAATTATTAGTCAACAGATATCTTCAACCTTTTTTCCACATTAAACTTGCGATTGCGAAGACCAAATTCATATTGTTACTACTACATCATCAGATTGCATAAAAAAATATTAAATTATTTTAAATGAGTTATTTGGATTAATCAAGCTGATAGCGCATGATTCCAAACAAGTAGGAATCTCAAAACAGCGAAGATTCTTGTGAAAGAGACAAGATTAAAAGTTACAATTAAACAAAAAATAATTATTTTATGGCACGGCCGAAATTAAAAAAAAAAAAAGATGCTAAGGAAAATATAAACATTTAATCTTAACAAAAAGTTAATGTTATTACATCCTATCAAACTTCAAGGACTCCATGCATCGCTAATGTTAAAAGTTCAGTAAGCATGAGGTTCATGATATATCATTATCCCTATATTCAACTTATCTTTCCAAGCAATCGCCAAAAATGCATAAGCTGAATTATTATATGCACAAAATACAACCATTAAAGACCAAAGTATGATTGTATCAAAAGAAAAGTGGAAAAGTATCTCAAAAGTCAAGCTACAAGTACCTAACAATTTTGGCGTACTACGACAAGCACATGAAGTCAAAGCACCAAAATAAAACTTGTTCATTTCTAAATTAGTTTAGCATCCCCGGTTGCAAAACTTCCTCTATTACAAAACTGGACTTCTCTCCTTAAATCCACGTGCTTCATAATCAATCCCTTCAAAATCAATGTATTTTGCTACAAAAACACGCTAATCCAGACCAAAACGGAATAAAAAGACCCATGTCTCAATCTATTAAAAGATCTTCCAAAATCCATTAGTTTAACACTACTACAGAAAACACCGTTGTTACAATACATTATTTATTTTTCTAATAAAACGTACTCTTTTTTTCTATTCTATCTCACATGAATGATCAATAAAAAAAACAAAGGTTTTAAAAACCGTCAAAAGGTTTATGAAAGCAATTGTGGCCACAGTGTGCAATTTCCTGCAATATGAAAAACTTCACAAAACCACTATCGTAATTGAAGTTCTTCGATCAAGATCAACTCATCATACAATGTTCCTTAAGTATAAACATATAAAAACAAAACCTCGTATTCCCAAAAAATTGTCGCAATAACCACATGCACGAACATCAACATCAACATCAATAAAGAGAAATAATTATAAAAATCTATCCAAAGCAAAAATTAAATATTAACGAAACAGTGTTAACGAAAAAGAAATTAACATCAGAGCATCACGATCAACCAGTCACTATCGCAATTTCTCAACTAAATCAAACCAAAAAACATAAAAAAAAATAAATTACGCGACCGTTCGAAAACGACATTTTTTTTTTCATCCACAACTTTTTCAAAGAAACGAAACAAGAAAGGGGAAAAACATGGAACGACGTCGTTTTACCCAGCAACAAGACGATAACCGTTCTCGTAGCGCTGCTGATGCCGCCCCGTACGCGCCACCAATTCAGACATAATAGCGATTCCCCCAATCAATTCCCAAACAAATGCTTCGCCATTGCAATGAGAACGCACCGTTCCTTCTCTGATCGCGCCCGCACCAGATCACGATCTATTCACCAAGCATCGTTCTAGCGTCTTCTTCTAATCTTAGGGTTTAGTTTTCACAGAGAGAGAGTGTGTGAGACAGAGAGAGAGAGAGACGCATGCGAAAACGAAAATGAAAACTGAAATGAAAACCAAACGCAAATGAATTGATCCAAAATGAAGCGAAGCGAAACGAAAAGCGCTTCGAACGGATCGATACAGAGGGTCAAAGTCACGTGGAGAGTGGTCAACATGTGGGGCCTATTTTTATAGCCAGTGTCAGCGTATCCCCTGCTGCGGGGACCACAGCTTCTTTCAATAATATCACGACACGTGGACATGTGTGGTTTAGAGGAAGCAGAAGGGAGGAACATGATTGGGTGGGTGTTACGGTGGGGTGTGGTCCGCGAGGCATCAGATTGGGATGCAGTTGAAGAAGTCAAAGGATGGAGAAGGATGTTTGTTTTTGGCATTAGTGAGAGGATTTTGTAGGGTTCTCTCCTTTTGTCCTTTTTATTTATTTTTAATTAAAAAAGAAAAAATGAAAATCTTGGTGGTGGATCCATGGAATAATGTTCACATTGGATTTTTTTTTTTTAAGAAAATAATATTCTTAATTTAATTAAAATAATTGACAACTGAGTTTGTATAACACATATTGTCGGCGTATAAAATTAATAATTAATAAATTAGTAAAAGATTGAATAATTTTTTTAATCATATAGTTAGAAGTAATTGTTAATGATATCACCATAATCCAAATCATAGTTATACTTAATTAATAAATACACGTTGACATGATATTGATAGATATTATTTATGGTTTGAAGTAATAAATAACTAGTGATGTTTCTAAAATTCGAACCATGAAACATTATTTATTTGTGTCAACTAAAATACCAAACCAACTAATATCTGTGGGAGTGTATAAAATATTAAACCATGTACTTTTTATCTCATATTTTATTTTTATTCTTCTAGTTATTCAACTTTTACATTATTTTGGGTACTTTTAATTTATATAAAAAAAATATATTAAAAAAATGGTGTGTTTACTATTTGTGTAAATATTTGAAAGCATATTAAACATAAGTGACAAAAAAATTATAACTAAAAGAAGGAAAAACAAGATAAAAGAAGAAATCAAAGTGCAAGAAAAGATATTAACTATTCTTCAATTGTTTGGAAATCTATGAAGAAAGAAAAAGGAATAAATTCATATTTTAATATTAAAATTTGTGAAATATTTCGATAATAGTTTAAATTAGGAAAATATTATTAAGTTATTTTTTAAGTTGGAATTTGGCAATCGTACGTGTTAATCCCACCTACGTCTTTTTTATCCTTAAATAATTACAATTAATGAGACCGATAATATAATGTCTCAAATTATATTTAAACATCTCAGTCTTAAAAAATTTGTTTTTGTAATGACAAATATTTTAAAAGTTTAGAATTGATTTAGTCACGTATAATAACCATCTACTATGTTATGGGAATTTTCAAAATACTCAATGTATGATAATAAGAGCTAAAGCGGGAATTTCAAACCGTGTAGTTTTATTGCTAACACTATTTCATATTTACCCAAGTCCACCAAAGATGTTTTGAACAATCCTTTATTGTTCTCTATCATGAAGAGGAATATGATGCTTTACAAGCTAATCAAACATGGGTTTTCACTACTCTCACATTTAGAGTTCATCCCATTGATTGCAAATGGGTTTTCAAAATTATAATTTCAAAATCAAATATAATGCAGATGATTTTTCCAAAGGAACAAATCTCATCTAGTAGCCAAAGGATTTCATCAACAATCAGGTTTTGATTATTTTGAAACATTCAGTCCAGTTATTAAACTTGTCATTGTACATATAATTCTCACTATTGCTTTATACTACAATTGGGTTGTTCATCAAAGTGATATAAATAATGCATTCTTATATGGAGACCTAGAGAAATTTGTTTATATGATTTAACCACCGGGATTTGAGAATGGTAACACGAAGACATTTTTCAAACTAAACAAGTCTCTTTATGGTTTGAAGCAAACACCTAGGTCATGGTTTCATAAGCTAAGTACCACTCTCACTTCTTTTGGTTTTAGATAGACTAAAAATGATACATCCTTATTCATTAGTAATCATAACAATACATTTTTATTTGTTATAATATATGTTGATGATATTCTTATCATAGTAAGTTCTTCAACAACTATCACTACAAGAAAAAAATGGTTTTAAAGGAGGCTTAATTTTACATTATTCAGGGTTCAAACCTCTATTAAGTCATTTACTCATGGTTGCAGTTTCCCCTACTAAACCATCCTTGGGGAACGTGCTCCCCGAGTTTTTTTAAACCTAAAAAAAATTCTTTTAGAACTCTTGTTAAATACCATGGGTTTAAAAACCTCCGTAATATACCATGGGTTTCAAAACTCGGTAAAATATCATGAGTTTCAAAACCTCCATAAAATACCATCAGTTTTTAAAATTTCCATAAAATGACTTGATGTCTGAAATAACCTTCAACCCCATTTTCCAATATCTCTAATGATTCTCCTGACTTCTCTCTTCCACCGTAGACACACTGCTCTCCGGTACATGCTCAATAGCCGTCGACGGAAGTACTAGCAAGGAATCACAATTCAGCCACACTTATGGGGGTATTTTTCTTAGTTATTCTTCATCTAGCCATGCTTATAGGGTGTATAATAAAAGGCTCATGACAGTAGAAGATTCTATTCATGTTGTATTTGATGAGACTAACCATGCAGAACAGGAATCTCTAAGGAATCGTGTAGAGGAAGATGAGCAAAACATCACTCTGAAGAAACTGGAAACCTGCCCAGAAAAACAACTGATTGATTCTGCGAAACAACCGGTTGAAATTCTGCAGCAGACTGAGTTACCTAAAGAATGGAGTATTCCTAGGGATCTTTCTGTGGACAACATCAATGGGCAGATTCAGAAGGGAGTCTCTACTCGTAGAACTGTCTCAAATTTCTGCAGGCACATGGCTTTTGTCTCTCAAACTGAGCCTAAGTCAATTGGTGAAGCTCTCAAAGATGAAAATTGGGTTGCTACCATGCATGAGGAGTTGAATCGATTCACAAGAAATGATGTGTGGTCCCTGGTTCCTAAAACAGATAAGATGAACATCATTGGAACCAAGTGGGTGTTCAGAAACAAGCTGGATGAATCAGGCGTGATTACAAGGAACAAAGAAAGGCTAGTTGCTAAAGGATACAATCAAGAGGAAGCCATAGACTATGATGAAACCTTTGCACCAGTAGCTAGATTGGAAGTTGTGAGATTACTTCTTGCTTTTGCATGCATGAGCGACTTCAAACTATTCCAGATGGATGTGAAAAGTGCATTCCTTAATGGTTTTATTAACGAAGAAGTCTATGTTTCACAACCACCCGATTTTGAAGATCATTAACATGCCAAGCATGTATACAAGCTGAAAAAGGTCTTGTATGCGCTGAAACAAGCCCCAAGGCAGTGGTATGAGAGGCATAACAATTTCCTTTTGTCTCAAGGCTATGAGAGAGGGAAAATTTATAAGACTCTTTTCATTAAAGAGTCCAAATTTGCTATCATTTTGGTTCAAATTTATGTTGATGATATCATATTTGGCTCTACTAATGATTGTTTTTGTGAAGAATTTGTGGCAGCTATGCAGGGGGAGTTTGAAATGTATATTATGGGAGAGGTTTCCTTCTTTCTTGGACTGCAGATCAAGCAATCTAAAGATGGCATCTTCCTAAGTCAAATGAAGTATTGCAATGAGATTCTGAAAAGGTTTGAGTTGGAAAACTACAAAGAGGCAACCACACCAATGTCCACAAGTTGTTATATGGATGTTGAGGATTGATTGGTTCTTTGCTTTATCTCGTTGCTAGCATACCAGACATCATGTTTGCAGTTTGTCTTTGTGCTAGATTTCAGTCCAATCCAAAAGAATCTCATTTTAAAGCTGCCAAAAGGATTCTCAAATATCTAAAGGGTACAACATTTGTTGGTTTATGGTATCCTTCTCACTCTACTATACATTTAGTTGGATATTCTAATTCTGATTTTGCAGTGTGCAAGTTGCATAGAAAAAGCACAAGTGGGACTTGTCATCTTCTTGGTTCAAGTCTCATATCTTGGCATAGCATGAAGCAAGTTTATGTGGCCCTTTCAACTGCGGAAGTTGAATACATTGCTGCTGTAAGCTGTTGTGCACAGATTCTTTGGATTAAACAACAACTAGAATATTTTGGGTTGAAAGTCAACAAGGTGCCTTTGCTTTGTGACAACACAAGGGCTATAAATCTCACCAAAAATCAGATTCAGAACTCCATAACAAAGCATATTGAGATCCGTCATCATTTTATAAGGGATCATGTGAGCAATGGAGATTATGAACTGCAGTTCATTGAAATAGAAAAGCAACCGGCTGATATATTCACCAAGCCTTTGCCAAAAGACAGGTTTTTCTTCTTAAGAAATGAGTTGGGTATTCTTGATTCTCAAACTATTTCTTAAATTCTGTTTTTATTCCTTCTTCTACTCTATTTGTGAAGACAAATAGGGGGGAGAATTAATCTGGTTTGTATGCTTATACATAACTGTTTCTATCTGGTTTTAAATCTGACTTTATATGTGATAGCTGTCGTTTTGCTGTCAAATTAATATGATTCTAGCGTAGACTTGTCTAACACTAGAGAGATGATAGTATAGTTGTGGTCAGATGACCCCAAGTCGTCTCCCAACGAATCCAATAGTAATTTCAG
>Ga0123342_1004024_pt1 | contig 22923 bp, 15 predicted proteins | sample Turbeawhitnodule_FD_89960 | JGI IMG/M metagenome (GOLD analysis project Ga0123342, IMG submission 89960) | Root nodule microbial communities of legume samples collected from Mexico - Turtle bean Mexico white nodule | ecosystem: Host-associated > Plants > Roots > Nodule | place: Mexico: Nepantla... | reverse complement strand
TTAGTATTATTAGTATTATTAATATTGTTAGTATTATTAATATTATTAATATTGTTAGTATTATTAATATTATTAATATTGTTAGTATTATTAATATTATTAATATTGTTAGTATTATTAATAATAATAATAAGTATAATAAAAATCATAATAAAACTAAAGAATTTGCTTGGTGTAGTGGTTAAATTTTCTTTGGGTTGCTGAAGGAACTTGGCTTTGAATCTCATTCATTGCTAATTTTATTTTATGGCGCCAAAAATTACATACGGATATCTGTATCTAATTCGTGTTTTTCTTTTAGTGTCACATAAACCATATCTATCTTCAAATTCAAGCACTTTTTGTGATAGTTTCCACATTCAATTTGGTAGCCTAATTTAAACATCGTTCGGACCTCTGGGATATCAGTGAGAATAGCATATTTAGTATATGTGGGGAGGAAGCGGAAACAACGTCACATCTTTCCTATACTTGCAGGGTAGCTTGGCTGGTGTGGTCAAAATGCTATGAATGGATGGGTGTGGCATCGACGGTTCATCATGAACCAAAAAAGCACATCGCACAATTCAGGATGATTAAGGAAAGTGAAGTTGTCAATAACATCTAGTTCTGTGTGTGGATAGCAGTCGTAGGAGAATTATGGAAACAAAGGAATAAGAAGATTTTTAGGAATAGAATTATAGATCATAATGAAATCTTCACGATGGTTCAGCTGAAGGTTTGATCGTGGGTAACTGCAAAGGTTATACTAACATGTTTTTCTTATTCTGATTGATATCTTGAACCACTAGTATGTATGAGGTCCGTTATAAAAAAACACAGGTTACTTTTATGATTGATAATGTTCTTGAGGGTTTGTAAGTAATTTGAGTTTCTTATATAAGGATAGAGATATCCTTAAAATACCTCAATTAATTATTCTTTTTATGCTGATAAAAAAACTCAACCTTAATTTAATAACACTTTTACTTTCTTTCTTTGACACATAATAATATATAATCTAGCTGGTAGGAGTACTTATTAGTACTAAGTATTTAAATTAATGTTAAAATTAAAAAGTCAGATTATAAAAACGAGGAATTAAATTGTACGTGACAAAAAAAAAACAAATCTTTTAAAGTCGTCTCTTAAGTGGTCAAAATTGAGGTGCATTTTGGGCCTTGGAAAAATTGACTTAAAAAACAAAAATGGTTTTATTAGCTACTATTTTACTTGTTGGTGTTTTTAAAACAGAAATTCAGGCGTTGATATAGGAAACTCACGAAACATGTATGTAATATGATACTAGCGTGGAAGAAAGAAAGAGGGGAAGAAAACTACATACTGAATATTGAATAAGCCCCATAACGTTGAAAAATGAAAACAATAATAGCGCAACTAGAAAATAATATACAAAATTGAAGCCACTTATTTGCATCTTGCAATTAGACATGGCATTCATTTTCCTATGCATACAATAATGACAGAAAGAAAAAAAAAAACTACAGTAATTAATTAAGTAATGTGTAATCTCAAATACACTTTTGACGTGTGTTAATTAAATATAATTTATAAGGTGAGATTTTGTATATTATAATGTTTTTATTTTTAGTTAACCTTATCTTTGACATGTTATTAGATTTTTTTTTATGTTGTGAATAATACATTAATAGAAAGAGAGAGAAAAATGATGTTTTGACAATATAATGACGCAGGAAAGAACAAAACTATAATAATAAAGAGATCATATATACTGGCAAACAAGTTCAGTATTTTGCAGATATTAACATAAGTAGAGTTATTAAGCTTTTAGTGCACATGGTTGCTTTTTGCAGGGATTGACAAATGTAACTATAGGGATTGGCTGGTTTTAAATAAACAATAGATAAAAGGAAAAGTTTGCTTGGTTTGAACTTTGAAATAAGGGATCTTTTCCTTAGGAAAAGGGAGTTGTTAGGAAAGATGAGTCTACACGCATATGATCACATGCAATTGAGTTGGCTATGTCCTAATCACAGACAACAAACTAGACATTCTCTTAAACTAAATCAGCATTTAACATCTAAGTCTGATTTCATTTGAAAGACAAGAGATAAAGATAACAAAAACTGCTGCATTGCTTTAAGTATTTAACATCATTTTTCGATTAAAATTAGATTTTCATTTAAGCAGTTTGTGTAATGAAGATTGTTATTGCTGATTAGTAAATAAAACAAAAAATTGTTTGAGGAACTCTTTGACATAACATAAAAGAAAAGGAGAGGTTTTCCATGTCAGTTCATAAACAAAAACTCTTTCTTCCCTAGTAACATGCTTATCCTTGGTCGTGCACACCTACCATTCCTTACTGTCATTATAAAATTGATGATAATAATATATAACAGCCTTAGATGCTTCACGCAACTTATAATTAGACTCCGTTTTTATAGCATTCTCAGAGTCAATGTCGCCTCCATCATCCTCTCTTTCACAACAGTATCATAGTTACTTATATCAAATGGCCAGACTGTCCATGAAACAGACCTGTGTTTCTCTCATCAATCATTCTCCAATTATATATTTTATCTTCTTATTTAATTTATTTAATGATCAACTACATATTTTTTTGTTGTTCATGCTCAAAGTGGGGTCATGTTGAGTATATATAAGTGGATACATAACAGAAGTTGGAACCAAATCGAAGAAGCAAAATACAAGAGTTAGTAATATGGAAACTCCTAACTTTGTCTTCTTCTCCTTGCTTCTTCTCTTGACTAGTACCACTCTAAGCTCAGCTCAACTCACTCGTAGCTTCTACAAAAACGTATGCCCCAATGTGGAGCAGTTGGTACGCTCTGCTGTTGCACAGAAGTTCCAACAGACTTTTGTGACTGCTCCTGCTACTCTTCGACTCTTCTTCCATGATTGCTTTGTGAGGGTGTGTACACCTTCTTCATCACTTTCATCGTTTTCTTAACTCAGCCTGGTTTGATTTCGCATATAGCTCTAATTCTTAATCATCAGTTTGTTGACTAATAAAACCAAAGTTATGTGTGCATGCATTCAGGAACCTGCACAAAACTGTGGACATGTTTTATACATTTAGTCTATGCTATCAACTTAGGAACATTTTTCTTGTGAAATCAGACTATATATAGTTATTCTATATCGGTTGTTCTTGGTTTATTAGGCCACATGCAGATATATATACTTATACTGCTAAATTCGTGTCCCAAAATGTTAATTTTCAGTGTGAAGAGAGTGTGTCAAGATCTCACAATATATTAGTGTATGGCCAAAGAAATTTGCATGAACATATAAATAAAAGAAAATTCTAACTTCATGAGCTAGCTTTGGAGTTGAAATCAATAATTATGAAAACTGTAATGGAAACCTTTTTTCACTGTTGTTGACTATTTTGTATGTAAGGTGATAACAAATTTGTTGTTGTGCACACAGGGTTGTGATGGTTCAATCATGCTTGCAAATAGTAACTCGGAAAAGGATCACCCGGATGACATATCTCTAGCAGGGGATGGCTTTGACACAGTGATTAAAGCGAAGGCAGCTGTTGATAAGGACCCCAAGTGCCGAAACAAAGTCTCTTGTGCTGATATACTCGCTCTGGCTACTAGGGATGTTGTAAATTTGGTATGCTTGCATTTTCTTCGTGAAATTATTGACAATTCTATTACTTTACCTCTAAACCGTTTGATCCAACACCAGCCATGCATGCAGATTAAGAATGTACAGTGTGTGATATTGCATTTTGTAATAGTAACAAGTGCATGACATTGTAGGCAGGGGGGCCATCTTATGATGTTGAATTGGGAAGGCGTGATGGTAGAATATCTACCATTGCAAGTGTTCAACGCCATCTTCCTCACCCTGAATTCAATTTGGATCAGCTCAATTCCATGTTCAATGTTAATGGCCTGTCTCAGATAGATATGATTGCATTATCAGGTATTTTCTTCACTGACATAAAAAAAAAGTGCTTCTGACTAAATAATCTTGGTTATAGTTTGATTTAAGTTTAATACAAGAAAAGCCTGAAGAATAGTGTATGTTATAATGTTAGGTGCACACACAATTGGGTTCTCTCACTGCAACCGCTTCTCAAAACGAATCTACAACTTCAGCCCCAGAGGCAGAATCGATCCAACGCTAAATTTGCAATATGCTTTTCAGCTTAGACAGATGTGCCCCTTAAAGGTCGATCCTAGAATCGCCATAGACATGGACCCTGTATCGCCTCAGAAGTTTGATAACCAATACTTTAAGAATCTGCAGCAAGGAAAGGGTCTCTTCACCTCTGATCAGGTACTGTTTACAGATGCAAGGTCAAAGGCCACAGTCAACTTGTTTGCATCAAATGAAGGAGCTTTTCAGAAAGCTTTTGTTGATGCCATTACCAAGTTGGGAAGGGTTGGTGTTAAAACTGGAAATCAAGGTGAAATTAGGTTTGATTGCACCAGGCCCAACTAGAAAAACTACCTACTATCATCTTCATCATCATCATCATTCCTTCTTGGAGTTTGTACGAGTTTTTTTAGTCTACAACGGCTTGAGTTTGAGTTTGTAGCAGTCATGTATATTTGATAATTCATTATTGTATTAATAATTCATGGAGTTCCCAAGCCCAAATATTGAATAAATTCTTTTTTAATTTTTTCTTTTCAATAAAGTAGAACCCCTTTAGATTTGACTGATTTGTTAAAGATTAAAAAAATGTGATTCTAGTAAGAAATAGTTTAGTGATTATTTTTTAGACTTTAAAAAAGCTTCATTTATGTTTATTTACGATAAAAAAAATCATTTTATAAAAAAAATTGTTTTTATGAAAGAAAATGTTTTAAATAACTTCTTATTAAGATTTTTTTATGTTTCATTGTAACAAAAAAATGATTATCTTTTAAAACAAAGTGATTCTTTACTTATAAAAAAAAACTTAAACAAACTGTCTTTTTTTTTTCTTTTGCCTTTCATCCAATTATAACCTGAGGATAATAGTATTTTAGGTTAAATAGGGTAGTTCTATATTGCTCTTTTCCCTTGGACAAATTTTAGGGGTTTGCACTTCTAAAAAAGCAAACTTTAGATGCTGTTTTAATTTTTTGTGCGTCATAGTTGTAAAAAAAAATTGTTAGTGTCATTTCTTGTGAAATAATGAATTAAGAAATACACCATAACAAGGAATATGGTTAAAGTCAAAGTCATACAAGAAGTTTCTAAAAGAGTGATGACTAAAAATAAGGTTAAGGAGGAGTTAAAAGAGGAGTTTCATCAGGCTAAGAAAACTCTTAAGGATAATCTCATCTTTTACACTTGTTTTTGACATTGTTTGGATGAATTCATACCAAGTAATTATTCTAACCAAGGTTTGGATAGCAAATCCTAGAAGTATTATCCATGGATGTTAGCTATTCCCACACCTTGTTTTGGCAAGGCTTGTACACGACCTCAAGCCTATACAAGGGAGCTAAGGAAAATCTCACCTTTGTAATCAATATATGAGGTGTATTTTGAGAAGCTTTTGTATCTTTTTTCAATGTGAAAGAACTTCATCTTAGGTGGTACTATCAGGAAGGTCATCAAACTCCAAGAAAGTCTTCCACCTAAAGTAAATCTTGATTTCTTTTTGGTCATTTCAGCCTATATTCAAAGCTAGCATGCATAAGAATCCTTCCAATAACCACCACTTCCACCTTCAGGAATCCTATCTGAAGACTTCCACAGACATAAAATCTAAAGAAAAGGAAACTAAAACCTCTGACCACTTAGGTTTGATATCTCTATTGTGTTCCTTACTACAAAAACTTAACAAGAACCATGTAAGTTTCATAGGTTGAGTGGATTATCCTCTCTTCTCTTTCAAGAAAGTTTATTCCAGATCTATGATTAAGAATTAGGAATGGAGAGCAAAAAAGTATATATTTTTCATGTTTATATATATATTCTTTTATGTGTTTTAAGAAATATTTGTATATTATATAAACATTTTTAATTTATGTAAACCAAGATAAGAATAACATGAATATCATTAAATTTGATTGTAAAAGTAAGTCTTAAGTTTTGTCTCACAAATTTTGTCCTAAATTTTTTAGTTTGAATTTATAGATAGAAAAAAATATAATTGGAATAACATATTTCATTATAAGTCAATTTATTCAATAAAAATTAAGAATAACAAAGGAATTAGTTAGAGTCTTGTTTTTTACCCATAAAAAATGTTAACATAAATGAATGTATTTTAACTTGCTATGGTCAAATGATGAACATAAAAATGTGTGTCTACTTTCCAAATTGATTAAATATGTAAAACTTCAAGTTGTTTCTTTAAATTGAAATAAAAAAACAAAATCTGAGGCGAAGAATGGAAAAATAAAATTTATAACATCTTAGAAACAAAATTTGAAACAAATCTCACACAGAATAAAGAAAAACAAAATCAAAAATTTTGAAACCTTGAAAACTGAGAAACGGTTAACAAAATCTAAATCACAATATCTTTTCAAAATTCTTAGAACAGGAAAACTATAAAAAGACACAAACCTAAAGAGAGAAAAAATAGTGTAAAACATATAATATGGTGTTATCCACAAAAATAGTAAAGTTAAATATTTTTATACAATTATGAAAAAAAAATTAAAAGAATGAAAAGCTTGGTAAAATTAAGAAAAAAAAAATAATTACATTCAAGTATGAGAAAGTTGTAACTCAATGCATAATCTCAACTTCAATTCTTAAGATCAACTATTGATTCAATGATGTACTTTTTTTTCCTTCTTAAAACAAACTCATTCTAATTACTAAAATGATCTAATAAGTGGTGGAAACGCAGGACGAAAGGGGAGGTTGTTACTCAGAACTATGGAAAATTAAGGTTTGTCCCTCTGCAACAATTTTTGCATGGAAGGTTCTTAAATAGAGATTGGCTACAAAAGAAAGTCTATGTAGGAGAGTAGTTCATCAAATAGAGCTAGTTTGTCCTATGTGCTAAAAAAGTACTGAATCCTTAGAACATCTGTTTTTTTTACTGTAAGATAGTACAAAAGGTATGACACTCTTGTGAAAGTTGGGTGGGTATTATAATAGGTAATGAAATATTACGAATTTTAATATTTTTATATTATTTAATTTCAAACTTATAACTTTAAGAGTTATGAAAGTATCATTTATAATGTAACACATAATAAATGACAAGAACATTTCAATTAGTTTGGTATAAATCAGCTTAATTTGAAAGGGAATCTGATCTGGAAAGGGGTATGGGTTGGGGTGATTTGGAATCTATGAAAACAAAGGAACCCAGTGATATTTCAAAAATGAAAAATCAGATGTAGAACAAATTTTTTGTTTAGTATAGCTGAAGGTTTGGGCTTGAATTAGGAACTTGTATCCAAAATCAATTTTTTCTTACTCTGATTGTATTTCAATATGGTTTTGTGCATCAAACTGTTGAAATAGGAAGCTATTAGGAGTACTTGCTTTTAGGGTAGGTAGGAAACCATGTTACGAATTGGTCAAAGTAAAGAAAACAATATGGAATATGGTATGTGTTTGTTTGCTTTGTTATAGACTTATTGCAAATTATTTTTTGGAGGCTAATATGCTACCAGAACACAAATTGAACCAGTTCTGGTGCAGATTCATGATAATGAATTAATTCCATAAGGGTGGCTGTGTGTGTGCAGCCAATGCCATAAACATGAAAGTTGGATTAAGTAGTAGGGATCACATAAAATATTCTCAATTGCTTACAATGACTGTATATTTTGGAGGCTTTCTTCATTATCAAATGCACAATTTGAGACTGATAAGAGCATAATCATTTTCACTGACTGGGCATAATCTTCGGAGAAGTTTTGATTAGGCAACAAGGACATTAATTGTAGATTGATACCTTGTAACCAGACACTTATGCAAATGTGAATCTTTAATTTCAGAGAGAAGGGGAGAGGGATTCACGAATGTATCCAAATATAATGTCATTTTGATGCATCTGTTTTGCAGTAGGCAATAGGTAGTTCTTCTGGATGCAATGTACTATTGTGCTGGACGTGTATGAGGGCTATGACAGATAGCTTAAAACTTTTTGAACTTCTTTCAAATGATCTAAGTTTATTTATTTTATTCTTTCTGGAAAAATAAAAAAGTGGTGGAAACGTAATCAGAATTTGTTACATTTTTCATGATTTTTTTAAATATTTACATAAAAATATAATTATTTTCTAAATTTCTAATATTTATAAAACTATATTTATTGTTATTGTTATTGAGTTAATTTCAAAATATTGTAGTGAGTTGAAAGTTTATCAACCTCCATCATCCAAGAATTAGTGTTTCTACTTCCCACATAATGAATAGATAAATAAAAATAATAACTTGAGTTAGAAAGTAAAAGTATGTAATTTGTTTTTTTTTAACATAAGTGCACAAAAGTAGACGTGGTCGCTTAAAGTGGCATACCTCAGCCTGAGCCCCATATCGGTACGGAAAAAAAATTCAATTCATTGCATGGAGCATGTGATGTGAAGGGCCAGTAGATGCTGAAGACTACAACCTACCCACTAGGCATCAAAATTTTTTCACCCCACATAACTTAGTTTTTGAGCTTCAAAGCATAGAATGAAAGACAGTTATAATTTGTTAAGAGAAAAAAACAGAGTTCCTTCTTTTACTAATTGAAACTAAAAAAAATATTGTTAATTTTGATGGATAAATTGAAATAACCAAAGTATCACTCAACCTTGTGTATTTCAAAATTTATCTTACATCAGAGTGGTAAAAAGTGTATTTCAAAATTTGATTGCAATGGAATTTAAGAGAAATCACTACATCAGATCTTACGCCATGCCTCGAATAAATTAAGCTTATTTGCTCACATTTAATTGGAATTCACACTTGAATTTTAATAATTTACACTCACAAAATTCCCAACCCTACTAACTCATTTATGAACTTTATTGAATTTCCAGTATGTTCTCTTTCAAGCGTGACTTCAAGGACTAACTCGATCTTATGAGAATATGACTTGACCTAACGTCCCAATTTAAAACCATAAAACTGTAAATTTATGGTTCATTTCATTCATGAATTCCCAACTTTGTCTATTCTCTTTTAATGTGAAACTTACTTCATCATCATGCGGAACTTGCTCTAGTATTTCTACCAAAAAATTTCACCACCTATACACACAAAAAGAGAGTGAGCACTTTTAATTTCTTCAATAAAAAAAGTATACTGCTGTAATTTCATAAGGACTCTCTCATACTTAGATCAAAAACCACTAATTAGAGAGTTTCCAACTGATACAGACATAAGAATCACGCTATCTTTCGTAAGATACAACTTCTGAGCAGACAAAATCATGAATCCAACTGCAGAATGTGACTGTTCTGTTTGAAAGAGACAGAATCATGGCCATTTATAATGAGACTGCCATGTGATGCTCTTAATTATTGATCCCTTTTTGAGTTTATTAGTGCATTGAGAATGCATATTATGTTATACTAAATACTCAGTGCATCCAGTATGAAGTTAAACATTTACAATAGCATAATTCGGTTAGAATGTTGAGAACGAAAATAGTTTTAGAAGCACTGCAAATTAGCAACTATCTCTATACAAAAGGGCACTCAGAAGTGGGTGTATAAGCTGTTTGTTTATTATTGGAATAAAGTAGAAAGTAATCTAGGAATCTGAATGCATGAACCATATCAATTCGGTGGTCCATGTAAGGTTGAAAGGATACAAACAAGTTATAGTGCTATTTAAGCTTTAGACCTTGAGAAAGCCAATGTGGCCCCTTTCCTTCCCGAGTAAATGTAACAGTGGTGCTACTCATTGGGGTGGTGGGGTCACTGTATTCTCCTGTTCTATCTGATTTGAAGGAGGCAGATGAATTCAGCTTCCTAGTTTTCCCACTGATTGAGTTTGAGCATGCTAAATGAGGTAATTGAGAACTCTTATTAACTTGACTACCACCTATACTTAGTGTCAAATCCACTTCCATTTCTTCATCATAGCCACTAGTACTTAGTTTACAACTCTGAAATGCAGTGTGGGAGCTAGGCCCTGCCTCACCTTCATCAAAGCCACGCCCTTGAGAAAAAATGTCCTCCTCAGCAGGCCTTTCAAGATCAAAACCTCTTTGCATCTGTTTGGTGTCTGACCAGCTTCTAATCTTTTCTCTTGACCAAAGATCCTCTCTCAAATTTTGAACATGGAAATCAGGCTTGTGTGAAATCTGTGTCGTTTGATGTTGCGGTTTAATGAGATGTGGATGGCTTACATCAATCTCATTCCTGTGGTGCCAAAATTTCGGCTGTCTAGTTTCGTTTTTGAGCTCACCCATCAACATCTTTTGCACACTGTATACCCGGTGTAGCTCTCTTACCTGCAAATTCCAAATTCTCATAATTGTCAACTTGTAAGAGATTCATGTTTTTTCAACAGGATTGGCACCAATATTCACTTTCACACATAGTGGCTTCTTGGAATTGGTAATAAATAATAAATGAAGTTCAGAGTAATGAAAATTGATCATAAATAAGATGTCATGGAAGAAGGGCTTCATCATACACTGATTTTGACATCAGTATGTTCAGTTTCAAAGCATTATCATTGTATTGCCATTTTACACACAGAATGCAATGTTGCTGCCTCCAAAGATAAAGAAAAAGAAAGGCCACTGAAATGGAAAGGCTCTCTCCTTCAATCTCTAATGCTCATGAATTCAAGCCTAAGACACTTGATTGATCATATGATCATGGTTGTCAAGGAATGCAACATTTGTCGCAACATGAATTTTGTAATTGTTAAGACGAAAAGTGCAATCATACAACATCATCCGAATACCTGGTGTTTGAAGATGTCCTCATGCATCTGCATTGTCTTTTTGATGGACTCTACATTGTTTCTATCAAGCATCCTATCCATGGGACCTTGCAGTTTTCTGATTTCAGTCCTTTGATTCTTGTTCTGATAATGCTCCCAGACATCCACTCCACCCACAGCTAAGTTGGTGCTGTCTACTATGGTTGCTAGAAGATTTATGGAATATTCAATTTTGGTTCCCATGCCTGAAAAAAGAAAAAATGTTTAATTTTTTTCAACTTTTTTCTATCACACCTTGCTGGTGTAAGGTAATGCCTCAAGTCAACAATTAGAAAATTTCCGTTTAATGAGAAAATCCTTGAGAGAAGTAATAATGAATAAAACATGTCTTGTTCCTTTCTCTGCTTTTTAGGCTAAGCAATGCGGTTATGATCTCTGAAGCTAAAATGTGAAGGTGGGGACAAAATTCAATTATGCCGAGGTTGGAGAATTTTATTTAATATCTAAACGGCAAAGGTTGGCTGAAACTGCAAACTCATAATTTTGGACTTGTTGAAAAACCCACATTTGTAGGCAGCCATACCTGACACATGACAAGAAATTGAAATGAAAATTCAACAGGATCGACCAGTCATGATAAGCTGACATTATCCTGCAAGATTCTGTCACTGCCCTTTTTGGTGCACAAATGCAGGCAATATATAGGGAAGATTCTTGTTCATGTTGTGAGATAATTTGTCAAAATAGGGACTATCACTTTAGCACCCAAAAGTGGAGAGAGAGAGAGAAAGAGGGGACCAAGAGAATTATGCATTGAAATGTTCAAACGTGCAATCAAACATTGCTGGGACACTGATGCAGCGTGTAACATGAACAACGCAACAGTAAAACCAACTAATATGTGGGTCTGTGATTGTATGATGAAAGCATCACTAGCCATAAGGTCTATAACAGTGGTTATCATCCCCTACTCCTAGACACTGGCCTCCGAGAAGTGTCCACTCATCCTTGTTTCTTTTAAAGCTACCCTCTCTTGAGCTATTCGAAAGACAACACCCAAACTTTATATACAGTGAAGCTAAGGTAAATAGGAACTAGAAAGAATTCACTAAAACTCAAAGATCACACCGACACGAGGAGTTTACATGCCACGGACATGTGCAAAGGAGTCAACTTATTTTCCTTTTTATGTTATTCTGGAAACTTTTGATGTACCACCAAGGTTAGATAATTGAAATCATTTTCATGGCAATTGCAAATTTCAAACTAACAAAAGAAACGGACTTCAACGTGATGAAATAAATACTCATTGAATCTCAGAAGTCAGAACTGCAACATGAGACCTTCTCACACCATGTTTGGAGACCACACATGAAGAAAATATCAATAACTAAACTCATTAGGATTTTGTACGTAATTCAAGTTAGTGGAAACATATTTGTGTGCTGTTGTCTAGTACCTGTACCTGTAATAAGAAGTACCAAAATAGCAGCTTTCTGTGATGAAGGTCATTGAACATGTTCTTCTCTCATGCCAGCATTTTTATACCCATAAAAGAGCCTTAGAAATAAGACCAATTCTAACATTACAAAGGGCCAATTGTGTCACGAGTCTCCTTGAATCATTCCCAAGGCAAAGGACGGATCAATCCAAAGAGTGCAGCACCTGGGGAATCAGGAGAAAGCTCATTGACAGCATCAAATCTCTTGGCATATGAGAACCATTCAACCCTTTACTAAGAAACAACAAAGCAATAACAGCTCAAATTTAAAACTGTAATCATGAGTTTAATAATTCAGGCTTGACAGGCTGTGAGGCAAGGAGGCAAGAGAAAAGCTGGAGTAGCAATGTGTCTCTTTGTGTAGTATGAGTGACTTTGTGATATTTAGAAAGAGAGAGAAAGAGAGAGAGAGAGAGAGATGTATGTTCATATTATAATATATAAACATTTTTGTATTTGTATAATACTAACATTTACTGTAGTTGATTGTATTTTGTACATATAGTTGCTTTACTGTAATGTGGGAAAGGATATATAGAAGAAAGGGGGACCACAATGATGTATAATAATAAAAACAAATGACACTCAACATGAGCCAATGTAGGCCAGTGAACAAGATATTCCAGACAAGGTCTTGCAGAACTTAATCAAGATATGCATGAGCAATGAAACTTAGTGCTTGGTTACTGTACCACCACGACTTATTTCTCTTTAAACTTTCTTGGTTCAAATTCAATTATACTTCTGTCATCAGAAACCAATTTCAGTTGTTGGATGACTTCATTTCTCTTGGCACCAAGGATTTGAATCGTCAGTTCTATTGAGAAGTCTAGCATCATACACATTTTTCTTTTCTTCCTGGCAAAAAATCCTCAACATTTTTTTTCTTGCTCTCTAAATATGATTTATCAAATCAACTGATCAGTCTTCAACATGGTCTCTGGGTGGGGGGAAACTAGGTAAGTCTTATTTCCTTAATAATAAAATCACTATCAAAAGGCGGTTCTGATTTTCATCATCAAAAAGCTAAATTCCACTCATTTTGTTATATTTCCTCTGGAAGAAAAAAGCAAGAAATAATAATACATGGATTGAAAATGAAGAAGTCATTGATAACTTTTATGTGTCTGGTCATAACGATATTGTATACTAATACCTTGAAGAAAGATGCATTTAATAGTGTAAATAGAAAGTGGCCTAATAATGCATCATAGATGTCCCCTCTTCTGTAGTTGTCCTACCATTTAAAGATTACTTATTATTTTCTTGTTAAAACACGTGGATCTTTTGTCAAAAAAGAACTATACTACAATATATTATCCCATCAAACAACCCTGTATAGTTGTTATTGTATCAACTAATATAGAGCTTTAAAATGGCAGAGTTTAACAATATCTAATGATTCTATGCATTTATTGTCACTTTTTGATTCTTGGTGTTCTTGTTATTAAAAAAACATTAGCATATGATCTATCTAATCTGATCTTATCGTTAAAGTGAACAAAGAAAATAGTTAGGACTTAAGACTCCGATAAGAAACCTCTGGTGTATGACTTTTCCCCTAAAAGCTGAAGGGCAAGAAATACCACACACCTAAACTTTACAAGCTTCCTAGCTTTCAAAATTCTGATCATGAAAAATCAGAACCACACACGTGTATATTTGTCCAAATCATGAGTCTGATTATTTAGCAATCCATAGATTTTGTTACTTAAAATCTCCTTTCATCTTATATATATGGGCATTCATGTCTTTGTCTCTTATTTGTTAAGTTTCTGTCTGATTGCTGTATAGTTTCAAATAGATAGCAATAAATGAAAAGATAGGTTTGGCAAATAGATGAACAACACGCGTGACATTAATAACATACGACCCATAATCCCATATCTTGTCTGGGAGGAGATTGAATGGGAAAACATCAATCAAAATTTTAGAAAATGGTCGCCATCGCAGTTTTTTTGCCTCAATTTTAAAAATATACCAAAATTTTCTGATTAATTATTAGCATGGAAATAAATAACTTCAGAATACATACCAAAGCATGACCTCACAGTATGTTGTGAATTCTACAAAACGCCCAAACTGAAAAATGTGAGATTGCTTTCCATTTTGTTGAAGAGTGAACTTACATTGTTACCTATGTGATTATATTGTCCCTTTTCTATTAAAATTATCTGTTATTATTATTCTCTTTACACCACCAGAAAGATCTGCTAGCAGACACAAACTGGTGGAGGACATCGAAAGTTGTCAGAATCAAAGATGAGTTTTATATCCAGCTTGACTCAAATGACTTTGTTCTCCAAAAACATTTTGTCAACGTCAACACATCACAATAAAAAAAAGTTTTTTCCTTCAACTTTAAACTCTACTTTTTGAATATATACACACACAAAATTATTCTCTTCCTACTGTCTTCTCACAATGTAAAATATTCTTATAATTGTTAAAACTATCGTAGATCATGATTCATCTCCTTAAACTCTGTTATTGGTGGGTTTGGTTAGGTCTACGTTTCCTTTTTCTTCTTATTTTTTTGTTGTTGTGGGAGTGAACAATATCATATCACGCATGACCTTTGTGTGAATCACCAACTTTATTGCTGAACATTATTCCCTTTGTGATGTTTTAGTCGAATAACATCTGACCTACCCATAAGTAACTAAAGCTACCTTTTTTTTGTAGTCTATTTTACTAACTTCCAAGTAAACCCTGATTTTGGTATTACTAAAGAAGATAAACTGATGCATATATGAGAAAATGATAGAAATACTAAGTGTATATATATAGATATATATGTTATATGCAATGCATGATTAAAGAATAGTGTGTCCTTGAAGTTGGATGAGGAAAGGCACGCGCTGTAGCCCCACCAAGGCACAAGTCTAAGAGAACAGACCCACCACCACACTTATCCACATGTCCTTTAATTTCACTTCAATTCTGGATTTGGATTCTCCCATAACTCTAACTTTACTATGCCAACACATTGACCAATCTTGACCATTATCAGATGCAAGATGAATCAAAGCATTTTAACCTTTTACAATAATTGGATGTAAATATGATCCAATTCTTACATATCATCTACCATCAATCATTATCATAAAAACCCATATAGATTCCTTTCTGGGGATAAATCCAAATAACTACATAGTCGCTTCACGCATAAGCCTTTCTCATCACCAAATTGCTGTTTTGTTCTCTTTTTTTTCTTTTCTTGGCTTCTATCTAAATTAGCTCATCATTCTTCATACCTTTAAGTCGTGTCAATTTTGTATATTAATAAGTCTTAACTATTTGGCCATTATCGTACCCAGAGGCGGGTCCTTGTCTGCCTTCTATTTGTCCCCATCCCTCTGTATATATCTATCAAGTAATTAATTTAATTTTAATTTACTTTCTCAAGTATAACAAGAACATGGTTGAAAAAGTTACACTAAAGGTGCACACTATCCCAAGATAATATAATCTTTAATGTATAGGATCTCAATCTCGAGCACATTTTCATACTAAGGATTCATCAGGTGGGCCCTAGCAGGGTATTAAAAATACTGAGTTTAAACATAATTGGTCACTTCAAATTAGTTACTTGGGTTTCAACGAATGGCTGCCACATTAAGTGCAGTCATGATCCATAGATTCATAAGAATGTCACATTCACACATGGGTTGTGATAAGGTATGGCCAGAAAATGTTGTGTGAGATATGGGGTCCAAGATGTACGGTGGTGACGCGTGTACGAAACCCAACCATGCAAATGCTTCTCCTTTCTTAGTACTCTTATCATGTTGTTTCTAAGTTCAAAGTGGATTGGAGAGGATCTAATGGTCACTGTGATTTAACCTCTTTTGGGGTCATTTGTTGCTTAGCCATTTTCCAAGGGGCCTTCACTAACATGCCTTTACTTTGCTCATTTAGGAAGCAATTGACTCCAGATTCAACTTTCCATTCAATCATGTTAGGTTAAACCCTATTTTCCTTTTCACTAATTGATTCGGGCCAAAGGAGCTACCTCATTGCTTCATGTTCATGAATCCGATAAGCATCATCACTACTTTATTAATCTCATATAATAGTGGTTAAATAAGGACATCTCATGCTTTGTACTCAATATCATTAATTAGTTCTTGGATCTGTTCTATTGCTACAACAATTCAGTTTCATACTCTCTTTTTCTCTTATTCGAATCTTCACATCACTAATTAAAAAAATTGTCTATATATCAAAAAATAATAAAATTAAGTGATGTCATTCTTTAAATTATTTAAGTTTTAACTGCTTATCTATGACATAACTAAGATTTCTTATTTTTTTCATATTTCTTTCCAACTATCATATATATAAAGATGGAAATTTTATATTTTGAGAATCAAATAAATATGAAAAAGAACATATAAGAACCCAATTGATTTATTTAAGAGTGGAAGTGGTTTAAATAAGATGAAGTATCAATATTTTATTATTTAAGTTAAAAAAATTATAAATAGAAAATTTTAATAATTCAAATTTTACTTCATAATTAAAAGTATCTTCTCTCTAAAATAGTTTTCTTCGTCTTCCTAACTTTCTAAAATAATTGTTATCTTTTCATAGATTTGAGTCCATCTTAGAGATTTTGATGGAGTATAGAACATTTTTGTTTGATCAAAAGTTCTATTTGAGTAAGTTTTTATGAGATGCATAGGGTTAAGATTTTGCATGTGATATTTCTGTCAAAAAAGTTAAATCTCTATTAGTTCAGGAACGTATACGTTTCACTTAAACTTGATTAAGAAAGTTATAAAGGTGAGGAAAACTAGTTATATTTTGATAGAGTTTTAGTTATAATTTTGATAGAGTTTTAGGGTAGATGATCTAGATTGTGGATGTGACTTGGTCACAAAATTAAGTTTTGTGTAGTGATTGTATTTTGTTTGAAAATATTCAAAAGTGTTTTGAATTTTGATATGGATAGTATTTATGAAGGTGGATTTTGAAATATTTGTGGCAATAATTCTATATTTGTAATATAGTTAATATTTTATTATAGACATTACTAATTAGTAATATATTGCATGAATGAGATGTTAAATTGTTGAAAGTGATGGACATGATAAATTATAAAGTTTGTGTAAGATGTTCTTATTTAGATATTAATTACTTAACTTATATAATAAATGAAGTAACCAATTTTTAGACTAATTTGATGCAATTATGAAAGTCTACATAAATCTAATTTTTGTAAATTCATTGAGCAGGCAATTTATTGTTTAGTAAAATTCATTTACTTGAAAATTCGATAGGTTTACATGTTTGATGACCATTTTGCTCACTAGGCGAACAAACATTTGGTTGAACAAACAAAATGGTGGTTAGATTAATTTAGACATGTGCTTAATTGACTGAGTGAGAAAACTAGTGGTTAAGTGTGACATTGTTTTCAAAACTTTGAAAAACGTATTTTTAATGTTTCTAAATGCTAAAATGTTTATATTTCACTATATTGTTATACTTTATCATATATTATCCTTGAATATTACTATAATGTGATTAATGATAAATTGGAATTTTATTGTTGTTTTAAATTTAATTGAAATGTCTATGTTGTTATAAGGTTGTGGGATGACATGTGGTGTGGTGTACACATAGTTATTTTCACGAAAGGAATACTATGTTTGAATGTTTAGGTTATGTATTGAATTTGGGATTCTGAAGGAGATTTCTTGTCTCTATTGATATTAGATTTACATAGAGAAAGATATCAAGTGATGAAAGTTGAAGAAAATTCTTATGATCTGTTTGTGGTGTGAAAAAAAAACTTTGTATAATAGGTAGGGATGGTATAGTAGGCCGGGCCCGACTGATCGACCCGCCAATCCGCCTCATTTAGGTGAGGCGAGTCAACATTTTGAACCCGCAAGCCTGTATAGGCCCAACCCACCTAACCTGCCAGCCCGGCGAGTCACATGCGGGGTGGGGTGGGCTACCTGTCAGCTCGCCCTTCTTTATTTTTTATACTTTTAGAGAGAAATCTCATGTTTTTGGAATTAAAAATTGGTGATGCTTAATGTTTTATATAGAAATTTATTTACATCAATTTTTATACATCATTTAATTCATTGAAGTATTGTTGATATTTACTTTATTTTGTTAGACATTAAACCTTATTTTATTAGAATATTGAAATTTTATTGTCCAAAAAATGACATCAATGACTACAACCAAATAAATATATCCAAATAGAAAAAATAAAAGAAAAAAATTGAAAAGTGACGGATTAGCTCGCCAACCTACCCTATGGCAAGGTGGATTACCAATTTCAGCTTGTATAACCTTAGTGGACCGACCTGTCATGCTCCGCTTTTGGCGGGCCATTGGCGAGTCGAGCCAAAATGGGTTGAGTTGACCCGTTTTCCACCCGTACTGATAGGTCATAGAAATTCACCCAGTCCCATGAAGGAATACATTTTTTTATATATATAGTTTTGTTATATGAGACAACTTAGTGCAGATAATGCGCTAGGTGCAGATATTTAAATTTAAGTTAATGCATGTATTTCTTTTTTTTTAGAAGTAAAATCAAGTGTATTTGATATTGATGTTAGTCATTGATTACATGAGGTATATATGGGGTAAGAATTGAATATTTTGTTATAATATATGTATATTATTTTTTAAATTATGATCATAGTGTGTTAGTATATAATATTTTAACAGTAAAATCTCAATAAAGATAATAGCTGAAACGAGGGGAAAAGATTAATTTCTGTTTTGTTTAATTTCTTTTCTTGTGATGCTTATATTATAATTCTTCACGAGGAAGGAGGGAAATTTATTTTGAAAAGACTTTAATTTGTATATGATTACTTATTACTTATTGAGAAATAGTAATGCAACTCTTCGAGGGATATTACAAAACATATCTCATTTTTTTCCAAAAAGAAATATATATTTACATTATACATTTTACATAATGTATATTAAATTATCAAATTCATTTTTATGTAAATAATTCTAAAATATCAATAAATAAAAAACCTTTAATTGAGAACCACATATACATTTATATAATTTCAACTTTTTATTTAATTATTATAATTTAATTAAACTATTTATTTAATATAGTAATTAATATTCATTTTCAACAATTATAAAATCGTTGTAAAATAAATCTTATTTGTATCTTTTCATTAATAATTTTACAACTTGTTAAACTAGAAGAATAAAAAGAAGATATATACCAAATGAAACCTAACATAAATTAGCCGAAAATCTCAATTCACAAAAATCATTATGCTAAACAAATAATATATTTATGGTCAATTATAATTAAAATTTTAGTAATTTTAATTGCGTTCAAATATCTTAAAAAACACTAAAAGAAAATATCAATTTAGTTACCGAATTCAGCGACTGAAAATGAGTGGTCGAAATTTAGGATTGAAATAGCCACGAAATACCATCAATGTAAAATATGCTACCGAAATAGCAAAACATTTTAATGCTAAAATTAGTGAAAATAGACTCTATATTTTTTTTAAAATACAAAAATTGATAATAGTAGTTACATAATGAATAGTATGTGATGTGTTATATTAATTTAGAAAGTACAAATAAAATTGAAAGATAATAATAATAATAATAATAATTAAATGGGTAAAATAAAAAGTACAAAATGTATGTATCAAAATAATATATTATAGATTATTGATATTTAAAAAAAAATATAAAAAAAAATTGTTATAAAAAACTACATTAAAAATTTAGGTATAGATGTTATATTTTTGGTACTTAACTGTTCAATCAAGTAAGGGAGGCTAGACTTAAGTTTCTATAATACTTAGGTTATAAGATCTGATTGTGAAAGTGACTTGATTGTTTTGTTGTAATTTCTTGTAGGGATTGAACCTTTGAGTGAAAAAGATGTGTTTTTAATTGAATGGTGATATGAAATGGTTGGATGTTTGATGTCAGTAGAGTATGTTTAATGTATTTACTAAATTTGATGAAAATGAATTAGATATATTGAAGAAATTGTGTTATTATTGATTTGTGTATGATTTTATCATGATCTTTTACTCTTTTATGTGAAACTTTGGTTAGTTTGAAATGTCTAAATTGTGTGTTAGAGTACCTGAGTAGTGGTAAAACTTTTAATAGGAACAAGTGACTTAAGTTGAAAATAATAGTTTGGAAACAAGTAATAAAATAATATGTAAAACTCTCTTGAGTCACCTGGACCAGTCTCATAAATCTGTAGAATATACAAAATTATGCAGACTCACTGAGCGAGACATATGCTCGTTGGACGAAATTCGTAAATTTGAAAACCCCAGAGCATTGACAGTTGGGCAAGCCACTCTCACTGAGTGAATATAGTCCTAGTGATTTGCTCGTTGGGTGAGTAATGTTCTCGCGGAGCGAAACTCAAGGAATAGAAAACCTAAGAGCATTGGCCATTGGGTGAGCCACTCTTGCTGGAAGAAATTGGTCCCAATGGTTTGGTCGTTGGTTGAGCCTGACATTTGCTGGCGAATTTGGTCCTAGGACTTCGTCATTGGACGAGCCTGAGACTCGTTGGACGAGAATGTGGGTCTGCACATGTGAATTATGATTGTGTGATTAAGACATAGTATTTTCAAGAAAGAATATACCATGTTGAAATTGTTTAGGATATGCATTGAATTGGAGATTAGTCTAGAAAAAGATATCTTGACTCTACTGATATATTGGAAACATATAGATGAAAATTATCAGGTAGTGAGAGTCAAAGGAGGTTCATATGACTGAATTTGTGGTTTGAAAGATAGTTGGTCTAACAAGTCATGTGGATTTATCCTGTCGTATGAGAAGACTTAGTTCCTATGTTTATGTAGCTATGTGGAGAGAACAATGAAGTAAATGTAGTATGACAAGTACAGATCTTTGAGTCAAATGTATGTATTTCTCGGGAGTAAAGTCAAATGTCTTTGTATGTATGTCAATAGATTTCTAGCATGATATTGAATGTGAGTTATTTGTAGACACTTGATTATTTTAGTGAACGGTACCAGATGTAAGTATGAAAGTTTGGGGTTTGTAACTTGTTTGAATGGAAATTTAAATTCATGTTGATATCTTTTAAAAATCTTTATCTTACCTTGTTTCTTGTTGTGATTATTTAAATTTTGTGATGATCGTGCGTTATAGAGGAGTACAAAATGTTGCACGAAATAAAACTTCATATTAAGTTGATTGAGTCTTTTTTTTCGTGTGTATATTTAAAAATCCGATATATCTTTTTCTAAAACTATTTGATAATGTTGTAAATAATATATATATATATATGATATAACTTTTTAGATAATATAACTATAGATGTTATATTTTCTTCATTGATAAGAAAATATTATATTTATTTATATATTTTATATTATAGAAAAATTGAAAACTAATAATGTAACAATATTAAAAATAATTTTAATGATTAAATAAAAGTTAATTTATTTTATTGTAATTTTTTATGAATTTTAATGAGATTTTGAATAAAATAATTACAGTAATTAACTTTGATAAAAAAAAATATTAAATATAAACTAATAGAGATCAAATATAATTAATTATTGATATTTAAAGTAATTTTTATTATTAATAAAAATTTATAAATTAGTATCTAACTATTAACTATCAAGATTTTAACTATTAACTACTCTATATTATAACATTAGTTTTTCTTAAGAACATAAAATTTTATAACTAATTTAAAAATTATTTTATAAATTTTTATTAATAATAAAAATAATCAATAATTTTTTAGTCTATATATCCAATTTAGTCTAATAATTATTATTTTTCTCTAAAATTAATTTTTATTTATTGGTTTTTAATACTTTAAAGTGATGTAATTGATAAAGTCGTTAAAAGAAAATAAGATAAAAGTAACAGAGAATTATTATATCTTTTAAAAGTTTCCGACATTTTATAAAAGTGTTAAATAAAAACAAATATAATAGAAACATAAAGCAAATTAAAATTTCATATTTAACAAATAATAGACAAATATTTAGAATTGTTCTTTCTAATAATAGACAAAAAAACAATTGCATCCAATTAAATTGGCACATTCAATGCATCAGATTCTGATAATTAATTTTGTGTGTTTCCACCATTAAGATACGAGAAAAACAACGAAATGGATATTTAAAGATCAAAAGGAATCTTCCCATTTGGAATTTGAAGTCTTATCTCTTCTCTTCTTTTGGATCCATTGCCTTCCCACTCTCTTTCTTCATTATTACTTTTATATTAATAATACTATCTTCTCTTCCTTCCCAACTTATTCTTATGTTTCTTCATATTATTTATTTTCTCATCCTTTCTACCTATTATTTATGATAATACTCATTCTCCATTTTTTAACATTAATCACGAGACAAAAACATTACCTACAAAACTTTAAAGAAAAAATATTTCTGCTTATTTATCTATTCAGGAATTTAAGATAGGTTTACTTAATTATTATTATTTTTAATTCTTATTGTTTTTACAACAAGGACCAAGAACACTAGAATAAGGTTGATAAGATCAACTCCTTTACAAATCTTCCGAACTTGGGCTGGACTCTCTCGGCTTCTCCTCGAGTTGGGCTCTCGCGGCTTCTT
>Ga0123342_1004023_pt1 | contig 22930 bp, 21 predicted proteins | sample Turbeawhitnodule_FD_89960 | JGI IMG/M metagenome (GOLD analysis project Ga0123342, IMG submission 89960) | Root nodule microbial communities of legume samples collected from Mexico - Turtle bean Mexico white nodule | ecosystem: Host-associated > Plants > Roots > Nodule | place: Mexico: Nepantla... | reverse complement strand
GAGAGGCTCTCTTTGTGTGTATGTTTCTTTTTACTCTGTTCTCAAAAAGAATTTTTTTATACAACTCTTTTATATATATATATATATATATATATATATATATATATATATATATATATATATATATATATATATATATTTATGCCAATTGTAAAGTTTCTGTTTCACTTTTTTTCTTCTTATATTGATTCATGTCATGGATTTTTGGATCTGATTATTGGCCTTCATGATCCTTTAACTTTCCACATTCAAGAAGGAATTTAACATTTTAACAATTTACTTGAATTTTCCATTTGTAAATAAATCAACCAAATTTTACATCTTATTCAAAGCTATTCTAGCTTTACAGAAAATGGATCTCGTGTCTTTCTTCTAAATTAGTTTTTTCAGTTGGTGCTTGCATCAATCACATTAAATTTGCATTTTTTGCTGATGGCTCACTGTTACAGTGCCGTGTACCGTGTTGTAGGAAGTTAGCCGTTTGCTTACTGGGCTTAATTGTGGAAAAGCAGTTGAAACAATTGCTCTCCCTGAATCTGCAACTGCCCTCTCTGTGGAGCATGGTTTTGACCTCCAGGTATGATACAATACAATCCACTTTTCTCCATATGATTGTGTTTTCATATTACAAATGAAAGGAATGGTGGATTAAGTTAACTTGCTTGTGCATGTGTGTTCAACTTCTTTTTAAGAAGTAATTGATTTTCTTAGAGTGAAGTGCCATTTTTGTACCTGAAAAATATGGTGCTGGCATTTAGGCTTGTGAAAGAAATTTTCAAGTAGGTGAGTTCTATAGTTTGCTGTAATTGGGCACATTCGCCCTTTTGTTACTCTCCCCTTTGGTAAGCTAAAGTAAAACTTCTCGTGAAGAAATGAATATAAGGATGCATTTAGGCATACCTTATAGCAAAATGCTCGTTTTACTTCAATATCTCCTATTTTTCACCCCTTATGAGTACACTGTATGAATTATGAACCGGGAACAGCTAATCCTTCTTTTCTTGTTTGTCTGTTTTCTGTTGAATCAATTTTGGAACCTATTAACTCTTTCTCATTGGTTAACTGATATAGTTTTGGTTTAGTCCATTGATTAACCACAATATCTATCTTCTATATAGAAATTCTAACAGTTCAATTTGAACTTTAATCTGATTTATTTCAGGCCTTTTCCTTTTCTGCTGACAAAGAACTATTAAGGCAACCTCGAGTAGTGAGGGTTGGTTTGATTCAGAACTCCATTGCCCTTCCAACCACTGCTCACTTTGGGGACCAAAAGCAGGCTATCTTTGAGAAACTAAAGCCAATAATTGAAGCTGCCGGTTCTTCTGGAGTGAACATATTATGCTTGCAAGTAGGTTTCATATTTATGAGCATTTGCCAATTGATTTTACACAGTTGATTGAAAATCTGAAACGTTTTCATATAATTCCATTGCAGGAAGCATGGATGATGCCATTTGCCTTCTGCACTCGAGAAAAAAGATGGTGTGAATTTGCAGAACCTGTTGATGGAGAATCAACAAAATTTTTACGAAGTTTTGCTCTGAAATATAACATGGTCATTATAAGTTCAATTCTTGAGAGGGATATTAATCATGGAGAGGTTATATGGAACACTTCCGTTGTAATTGGAAATCACGGCAATATAATTGGGAAACACAGGAAGGTAATTGCCTTAAGCTGTCTGCATCTAATTTTAATGCCCGAAGCCTCTCTTTCATCTATCTCATGAACACAGTTAACATTTGGCAGAACCACATACCTAGAGTTGGGGACTTCAACGAGAGCACATACTATATGGAAGGAAATACTGGCCACCCTGTATTCGAAACAGCATTTGGAAAGATTGGCATTAATATATGTTATGGTAGGCACCATCCTTTGAATTGGTTAGCCTTTGGATTGAATGGTGCGGAGATCGTTTTCAACCCTTCTGCTACTGTTGGTGAACTCAGCGAACCAATGTGGCCTATAGAGGTTAGTCCCTTTATATAACAGGAACACATGCTAAATTCTTTTTAACTTTTATTGCTTCTGGTTCTTATATTTTATACAGGGCCCTTACACGATGGGCTGTATATCTTTTTCTATAATTTGATGCTAAATTATATAGATTGACATTTAGCATGATATTTCTTCACAAGTGAGTATAAGAAAATTGGACACAACTAAATTGTGGGATGCACTTTAGAGGGTAGGGTGCAAAGTTTATTTAATGGTTGATATTTTATATACTTTGTAATTTTTTTGTTTTCTAATCAACAAATATCACTACTCACATGAATTAAAATTCAAGAGAATTGGCATGTGATATTTTTTCTGCTTCACCTGTGATTACCAAATTTGGAAACAGACAGATAGATTTTGTACTTTTAGAATATCATATCAGCACAATAGTATATGGCTTGAAAGTGTGTTTGTTTGTCAGGCACGTAATGCTGCAATAGCTAATAGTTACTTTGTTGCTTCAATCAATCGCGTTGGGACTGAGACATTCCCCAATCCATTTACTTCTGGTGATGGAAAGCCGGCACATGCAGATTTTGGGCACTTTTATGGATCCAGTCATGTTTCAGCACCTGATGCATCATGCACGCCATCTCTGTCTCGTTACAGGGATGGGCTTTTAATAACAGACATGGACCTCAACTTGTGTAGACAGTTGAAGGACAAGTGGGGTTTCAGAATGACTTCAAGGTACGAGTTATATGCAGACACACTCGCCCGCTATGTGAAACCAGAGTTTGAGCAACAAGTCATCAGTGACCCCTTATTGCATAGAAAGGCCTCGTAAACTGTAATGTAATAATGAGTTGATGTGGGTTCACTGCTTATGGTTCAGGCTCTGTAGTATAACCAATGCAAACAACCTTAAATTCTATGTATTATTAGATTCTGTTCTCAATTGTTCAAAATGCATAATTGTTTGATTTGGTGCACTTAGACTAGGGGAAATAATAATTTGTTGTTTTCAAAAACTCTTTAAGAAAACTCATTTGGTCTTTAAGATAATTTTTTTTAAACTGGAACTTTTGAATGTTCGGAGTTTATTATGGAGTTTATTATAATATGTAGAGACCAAAATAAATTTAAATAATAACAATTATATTTTCTATTTTTAAAATAATATCATAACATATTACATAATAACAATAACAGATATAATCTGGACAGTACAAAAACTATAGAAGTACTCTTTAAAATTTAATTAGAATTAGTGTAAATTACTTAGTTTTATAACAATTAATTTAAGTCATATTTGAGATGATTTTCCATTTATTAATACTGTAATTTTTCCCACAAGAGTACTTCAAAATTGAACTCTATTTTTAAAATAGAAAATAGAAATCAATTCATCGACGATGAAATGGTTTTCTTCTCATTGGTTGCCTATAGGCTAAATTAAGCTCCTTGACTTGTAAATGTGTACTTACAGAAAATTATGGAAAACTATTTGAAGTATTATTCAATTCAATGAACTAGACAATAAGTGTATCAGAATTTAATTAAAATAAATGGGCAATATACAAAGTCTCACACTGAAATACATTATATATTTCACTATAATAATAATTTTTATTTTTTTAATAATTTACAGTGCAGAAGTTTTTAAACTAAATGCAGCAAAATTAAACTCTTAAAAAACTTAATTACTCGCTTAAAAGAAACTTAATTATTAAAAAAAGTTACTCCCTTAAATGTTAGAACTTATTTTTAATACACTAAATTCAACTACTGATATTTAATTTTACTCTCAAAGTTGTAAAATTACACAAATTTTGTTTTCTAAAATATTCTTGGTAAAATTTACTTTCCAATTTACAAAATGTTATGATTTTTTTTGTGAGCAGAAAACTTGACAAAAGCTTGAATATGCTACGACGGTTTTTCTTTAAAAATGTTCACAAGGAAACAGAACTTACGATATTTTTATGAAGGTGGTGACCAACACAATAAAATATATACACTCTACACTCTAATAAATTATTATTTTAATTATATATATTTTTTAATTTAAAATATTATTATATTTTTATTATAATTGGTTGTTAAATGTTTACTGTTTGAGTGTGAAAACAAACTTTTTCTTTTATAAATTGAAGATAAAATTTTGCAATTTTTCCTTAAAAAAGAAGAAGAAAATCGTTAAACTTTAAATTTAAAAAAGTTAATTAGGCCTTGTTGTAACTGGTTCAACATGGTTTGGTTTAGCCTAACCCATGGTTATTATGGGATAAAGTATTTGTTTAGTGGGAAATATTGGCAAATGTTTTTACCTTTTTAATGACAAGTCATTGACACAAAACAAACCTATCAATACCAACCGTTAAAAGAAAAAAAAATAAAAAAAAGAAGGTAAGAAAGGCCAGAGGAAAAAGAAAAATTGATCCTTATCCCATTGTCGCTAGAAAATCTATGGAGGCATGAAGATCGATCCCTCAAAATTTCACAACGAACTTCCCAACCTCATGTTCCTTCCCATTCACTTCACATTCACATTATTCACAACTCAGCAAGAGCAACAACAACAACCATAATCTATCACCTCACCATTTAGCAAGAACATAACAGCATATTCCTCCTAATCTCCTTCAAACACGCACACACTCTGACACGCATATCCATTCCTTTCACTCTCCTTCTCAATCTCTTCTCTCTCATGGCTTCCATCAGCGCTCCAACCCTCACCTTCCCTAACCAGAAGCTCGCCGTTCCGTTTCCCGCGCGAACACCTTCGCTCCTTCCCTTCCCTTCCATCTCCTCCTGCCGCTGCCTCGCCTCCGACGACCGCAGCGGCGCCAAGCGCGGTTGGGACTCCGTGCTGCACCAGTTCTCCGAGGTCGCCAAGCGCGTCGATTCCTACTGGAAGTCCTTCGGGAACGCTGTCGAAGATCGTGGCCGCGCCGCTGGCCTCGACGAGGATTGGGATTGGGATCGGTGGCGCCGGCATTTCGAGGAAATCGACGAGCAAGAGCGTCTCCTCTCGATTCTCAAGGTGCACCGCCGCGTGCCTCGGATTTATTTTCAATTCGCGTCCTCTCTAATTACGTGTAACTTATTGTTTTTATTATCGTGAATCGATGTTAATGCGGAATTCTTGATTCGTCGAGGAAAAATTGAATTTATTTTCTAGGGAGTTTTCGTTTGTAGAAACAACGACAACGTTCAAAACTTACAGTTCTAGTATTTTTCTACTCTAGCATCTTTTACTTAATCAACACTGTTTCGCTTAAATTAGGCATTCTGCCTTTTTCTCCTAAGCTTTGGTGTTTCTTTTAATTGACGGATGGAATTCGTTAATATGAAGATGAAAGTGTTCCCTAAGTTTGATGTGCTTCCAGGTTACAAATCTTTGCTTGCTTTTAGCTAACAGTTAATAGTCTTAAAGGAGTTTTTGCCAAAATTTAATGGCAAGTTCTTATTTATTACATGAAGGAACCTATTGTTAATGCTATCAAACTTGTTTTACGTGTCCATCGAATATCGTATGCCGTGAGATACTTAAAGTTGGATTTCGTATATTTTGACTCTCGTATAAGTCTAATCATTGCCTGAACTTTTGGTTTAGTGAGAATTAATTTCTGACAAATTTTGTGCTTGACAGTCTCAGTTAAGTCGGGCTGTGTATTTGGAGGACTACGAAGATGCTGCCAGGCTAAAGGTGGCTTTTGCAGCTGCAGCTAACAATGACAGTGTTGGAAGAGTGATGTCTTATCTCAACGTAAGAATTTTGACTACATGTTGCTCCTTTAACAGCCAAAGCTTTTCCATACAAATTTTTGGGTTTTTTTTTCACAACCCCATTCGTATATACATTTTAAATATGTTTGTATATTTTCGAAACTTTCAGAGAGCCATAAAAGAAGAGCGGTATGGTGATGCAGCTTTCTTAAGAGATAAAGCTGGCGTTGGACTTGTGAGTTCTGATAGAATTTGTTTAGTGCAACTTGTGTGAATATCTTTGCATTGTCGTGGAAATAGAATGTCAGATGTAATGTCAAAGGGTAACCCTAGCAATACTTGTAGCTCTGCTTAAATCGCTGTAACTTAGCTGAAAATTTCTTTGAACCATCAAGATAAGACTTTCCTTGCTACTTCATTAGTCATCAGGATTCAGGAGTTCATTTAAAGTGAATCTATTCTTAGATCTGCTATTGGCCGTGGAATCTAATGACAGTCAATATTGGAAGATAGCAAATAAAAATCCATTTGTGAGCATGCTTGGTTTACTTATTATTGTGTTTTTAGATTTTAGAGCGCATTATTACATTGGAGTTCATCCTTTATATATTTATTTTTCAAACAGATTAATGCCTTGATGTGACATTTTAGTGCTGCATGCTCCGCCAATAAACTGCACTGCTTTAAACATCTGGATTTGATTTGTAATTTTATTTTTATATCTCTTGAATTTATCAATATTCAATAGAAGTTTTTTTTAATTGATGTGTATTTGCTCATGTAGGTGGGTTGGTGGGCTGGTATTTCTGAAGATGTTAATGATCCACATGGTCTAATTATTCGTATAACTCCTGAGCATGGAAGATATGTGGCAAGGAGTTATAGTCCTAGGTAATTTCTCTATGTTGATGATAAAAGTGCGGTAGGCTCTCTGCCTTTCACGAAAAAGAAAAACTTATTTTGGTATAGGACTAAAGGAGGAGCTCCACTACTTATGCTTTGTGCTAATGAGGAATGACTTATGTGAATGTATCGAAAATATTTAGGTTTATAATTCCTCCACTTTCTGTTAGGAATAACTTAATTATTGTTGTGATTGTCTTGTCAATCATTGTAATTATTCCCAACATGAAACTAAAATGTATGAACTGTGATCTTTTGTTAGGATTAATTTAACCTATTTTTGTGATTATCCTTTCTGTTAGTCTTAGCCACAAAGTAGCTTTTGTGGGTTTACGAATCTGATTTAATAAGCTCATCCAAACATGCTCAAAGATTCTAAGTGCTCTGTAATTCATAAATGTCTATTGTAGCAGCGTATAAACTCAAATAAGTTTGGGAAAATGGACCAGCTTATGTGTTTATACTCTTGTAGCCTTAGTTCCTTTATGCATAAATAATGATACTGGGAGATCAGCTAGTTACTAGTTAGATTTCTTCCTCAACCTTCCCCCTTGTTGTTAGAGGTGGCCTATAGTTATATGTATTCAAAACAGTGCAAAATGGCATTAGCCAACTGTCCAGCAGTTGGATTAACATATTCATTTTGACCTATTTCTTGCCAGCCGCCTTAGTAGTTTGGTTAACCTTTCAATATTCTCTCTCAATTCTGTGTGTTCACACGTCACGCAGGATAATTTTATAATGACTTGAATTGAAACATCGTTCTCTATTACCATGTTGTTCTAACATTTTCTGCATGATAACAACAGGATACTTTGTTTACGAGACTAAACTTAATGTACATATTTTGTATTTTTCACATGTTCATAAACTAAGATAAAAGGATGGATTGTCAGGGAGTATTGGTATAGTTTTTCTAATCTTAGACAAGTTTGTTGAATGGCGTAACTATGACGGAATCACATTGTTTTGCCTTCAAGCCTCATCGTTTCAATTGTTTCTGTTCAGTAATGAACTAATTTAGGTCTAATTTGTCTATCTTTACCAACATTGTCTTTGTCTTTCTTTTAAAAATATAGCTGGAATTAATTTTAAATTGCTACAGGAACCAGTAGCTATAACTTTTGACCAATTTGATGAGCTAACAGTTAATTGCATGTTTTCTTTGGCACTAAATAATATTGAAATTTGAAACAATTATTATGGGGAGTCTTAACAGTGAATTGTATGGATCTGGTTGTTATATGCTCACATTATCATTTGATAAAGTTTTATACATTCATTTTTTGTATAGATTTACGGGTACAAGTATTTTTAGTGGCGTTTTGCATGAAATCTTTCTTATGTAATTAATTTATTATTTTCTTGCCTTGTTTTAATATTTTGATAAATTTTAAGGAATATCAGTACATGAGATATTTTAGGTGAGCCCCTTCTACTACCTTGTTTGTGTGGCTTTCTGGTGTTAACCCCTTTTTACTATATTTTTCTAGGCAACTTGCAACATCTTCCGCTGGCATTCCTCTATTTGAAATTTTTCTTACGATGGATAAAAAAGGTGAATTCAAGTCACAGGTATCTCTTCTTGACTGAACCCATAATTTGTATTGCTTATGCTGGATCTTTACTATATAAACAGCAAGCAATCTTCTCTAAATTTGATATAAATTACAACTTTTCATAAACAAAACATTGTGCTGTATCTGGATTCTGTTTACTTATGTAAAATCTGAATATATGGGTAAGGATCACCTTCTATGTTTACTGTCAAACAAGTTTTCTGCTAATTATTCAGTTTAAAATACCCATGGATGATGGAAGAGAAAGTGGGATTGCATTCAAGAAGGAAGCATATTGCATGTAGTTCAGAATCCAGATTAATTTTCAATTTTTTGGTTTATTTCAAACACTAATGTCTTTTAATTATGAATGAGGTTTATAATTTGTTGGTAGATTAGCTGTTCTAAAACTTATGAGCAGTTGGGGGAATACCAAGCAACCAAATTGAATTGTTGGTGGCTTTGTGCTGAGTTGAATTTTTATTAATGGAGCACGTTCTGACAGTCTCTCCATTTTTATCCCCTAAATAAAAGATCCTAAATAAAAGATCATGTAAAGAAGACATCAGTAACGAGTTCGATAGAAACTTGTAAAAGTGTGACACGTTTGTTAGCTCGGCTGGTCTGTTTGCCCATAACTCCTCTAATTCTGCTTTTACGAAACCATGGATTTTGGATATGATTCACAATTTTTCACACACACTTCATCATCATTTATTCCAAATGTTAATCTGCCCATAGACTCAACTGCGTCCATCTCATCTACGGACACAATTAAATTCAATGACAAAATCACTCTCAAAGATGTTCTTGGTGTTCTTTCTTTTAATTTAAATATCATGTCTATTAGTAAGATAATCAGTGTCGTTTTTACTTCACATGGTTGCGTTTTGTAGGACTTGACTATGGGGAGGATGATTGACTTGGGTAAACAACCTATCCTATCAGTAGAAATCTCATTCTCATTCGTAATAATTGATAATTGTAGTATTTATCCCAAACCTAAACCGACAAGACTATTCCTTTAACTACAATAAAATCTCATTCTCTATTTAATCTATTGCATTGTGACATTTTGGGTCCTCGTAAAACCCCAACTCTTTTTGGAAAACGTTTTTTTCTCACTATAGTCGATGACTATACTAGATGTACTTGGTTATTTCTTATGAATCACAAGTCTGAAATCCAACTTCTCTTAAAATCATTCATTATTTTTGCACAAAATCAATTTCAGACATCTATTAAAACCATCCGCGTTGACAACGGATTGAAATTTATATCTATGCGTAATTTTTTTCTAAAAAAGTTATTGAATGTCAACGCACTTGTGTATACACTCCTCAACAAAATGGAGTAGTAAAATGCAAATATAGACTCATTTACACAACACGAACTCTCCTATTTCAGTTCCATTTACCATTAGAATTTTGGGGAATGCGTTTTAACACCTCTACTAAAAAAATAAATCAGCTGTTGAGATGTTATATAATCGCCCACCTTCACTTTTGGTTGCCTGTGTTATGCAACAGTTGTTTCACCTAAGCAAAAATTTGATCTGCACGCTCGACAGTGCATCTTTATTGGTTATCCTCTCAATCAAAAAGCATATAAATTATTTGATATAGATGGAGACACTTTTTTTACAAGTCGAAATGTCATCTTTTATGAAAGTGTTTTCCCATTCTGCCAACCGTCACAGACACAATCCTCACCTCCATCACAAGGTATTTTGTCTACTATTGACATTGACTTACCCACTCCTGTCCAACATTCACTCAATCAACCTTCTTCTATTCCTAAACCTCCATCAAACCAACCCTCTTCTCTTACTCGTCTCAATACACATGAACCTCCATCAAACCACCCTCTTCTCCTACTCGTCACAATGCACCTGAACTTCAATCAAACCAACATTCTTCTCCTACTCGTCACAATACACCTGAACCTCCATCAAACCAACCCTCTTCTCCCATGCCAAGAACTCTAGCCCTCTTCTCCCATGCCAAGAACTCTAGCACCCATTACCAAACCTTCCCCAACCGACCTTCCTATTCGACGATCCAGTCGCACATCAACCCCACCTTCCTGGCTTCAAGACTACGTAACGTGATCCCAAACCAATCATTCGACCACTGCCCAAGACCGGCCGAATGGAACCAGATATCCTATGCATCATTTTCTTTCTAATTCACGATTTTCTTCTACACATAGTGCATATCTTGCTAACATCACAACCACCAAAGAACCTCACACTTATGCTCAAGCTATCCTTATCCAAATTGGCAAAAAGCAACGGACGAAGAGCTTTCAGCCTTGCAGCTAAATCAAACGTGGACCTTGACACGGTTACCCGCTGGGGAGAAACCCATCGGATGCAAATGGATCTATAAAATAAAGTATAACTCAGATGGTAGTGTCGACAGATATAAGGCGCGCCTTGTCGCAAAGGGGTACACTCAGATTGAAGGTGTCGACTATTCTGAAACTTTTTCACCAACAGCAAAATTAAGAACTTTGAGGTGTCTCCTCACCATTGCAGCAACCAGAAATTGGTTTACTCACCAGCTAGATGTGCAAAATGCCTTCTTACCTGGCACATTGCATGAAATTATTTATATGGACTTGCCACCCGGCATCATCGCCAGGGGAAAACATTGTATGTCGACTCAACAAATCCCTTTATGGTCTCAAACAAACATCTCGGACATGGTTTTCAACATTTCTCATGTGATTAAATCGGTAGGATTTCAACCGTCCAAGACAAATTACTCTCTATTCACAAGACAGAATAGCTCATCATTTACTGTCCTTTTGATTTATGTGGATGATATTTTTTGACAGGAAATGATTTGACAGAAATTTTACAACAATTTCGCATTAAAGATCTTGGAGACCTAAAATATTTTCTAGAGATTGAATTTTCCCGTACCAAATCTGGTATTTACATGTCCCAAAGAAAATATGCGATATTTTGCAGAATACGGAACTCAGGTGCTCGTCCAGACAAATTTCCAATGGAACAATACCTAAAACTCACACCGGACGATGGAGAGTTATTAAAGGATACAGTCAAATACAGGCGACTCGTGGGACGACTGATATATCTCATGGTTACTCGGCCTTTCAGTTCGGACCTAAGTCAATATATACAGATCCACAGAAACCTCATTGGGATGCCGCAATTCGAGTCCTAAAGTACATCAAAGGATAACCAGGACAAGGATTGCTATTGCCACCCGAAAATAATCTAACATTGACAACCGACTCAGACTGGGGAGGTTGTCAGACAACTCGGAGATCAGTATCTGGGTATTGCATTTTTCTTGGTTTTTCTATTATCTCATGGAAGTCAAAAAAATAGACAAATGTATCAAGATCATCAGTGGAAACAGAATACCGCGCGATGGTCAATACTTGTTTGGAGATAGTTTGGTTGCGATATTTGTTACCGGATTTAAAGGTGCTATGTAACTTGGCAACTCAACTTTTCTGTGACAATAAGCGACATTACATATAGCAGCAAACCCAGTATTTCATGAATGCACAAAACACATTAATATAGACGGTTACATTATGCGAGAAAAATTACAAACTGTGATAATCAGTCATTTATATGTACCGACACAGTATCAACTCACAGATATTTTTACGAAGGCGGAACGATTTTTGTGACGCTACGACACAAATTGGGGGTTTATGATCTTCACCTACCAAGTTGAGGGGATTATGAAGGAAATAATAATTATCAAATTATATGCAATTATTGTATGTAATATTGTACGATATTGTACGATATTATAACCAATTATATGCAATTAATTTAGTAATGATAGAATCTCATAATTAGTATCTCTACCTAATTATATTGTTTGGAGAAACAAACTCCCTATACATGAAGTGAAATGATGTAAACATACTTCTTACCATTTTTTATCATTTTCTTATATTTGGGATGGATTTTTTCTTTGTAGTGTTAATGCTAGATTCAAACACACGTGAGCAGTGTTACTTCCTAGTGTTTGGAGCTTTAGATTGTCTTAAGTTTCGGTGGACATACATTCTCATATTAGTGAAATTTCTGATCTAAGGTGCCTCCATTTAATTATTTTGAGCTCAAGGCTTCATGTTGAGTTTCCCTAAATACAAAGGTGGTTTTTTGGTATTTTAACTTGTATTCTTCTAGAATCAAAATATGGGGCAAAACTAATTTATTGTTGAACTTGTACCTATGGTCCATATTTTATGAGTTAAAATGATTGTTTCAAAAATTTATGGTGTGTGTGGTATGAAGTGCACATTCTTTTAAGGGATATGCTAACCTACTATCCTTCATGTTTAGTAGGTTAGCATGAAGGTTAGCATCTACAGTGTTACTGAAAATAAAACAAAACCAAATTTTACTCAACTTAAAGCAGTTAAATTCCTACATTTTTGTAATTAAATTTTTTTTAGTTGAATAGGTAATTGTTTATCTTTCATACTAATAATTATCAACCATATAAATCTTTCTCCATATCTACCAACCTTGAACTTTTCTCTCATTATTTTATAAAAATTAAAAATACAGTAATTTGCTTTTAAACAAAAAAATAATGAATTATTTTTAAAATTGTAATAAAAAATCCATAAAGTTTCTCTATCATTTAAAATTAATAATAATAATAATAATAATAAATGTCAAGCATGGACAATTCATGGCATTGTAAACTTTTTAGCGTCCTTGATGTCTGAAATTATGTAAGGATTATTGATTAAATAAGATTAATGTATTTTAATTGATAAAATTTATTAGGAGAGAAGAAGGTTTAAAGATTTGGTTTGTAGTTATTAAGAGAGAAATTTATTTATGAGGCTGGTTGCAATTCAGAGAGAGACAATTATTAATTTGATTGGTAAGGTTATTAAATGACATTATCACTGAGTCGAGTAAGAAGAGATAAAGATGGTTTGTTTTGTACAATTAAGTATGAAGAGTGCCACCTACACATGAAGGAGAGTAGTAATACGCTTACACAATTATGTATTATCCAATTGCTATTGTAAGGTATACTAAAAACTGTAATAGTTACTTTTCTAGAAGTAATTATATAACACTAGTTATGTAACACAGTCTTTATCTATAGTTGTCCAATAGCAATACTACAACAGGATATTCTTTTGATTTTCAGGCTGTGTACTTAAAGCGGAGAGGGGCCTTTCATGGACCCCCAACAATGCCTTCTAAAACATTGGATGCTACTGGGAGACTGAGTTCAATGGAATCTACTGAAGACAAAAGTGAGTTGTTTGTTGTGAGTACTGAAGATCCAGAAAATGGTGATGATAGGAATGATGGCTCTGATCCAACAGAGGGAATGCCTGGATTTCAGAATGTATTGAAAGATATGATTCCTGGTGTAAAGGTGAAGGTTTTCAAGGTGATAACTCCAGAGAAAGTAGACACAGATCTATCCGATGTGATTGAGCAGATAATTGAGGATGAAGATGAAGAGGACGAAGACAGCAATGAAGATGAAGATGAAGATGATGATGATGATGATGATGATGAGGATGATGATGAAGAAGAAGACAAAGAGAAAGAACAAGATACAGAAAGTTTAGAACTAGAAGATATTAAGTCTGAGACTGAGCAGGAGGGAGATGATGAGATTGAAGTAAACACTGGTTTGGGAACTTTTGGGCGTGAAGAAGAAAATGAATTTGCTGTAAAAATTGCCATTGGTGGTCTTGTTCAGAAACTTTCCAGTAATCTATCCACTAGAGATTTGCTTCGAGTTCCTGCTAAGCTGGATATGAAGGGGTGTGGTTCATTTTCGTTTACTGTTGAAAAAGAAGTCAATCAGCATATTGGTCTTGACAAAGGAAAATCTTCATCTGATAAATCAGCTAAGTTTCAAGGTCGTCGCAGAGTTGATCATGTTATTTTTGACCTTGCTAAGTTTATTGGCAGGGGAAAGATACCATCAAAGGTAGATATAAATAGTTGAATATATATTGCAAATTTTTTATTTTCAAAATTCAATATACTTATTGAATCTATCCATGAGTTGCGTAGACTATAATAGTTTGCTTTAATCTTTTAGGTTCTGAAGGAGGTGGGAGAATTGATAAGTCTCACTCTAAGTCAGGCTCAAAACCATCACCAATTATCTGGGTCAACCATTTTCAATCGCATCACAATACCAACTTCTTTTGATCCCTTAAATGGTGATTTTCTATGGATATTGTCAATTTGGTCACTACGAGGTGCTGAATGTAGGATGCTTTTAATATGCAGCACAGCGTAAACCATGTAATGTATTTTCATTTTTATCAGGTCTGTACATTGGTGCACATGGACTTTACTCCTCTGAAGTTATTCATCTAAGACGAAGATTTGGACAGTGGCAAGAGGACAATGGAGCAAAGGAACCTTCAGATCTTGAATTTTATGAGTATGTAGAAGCTTTAAAGCTAACAGGAGATCCTTATGTACCAGCTGGCCAGGTAATATTGTATACTTTATTAAAACAATGATGGTTTTTTCATCTCCATGCTTTACTATTTTGTGAGGTGTTGAATTAGCAGCTCTGTATCTGTGGAAAATGCAGTTTTTTGTCATACTTGCAAAAACTATAAGATGTTGGTGGTGTTGAGACATATGCTATGTCACTGAGAGCTTGATAGCAATAGTTTATTAAATATTTACCTTCATTATGAGAGTATTGCTGGATACAATTTTCTTTTTCTTTGGGAAACTTATATTGGCCGAGTTCAACATGAACTGAGATATTTTTGTACTTTTTCTGCAATAGACTTAAATTCTCTTTTTGATACTAAGCTTCTCATCATGTTGTCTGTATCATATAGATCTCAGTGTTTATGTTCCTTGACCTTAGGTTGCATTCCGTGCAAAAATTGGAAAGAGGTATCAACTGCCTCATAAAGGGATAATACCTGAAGAGTTTGGCGTGGTAGGGAACTTTTCTTGAGGATCTTTACTCTCTCTGTTCCTCCCCTTCCCCAAATTTTTAGTTAATTGTTGTTAATTCACTTTAAAGAAGAGATTATTATTTTTATGTATTCTACTCCGGTTTTGTTGTAATTTTCAGATTGCTCGCTACAAAGGCGAAGGGAGGCTGGCCGAGCCAGGGTTTCAAAATCCCCGATGGGTTGATGGTGAACTTGTGGTTCTCGATGGAAAGGTTTTCTTCAATCTTTTTTTATCATTTAATCCTTTTTCTATTGTAATTTCAACTGAAATTATCCTCTTACTTTTGCTCAAAATGTTTCTGATTGTAACATGGCTTTTTATTTTTGCAGCACCTAAAAGCAGGCCCAGTTGTTGGATTTGTGTACTGGGCCCCTGAGTATCATTTTTTGGTCTTCTTCAATCGGCTTGGGCTTCAACAATAGGGTTTTGTTCATAATATCAGAGACTTGTAAATTCTTTCTTCAGATTCTCATCGTAAGTTCTCATTAAAGATCCACGTGTCATGGAAGTAGTAACTGATGGATTTTGTTTGCTGCATAAGTTTTTTTTTTCTTACAAGCTAGGATTTTATTGAATTTTATTGGTAATTGTGTTAAAAAATTATTTAACAATATGTTTATATTTATTGAATTTTATGTTGCTCGTGGATGAATTATTGCCCTTTCTGAGTCAGTAACTGGCTTGAGTTTTACAACGCTACTTTTGGTTAGGTGTGCTTGTTAGTTAGAACATGGAGAAGAAATGGAGAGTTCTTCCCGATGTTATTTTCTACTTTGTATGCTTGGCATTTTTTGTTGCTTAGTCTAAGTAGAAGAAGGCCATTTTTTCTTTTCTATGGATTTCCCTAATTAAACTGTAGTACTAGTTGAGAGCATTTTGTTTTCAATTCAAAAGCACAAAAAAATAAACTCCAGAAGACTTAATTTGTAGCATATGTTATGTAGCCTTTTCTGTGAGAGAAATCTTGATATCATGCTTTGAAGTTCTAGAACTAGGAAATGGAATCAGAATAATACTTTTTGACTTGTTGGCAAGATATCTAGCTGAGACATAGCTACTAGCTATAATTAGATTATTACATTGAATTGGAGTAATGTAATGTAATTGTAAAACCAGAATCAAAGGCGTATACTTTGTAATGTAATCATGAGATTTGTCAATGCTTTTCTTTTATTTATGAGTAATGAAACTTCTGTATGTAACACTTCTGTACGGTTATCTACAAAACTAACTAAACCTATATATCCTACTATTGTTCTGATTTGACAGTTTGATCTACCAACAGTTATATCAGTAACTATTTGCTCTGTTTGACCATTTTTCAAGTGCCATTCTGCCACTTGAAGGAAGAGTATGAGTTTCTTCAGTAGTTACTATGTTTTCAACCCAAATAAGTCAGTTCCTATTCTGAGGAACAATGTTGTTAAAATCACGATCTAGATTGTACAATCGTCGATCTTGCGATTTTTTAAAAGTAAAACGTGCTGGATCACATGGGGGACGGAAACTGGCCGGATCGGAGTGATCCGGCTAGTCATGGGCCGTATCAGAGGATCTTTGAGTCTCTCTGATCCGTGATTCGGACCATTAAAAAAAACCTGAAAACTAGGCCCATGAGACCCAAAAGTGTTGCACAAAAACCCTTATTTTAATACGAATCTTTAAGTTTGGTCAGAAGTAAGTTTGGTCAGAAGACAGCTGAGAACTATTTATAAAATGGAAATTCTTCTTTCAAATTTCGATTGCTGGGTTGCTAAAGGCTAAAGTTTTTTTTATTCGGTATATTTTTTATTTTGGTTTTGGTTTCTAGTGGAATTGTCATGAAGTGTGTGGGTGATTCTAAATATTTAAATTGGTAAAGGCTTCATATTGGAAGTTTATTTAATATGTGATCGAAGATATTTCTATTTTCAATAGGTTCTAGGTTTTGTTGAATGCTAAAACTGTGCTTCAATGGAAGATATCATCAATCACTGCAGGGTTCCATTTAAGGTATCCATTTTCTTCACTTCAACATGTAGGGTGTTTCATGATTCTTTCTTTCAGTGAGCATGAGTTTTCTCTGATTGTTGATTTTCTTGTTTCTCTTTGTATCTGACTCTGATCTACAGCTATAAAATATATTCACCACTAGCTTTCTGCCGAGTAGCAGAGACTGAGCATTGGACTACTTGTCTAGAACTCAAATGACTGTGGTATCTTAAGCTTGGTAGCTGTAGCTTGACTAACAATAAACTGAAGAGGGATTCATAATATCAGCACTAAAGCACAATGTACTAGTCTTCATTCCAAATTTTATGGAGGTGTAGTGTTCAGGGTATCTCTATCAACTTTGTACATTGTTACTAATTTTTCTTATAAGTTATATTCCCATGTATCATAAAATTCATAATATCATTGTTCTTTCTGTTACGACGAGATTTTCATCACAATTTGTCTTACTTTGGATCGTATATAGAGGTTTTTGGTATTAGCTTCCTCATTAACTCTTATATCTAGTCAACATATTGAAGGTCCCCCGAAAGTATGAAACCAAAATTTTGAATACATAATTGATTTGATGACAAAACCGTAGTTGCCTTCTTTCCATCCCTGCCTGACCTGCGGATGAGCTTGGGACAGTATGCCCAGTTAGTTCATACCTTGCATTGAATTTATTGACGCATAATTAAACTTGCTTCGGGAAAGACAAAATGTGGTGGGAATGAAAATTAGGTGAGAGCTCTTGTTTGGAAAACTGAACATAGGTGAAGGCTGGCATGGAAAGGTAGTCAGTTATATCTCCCACATTGAGAAAAACTATCAAATCCGTTAGATCTCCTTTTCTCTAAATCAATGATTGAGGTTTTCTTTCACTTTTTATTTTCTCTTTGACCCCCTTTTTTCCAATCTCTACCTCTCTTTCAAAACACCTAACCTAACCCTAAAATTCCAAACAGAGAAACATAGAAGGGAGGAGGAAGACCAAAACGCTGTGCCGGCAAAGTTGCTGCTACAATAGCCATCTCGAATTGCAGGAAGTACCAAATGGGAGAATAAGACTGAAAGATGTTGAAAAGGAGGTAGAAATTGTTTAGTTGATGAAAGATTGTTTAATTTGAAATTTTGTAACTAGATCAATTGTATTTTGTTGGAGTAATTGGTTAATATTATCTAATATTAAAAAGTATTAATACTTTTATTTTTTAAATTATTAAATTTTATCTAATATTTAAAAATTTAATTACCAAATATTACTAATATTTAAATTTGGCCAATACTTTTGTAGTGAAATTTATTTTAAAATTTATATTTTAAAGAAGAAAATCAATTATTTAATCTAAATAAAGAAATTGAAATATAAAATATTTAAATTATTATATTTAAAAATTCAAAGAATTTAATCATAAATAATTCAAATATCATACTCTTTTGCAGTGATTGAAATCTCCAGCTCAAACACATGCTAACTTTTTATATAGCAATAAACCTTGTCTAACTTTTACATGATTATACTCTATATATGATGATATGTACACAATCATTTAGACCAACCATATTACATAACTTATGTAGAGAACATAGGTAGATTAAAGTTGAAAGAGCGCAAATAACTTCTATTAGTAAAGCTATAATTGTTCCTTCTTTATCTAATGTATCATAATTCATAAGTACTTCCCAAACTCTAAACATAACCTGAAAAGCATCACACAACACGGTTCTATATTAAACCTTCTCAGGTGAACCAATTAACACTTCATTTGCTATTTTGGCTCCCCGTTCTTTAGCCATATACAGCCCTACGTGATGCATAAACTCCTGCAAATGACATATACATCACCAGAATGCATTAAACATATTCCTTAAACTTTAGCATATCGTAACACATTCTTTCTCACGAAAGAGTCATATATGTACCTGTGGATGTGCCAAAGCTCCTTTGGTATTTGTGGCTTCTTCCAGAGGGATATTAAAGGTAGCACAGCCACGTGAATACACCACCACATTCTCTAAAGGCTTCAGAAAACCACGGTTTTTTGCTGACATTGTGGAACATACAAAATCTAGAACACAGATATCTGTGCACACACCTACAACCAGTAGCTTCACCGAGATAGAAACTAAGTTAATGGTTTTAGGAATACGAGTTCACATCTTCATGCCTAAGTACGTATTAGAATAAATAAATAAACACTCACAGTTGTTATCTTATTCTTTTTCACCCAATCTACAAAAACGTTAGAACCATCTTCTTCTATTGAGCCCAAATATCCGTCAAAACACTCCTTTCGTCTTATTGTTACATTGGGTTCTTTCTCCAGCCATCTTAACTCTGTGAGCCATAAATAAAGACATGGCATGAGATGAGAGAGAAGGTTAGTAGAGGAAGAATGATGTTTGTAAACTATTCTTCATCTCAACTCTTAAACAATGTTGAACTTTTAAACCTATCACAGCTTCTAATAAATTTCAACTAAAAGTAAAAAATGTATTAAAAAAGTGTGTGATATAGAGTGTTAGTAATATTTCTCTTATATTTGTTGCTTAAAAGTTGAAGAGAGGCTGTGATGGCGCCCTTTCCCTTCCTGGTTTCAAGACCCATCAGCCAAAATTTACAAGTATTTCCACTCTGCAGAACTGGGTTAGTAATATCATTATTTGAACTCCAAGGAAATCCATTTGAGACTTTTTTGGGAGTAATAGCATCATTCATGAGAATTATGCGTGTCAATCTCGAGAGAGAAATGAAAATATATGTCAATAATTAATTGCTCACCTGGAACCAGATTTGATTCATCAGAGCCAATAATACAGTGAAGGGGATAAGGATCCTCTGGCTTGTTAGGATGGTGAGAATCCAGGAAAGCCATAACTGGCAATTTCTTCTCACAGAACACTCTTGCTAGCCTTGCTGATTCATTGATCATTCCCCGAATCTGGCTATTGGATTCTCTTGGAGCCTGAAAATTTCATCCATATATCTATAATTTTTGGTGCACAAAAGAATATTTAGTTTATCAAGATTGAATCCATTAAAGAAACACACGCACATAGTCACACATAGACATGAGGGTATTTGAAAAGAATCTAAAGCAGATACCAGATTTCCAGCACCAACTGTGCAGAAACCATTTATGATGTCCACAAGAACAAGACCATTTACTGTATCTTCAGCTAAAACCACTGACTCCTGTTCCAAAGGAATCTCCTTCTTTAGGAGTTCAACTGTCTGTGACACCATTTTGGTTTTCACTTATCTGATTTCTGAGATGCCTCAGAATTGTGTATATATTCAAATGTCACACCAACAGATTTTTAGTGAAATCTTTACTTTATAATGCAGAAAAGTATACGACAAGGTGAACATGATCTGCATAATGTTATCCGTGACTCAGTCAAGTGGAAAAGTCAAACAAAGGATAATGAAGTAGATTTTTACAATCATGGATATGTTTTCGAGAAAAATCTATCTAATGATTTCTATAAGAAATAATAAAATAAAACTTTTATTTAAAATTATTTAATTTAAAAATAACAAGTATAAAATAGAGAATGATAACTCTTATGTGTAGCTGATAAAAAAAAACTCTTATGTGTAGCGACTAAAATGCTTAAACAGTATAAAAAAAATAATTATTTAAATAATAAATGCATTTAGAATGTAAAAGAATAAGATTGTTATTTACTTAGATTGTATGAATGGTAAATTTATTTATTTTATTATTAAAATTAGCTCATTTACTTTTATTTTTATTTTTATCACTTGTTTTAATTAAAATTATATGTCTGGATTTGATAAAAAAAAATTATGTCTTAATTACACATTTTTAAAGTAATGTTTACTTTTATATCATAGTATATTTATATCCATATTTAAGTTTATGTTATTTTAAGTTACTTCTATTTTTATACTTAAAACATAAATTTGAAATTTTAAACCGGAAAATAAACCCACATAATTATAAGAATGGTTACTGTAAAATTAAAATTCATTCTTATACCTCCACATTTTAGAGTATGTTAAAAAATCTGATTAGAGGTTTGTGAACCTTTTCAAAGCAAAAGAAGTTGAAGAAAGGGAGAGAATGGATTCACCTTTTGTAATTCCATATCAATTAAACAAAAATATTTCTTCTTAGTTTGGGAAAGTAAGAATATCTAAGCTCAAACCGTAGAGTTTGGTCATACTTATATGGGTTAAGACTAAAACAATTAAGACTAAAAATTCTACATAAAAAAAGTTATAAGAACAAAATACTTACAAAAGTATCATTGAAGAGGCTAACCCATTGATATTTTTTTAAAAAAATATCTTATTTAAAAATGAAATGAAAAAATATTTATCTAAATTTTTTATACATATGAGAAATATTTACTTAATCAAAATCTAAGTTCAAACCTAAGTTAGTATACTTAGTTTAGGTTAGGTTGAACTAAGTCCAAATAGATTGGGTTAGACATATCTAGGTTGAGATAAGATTGAGTAAGGTGGAGCCTAGGTCAGTCTGGATCGGACTCAAGCAAGCTATGTCAAGTTGGGTCGGGCCTAGTCAAGTTAGGATGAGACATACTAGGTTAAGTTCAAGTCATGCTTCTTCAGGTTGAGTTGAACTCAAGTTAAGTCGAGTTGAGGTATGATCGAGTTGGACCAAGTCGAAGTCATATTAGATCAAGGTGAGTTGGATCAAGCCCAAGTCATATTAGGTCAAGGTGTGACCGAGTTGGACCGAGTCCAGATTAGGTCGAGTCATGTCGAAGCCAAGTCAAGTTGGATCCAAGTCATGAAAGGTGTAGATGGCTTGTCATGGAAGATTAAGTTGAGTTTAAGTAAGGGTATGTCGAGTTGGACCTAGGCAGATTGGGTTGAATCCGACCTTGCAATTAAGTACAAATAGTAAAAAGTAGTTAATGATTAATATACAACTAATGTAAAATATTTAGAAATTAATTTGTGGTTTAGAATTTTTTAAGGATTATAGTTATAGATACCAATTTTTTTTTCTCGTGGATGTATTTGGATTTGATTATATCTGAAGTAGATATATGGAAAGCTTAGTATTTTATGTTTAGCAACTCCATCAACTAGTTGTTGGGTATGAAGCCAAGACCAATTGGGTTGGGCTGACTAGACACATGTTTAGTGGGTGGGCTTAATTATTGTGTCCCTTTATTATCTCTATTTAAAGACATTTGTACTTGTAATTTGGTACGCAACACGAAAGAAATAAAATCTAATAGTTGCTCGTGTGGATGTAGGTTGCAGTTGGCTACCGAACCACGTTAAATCTTATGTTGTTTATTTTCTGCAGTTGATTCGTGATTGTATGTGTTGTTTCCGTGTGCGTTTTTACTATCAACTGGTATCAAGAGCTTTGGTTCGTTCACACACTAGAGATCCGATCAGCAAAAATTAATCGACGAGACGTGAAAATTGCGACAGCAGTAGTGTTCCAAAGCTAGGGTTTCGCAGAGGCGGCAGCAGCATCCCAAAGCTAGGGTTTTGCAGGGGTTGCAGCAACGTCCCAAGGCTTAGGGTTTCACAACGGTGCAAGGAGGAGGCTCCCAAATCTGCCTCACAACAGCGGCCAGGGCAGTGGGGACTGCGACCAGGTCTGTTGGTGAGTGATTTTGGGTGGTGTAATTTTTGTGTTCTTGATTTAAAAAAAAAAAAAAGATTGCCAAGATCTGAAATCAGTTGTACTGAGTATCTTGTCTAGTCATTTGAGATGACAGAAGAAGGGAGGTTCCGAATTGAAAAATTCGATGGTATAGATTTCAGTTGGTGGAAAATGCAAATTGAGGATTTGCTAGTTCAAAAAGATTTGGACGTGGCT
>Ga0123342_1004022_pt1 | contig 22933 bp, 8 predicted proteins | sample Turbeawhitnodule_FD_89960 | JGI IMG/M metagenome (GOLD analysis project Ga0123342, IMG submission 89960) | Root nodule microbial communities of legume samples collected from Mexico - Turtle bean Mexico white nodule | ecosystem: Host-associated > Plants > Roots > Nodule | place: Mexico: Nepantla... | reverse complement strand
CTTGATAAAAGAAATTCTAAAGCCTCACAGAATAATTTGGTGTAGGGAAATTTCATCAACTAAGACCTCTTTTTAGACACTTTGGAGCATTACAATTTATTCTCAGTTCTTTATTTAACTTTTGTGTGTAATCATATTCCTTTCAAGATGCTTTCTTCTCCTTGCCAAATGCTCTATTATAGCAATTTTATGAATAAACAATATTTGCACTTACACTGTCATCTAATCACAAACTGCCATGTATCAAGAAATCGTTCTAATGATGATTTCTGACAATACAAAAAACTCTTACATTGGCACAATACAGATAAGTTTGTTCATTTTTATAATAACCATCTTAAAAGTCAATTAAGATATACAGATTAGTTGACAGTATAAAATCTTTCACACTGAGTATGTCTGTTAAAAGTTTTATTTTATTGAACTGATAAATTTGTTGACTTCTGTATTACTATTTAGAAAGTCATTTTAACAATGATTTGTGATTGATTGAAAGGCTAAAAACATATATTTGAGTGCATGTTTATTGAAGTATTTGTTATATATTTGGCAGCATGTAGATGAATTAACCACAACACTAGGGTCAGTAGAGCTATCATCATATGTGAAGAACAATGATCCCAAGGTGGTTGAGAAAGTGAAGGACTGAAGAACACATAGGCTGAGACTATTCCCGGGGACCTGCCATGTCAGCATGGTGCATTGTGGGACTGCCACGTGGGCCACAGAGTAAGAAAAGCTAATGAGTTCAAAGTTGAAGTTCTAAACAAAAAAAAGTTCTTGCTGATGATGCTTTAGAAAGGGAAAAAAGAAAAGAAAAAAAATAAATTTTGTCGGGCAAATGTTGACTTGATTCCTAATTGTACAAAACTACAAAGGAAGAAAGTCTTGGAAGATGATGGACCCGGTGATATAGGTGTTACAGGGTGCTTTGAAAAGCACTTTTCATTTACTCTTTTTTATCTTTGTTTGCACATAATAAGCTGAGTTTGGTTCTTCTTTGTTCTTGGTGTTTTCACATTTTATTCCTTCTACTTCTAGTTGCCGATTTTAACAACATAACAAATGCCACGATTGGGACATGTCACCAGCAATAATGTGTTGAAAATAATGATGCTAATTATTGGACTTGGGAACTTTCTCACACCATTCATTCTTTCCTTCTTTCAATTCTCAATATATTATTACATTCCCTCGGAATTCGCGCATTACTTTGTCATCAAATTCACTCTTCATCTCTCTTTGCACCATCAAGAATTGAGATTAAAAAAAATATGTATATCATGTTAAGAGAAGGTTTCACACAAGATAAATAATATAAAGTTTTATAAATTTATCATTTTATAATGTTGGGTTAGAGATAGTGTTTTATATTTTATATATTTTAATAATAAAAACCACATTATTAATAATCTTTTAATTTTTAAATTAATATTTAATTTAGTCAATATATTAATTAATTATTTTTTATTTCTAAATTTGATTACTATTTAATAATTTTATTATAGTATTGTTTATTAAATAACCATTGTGACTGACTTTTCTTATGACATAATTGCTTTTTTTTCTTAAATAAGATTTTGGTCGATTTTTTTTAATAAATCTGAATAAATTTTCTTTCAAGTAAATTAGATAGATAATTGTCAAATTATATTATACCCTAGATTTTAAAAAAATAGTCACCTAATCAATTGATGTGGAATCAACAGTCCAAAAACAGGAATCAATAACATTGAATGTACTCTTACTTTCATGGTAAAGTATACAATACACAAAACTTAGTCATTGATTCAATTATTGTTCTCAAGTAATTAAGTCCTCCTTAAAAGCTTTTAAACAAGGCATCAAAAAATACAAAATAAACAAATAATAAAACTTTAGTCTTTATCCTTTAAATTTAATTTTAATAACAATGAGAGCTACTAACAATGACAATTCTTATCAAGATAACAAAACTAAAACTCTCAATAACTATGACAGATACTAACAATCACATTGATAACATTCTTATCATCTATATATATAATAAAAAATCTATAAAAAAATAAAAATGCATTAAAATGAATAAAATAAATTTGAAGATACCCCGAAAGCATTCAATCTATATTTATAAAAAAAAAAACTATAGAAAAATAAAAATATATTAAAATGAATAAAAAAATTAAAGATACTTTTTAACTACTATGAAAATATTAAGAATATGTTTTATTCTAGTAGTATATATACTATTTATAACATCACCTCTGGTACAATATGCAAGGAACTAAGCATATTCTGCATTTATGCTTTTAAAAAATATTATAGGCAAATTTTTTTATTAATCCAGTATCATATTAAATGAAGTTTATCTTTTAGTGTTATTTGTTTGAATTTCTTTAAACTAGATTTATAACACGTGTAGGAACGGAACAATTGCATTACAAAGTTGTATGCCATCTATGCTTTCATTTTCAATAAAAATATTAATGTTTATATTTTTTTTTATTGAAACTTATGATAGGGGTCACTATAAATTTTAATATTTTAGTTAGACTAACAACTCAACCTCCACCAATCATATTATTTTACATGTCATAACAAATTTAAAAAAAAAAGAAAAAAAAAATACAAAACATGGAAGGGGAGGACCAAATCAAAGTTCTGGTAAAAAAAACACAACTTAAACATGAAATAATGGACAAAATTCAAATTAAGACGAGAAGACATATTAAAGTATTGAAATAAATGTATTTATTACTAACTCTCAGTTAGTTTATTCACATAATTTTTATCCTCATAAAAATATAAAAAACTTTGAAACTTATATTAACATATCGAGACATACACTGTTTTCACCTCTCTCTAAGAGTTCAAGAAATCACATTAATAAAATAACTTTATGAACCTGGGAGTGTAAGCATGTTCAATGAAGGAACAAACTCATAATCTCAACCTACAAGACATTCTAATTCTCCAGAAAAGAAAAAAAAATCACTAATATTTTTCATAATTCCCTCTGAAGATACTTGTATAAGCGGTAGAGTCTGAATCCTCGAGCAATACTATCAATGTTTACTTTAATCCAACTTACAAAAGAGAAGTCTCAATACACTTGTATAAAAATAAAGATCTTATCAAACTTGGTGCTATCACAAAAAAATTTCAAGAAAGAAAAATCAACAATCTGATTAGATATTTAATTTTAGACATATTAAATGCAATCCTTAACCATGTGAATGACATATACCATATTGATGCACGATTAAAATCTAATATGATTTTTTGTAATTCGTATAAGAGAGAAAAGATCATAGAAACAAGTTTAAGGTGTTTAATAATAAAACTACTAAAAAACTTGAAAAAATAATCAAACTAAAACATGAAAAATTATTAATTTTAGAAAAAATATTCTAAAAACAAGATCAAATAAAATAAACAAAAGAACAATTGAAAAATAAATGGTCAATACTCTCCTTTTACTCAATGCACAAAGAGCACACAGATGATAAACCAATATCTCTTTTCTGAATCTCATTATCAATAAAAAGCCTTTTATTAAGGACCTTCAAAAGCACTAAAGATTTAATAAGAAAAATGAAACTAACCAATTTAACTTCCCCAGTCACAAGAGAAAGAAGAAAAGAAAAAAATCGTAACAGTTTTTTTTAATAAAAACCACATTATCCTCCTTCCTTCAATTGGGAACATCGACCAAATTCGAGAGTATCAAATGATTAATAAAATGAATATTACAAATATCTAAAAAAAAAATACCAACAGAGTCATTTCAATCATCAACAATAATAGAAACAAGACTAATTCTTTCAACACCACACTAATAAAGTAATGATTTAGAAAAATATCATAAATCATTTAAAAATTAATTTGATCACCCCTCCTAGTAGTGCAGAAAGTATTATCTAAAATAATATTATAATATTCATTGATGTTAGGCCAACTAGAAGAAGAATGATAATAAGGATATTTCAGATACCTATATTTTAGAAATTTGGCATACATGATAATAGACCAAGACATAATACTGTAGGTAAAATCCCAAGCTAAACCAAGGGAGACAAACTTACTCAGAACTGCAAACAAAATTTCATGTAAGATTAACCAAACTATCCTTATTAACATCCCTAGTCTAAATAGCAGCATTACCTTCCTTGACTTTTTTTTATAACAAATTAATGACTTTAGAAGTAATAAAATATAATCTTCAATATTCAACCCTTTAAAGAAACCATTTTGGTAACGAGAGATGATCCTACTACAAACATTGACAAGTTTTCTAGTGAGGATTTAAGAAATCATTTTAAATATGAAATAGCAATAAGAATAGGGTTGAAATCTTTTATAGAATCAACCCTGAACCTTGGTAATAAGGGAAGCAATATTGAAATTCATCTTAGGAAGGATCCAACTTTGAATAAAAAATTCTTAACAACAGCACAAACATCAACATCAATAATATCCAAACAACCTTGAAGGATATATTATGAGAAGGATTATCCCCTTTAAATTCCTCAGGTGAAAGACTGAAGTCTCCAATATTGGATAATGCAAACCAAATGACTCGCCTCCTAATATAATAAGTGGGTGCATATATACCAACTAAATTCAAGGATATATCTAGCAACATAACATATATAGCAATACAATGGGTAACACGGTCATGTTTCAAGTAAGCATTATCAAAACACCAAAGCTTAGCGACTGACAGAATTAGCGAAAAAATATCACTCCAAATTAACCGAAAAATATAGTGTAAGCATAATATTTTCTTTATAATTTGAAAATGTCGATGTTAATCTTTTATATTTCTCCCAGTTTTAATACTAGTCTTCCAAGTTAGCAGGTCTATCAATACGACAATCAGTATTATCCATGTTTTCATGAACAAAATAAGTCATTATTCCCCAACTATATATTATATAACTCTAACATGTGTATGTGTGTAGAAAATCTATCGAACTCAACGATATCTTGTAGATTAATTATTTCTTTGAAAGACAGATTCCATGCTCATTCACGATTCTATGAGATGAGTCAAGGCAACACCATTATTCAATTTATTCCTAACATGAGATCTTATGAAATGAATATTATAATAAGATCACCATTCTCGAACAACAAAGTCATTAGAGGCAAAATTAGATAGAAAGGAGTGAAACCAGTTAAGCAAAATTGTATTTACATGACAAGAACAAATCGCCAATTTACACCTAATAAGTGGTCTATAATGTAATTGTCGGACTAGGGGAGAAGTTTACAACCCCAAGTCAAAAATTTGATAAGCCGTCAATCCCAGACAGTGGATTTGCTGTTCATGGGTCACCACCGGATGATGGAGGAGGTCGGCGTACTACTGTCCGACCGCGAGCCCGCCCTCGGGGAGCACCTCTTCCACGACCTCTAGTAACATTAGGGGTAGAAACCAAACCAGCTTGTCTCATTTGAGCCCTTTCTCGTGCTCGCTCTGACAAATTTATGGTAGTTGAGGTACTACCAATAGGTGATGCCTGCTTTGTTGTCTCTTCTGTTTCGGAGGGGGCGGGGGCACTGGGGGTTCCTTGCCTTGGAACAGGTAAGTTCACCTTAGAGGAACTACTTTCTGTAACACTACTTGTCAAAGTAGCACCATCACTCACAACAGGTGTCGGGTCAGCTACCTGATCACTCTCAACTGATATTGGCTCATTAACATCAATTAACTTGTCAGAACCATCAGCAGCCTCCTCAACCAAGTCAACCTCATCATTCTTATCATCGCTTGAAAGCTCAGGAGAGTTAATCTCACCGGCCTCTAGAGCATCATCATCCCCTCGTGCTGGGGAACGTTCAGGGGTTGCAGCAGACTCAGATTGACCTTCCCGAGATTCTTGATTTTCGACAATATTAGACAAATCACTACCACCCTCAATATCTCCAGCATCTGGCAACAATTCTCCCTCTTCTCTCTCACCACTGGTTGCCAATGTTGAGTGCTGGTTGTCTGGGTCAGTGTGATCCCTCTGCATCTCATCAGGTTGATCCGGATTCTCTTCTAAAATTCCAGTTTTGTCCCCTTGTAATTCCTCTTGACTTGTACCATCTAAGTGTTGAGGGTCTTTGGATTCCTCGTCATTCCCAACAGCAATTTCACCATCTTCATTTTGGGCTTCACCTTCCTCATTTTGGCCTTGTGGCAACTCACTGCTATCAAATAATTCTTCACTTGCTGGTTGACTGCCAGTAAATTCCAGATTAGCAGCAGGTTGTTCTTCTGTACTCTCTTCTGGGGACTCCGACCCTTTTGACTTCTTCAACGCAGGTGCAACTACATCAGAGCTCTTCTCTCCAGATGCAACTGATTCTTCACGTAATTCAGAATTGGACGTAGGAGCAACACGTTTACGAGCCAATGGTTGAGATGATTGAGCAAAATTACTTGTTTCTGTGTCACTAGACGGCCCAGGCTTGCCCACTGGTCCTTCGGCATCAGACATTTCTGTGTCACCTTGTGGCTCATCAGGTCTTACGAGTCTAGGCCTGACCAATTTTCTACCTGTTCGACGAGTCTCAACACTAGCTTTGGGTAATGTTAATGCAAGTCTTTTCTCACTTTCTCCAGTGGCTTTAGGTGGTAAACTGCTAGCTCCAGGAACAGCCAGAGATGGGATGCTTTGGGATTGAACTTGGACAAGAGAACCTGCCATACATATAGTATATCCATTAATATAGCTACAGGTACAAGGTTAACTACAACCAACAAGAGTAATAACTGAAAACTGCATTCTTTCTAAAATAAAATCATTATTCAAAAAACTTGATCTGGCACATTATAAATGAAACAACCTGTAGCAGCTGTTGAACCATCTGTAATTGTAGCTGCATCTCCAAGATTACCGCGACCTCCAAGCTCACGAAATATTGAATGAGCTTCCTTTTCAAAACTTTCAACAGCAGATATGTAAGAAGCAGCAAAGTCGTCAACATTGGATCCAGATAGAAGTTGAACCGCATTCAAACCCTAAAAAAAATATACAAAAAGAAGATTAAGTTCTGCTTAAAAACAATTGACTCAAATATAATAAAAGCAAGTAATGAGGGATCAGAGTATAGTCACAAAATTAACATAAAAACTTTACGAAGGCTAAATCATGTCTACGTGTTCAACATTAGTTAGATTTCACAATAAACCACTGTTTTAAAATATTACCTCGGGAAGATTGCCAATAACTATCTTAAGCTTTTCGACCTCATCAGATAACTTTTTCAGAGACTCCTTGTGCTTCTCAATTTGATTGACAAATTTTGTTTTCTCCTGAAAGTAAATAAATCATAAAAAGACTGACCAAAATACCAACATATTATGGTGGAAGAACTGGACAATAAACTACAGAAAAATGAGATTTCTAACATTTACTCAACCAAAGTAATATCGGTACATTATCACCAACAGTGAGCCAGAAATATATATTTCTGTAAGTATGCAGGTCTGTGTGTGCATTGACAAATACAAAACCTCCTACTTTGATGGACTAGTACTTTAAACCAGAACTTAACAGAAACTTCGTCACTCCTTTCAGCTTTTATATCAAGTCTCTCAACTCACAATGATAAACGTAACTAAAAGGAAATCCTCGAAGAGCATATTAACAAGCAAAAAAACAAAAGCTGCATTCTTCAAATGCTATTTTAAAGAACATTGAAGGTGCTTAAACATGAATAACACTATATATATATATATGACAATTTAAGGTTTGAGACGAGTATAAAAAGGAAAAAAAAAACACCATTGAATTAACCTCACTTTACAAGCTGGTTATGAAATTGAATTAGGTTTAAAAAATACTTTTTAAGATGATATCAAAGCAAGCCCTGCAGTACCATCCGATATCCAGCTGGTGTTGAACCACTCAAATATCTATGCTTCTATTACTATTAAACCACACATAAATCTATTCAGAGTCAAGATGTCAAGTCCTTTGACACGAGGGAGTGTGTTAAAGATCCCTCATATACTAGAAATATGACTAAATTATAAGTGCGTGTAAATCTCATCTTATAAATAAGTTTTGTAGGGTTATGTAAGACCTAAATCCACTTTTAAAAAAAGTGAATGCTAGTCAGACCTCTAGATGTTTCGTCCTTGGCACAAGGTGGTATGATCGAGATCTAACTTCATTTAAAGATATGGTTAACCATATTTTTAAATGAAGTGAGCGCAAATTTCACCTTACAAGGAAGTTTTGTACGGATGATTTGTAAGGATGAGTTTTTCCACATATTAATATGTACAGGAAAGTGAGGGTATAAATTTTTCACTAATTATATGAGCATATTAATATGTACAGGAAACTAAAGCAAACAAGTTACTGAAATGTACTAGACGCAAAAGACAATTGGAGGTGGTTGAGGGGAGGAACCTGCTCAACATTGTTGTAAGAGTCCTTTATGGCCTTTTCAGTCTTTAGTCGTCTTCCTCTCTCTAGGCGACTTTCTTCCTTCTCCTTCTTTAATTCATCTCTAAGTCTCTCCAGATGTTTCTCCAGAATCTAGCAATCAGAAATAACAAGTAAAATTAAGAGAAATTGGGTTGCTCAACACAAAAAGGTAAAATACAGCAATGAGGAAAAACAAAACTACTGTTCCAAATGAACCTGTATTCTTGTGTCCTTTTCTTCCTTCATCGCTTGTTCACCAGTTGTATCAGAAGTTGACCTTTTCCCTAATATACACCATGAAATTTTAACAACAAATTCCAACAGTAATAGCAGTTTAGAAACAAATATAAACACAGACAGCAAGGGAATAGAGATTGGAAAAATAATTTTATCACCTTGTTTAATTTCATCTAGTTGCCTAGAAAGTTGCTGGTTCTCTTTACCTATGTCTTCCTTTTCCCTTAACAAAATATCAATCCTCTTCTGGAAAAGGATGGCAAAAAAAAAAGTAAAGTGAAAATATTAAAAATTGGAACATCCAAAGAGAACACTATCCACTTATTAAAATAAGAACTTTCCCCACCTTAAACTGAGCTAGCAGTTTCCTATGCTTCTCCGAATCAACTTTTAGGTTAGCCTGGTAAAATTATAACACAACAAATGTTAATAAAGAAAACAAATCTCCAAACATCAAATATAGAGAATATCCCACAGACCTCATTATGCAGAATGTCATTAATTCTCTTTTCTCTCTCTACAAGCTCCAATCGGCAGTTTGCAAGATCTTTCTCTAGACGTGAAATAGAATCCTGCTTCTCTGATAGACTTTTACTCATTTCCTCAATCCGAGCATCCCTATCTCTTAGTTTATCCTGATGAGATAAAATAAAAGATAATGATATCTCCCTTAAAATAGAGAAAACTACATATAAATCTAACAATAGCCTGTGTGTGTACCTAGACATATAAACAAAAACTAGAAGTTTCTTGCTCACTTTAAAACTGCTCTATCTGGTATTTTGGAATTTTAAGTTCTCTTCCAATGTTGTCAAACTCAAGGCTCATAAGAGGTTTGGAAAGGGGATAAAAAATCGTAACTTGAGGATCATAACCCAATTGGTAAGAGTTACGAGTATATAAAATTTATATTCACAGACATGTGCATGCATTAAAATAATATAGATAATAAAAGTAACTCGTAATAATAAGTATTAAGAAAGCTCATGTATAAGGAACACAAATATGTATGAAATAATCATTTGTGCTAGACAACTATAAGGTTGAATGATGCCTAATGGAGTCATGCTACAGTGATGGAAGTGAGATCTACTGCTAAGATTTCTTTATTGCTAAGGCAAGGGGGGTATAGGAGGAGATTTTTTTCGGTTGAGGTGTGAAGATTTCCAAATTCAATATCCAATATTCATTAAAGAATCTATATGAGATATTGAGTCCAAAAATTAAAGGAAACTTTCCAAATGTAAATATGCCAGAGATGTTATTGCTTTATCCAATTTGTAGAGAAATGATCTCATTTTCTCTATTTCATCTTTATTGAATTGAATCAATTCCACTTTGTTTTCTTCATTAGTGTCAGCAGCTATGTGTTTCTGTCATCCCTTCCTTGTCGTGTCTCCTTTTTTCTCCCACTCCTTGTCATGGTCCAGGGGACCCAATCATTGCTACGTGGCTTACCATACAACTTCTAGAATTTTTCACAAGTGGCACAAGGCTTGTTGCAGTAGGTAGACCACACTCTTTCATCTTTGTTCTCAACGTTGGTTATTTCCACCTTTTTCTAGTTTACCATCTTGGTCGAGGCCTCACAGGCTATCATGGCTAAGTTTTCTACAAATGAAGTTTCTAGAATTAATCCCCTTCTACTTTCTTCGCTTCTGACAATAGCCACTACATTAAATCCTAGAACTTACTTTTCCAAGGATCTAAACTCTCACCTAATCAAAATTAGAGTTAAGCCCAACCAAAAAATCGTAAACTCTATCTTGCTCAATATATTGCATTGCTGAATGTGCTAAGCACTTGGCTTTTATAACCCTATAATGGTCTAACTCCATCCACACAATGATTTCAGTAGATTAGCATACTTTGCAACAGTCCTGTTTCCTTGTTTGGCAGCCTCAGTCTTCACGGTCACCTCATATTTGGGCAAGCATCTTTAGCTTTGGAGTATGCCTCCTATAGACCATATCTTCATTGCAGAATTAAGAAACATGCAAATATCACTAATTTCTGAGACCATTGAGTTCCAAAGCCATGACATGATCATAGAGTCCTTTTCTTCGCATTTTGTAAATTTGGGATCTTCCTCATCAAGGGCATCATCACTCAAGTGGCTAGCTTTCCCTTCAATCTGTATGCAGTGTTAAGATTGTGAAGTTCTCCATGAGTTTTAGATTTATTATCCCCTATTTCAGTTATTGTGCCAACATCCACCATGTTGCATTGCAGCAAGACGAAGTGCAAGAATGAAAAGATAAATCACGTTAGGCTGCATCTAAAGAAATGATCGACAACAATGAAAGTTGTCATCTAGGGTTTTGGATTATTGACAGGAATGAAAGTTGACCTCTAGCATTTTTGGGATGCACAGTCAGAGGCTGCTCTCATACCATCTCAAATATTACGCTACAATAGAATGATTTTATAGCTAAGTACTAAGAATACATCAGACATATGTACAGGAGTGGAAGACTAATTTGGCAAATACAATAACAGCACTTATAGAATCAGGTCCCTTTGATTCAGCACTTGTATAATTAGATCCCTGTGATTCAGGGATATAAACGCTAGATTCAGGGATATTTTCCCTTATACATTTCAATTATAATTTGATAAAAACAGAAGTAAAAAAAATGTGATTGCTGACAAAACAGATTTCATATCAGTTTTTAAATAGGCAGACCAAGCTTGACCCCCAGTTATCCAAAATTATTAAAAGCACCAACTTTAGATAACAGTATTCATATATAAGGAACACAAAACATGTATCAAATAATCAAGTGTCATACAACTGCAAGGTTGAAAGGTGCCTGAATACTCATTTAAATGAACAATTTATGCTAATAAAACAACCTGAAGTTCTCTAGCAAGTTTCTTCACTCGATCATAATCCTCAACATCAACATGTTTACTCCTTTCAAGCAACTGAAGAAAAAACGGAAAAAGAAATTAGAAAAAAACTGTAGAACAAGGACAGTAATACATAGTACTAATTTATTTTCAATGTTTCAAAAGGATATACCTCCAAAACCTTGTTATTGAGATTATCTTTTTCCAATTTTAGCGTTTCAATTTCCTTTTTACAGCCTTCAAGCTCAATTTCTCTTTCCCTAAGGACATTCTCAAGGTTATCTGTCTCGGTTCTAGCCTTTTGTGCTACTTCGCGCAATTTCTAAGAAACCGAAAGCAGCAAGTGTCAGTAAGAGGAAAACACTACACAGTACAACAGATATTACCAAAATACATTTCAACTAACATAAACTGCATTTTGCTATTACGACAATGGACAGAACTTTTTTTCCTAGCCTCTCAGAAAGCATAGAATTACGAACTTCATGAGTTGGAGTAACAAAATAAGACAATGTAATTGACGTAGCTGCATACCTGACACTCCTCAAAATTGTGTTTATTTTCTTCCCTTAGCTGCATGTTACTCTCACGAAGTAAGTTCATTTCTCTGACCTGCAAGAACAATTATTTGATTGATTGAACAATAACACCATTAGGAAACACTTAAGTTGAAACTATAAACATATTATGTCATCAAGAAACAAGCCAAAGATAATAGAAAAGTAGATTTTGATGATAGGATCCTCAACCTGAAGCTGCAGCGATTTGAACTCTTCTTCGGAAAACAAAAATGATTTTGATTTTGCACGCTCAGATTCTAGTGTTGCATGTGCAGACTCCGCTGCCTTCAAGGCACTCTCAAGCTACACAGAACCATGAGATGCCAGAAGATTATATCATTAATTACACAAAATATCAATAACAAAATCCCCAACCCCATCCCAAATCCTTACAAAACCAAGCACGATTATCACCAGTTCAAATTAGCAAGAGTGTTTGGATGATAATTAATTGAGTTGCAGATATCAATAGAGATAATTATATGAAGATTGAAAGATAGAAGGTATTGCTGGTGTTAAACAATTGATGCAATTTTGAATAATATTAGGTAACAACCAATAATATGAATATAAGAATAGTGAAGTACTATTTTGATTACTTGATGAATAATTTGTGCTTCATCTTGTAATATGAAGTTAAGATGAGTATTTACTCAAATAACCCTGATGACCACACATCATGCAAGAAACATAAGAAATAAGAACATAATTTTACCTGTGACTGTAACCGCAGCTTCTCTTGTTTTAACAATGAAACTTCTGTTTCTGCCTGTAAAAGTTCAAAAACATTATTAAATACCAGGAAATGAACATACAAATGAAAATATTTAGCAAAGCACGGATATTTACTATTTCTTTTGATCGTCTGAGATAATTAATGACATTTTGAAGGCCACCGTCACCAAAGGCATCTGCAGTACTACTTCCAGATGAAATACCAGCAGCATTACGCTCCTTCTCAGCCCACCGAATATGAAAAGCCTCAAGTTGACTGTGTAATATTTTATTCTGAAAAATGTAAAAAGATTGTGTGGTGAGAATGATGACATTAGTATGTAAAATATAAGTAGAAAATCACTGCAAGCAAACACTATGTTATACAGAGTTCAGACTTCTACACAATAAAAATCCTCAATGCATTTCCCACCATGGAAAATAGAATAAAATTATGTACCTACTTCACCGAAACAAATGCAATTGAAAAGATTTATAAAAGTATAATTGGGTCAAGGGAAATCAAGAAATTGATAAGAAATCATACTTACATAAAAAAGGGTGGGGTGAATTAAAAAGAAGACAAAAAGGGAGAAACACTGTCCAATCCCAGAGAAACTGAAACAATATTTATACTAGTTGCTTATTAAGAATAACATAACAATATTAATAACCCATTTTCCAGATGAATCAAATTAGATACCAAAAGAATTAGACAGTAAGGAAACAATCATGCACCATCATTCAATACTTTAGTAACATAATAAAGCTATGCATATAAATTTGATATGTAAGCATCTAAAAATCACGATCAACAGTTTGCTGCAAATGGTTTCCTTTTGTACTGAAGCACAAAATAGTCCAGAAATATTCTCAATCACCTGTTCATTGATTTCATTGTATTTCTTTTCAGCATCATTCCTAGACTTCTCTAATTGTGCCTTGTCCTCTTCCCACCTAGCCTTCAGTTCATTCTGCCCAACATAGGAATTAATTTAAGAGTTGCCAGATTTATATTCATAATATGAAAAGCAACCATAAAAAATTATACAGAGACAAAATAATCGGTAAAAATCCCAAAGTATAACATAAAGAACTAGGGAAAACAGGTAAAATAGCAAGTACTCAACGTTGAAGGGGGAAGTAACATGGAGCAACTATGGCATCTTTCCAACACTCCCCTTCACACCTAGGCGAAAACAACTGCCAAACAATAGATGATCTAGGGGATAGGGTCTATTATCTTAGAATTTGTGCCATGATCTAATTCAACAGAAAAATAGTGGGATGTGTGTGTGGTGAGGACTAACCTACCCAAGCATCCAAAGCTCTATTAAACCATATATCAAGTTGATGCAGAACTAAACTACCACCCTGAGAAAAGGAAGCTACAAAATATGCAAGCTACAAGTGACTGCAATTAATGCAACTTTCCAATAACATTGATTACAACTTATCATTTGAATCATTTTTCCATCAGTATGTAAAACTAGAAAAACTCAGGAAAGGATCATAGTGACACACCGTTCTCCATAAGATGTGCTTTAAATTTCATTGTCATGTTTGTTAAAATATGGACTTGTTATGTTTTCTGTGTATTTTCCCGTTGATACCAAGTTCTCAATTATGTTTAGATCTCTAACATCTCTTAGAATTTGGGCATAGGGTTTAATGCAATTGTACAAATCCAATTAGTCAAGTGTGGACTACCCAAGCTTAAGTTCTTGTTATAATTATAGAAATAAGGAATAACTCATACAATGAGGAATGTCTAAATTTTGTATGCAATATTAGGAATTTTTTTATTTATTCTTGTATCATACCTTTATTATCAGAGGATATCAAATCTCCTTTATTCATTGTATTGATTCTGTTTTCTTAATAGAGGATATCAAATCTCCTTTACATATTATACTTATTCTGTTTTCTCATTACAAATAAAGCATTTGTACTGTATCAGAAACACTAGTTTGAGCTCAGGATCTCTCTCTTTCCAATAGTTTAACTGTTTTATTCAAGTCATATCCCCAATCCACATGTAACTACAACCATCCTTGAGGCTACAACTAATGCAGTCCCCGAAGAGGCCACAACTAATACAAGCTAGGGGTGACTGCAATTATGTAGGCTTTTCCAACACTCTTCTTTGCTCTTGCAGCAACTAGCCTGAAGCATAGCAAATAAAACTATCCCCAATTTGATCTAGGAAGAGCTCTAATACAATCTTAGAATGAGTAACTCTAATGCAAAAGTGAGACTAGCCAAGCATTATAGTCTTTAGTCATTAATTCAAGGCTGCCATTATTCCAGACCATAGAGAGGCCACAACAAAGGTCGGCTAGGGGTAACCTCAATTAATGTAGATTTAACAATATCAGTTTAGTAATTATTTATTTAGTCGTTTTTGTCCCTGGTATGACTTTGACAATGTATCACAGCAACACCATTCTCCATGACCTGAGGTATATTTCATTGCCACAATCCTAATAATATGAAGTTCTGCTTTCAGTAATTATTCCCCTAATTACAAGATGGCCTCGTTGTGATGTATCCCGATTCCACCAGTTTAGATCTCCCTTTTTTGTCAGGACTGTTGATACTCAGTCTCTTTGCTGCACATATGCCTATCTTTGTCTAGATCTGTGCTGAAACCCCAATTTCAGACATTTTGTTGATTCCTCCAGCAATTTAGTCTTTGTTTCACTCTAAAACATCCACTGCCTCACACATTTTTTTATGTTCGCCATGTTAAACTTTACTATTTTTTGGTTATCAGTGATCAGTGTTGACCTATTTTCCCCTTTGAACTTCTCTTTCAAAATTTGTGACAGCTGCCTCATATCATGCGTCACTGTAGCAACTACCCTTGCTTTCCTGTGCCTCTCAAATTACCTGGTAGTTGTGCTCAATTAAATTGTTCTCACCCTTACATATGCATAAGGTTTTTTGATTAATATATAAGAAAAACGTTTATTTGTAATAAACTTAAAGCTTGGTAAGTTTAACTTAAAGGAGTGTTAGAATATATGAAAATATATTATCTTATCTTTAGGATTAATTTTCCTATTTCCTCTTTATCTTATCATGATTTGTTTCCCTAATTATCTAGGACTATTAGTACAGATAAGGGTTAGTACAACAGGTTACACACATATAGCAAATGAAACAATAAATTTTAATGTCTTAGTCAATATCAATTCAGTGTTTCGCTATCTTTTATCTCTTTCTCCACCAATATCTAAAACAAGATAATTTCAACGATAAGAAATACATAAGAACATCAAACCATTTGTTTCATACAGTTGCACCATAATACTAATTCCGTAGTGCTTCATTTTAGAACATGGTCACTCCTTACGAAATAACCAACTAATCTTCCATTTTTGGGTACATGTCTGCTACCTCAAATAACAATGAATAAACAACTCATGGGAAAAATCACTAAGATAAAAGATACTGAATCCTTTTAAGACTTCATGACAGTCAAAAAACAAAGCAGCAGCATAAACCAACAAAGTTATTATATGTTAATCTGATGACAATCCATAAATCAAACAAACAAAGGTTTCATAGGTCTACATACACCTTAGTAACGAAAACTATAAGCAGAAAGAAAAAATGAAACGTATTATAGCTTAAGTATATTGTATCTTTTTTTTTCTGTTTTATGTTATCTTTCATGTGATGGCATATGATAGTTGGAACCTACTAGAGTGTCAGCCTAGAGGAGATGTCATTGTGATGCCTAACATGAGTTTTATAAAAGAAAAGTATATTATGGATTGAATATGAAGTATTGAAAAAGAAATACATGATAAAACTAAATTGTGGATTGAATAGGAAGAAGTTTACATTTTCAACTTTCTGAGTATTGGTTAGTTTCCGTAATTCAGATGCCTCCTCCTGCAGCAAGGATAGTGCTTCAGATGTTTTAGTCAACTCCTGAATCGTTTCAGACTGGAGAACAACCTGAAATATAAGAAACATCTATAGATTAAAACCAATGAAATGAAATAAAAATAGTGTTCTCTCCAACAGTTTCTAAAATTGTTTAGAATATATATACTCACATCCTCAAAGATTAACAATTCTAGCAAAAAAGAAAAACATTCAGAATAAGACTTGCACTTCCATAAGCACAATAAGCAGAGAGTTTATTTGAAAGAAGAAAATTTAGCTGAGAAAGAAAAGGTGATAGGAAGAGAAAAGGTCCAAGGATATGCTTAACAAAGACAAAACAATAAGATTTAATGCCAGATCAGAGAGGAAATTGACCAATCCCGAAAATGGAATGACAGAACGGCCACTACTTTAATTTTATTATAAATAAAATAAATTTTATATTCTTTCTAATTATTATTATATATTTCATTTCAACTAAAACAATTGGTGGTCAATGCACATTAAAGAAAACAACACTAAAAACCAACATCAACATAAATATTTTGCAGCTAGTTGAGTCTAAAATTGCAATATCAATGAAATTAAAATGGTGCAATCAAATTGCTCAAAAATCAGACAGACTGGCGAAATCATCAAGCAAACCAAGTAAACATTTTTAATGTACCTGTCTTTCATAATTAGTTTGAGCAGCCCGCCACTTCTGATGCTCCATGTCCAGGTTTTCCTTTAAACCCGATAGCTGAATTTCCAATGCTGAAATTTGAGAACTACACAGGAAAAAAGTAAGGAATGTGAAACCAAACTAACATTATATTAAACAATGCTGCATTATGATATAACTTACGATTTGGTTAAAATTTCTTCTTTAAGATTTGTGATTTCAGCCATAGCAGATGTAAGAGCCTCTTCCTTTCCCACAGTTTCAGAAGCAACTTCTTCATACTTCAAACTAGATTCATTTTCAATCTCTAACATCTTCTCTCTAAGTGAATTAAGTTCAGATTCTAGAACTTTCTTTGAATCTTCAGCCTATTTGTTATCAAGAAGACAAACAATATACAGTAAGTACAATATCTAATTGACTGGAAAAAATATGTCAAGATTTAATATGCATAATTACCTCTGTTTTAAACTTCTCATGTGCCATTTCTATCTGTTTCAATGCATCTTCATTCACCTCCGCAATGCTCTTATACTTCAGGTATAGTATAAACACAGGTCTTAGTTTAATTACAAATTAAATATAATTTGTTCAGAAAATAATAATAACCTGAAGCATGTGAACTTTGTTGGCATGTGCTTCCTCTTTAAACTTTTCTATTTCCTCCTTTGCCTTTTCCAATTCAGTAACAACCTAGATTAAGTACGGGGTAGATTTGTCAAGCACAATCACAAGAACAGTTAGAAAAAAATATAATTATTGCAGAATAAATGAAACAAAAAACAAAGTAGATTTTCTTGCACAACTTGTTGAGGCTGTTAGTTGTAGCTAAGAACATTGTTTAGGTTCTTTCTCTCGTAAATAGTGATCACCATTGCACAGTCCCCACACAAGGTCTTGCTTTACCCATACTGTGATTACTGAACTGAATACTATGCACTATACACTATTCAATAATCTTAATCATATTTTTCATAACATATTGCGCAAGAAATGCCTACAAATATGGTGAAATTGATGTATATTAAACTGTGCCCACCTCATCACTTGACAAAGTGGAAGGTCCACTCTCTCCACCCATTGAGACAAGCTACATCAAATAATACAATAAGTTAGAATTAAAAGATTAATATTGTGATTGCACGACTTTTGAATGACAAACAATTTAAAATCCCAGAGGTTATATGACACATCATGAATCCATAAGTAATTAACAAGATTCTTGGCCAAGAAGAGTGGCATGCATATACTTTTGCTACAGTGTAAACTTTCCTCTAATTTTGCTCCTGCACCTCCCATATTCTTAGTCATTCATCATTTCTATCACATCTAAGAAATTTCTTCTTTCAATAAGAAAAAGCCCTTAAAAACTTACAGTGCCGAAAAAAAATTTTAATTTGGAAGTTAGAAACGATCTTCATTGAAAAATTCTATAAACTAAACCATAAGGAGGGTAAACCATAAAACAAACCATCAGCAACACAATTCATAAATTAATAAAACAAATCAAAGAAACAAACCTTGTCATCTGTGGAACCCAGTTTTCTTTGCAGACTGGAGAGTTTTGCCTGTGCATAAAACTTGAAGTTAATCTCTACAATTTGTGAAGACTTTAAGAATAAAGTGTATAAAAGAGAGCAGAGAAAAACTCATACCTCAGCAACAGCAGCCCTCGATTCAGCAGATGCAACTGCACGCAATGCATTAGCTAACTCTTTGTTCATATCCTCAACCTGTCTCAGAGAATTTTTTATGGTCTGGTCCCGATCTAGTGTGAATCTCCGCACACTTTCTCGCTCTTCATTTAGCTCTTGCTTGGCTTCAGCCCATTCCTTCTGAAGTGTGAACATTTTGAAAAATCACCAAACATGCATTTTTTAAGGTTATAATTAACCAATTAATATGAAGGAAACAAGAGAACAAACCTCCAATTTCCTTATATATTCTTCTTGCTTAACCCTCTCTGCAGCCCTTGCTTCCTATGTTTTACAAATAGAAAAGATCATATTGATAGAAAGTTTATAGAAACATGAAAGTAACACTTGTCGATGATTATAACCTACCTCTCGAACTTCCTCGGTACTTTGTATGGTACCCAAACTAGCCTGCAAAAGCAAGTGTAAGAATATGCAGATTTAAGAAATATAAGAAATAAAAACTATGCATACCTGCAGACGCTGCACTCTTTCAGACAAGCTGCGAACCTCATCAGAAGCTCTTTTTTCAGCATTTGATATTATTTCCTTTTCTTGTTTTAAAACTGACATCTAAAATGATATTATAGAATGTATCCACGAAACAAAGGTAAATCTCAGTTCAAAAGTTCATAAATTTTAAAATAGCCCAATATTTAGTCTGAATAAGATATTGACCTCCATAGTAAGTTTCCTGGCAAGCTCCTCAGCAGCAATCAATGACTCAGAGCTTTCACGCAACTTTCGTTGGTAGTCAACAACCAGCTGAGAAAACTCTATGTTTCTTTCTAAAATGGCTTTTGCTTCAGCTTTCTAAAGTGTCATTCAAAAATCCATTAATAAGTAACAACACATACATTCAAGAACAATATGCTTAACATTATGGACAAGTACATGCCTGATGCTCAAATTCTTTCATAAAGCTATCAAGTCTTTCTCTAGAAAAATTCGCTTCAAGTGCCATCTTTTCACGTTCTGATTGTAATAAAATAATCTTACTCCTGAAAGACACAATTTCAGATTTTGAAACCATACATACGATATAAAGAAAACACATAGGAATCTGTATGCAAAACATGTACTTATCTATATACTGTTTCTCTAATCAGCATTAAGATTACTTGGTTATAATTGCTTTAAAATAAAACTAAAAAATTAAAAAGGCAACTATAGTTGTGACTAAGCAAAAACGTTAATTGTTACAAAAATTGAGAATAAATATCCTGAAATTAGAAAAATCATTATTGCATAAATTTAAACTTTTGAGAGAGTTCCGAGAACTAAATTTAAATAGGACCCTTTCTAGACCCTGTATACCATGCTGCATTTTAGTGGTCTACAAACCCTTTACTGCTATAGTCAGTAGCATATAATTAGGTAGACCATTCTAATCTTCTCATTTCAGCCAATTAGACATACTAAATTAATACAAAGGCAGATTAGAAAAGGCAGAGTAGTACTATTTAACCAGAAATCCAGAACCACTGAAAGCAATCATGTTTTTCAAAAAAAAAATTATGATTTTCTATGCCATATTTTCTGGAAATAATGCTATAGCAAATTTGCAACCTTACCTTGACTTTGCTAAATCATCCTCAAGGCATCTCACACGCTCAGCAGATTTTTCCAAGGACTTCTTTGCAGCCTCCTGTGATAATGCAAACACCCCAAAATACAAGTGTTAATTTTAGAACTTTTCATGACAATTCACCAAATAACTAATGCGTATTGAAGAATTAGTTATTTACATGATGTCAGAGCAGATAAAAAATAATGGGCCACAACTCAACAATATCAAGTAGATCCTTAAGAGGATGTATGAGATTAGAGCTAATCACCTGAGAACTTTCAATTGAAGTCTTGAGGGTGTTTCTTCCAACTTCTGCAAAAGCTGAAAAATCACAATCAATAAAATACAAGAGGCCACCACTATATAGGCAGACATGTACCTGACAATAATCAAACAACGACCAAAAGCAAAGCTAGAATAGCTTATAAAGATACAAAAGTTTCATTAAGAAATCCTTATTTTAAGGCTTTTTTACAATTAAACAAAAATACTTACACAAGTACAACCACTGAACAACAATACCCTTGTCCCATTGGGTAAGTTCCTACATGAACTACACAACCCACTTAGCATTAGACTCAGTTAAAAAAAATTCTAACCCCATCAGCAGTCCATAGTAAATAGTGCACATTCGAAAATGGGGTGACACCCCCTGCACCAAAAGGTTGTGTTGAGTCACACCTTGGGTTGCAGCCATTCGTGACAAAATCTCAACAGAATTGTGGGATCCAGACAAGGAGAATTTGATGGTGTCCAAGGAAAATCTATACAGATACAAGATTGGGTTGTGGGTTATTTTTAGGTTGGGTTTGGGAATTTTTGGACAGATTGGGGATTTTTGGGCAGATTGGAGATTTTTGGCAGATTGATTTTTTTTTTTGGCATATTGATTAGTTTTTATTAGATTTTTGGCAAATTTTGTTAAATTTTTTACATGAAGTAGACTCTTACGAGTTTACAAGTCGGGTTTACGAACCTCCCACGAGTCTAATAACCTTGGTTGTAATGTCCCTTTACTATATATAAATGCCCATGTATCCTTTCACTAAAACATTATTACTACATCAGGTAGGAGATCTTCAGGACCTGACAACTTTTACAAGACATCTTTTTCTCTTGTTCTGTTGTATGTGTATTCCCTTCATTTCATGGACCTTCATAAGTATTCAATACCTATGGTGAATTTAAGCTAGTATCCTCTATATAACATGATCTGCCAATATTTTTTCTGCTTAAGAATTCTATCTATCCTCTGATCTTGTATCTACTAATATCCTCAAATACTTTTTTTTTAATTATTTAAATAAAAATACTTACAGAAAGTGTCCATACCATATCCATGATAGAGTGATCACAAGGTAGTTTTTCTTTTTTTTTATTTGTATTCTTTTATACCCTACAAATCTAAATTCCGGGTGTATGTTTTCTCATGCCTTACAAGGAAAAGGAATTCATTGAACTGTTTTAAGATTGCATAAGGTAGAGCGGCACTACACTCCTTTCTCAAACTCTTATACTAATTAAACACATGTTTAACGTCTAAGGAACCTCAAGTGGGATGACCAAGCAATTTGTTACTATTTCTTAATTTACAACATACTTTTACCAAGATTTTCTATGCTGCCCAAATCTAACTTCTACCAGAGACAAGATAAAAAATAACCAACACTCAAAGCCTTGCCGATCCTTTTCTTCTACCAACTTTCCTTAAAACACATCAAACACAAAACCCTAGGTACATTCACAGACTAAAAACACAAGCAATTGACCACTTAAGCTTTCTGCTAACCCTGCAAAGGCAGCTGCATTTTCCCATTGAACACCTGTATTGTTTGCTTCATTCTATTCATAATAAAACCCTAGTCCTTACCCATTAAAATTTGTAACATTTTGTTCCACATCACAATGCCTTCACCCGAGAATGGAAGTACGAAAAAATTTCTAGTTCAGCTTGATTATCTTAGTAAATTCATTTATATGTGGTTTTTGTATTTTACTCATGCGTTAGTAGTTAGTATCTTACGATTCACGATACGTATCGTACGAAACGATACGGTTTCACCCTCCCACGATACGAATCGTGTGAAGAATCTTTTTCGTCCCTGAATCTTAGTTGTATCATGCGATTCGCACAAAGAATCGCTGAATTGTGAAACGAAACGATTCAGTATTGTGTGAATCAGTGTGGATTTTAAAAAATGAGTAAGTAAAAAAAGATAGACATAATTTGTTTAATAACATGTATGCACCATAGAGGTTGTTTTGGTGAAATTGTGTGGTATATATATACATATATATAATTTATTGTATCTTGCATGTATACATATCTT
>Ga0123342_1004021_pt1 | contig 22933 bp, 9 predicted proteins | sample Turbeawhitnodule_FD_89960 | JGI IMG/M metagenome (GOLD analysis project Ga0123342, IMG submission 89960) | Root nodule microbial communities of legume samples collected from Mexico - Turtle bean Mexico white nodule | ecosystem: Host-associated > Plants > Roots > Nodule | place: Mexico: Nepantla... | reverse complement strand
TTGGGCTTTTACAACTTTTATATTTGTTTTATTCTTGTTTTTATTACTTTCGGTCAAAACCTCTCGGTTTTAACTTAATCATCTTAATTGTTATGCTATGTAGTTCTCGGCATGAACCTCTCGATTTTACCCTATCAGTACAAGAATTAATATCAAGGAACTAATAAATAGAAAATAAAGTCAATCAAAATCATAATAAAGTATACTATATATTTGCGTGTGTGTGATTTCATCATTTTTATTATATTTTACATTTTAATATATATTTATCTGAATTTGAAATTATTACATATTTATTTAAAAATACTAGCTACAGATTAGAAAGCCGCATACTATAACTCCCGATATATAGATTTTATTAATTAAAATATGTAAGTTACGAAAAAGGCAATTTTAAAATATTAAAATTATGTATTAAATTTAAGTTCTTTTCTTTTAAAAAATATATTAAATTATCAGTGTCATTGTGATGTGGATGATGTCCTCCAACGAAGCATTTGAGATTTCCAGTGATAAAATTGTTTGCAAATTCAAAAGTAATGTCACTGTTAACCTTTTTGAGATTTCTTACCCAAAACACCTCCAACCAAAACATACCTCTCTCTTCAACACTGGATTTCTTACCCAATATACAATATCCCTTCATTACTTCGTTACTTATGAATCAAAACAAGTACACGCGGCATTTTTATCATAAAATGTATTTCCAACAGTCAAAATTTAAAATTGTTCAGTTTAAATATAAAACATTGGCTGCATTTAAAGATAGGATGTTGTAATTGATTTAAAAGAAAAACTGAGAAGCCCTTTTTAGTTTAGTTGATAATGGATGGTATTACAGTGCTTTACATGAGTTTACTTGTATCTGATTAGTGGCCTAAACCTGTTGAAAAGCTGAACAGTGAAAATATGGTAAAGAAAAAAAGAAAGCTTTTGAAATGAGATAGATATTTTGCACCTGATATATGGTGTTTGGTGATGGACGTGGAAATCTTTCAGCAGTACATTACTATTAGTATTTATCAAAAATATTTATTCATTAGAAATAAGAATATTTTGTAATATATTAGTATATATATATATATATATATATAAATAAATGTGTTAGAGATAATAATATTATATAATATGAGTGGGTATTATTAAGAAGTGAACTTTAAGTTTAATTAAATCCCCTTAAATCAGCTCATGAGATGAGGTTTGTACTCATTTATATACAATGAATTTTCTTCGTCTCTACTTTATGTGAAATCTCCAAACACACTTCTCACGTTGAGAGTAACAGTGTGGGATAATATATTATGGGTGGTCTGATAAGTCTAACAAACACTCGTTAGGATAGACTCGAAATAACTTTTATATCATATTAAAAAGTGAAAGTCTAACTTAACTCCATAAAATATACTCATGAACTATTTTTAAGATTGATTTAAAGTCAAATTCTTAGTATTAGTATTCTGTTAAAGATGAATGATCTTTTGAAAAACGATGAAGAATCGAATCGGAGTGAGTAGAGAATAGGTTGAAAAACTGAAGTTAGGGAGGAAGAAAGGGTGCGGAAAGCAAAGGAAGGGAAGCAGTGTAAACCGTTTATTAAGGATGACATGGCCACCGAGAAAAGCAGAAAAAAAAAGAAGGAAAAAGCAGAGTGATGAATATGAGTGAGAGAGTTAAAAAAATGGTGAGATAGAGATGGAAGTAGTTAGGTTGAGAATGCGTGTGAGGCTAAGGGTGAGGTGTCAGAAGGTTAGAGAGGGACTGTGTGGGAGAGAGTGGGAGAATGCAGCACGTGGGTGGGGAATTTGAACCCCAAGAAAAAAAAAGGGAATGTGAAAGTGATTGAGAACCATAGTAGTAGTCCTAGTGTTGTACTGTGTGGAATGGGTCAGAGTTAATGTGTTGTAATAACAACTGCACCTTCCTCTGCTTCTCAATAAGGGCCGTCAAATGCCCAACAACATCTACATACTTCTCTTTCCTGTCGGATAACAGGACCCACACCTCAACCTCAACTTCACTCCAACCATACTACTCTCTTATTCTAATGCTCCATTTTATGAACTCACAATTCATTACAGAGACTGTTTCTTAGGAATCCCATCAATCCATTCATTCAAACTCCTTTCTCACTTTCTCCACTACACCACTATAATAAGAACCTTCTTTCTTCCTGTAACTTACCTCATGGTCTCACTCAATGGTAACTCCTTTAGTGCATTTCACTTCTTTCATTTCCTACCTCCAACCACTCATACTTTTTCCAACTTAATATTCAATCCTATCTATCACATTATCTTTCCAACTTATTCAGTTTAATAATATATAGTTGAGAAGTAAAAAAAAAAAGAATGAAAAAGGGAGGGAAACAGATAGGAAACACATCTCTCTCTCTCTCATTTGTGACTGCAGGAAAGAGATGTCACAATCAGTCAATCGCGCAGAGACCACTCAGTCCAAATGCATTTCTCAACTTTATAGCTTACCATTACCATATTAGCATTACCATCTGCAACACACCTCACTTTTCTTTCCCTTCCCTAGAAATATTTTCAGTAAAAGGTTCAAATAAAGCTAATCTACCCCTATGCTCTTCATGGGGAACACCAACCATATCTCAATTATTCAACACACATTTCATTTCTCACGCTAATCTTCTTCACCAATTATTACTCTACTAACCACTTATCCCCCTACTTGGAAGTTGGAATCAAATCCACTTCCATTCTCATCATCAACACTATTCATTCTTCACACACCCCATCCTTATCCATCCCAAATTATATATCTATCTTCGCCCCTATCTACAACACTCCTACCAATTTTTAATTTTATATTCTTCAAGTGTTCCTCGTAAATTGAAGTACTATGAATTAGGCTTCAAAAGTGGAAGCGTGGTGGAGAATGAAGTGGTGGTGTGTTTTTGAGTTACATGAAACGTATTTCGTTTTGGCAAGCATTGATAGAAATGTTGATGCTCAAACTCGAAAGGTCTTAATCTGAATCCGCACGGGCAAAATAGGTATGCTGTTCAAACGGGAAAGCACTACAGTAAGCCTATATCTTTCATGGTGCTTCGTTTTTTTCGATTACCGACTCAAAAAGGAAGGAAGTCAAAAATCAAAAAAATTAAGTCAACGTTCAGATCATTTTATTTTATCATAGAATAAAAAATAAATTTTGTATCACATTGAAATATCCACACAAATATATTATAAACTCAAAATAATTCCTAACAAATGAGTATTTGAAATTTAATATATAAACATAAATTATGTATCATAAAAAATATTAACCCTTTTAAAAATGTTTTGAGTAGTCTAACGAATGATGCACTTAGAAGAAGTATGATAATGAGTAGATGAAGAAAGTGATTGTGATATTCCTTCTTAAGCCTTTTGAATACGTCTCCCAACGAAGATGAATCCCATTATGAGTATTCTTTGACCACCCAAAATCTTGTTCCAACACAGTAGAAGAACTAAGAAAGCATTACGTAAACAATCAAATAGCCTGCACAAAACAAGGGGCTCGTCTACTATTTAACACCAACCCAATGATGTCATTAGATTTTCTATTATTAACAGCTACCCAGAATTAGGGGATCACCCATTGGTTTCTAAAAATGAAATAAAAATAAATAGCATGCACTATGATTCTGTCTGAATTAAATTCAACGATTCGATTTAAATTTACATGTTTTTTTTATTTTATTTTCTAATCTTAATTGTTAAATACTTGCTATTGTTGAAAAAACATATAATGAGAAAGAAAAAAAAAAGTTAAATTAGTTTGCTTGATTGAAGAATAATATGAAAAATAGTTTGGAAAATAATCAGATTTAGCCTTTTTTATTTTTCATTTTTTACTTTACCACATAATTAAAAACTCAATTTTATTTATTTCTACTTTCTCATATTTTCATTGTCTTTATTTATTTTCCAAAACCAAATAGGGCATAAGACTGATAAATTATGTGGAAAAATTAATTGATTTGACCTAATCTTGTTTCATATACGACCAAATTTTAATATAGTCAAAATTAATTAAACGTCACTGTCAAAATGTTGAATCAAGTAATGACAAAAATAAATCAATTCCAAGTAGTGTTGTGATATTTGTATTTAAATAACAAGATAGAAATATATGGTTGATTTTGTCTTACATTGATAGTATAATTTGTTTGTCTTGGGAAAAAAAATATACCTAACACAATAATTTTGGTCAAACGGTATTTATTGTATTCGCCTCCTAGTGAATATATTTTAAAGATCTTTGTTGTGTTACTGAGAACAAATTATCTTTGTTTCAGCTTATTTGTCTTTATGAATAAGACATTTCCTGACTTATTTATTCGAAGCTAGTTCTTGAAAGGTCAGCCATGTTGGTTGTCGAGCTTTATGAACATTGTACTTACGCTGTAATGCATCCAAGGAAACTTGTCTTGCTCCATTTTAGATTTCTACTGCCTATGCTAAAAAATATATTCACCAGTTAATGACTACATGCAATAGTTGGAATTCATCACCTACAATTTAATATATTTTGGATATATTAAAAAATAATAATTGATTTATTTTTTTAAAATAAAAGTTTTTATGTTAGGTATCATTTTACAGCTTAAGATCTCAGCTAATCTGATACCTCAAGTAACAAAAATAATTTCTCATCACATGAAAAAATATTATTAAAAAAAAATACAAAAATATAAGGAAACTAAACTAAAATTCATATGTTAACAAAAACGATACATAGGTAGACTATACTTATTCATAAAGAGTTATAAGAACAATCAAGATGTAAGTCTATTTTACCAATAAAAAGTTTATTTATAAATAAATCCTAAATTATCAGCACACGCATACCATTCACGAAAAATATGAGTAATCCTAAACCTAATTATCTCACAATAATTAAGACAAATATTTAATCAATTATAAAGTATCCAATAAATATTTGTCCTAATAGTAAAAAGCACAAACCAAAATAGAATCACATTTCAACCAAATATTAGTAAATTTCATCTTTTGTTATATATATAATTAATTTAATATCTGATAATAAATATTAATCATTAACATATTGTTACAGGTCCAAAAATGTATAAATATTATTTTAATAAGTATTTACTTCATCTTAATATTTGCATTTATTTTTTAGTCACATATTCCCTAAGATTGATTTGAGCATAAGAAATTTTTTGTTTCGAATAAACCAACTACACAACTAGATAAATATAATAAATAGAAAATTTTACATTCATTAATTTACTTAGTGTAGGTTGGGATAAAAAATTAATTAAGGACAGCTACCCTAGACTGCTTGGTTGTTTGTTTTCTTCTTCTTTTTTGGGTTTGTATTTGTATGACACGTACGTACTAGAGTGTACTTCAATGTTTAGTGTTTGATTGAAGAGACAGACACGGTTGAATGTTTCTTAATTTAATTATTACGTTTTGACTACATAATGTCAATATATATAGATATAACTAATGATTATAACTATTTAAAGTATATGCTGATTTATGCCAGAGATATCTAAACTTACATATTCCCGTATTAAGGTCATTTAAAATGCATCAAAATAGCGTGAAATGCAATTTGTGATTTTCCTTGTATAAAAAATATTGATGGAGTAAAATAAAATGCAACTATACACATGTTTGTTGACCATATTAATTATAAATTAAAATATTTTATCTTAATTGTTCTTCTTCTTCATATTTATCTAATAGTTTTTTTTACACATTAATTAATGATTAATATAATATATAAATTTATTTATTTATTTATTATATTAATTATTAATTCGCCTGTCAAAAAATAATTAAAATAACAAGAAAGAGATAGAGAATGGGATAAATAATTTTAATCCTTCAGTTATACCTTTTGAAATATGATTTTTATAATTTTGTTACTGTAGTTTTCTTATACTTTTTCTACTTCTTGAGATTCAAGATTAAATTTTATTGTGGTCATTATGTTCACTGTCATGTTTATTTTACTTCAATAAATAAAACATAGATGCTATTTTATTATATTTAGACAAATACTGAAATAAGATATTATGGAAATACTATAATTATTTTTAATATCCATAATTGACTTACATGCTAAGAAAACTACATTCAATGGTCAAGGAAAGAAATTGTCTGCTGCTGCCCTGTGCATGTAATAAAATTATATACTTAACCGACAAAATTTATGTCGAATAAAAAGAAAATTAAGATAAAGATTATTATTAAATAGATATTAAATTAAATTAAATCTTATAAATTATAAATTTAATTTATAAAGTGAAATTTATATCTAGTTATATATTATGAAAGTTTTTATTTTTAATTAATTTGAGATTTTTAAAACATTATCTCATTGTAACTTCTATGTGTGAGAATATATTATTGAAGATTAATAATAAATGTCATTAACAAATTTTTATTGAGTTTTAAATCATTTTGATATTATATTAAAAAGTTAATATTAAGTCTAATTTAATTTTATAAAAATAATATATAAAAAAGTTATATACTTTGAAATTTTTTATCTCTAGTTAATTTTGCCATCTCCTATTTAATTTTCTAAATTTTGTCTCTACAACTTGCTGGCTTAACATACTGGTAAATAAACATGTTCTCATTATAAAAGAATTAGTTTTTCTTTAAAAATATTTCTTATTTTCACTTGTGTATAAGAAGTCGGTGTAGTATTTAATGAGTTCCATTTTTACATCTCCATATCTTCTACAATTTCAATTATTAAGATTATAATTTAATTATGTAATTAATAACTATTATGTAATAAGTAATTTATAAATTGTGGTTATAAAAACATTAAGATCTACTTTAATTATTTCTATAAATAAAAGTTCAACACGATTGATTTTAGTAAATAAGGTAATGAATTTTTATATTTTTTATTTTTAAAATTTAAAAGAAGCAAGTATTGTGAGAAGAAGTGATGTGTAACATGAAAAGTTTTATTTAAAAATGTATCGTGAGAGAAGAAGAGATTGAAATAAAAAGAGTGCTATGTAAGAACTTTGGAGAAACCCAGTTATGGTAATTATGTTTACCACCTCTAACTAATTACAACTTAAGTTTAATATAAGCATTGGAGTCCGCTAAATAGGAAGATGCAGGCGTTAATTGTTGTTTTTCTTTTGACACGTTTAATGTAGATGAAATCAAACAAATGTGCCTAGTAGACACTAGTTGAATGCAGCTGTCAAACAATTAGCATGCAAATTAAATACTTAAAACTTCCTCTTTCCTCCATATGGCTACCTTCCTAACTTAGATTATGACTACACCCTTAGGATTAATTTTAATTATTTAATAATTCAAATATATTATTCTACAGAAAACATATTATATCATTTTTGTTTTCATTTTTTGAAGTTTTAGTCAAACGCTTGTTTTTTTCCATCATTGATTTCGTCAGGTATACCAGCAAGAAGAAACACGATGTTTTATATGTAATTGTTTCTTTGAAAGGTTCATAAGAAATTCCAAAACAGATTAAAACCCGGCCCAACATAGGATACCTCATTCTTTTTCTTCTATATCAAGAATTTTTTTAACACTGAAAATTAGTTTTTTTAAATATGGACATTATCATAGTAATTTTTACCTTTCAATAAAATATTTTGTATACATTCAATAAAGATCATATGATACCTCACAACTACCTTCAGTATCTATCCAATAATCAAAATTATTATAACCGTCGTAAATGCCCATTTTTTAAGTTATTTTAGCTAATGACAAAAACATTCAACACCATTTTTTTTCAGAATTTAGTATTTGCATTATATAACCAAGTCTTAAAAAACAAAACAAAAAACTAGATAATGTATATATTTATTAAAAAAATATTTATTTTCGTGTTATAACATATTAATAGAACACTAACGAAACGAAACTTTAAGATCGAGTTGAATATACTCAATTTAACATATAAAAATAATTATAATCTACCTATATATTTATATATAATATTTATATAAACTTATTGTTTATGAAATATCAGTAGATCATATTCAGATATTAATTATAATTCTGATTAGCTTACACTATCATCTCCGATATAAATTTCATCTAGAAAATTCTCAAAGATAGTTTTTTATTGAGTTTCACGTTTAATTTGATAAAAAATATTTATTTATATTACACCCATTTATCTATATACACTATAGAAAATTATTAAATATTAACTACTTTAGAGATAAAAAAATAATTAATCGTTTTATTGATTAAATTAAATATTATTTTATAAATTAAAAAATTATTGATATATAAAATAGTTTATAATAAAAAAATTTCAACTTATTAAGAGATCTAATAGTCATATTTAAGCATCTTGCCAGTAAATATAATTGAATCTGTGTTGGCATATCTATAGAATCTACTCAAGGTAAACTGTATGGACACGGGAGTTGATGTTGATAAAACTTCAACTTTCCCCTGCTTCAATGAACCTCCACTACATATATCACAAAAAGAGAGACATACTCAATTAATTTATTTATATTGTTGACACTTCCTTATATTTTTATTGTAAAATAAAATTGCAAAAAAAATAATTTAAAAAAATAAAAAAACTAGTAAGCTAACCTTGTTAACCCGTCAATCATTCTTATGACTGGATGAATTATCAATTTTAATTTGTATAACTTAGATGGATTAGTTCGACATATCTCATTTTTTGTGGGTCAACAACAGATGATAGAAGGCTAGTCCGTTTTACTATCCTTAAACACCATACTCATAAATGTGTTGTTTGAGTCACTAGACAATGTGATTTTAGAATATGACTTTTTAATTTTCAATTCTTCCATCATGTGTGGTTTATCTCATGTGTGTTTATCATTTCTTAGAATATCAATAAACTCAGATGTACAATCTTATTTGTGGTGATTAAGTTATATTTAAAGAAAAAAAACTATCTAGATATAAACACATCAATAAATAATATTAAAATAATTAGAGAATTCTTATAAACTGAAGATTATTGTTTTAAAAATATTATTGAAGTAAAGATATATTTGATTACAACTGGCTAATAATTAATTTTAGTTATCTTTAATTTTTCTTGGATGTAATAACTGTTAGATAAATATAAATTTTATAACTATTTTTTTTTACTTAATATTAAAATAATATTTTATAAAAATATATTTTTTATAATTTTACAAGGAACTTTTTAATTTAATGGAAATATTATTTCTATGACATATTTAATATATAAAAAATTAAAGCATTCAGCTTTTCATTTATAAAAAAAAATCTTATTTTTTATATTGTTCTTTAATTTTGTAACTTTGATCTAAATATTAATTAATATTATATTTTTAAATGAATGTTATTTTAATTAAATATAAGGATATATATATATATATTAATAAAATGATATATTTATAAGCAATAAAAACAAAATTGAACATTAACTTTATCTCATATAATTTGTACTATATTTATGAAAAGAGTGATATGATAGGATAGAAATTATATTAAAATGATAAAATTACAGTTTTGTTAAAATCACATAAGTTTCTAAAAGAATTTTCCTTTTTACATATTATAGATTATAATGCTATAATTTTATATTGATATGATTTTTATCTGATTTTAAATAATAGTAATTTTTTTATATAATACTAATGTTTACAAATTTTAAAAATTGGTTAATTCATTCACGTGCCACAATATGCCTGTTAATTCATTCACTCCCGTTACAAACACAAATGTGTAAAACGTGAATAATTTATATTAAGGCTCTGACTCATTTCAAATGTCGACTTTTGTGAAAATAGTCTAAAGAGTTGGGTTGCCTTGCCCCACATGGAAAGTTCAAGAGTAAGATAATTAGTGTTTAGTTTCAGGTTTATAATCTCGATATATCAGCATCCTTAATTTTCTATGGTTTATATTTTGTATGTTCTTTATAAATTTTTAATTGTTTTAGTATGCAGAAAGTACATGAAAATAATGTATGTGATTTAGGTGAAGATACTCAAAATTTTGTCATTGTAAGTATAATAATAAAGTTATGTCTATATACCTAAAACCATATTATAAGTATTTAAACATAGAATTTTGTTTGTTTTTCTTTGATACATATGAAAAGATATATAAATTAATTTATATTTATAATTTTGCATTAGAGTTTTATTAAAATAAAAAATCATGATCTAGATTTTGAAATGTCTGTAATACTGTAATACTGAGATGTTGTCCTCTTACAATGATGGCCAAGTGTCTTGTAAACTAGCACATGTACAATTGTCAACCACTAAGATGAAGAAGACATTAAATATATATATATATATATATATATATTGTTTTGGTTTTATTAATTGTTTAAATTTTTTATTGTAGAAATGGTATATTATAAAAAAAATTGTTTTAATACGAAAAATTATAAACAGATTTGGGTCTAGTAATTTTATTATTATCAAGAAATATATTGATAAATAGTATTACCAACAGAAAAGTACTATATATGTATGTGTTTGTAGAATTTCTTTTATTATTGACAGATTTTACTAATAAATTTTTGTTTGTTGATAATTATTAATAATTTTAATAATAAATACAAAAATTGAGAAAAACATTAATTAATATTTATTAATAAAATTCGTCGGGGAAATTAAACATAAACACAATTAATAATAACAATAATTATAATAATAATCACTGATTCTAACTACCTTTAATCAAGTGCTTAACCAAAATTATTCTATATATAATTTATTTAAAGTAATATACAGAAAATATCCTATAGTAAAATGGTTATAGTCTTAAGTTAAGGAGAATATATCATTTTTATTCTCAAATTTAATAACTAAAGATGCAAATGAAGACTATGATAATTTCATTTACTTATGAAAGTGTACCAAAAAATGTATAGAAATTTAATCTAAGAAAGAATATATAATTAAACTTGAATATACCAAACATTTAGATTTATAAAATCGAAACTAGTTTTTTTTACAAAATATGCATTTAAATTAAATTTCAGTTATTTACACTTGGATAAGATTTTTTAAAATCAAATTCATACGCATGTCTCAACTAAATACTAAACATAAATTATAACGGCGCAAAAAAATAAAAGAAACTGAGCCACAGAGCCCCCACACACGGTCTTTCTTTTCTTTTCTTTTTCATTCTAAATCTCTCGCTTCTCTCTTAATTTTCTCTTAAAAGAAATAGTTGGCGAGTTAAAAAATATTTTTCTTCAATCAGATTTTTAAATAGGGTAAGATTATTTTTGTTCTATAGATTATTTATTCTCTATTTTTTTTAGCATTTAGTCATCAATATTGGTGGGAGTCTATAGAGAAGATTAAGCATCTCAACATATTCTACTATATACTTAATTTTTGTTTGTTTAGATAACTTGCATTAGGCCCGTAAATCTTGAAACTTATCTGGTGAAGAATAATATTCTAGAAGTCGTTTGGAAAACAAAGAATTAAGGTAAGGGAATTTAAATTTAATTTTTAATAGCACCCTATGATGGATAGAAGATCTGAATGTGGAAGGGACATGGTCCCAATATTGAATTTCTCTTGCAGAGATGTTGTGTGTTTATATATTATTTAAACTTGTAAAAATATTAAATTTTCATGGTTTAATATTTAAACGTTTTTTTTTATGTTAAATAGACTTTTGAATGTTGTGGATTGTGTTTTGAATGATATTGTATGATGAAAATGGAATGAAATTGAATTCATTCATTTGGAATAATGTATGGACTAATGTTTGTATGTATTAGGTATTGATGTCTATGTAATAACAGAGATCTCCGAACTTCATTGATGATCTAAGTCACATAGACTAAGATATTAGGTGGTGAGAAGCTGACGGGGGAGTTCATGAACACCATGATACACAACTTAGGTTGTATTGAACTTACCCTGATCATTTCTATTGAATTTGCTAGTAATCTTTGGATCACGTGTTAGTCTCGGATAGAATTTACTTAATACGGGTCTTCCGAAAGACGTCAGATGTTATGTTTGTTAAATATCCTGGATGTGTATTAATACCAAAAAAACTTATTCACGTTGAAATCCAATATATCATTCTTCATTCAAACTTTAGACGAATTTCTCACTAAACAAATTAAGTCTTTAATTACCAAAATAGCCATAGAAACAAGTCATACATTTAGTTTAAATTTGATTTCTTTTATGTCAAATTTTATTCAACTATAGAATTCATATTTGTAAAATGTTATAAATAAAGAAAATTATATACTTAGGTATTTACAAATAAGTTGATCGTAAATTATCTAAAAAAACTGAATATGCTATGAATTTAAATTAGAATATATGTTTTTTCTTTTATCAATAATTTGGAATTAGAATATATAGTTCTGTTATCAATTTGAATTTAAACTCATACTTAAATTCTTAATTTATAATAATATAATTGATAATAAATACCTTGTAGGTTGAAACTTACTATTAACTGTATATATTAGTTCTACCCTGAAATGTAAGGATATTCTTAATCATTTTTATGAACAAAAGTATTATTTTAAAATTGATTATACAAATTTAAATTTACAAAATTGATATTAAAATAAAAAATTTATAGAAAAGAAAATATTTCAGGAAATTTTCATGTAGTAGATTCCTATTGGACTTCAAGAAAGATGGCTATATATTGCCAGGTAAAAAGCTAGGTGTGAACAAATATCCTCAGAAGTTGCCTTCTTTTTCTAAATGCGCATGTACACAAGGTAGAAACGAAATCCACCAACACGAAAAAGGAAAGAAATAAAAAGAAGAAAAATAATAGAGACGAAATAAAGACAGAAACTTTATCTCTTACAGATATATAAACAATTATATTTAAATATATTATTATGTTATTTAACTTATTAACCATTTATTTATATTGCTACCTTATTATTGTTAAAATACTATTTTTTTTCTACTATAAATGCTAATGAGAAGGTGAGCGTAAGAGCCAGATTGCCTCTATTTATAGTTCATAACGCGTCTTTATTTCTTACTCTCACATTCTCGTTCATGCATCATTAGCATTCACCAATTCTCACTCTTTTCCACCGTTTAAAACCTCACCCTACACCCTTCTGTTTCTCTTCCTTACCCTGTTCTGCTTCTCTTTTTCATAGTAACAATCGACAACAACAACAACCATGGTTGTTCTGTCTCAGCCAGCATTGAACCAGTTTTTCCTTCTGAAACCATTCAAGTCCACGCCCTTGTTCACGGGGATTCCTGTGGTCGACCTCACGCACCCCGATGCCAAGAATCTCATAGTGAACGCCTGTAGGGACTTCGGTTTCTTCAAGCTTGTGAACCATGGTGTTCCATTGGAGTTAATGGCCAATTTAGAAAAAGAGGCCCTCAGGTTCTTTAAAAAATCTCAGTCCGAGAAAGACAGAGCTGGTCCCCCCGACCCTTTCGGCTATGGTAGCAAGAGGATTGGCCCAAACGGTGATGTCGGTTGGGTCGAATACCTCCTCCTCAACACCAACCCTGAGGTTATCTCACCCAAATCGCTTTGCATTTTCCGAGAAAATCCTCATCATTTCAGGTAAAACAGAGTCCCCTGTTTTTCTTCTCTCCCAAACACCCTACTCACACGTTCATCCCTGATATAATCAATTAAGCCCAAACCCAACATTTTAAAACAGTATCAAAACATATTGCAGCAGTTGGGTCTATCAGATTTTTATCAGATCACTCGCATATGTCTGCAAATTTTAACCTTTCAAAACGAAAAAACAGAAAGTTCTTCTTTATTTTTGTTTTGGAAAGTGCGAATCCGTTTGTGGTTTTAAACATTTGTTGCAGGAGTTAACTTTTGGGTAGAATTAGCCGAAATCTATAATTTGAAGAAAGACGTGACATTTTGTAGTGATGTGTTTGTTTGTGGCACTTTTCAGGGCGGTGGTGGAGAACTACATTACAGCAGTGAAGAACATGTGCTATGCGGTGTTGGAATTGATGGCGGAGGGGTTGGGGATAAGGCAGAGGAATACGTTAAGCAGGTTGCTAAAGGATGAGAAAAGTGATTCGTGCTTCAGGTTGAACCACTACCCGCCTTGCCCTGAGGTGCAAGCACTGAACCGGAATTTGGTTGGGTTTGGGGAGCACACAGACCCACAGATAATTTCTGTCTTAAGATCTAACAGCACATCTGGCTTGCAAATCTGTCTCACAGATGGCACTTGGGTTTCAGTCCCACCTGATCAGACTTCCTTTTTCATCAATGTTGGTGACGCTCTACAGGTACATTAATGCCTCTTCCCCCAACCCTTTCATCTGCATCTTTAGTATTCCATGTCTTCATTTATCATCGTAAACATGTTCTCAGTTGAATTTTATTTTTTAATACGATTCACATGAGGGATAAAACATCATCTGATTCCTGTAATTTGATGTTTTGTTTTTCTTTACTTAAAACTGTTTGAATATGTGAGTGACGTGTCGCCAAAAGGGTCACTTATCCTTGGTAAAGAAATGTGGAAAAGACACTCCGACAAGCATATTCATAAGTTGATTTATTTATTTATTGTGGATATCTGTGTCTGTGACCAAATGTTGTGAAACCAAATGGATACAGGTAATGACTAATGGGAGGTTTAAAAGTGTAAAGCATAGGGTTTTGGCTGACACAACGAAGTCAAGGTTATCAATGATCTACTTTGGAGGACCAGCGTTGAGTGAAAAGATAGCACCTTTACCTTCAGTGATGTTAAAAGGAGAGGAGTGTTTGTACAAAGAGTTCACATGGTGTGAATACAAGAAGGCTGCGTACACTTCAAGGCTAGCTGATAATAGGCTTGCCCCTTTCCAGAAATCTGCTGCTGATTAACCAAACACACCCTTCAAATTCCACTCATTTTACGCACGTGTTATTACCCCAATTTTCTTTCCTTTTTCTTTTCCTGTGTGTCTGTCTAGGTTTCAAACAGTTGACTCTACTTGACATATATAGAAAATGAATAGGTTAAGATGTTTATCATTTTCTTTTTCTTGTTTCATCTAAGTGTAACAGTTGGTCTCAACTTCCCTTTCCTCTATTGTCAATGGAACGCAACTCTAGTTACATATTTTTCTTTTACACCTGTTACTATATATCAACTTTTTCTATTCCTTTTGCGGTGCATTCTACGATAAATTAGGATAAACACGGAGAATAATCCAACTTTTTTTTTTACCCTTTTTGGTTTATTACGCGCAGAAATTAGGACATTAAAAAGTAAAATATGGATTAAATGGAATAAAAGTATATAATTTAATTAAAAAGAAAAATAGGGAGAGAGGTTGGAAGGCATGATGATGATGATGCCACATTCTCGTACTTTGGGTTTTCTACCTTTACTGACTTATTTGACGCCTACCTCGTAAAGAGTAAGATCTGGTACCATATTGACGCGAAATCGACCAAACACTAAACTGTGTAGTGCATAGGCCTTCATAGATGCACCTTGCTGGCTTCCTTTCGGCCACTATCTTAACATTTCAGCTTCACACTTTAAATTCACAGCCATATTCACAAAACCATCGACGTAATTCAAAAGGGACAACTTATGAGGATATTTGAAGCCAAACAACACAAATTATTGGATTTTAATAAGCCAAACATAATTTTCCACAGCACAAAAATGGAAATGGATTTCACTTCTAGCTTTGATTTGATTGAAAGCTGTTTTGTGGTTGATCAACATTGGGGTGAAGTTGGGTTGGATTTCAATGACTAGTTAGTGTTTCTTCATCAAAAAGATTCTTCACAGTAAGGAATATAGTGGTAGTTGTTATTTCAGTGAAAATATTTTAAAGTAATCCCCTTCATTTATTTTGTTTACATCAACGATTTTGACTTCGTGTTGATCTACAGCACGAAAATCAACAACATTAAACTTAAACTACTTTCTGATTTATTTTGAAACTAATTGATTTCCGCGTTAAATTTCTGATATACGCGGTGAACCACAGTTTAAAAAACACATTTTGAAGTAAATTTATAATTTTATACTAATTTTTATAACAAGAATGTTTTCAAAATATAAATCACATTTTTAAATTCAGTTACACTTATTTTCTAGAGTGAAGATAATACTTTAATTTCTCGAACGGTTGCTTAAATTTTATTTTCAAATAAACTATCTACCAAAATTAGTCTAATGGAGAAAGTTTGAATAATATGTACACAAGTTAATAAGTTCTAACATCAATGACTGTTGTAGATAAAAAAAGTAATATGGAAATAATCAGAACCATAGAATGATGTGTTTACAATGATTAAATTTTTATATTTATTTATTCTTAGTACTGTTAAAAGATTTTTTTTATAAATAATTTTATTTTTTGTTTATATTTACTCAATATATGAATTAAATTAATACTTGTTAATGGTACATGAAATTTCAATAACCTGTTTTTAGAAGTTATTACATTAGGATGAAATTTTCATTTATCAATATATTATGAAATAGTTGAAATGAGATTTTCAATGCATCCTTTTATATTATATTGAGATTTTTAACTCATGCACGAGATATTTATGATACAAGATCAGATCTTATTTATTAACTTTTCCTTTTTTATTTTATTTTTTCTTTATTCTCATTGACGGGTTGAGTTGGTATTAGTTTTCAATTAATGTTAAAAAAATAATTTTCCAATTAAAGTTCACCGTAATTATATTTTGACTAATATCACGATACTTATTTCTTTTGTTTAGATTTATATTATTTTTTTAATTGACCCTATAGTTAGAATTTTCTTTTTCAATGTCAAATGTGACTTTTTTTTAGACCCCGTTAACTTGAGTGATTTTCAATTAATATAAGTTCATGAAAATTTTCGTTAACATTAATAAAAAAAGAAGTAAACAAAATTTTTAAATTAATGATAATACCATTAAAAAAATATGCGATAACTCCAGATGAAGAAATCAACATAGACTTCATTAAAAAAATATCGATCAATAACTAAAAAACACTACCAACTCATATTTTGAATTATTAACTATTATTTAAAATTAAAATAAATTTTGTATTTGATAGTAATTAAAATAATGTATCAAAAACAAAATTTAATCAATTATAATTATTTTATCAGAATAAAATATTTAAAAAAATAATTTATTTTTATTTTCTTGAAATCATGAAACTCTTGTTACAAACACATGCTAATTCTAAAGGAAATATATCATTGCAGCAGTGAAATTAATTTGAAAACCAAGTTTCGTCGTTTTATATAAAATAATATTTTAATTAGATTATTGTATTTGCGTACATTTTTGTTACTCTATCCATATAAGATTTTATGTTTTAGTTCTAATAGGAAAAAAATGACCTCTAAAGCATATGCTTTTTTGTTTTTATGTTTGAATCCTTATATGAGACTTAAAACTTAATTAAATATTTTTTTTAATTTTCTATATAAAAACACTTAACTAACAATTATGCAAACTATTTTAAATATATGAATTACAACTTAAGTTTTTTTAGATATAAAGATTTGAACAAATATAAGAACCAAATGAGTAATTAAATTGTTGAATCCATGCCTCAGCATGTTTGAAATTTCTCAGTTTTAAGTCTCAATATATGGGATAGGTTTTCTCAGTTTGAAATTTCTGACAGTCTTCTCGAGTAATTACAAATTAAATATATTTTTAGTAAAAAAATATTTTAAAAAAAGACCCAAACACCAAATTATTCATCCTTATATCTGGACTGTAAAATACCAAAAATTCGTTTTTGATATAAATATGCAAAGAAATCAAGAAAGAATATTGATAACGTATTATCTAGTATTAAAAATATTTCAATCAAACAATAATAATTAAAATTATCTCTAACTTACATATATTTGGCTAAACAAATTTTATTGTGGATTTATGTCACAATCTCGACACACTCAATAAACTCATACAAGTTTCTCTAAATAATTAATCATAATTAAATCCTTATATTATGTCTGCATATATTTTAAAATTGTAATTAAGATTAATTTGAGTTTTTCGTAGAGTTTCATATAGATATAGATAAATAAAAACTAACATAAATAGAGAGGTATCTGCAGATAAAAACACTTTTGACTGGTTTATTATAATTCTCTATTTTTGAACATTAAATTATATTTACTTGAACATCAAAGTGATCACAGTATTTCACACTAAAATGGAGACTTATAATAAAGACTAAACTAAAAAAAGACTAATATATGAATCGAGACACAAATTAATTTGAAAATTGAGATAGATCGAACAATAGAAGTTGAAATTAGTGGTCCTATTAGATTATTTGGACTTTGTATGTATAATTGTGATGTCGAATCACACTAAATATAGAAATGTCGCATTAACGTTGTATGGTGTTTTTGAACATTGGGAAATTTTGGAAGTAATTTTTGTAATAAATGTTGATAAATATAGCTTTCATTAATAGGTGTTATCTCCATGACTGCATTCAGAGTATGCATATCCATGACATCTCATATGAGTTGAACTGATAGTGATATTACGGCGATGAACACAAACAATGGAAACAAGGCATTTGGGACATGTCGATAAGCAAAGTTGACTATGCTGTTAGTTAGCTACGATAAAACCATAATCAGATGGTGAATATAGTCAAGTGGGCCATTGATATTAGACAAATTCTAGTATTAATTGTATAACTATTTTACTGATTTTATCATTTTAACTCTTAAAAAATTGATTTAATAAAATAGTTTTTGATCATTACCAATTATTTGCATGTAACATATTGTGGAGATATTTTTCGTTGGAGTATGGGAGAATTTATTGGTGTTTTTTTAGCGTTTCTTGAATTTCAGACTGCTTTGGTTGATGAGTTTTATGAAGTTATACATGCTATGGAGGAAACTCAAAAAATGAGACTTACTAATGTTTGGCTTGAATGTGATTCTGTCTTAGTTTGTGTTGCGTTTACTGCTAGGACTAATGTTCCGTGAATGCTTCGGAATCGATGAAATACTTGTCTTAATTTTTGTGGGTCAATCAGGTTTAGAGTTACTCATATTTTTCGTGAAGGGAATGCGTGTGCTGATAAGTTGGCTAATTTAGGATTTATTCATAGATGATCATTTCATTGGTATAATAGACTCCCAACTAGTCTGTTCTTAAAATTCTTTATGAATAGGTACAATCTACCTATGTATCGTTTTTGTTAACATATGGGTTTTGGTCTAGTCCCCCATATTTTTTTATTTTTTTTTTAATAATATTTTTTTTTCATGTGATGGCAGATGATTGTTGTTACTTGAAGTGTGTCAGCCTGAGATGTCAAGTTGTATATATAGTAATGCCTAACATGCCTAACATGAAAACTTTTTATAAAAAAAAATAACATTAAAAAGTTCAAATAAAATTGAAAATACTTAATATATATATATATAGTCAGTAAAAAAAATTACTAGAACACTAGGATCAGTCAAGCCAACTTTTTAAAGATGGTACCAAATTAATTATATATTTTATTTATTTTAAAGTATATATATATTTTTTTTTTATTAAACGTGGATCTGACCAACCTTAGGTTAATGCTATTAATGTCTACTTCACACGCGCCGAAGTATGATTCAATAATTTTCACACATACATTGTAAACTTTTTAGTCAACACAAATACTAATAACACTTTTTACGTTGACTTTGTCTGATTGCTTTTGTTTTTATCCACGTTAAAATCTTGTAATGTGTGTATCTTATAACAACACTATGTTGATAGTGATTGTTAATGATAACAATTTGTATGATTAACCTTTGAAATATTTTCCTTTATTTTGAATATAAAAATTATGCGGATTTTGTTTATCCTTATGGCAATATTAAGTTATTTTAAAATGTTTGCAGTGTATATAAATGTTTAATAACTCGAAATTATTTATACGTTAAATGTATTTAAATGTAATACTGGATAGAAAGTCTGCATCTATTTAATAAGCACGAATATTTTTTAAGCTTCTGAGGTGTTTGGGTGACAAACTAACACTCAAGTAATAATGACAAAAATTAGAAAAGCTTAAAAAATCTTATACTTAAAATGATATTAAAATATTTTCTATTTTAACATTGAAAAACAAATCAAATAATTTATAAAAAGTATTATGACTAAGTGAAATGGAAATAGTAAAAATAAAAAAAAAGTTAAAATTTGTAAGATATATTTGTGATTATTTATTGAAAAATAGTTGGGAAGAAAACGCGTGCGTGGTTAAATTTGAAATGAAACTTTTAGTACAGATGACACACATATCTATCTATAGATTATGTGGGGAAGTTGGTGGATACCGCTTAGTGCACGAATGGTATCTTATTAAAGTTTTGTTTTACTTTTTGCTATTAATTTCCACGGTTTCCTTCAAGTGGAGCAGCGATTGTTGATTTATTTTCTATCTTCTCTGTACAATTTCAAAACGACCTCATCTTTTCACCACTCATCCCCACTCCCCCCACAAACAACCTACAAACCTAGTAGAACCTTCCAACAAACATATGCATCAAAACAATAAAAATAATTTTTTTTATCAACAGAATAAATAAAATAAAATAAAATATTTCATGAGAGTCTTAATTTTTATACAACAAATTTATATCAAACCTTTTAACATTAAACTAACCAGAGAATTAACATGCTCTACAAAACAAAACTGAAAATATAGTCATGATCACGTCAAAATATAAATACATCGTTTTTCTAAAGAGGATACGTTCTTAAAAAACATCACTCTACACCCTTCTCTAATAATTGAATAAAATATTCAACAATAAAAAATAATAAATCCAACATATAAGAACCATAAATATCAAATAAACCTGAAAAAAAAACTCGACCAACAATATAAACTTTTTAACCTCTCAAAAATTAGGATTTTTATTAGATATAGTATACAATTTTTCATGTTCATTATTGAAAAAGTGTTAGTAACTGGGTCATTCTAATGTGATAAAGGTAAGTGGATAAATGTTATGATCATGTAAAGTACAATTTAGTGCTTTTATCTCTATATATATTTTTTAAAATAATTTCTATATCAAATTTTTTAATGTTTCTGTAACATTGTGGAAAATGATATATATATATATATATATATATATATATATATATATATATAATTTTCTTTATTTTCTCTTGTTTTTTTTTTTGTATCTCATAGTGTAAAAATATATATATATATATATATATATATATATATATATATATATGAAGTTATCTCTATTATCTCAGGTTTTTAATTATGTCAAATTAATTATGCATAATTTTTTTTAAAAATGATCTTGAAGATTTTATCAATTCATATCTAAATTGTTTTTTTTTTAATTTATCCTTTAATTCCAGCTTTGACAACTTTTTTGTAAAAAGACACAATTTTATGATGGTGAGCATGAATATAGATTGAATTGTTAGAGCAAAAATTTGAGTTGGGTGAGTGGTTTGAATAGTTCTTGTATAGTGTGATGGTCAACAGAACTAGAGTGATTAAGCAGCATAAAGGGAGATATCATGCAAATGGTGAGGGACATTTGTACTATTTAAGCAACTTCTTGGGCTCACTCTTTTCATTTGCACATGCAATGTCTAGAAAGGTAAATTGCCGCTAACAAGTATTGCATTGACTTCAAAATTCTAGTTTGAATTATGTGTTCCCACATTATATCACGTTTCATTTCCAAGTACTAAATTATATGTGTAGTAGAAAATTTGTTAGGTTTAACTATTATTTCAATTATTCTTTTAGTTTGTTATATTATATAGAAAGACGATTATGAGTATAGACGGTATATTGGATCTTGTACTAGTTGTATAAAAAAAATTTGTGATAGTAAAAATATTTTCTATCAATCTTATTCTTCTGTTTTTTTTTCTTCTTGTTATTCTGGTTATTGTTAAGAATTTATTGACATTATATGTGAGAAATGTTATTCGAAGAAAAAAAATCATGAGTACAATGTATGGAGACTCACTTGATGAGTAGATTGTTGTAGCTTTAAGTTTAGAGTTAAGAGTTTTACATTTAGTGATGATGAGTGAGATAAACCGTATATAAGTAAAAAAAGCCACAAACTCATTGCCATAACATTTTAGATTGGAACTGATATAACATTTCTTATATATAGATGTTTATTCATGCCTAAAAAACTCATTTGATATATGTAGAAATTTAATTATTTTTTCAACTCTTTAGTTTGCTTTAACTTATATAAGTTGAGAAATGAGTGATTAATATATGTGTGAATTTGATAGAAGGATTGTTAAAAGATTTTTGTTATGTTAATTTGTTTTTATAATTATGTTGATAATCAGATAATATTAAAATGTATACCACTCTCATAACTGGCCTTCAACTATTTTTAAAAAGGTAAAGGTAAGTTTTCTTTGAAAACTTTAATTCTTTATAGACGCTGTTTCAACACAAAAGATGCTTATAAGAAAATATATTGTCTTTTAATTGCAGGATAAATATTCAAATCAATTTTCTTTAAAGTCAATGGTTTCACTGTGAACTAAAATGTATAAAAAAACATTATTATTTATTAAATTTATTACGTTGTTCCATTTGATTATAGTTTTTTTAGTGGAAAAGACTTCAGAGAGATTGTCACCCCTCATTTATCGGTTGGATTAGTACAATTCTCCGTTAAGCTATGCTTTCTATAAAAATAAGTGGTAGTTTGGTGGGTTTTTTTCCTTGGTGTCTCCTTTACTTTTCTGTCTTGCAGAGGAAGTTCTTAGTAGAGGTCTCTCTAAGCTTGTGAATGATAAGAATATTTTAAATATGGCAGTCCGCATGATTATCTCACCCCCTCTCATATTTTGTATGCTGATGACATATTTATTTTTTGTAGGGGGGATATTAAGTCTCTTAGAAATTTGAGTTCTTTTCTTAAAACATATGGTGATTTTTCTGGTCAATA
>Ga0123342_1004020_pt1 | contig 22943 bp, 14 predicted proteins | sample Turbeawhitnodule_FD_89960 | JGI IMG/M metagenome (GOLD analysis project Ga0123342, IMG submission 89960) | Root nodule microbial communities of legume samples collected from Mexico - Turtle bean Mexico white nodule | ecosystem: Host-associated > Plants > Roots > Nodule | place: Mexico: Nepantla... | reverse complement strand
ACACTGATTCATCTATTTTGTATAAAAGTATATCTTATTTTTTTTTTTATGTTTGTTTTTTTTTTTTGTTTTTTTTTTTTTTTTTTTTATATATATATATATATATATATATATATATATATATATATATATATATATATTAAGGGATATGGATACCAATACACAATTGAAGAGATATTTATTTTCATATCTTTTGTCTTCCTTTTACTCTTTTGTTCATCTTTGTTCTTTTTTGTTCATATCTGTTTTATGTTATAATAAAGGGGGATGATCAACTTTTTTTTGCATGCTTTTTCTATGTATAGATGGTCATCTGCTAGACCGATTGAACCTTGTGTAGACGGTCTTCAGTTAGAGTGTATAATCTTTGTGTGGATGTCTTTTGTTAGACCGTTTAATCCTTCTGTAGACAGTCTTCTACTAGATTGTCTAGTTTGCTTGCTCTCATTAGACCGTCTAGCTCATTAACATGTCGTCTAAATAGTTTTGTTTTGTACCTTTAGTATGTCATTAAACCGTCTTGTTTTTTTATAAGCGGTCTCATTTTTGTTGTTTTTTTTTCTCTTTTAGTGTTTGTTTCGTTCTGCATTATATATCTATAGTCATGATGTCTCCTTTTGACATACGAAAGAAATAAGTTTTTCATGCTTTGTTTTTTTTCTTCTTCTAGTTTTTCTCTTTCTCTCTTTTCACTTTATAACTTGTGATTTGGTATCATGAATAATTCCATGAGTTCTCTCAATTGTTTCTAAAAAAAAATGTCTATCATGTTATTACAAATTAAACATGTTATATTAAAACTACTTAATTTTTATCAATATTCTAAAAATAAAAATTGACCATAATTGTTATATAAAAATATATTTAATAAATTAACATATTACTAATATTTTATAAATAGTAACCTTCACATTGAGATTTATAACTAACCTATGTGATTCAAACTTTAGCAAAATTATAAATTTTATATAAAAAATGGAACAACTTTTTCTTACTGTATTGTCGAAAAAAACATATTTTATCCAAACTTATAAAAGTGAAAATTCCTTTAATCAAACCTCACCTTCCATTGATTGAGATCAAGTATATCATGCACAGATACAATAAATGCATGGAATGTGACATGCATTTAATATTATGATATGATTATTTTAAAATATATAGAATACAATAAATATAGAGTTGGGTGGTTGAATATATCAATCGGACTTATTTTATTTTTGGTGGGTTAATAATGAACTAAAACCATATGAATTGAACTGATTATTGATTATTTTATCTCTAGACTCACACTCACAGTCACACACATTTATATGACATACTTCTTTCACTCTTTTTTTTAAATACGAAATCTCAGTTAAGTGAAACCTACTTTTTGAGTGATATCAATAATTGATGAAAAAAAAGTTGTTAAAAATCTATTTATATCTGAGTGTGTAAATTTATTATGATTTAGTTTTCAATATCTGAGTTTAAAGAAAGTATATAATTGCAGTTGCAATTACGTAAATCTAAACCAAAAACAAACTTTTGGGACATATATAGCAAGAAAATAAAATAATATTGAACCGTTATTTCTCATTATTTTATTTTATTTTTATAAAAAGTTTTCATGTTAGATATCATTATACTACTTGATATCTTAGCAAGGCTGAAACCTAGTAACAACAATCATTTGTCATTACATGAAAAAAATATTATTAAAAAAAATACAAAAATATGGGAGATTAGACTAAAATCCATATGTTAACAAAAACGATACATAGGCAAACTATATTTATTAATAAAGAATTCTAAGAACAGACTAGATGGAAGCCTATTATACCAATGAAAGAATTTTGTATGAATAAATCCTAAATTAGCCCACTTATCAGCACACACATTCCCTTCACGAAAAATATAAGTAACCCTAAACTTGATTTTTCCACAGTAATTAAGACAAGTATTCAATCGATTACAAAGCATCAAAGGAACATTTGTCCTAGCAGTAAACGCAACACAAACCAAGACCGAGTGACATTCCAACCAAACATTAGTAAGTCTCAACTTCTGAGCTTCCTCAAAAGCATATATAACTCCATAAAATTCAGCAACCAAAACAATCTGAACGTCAAGAAACGCAGAGAAAACTCCAATAAACTCTCATATACTCCCACGAAAAATACTTCCACAAGAGACAAGACCTGAATAATCCCTAACAGTCCCAACAATGTTAATTTAAACCCAGCCTGGCGAAGGAAACTCCCATCTAACAGGTAAATGACGTAAAACTCTACCAGTACGAGTGTTAATACCAAAAAACTTGAGCACATTGAAATCGAATATATCATTCTTCATTGGAGCTTTAGATGAATTATCTCTAGACATGTTAAATCTTTAATAACAAAAATAGCCTTAAAAACCTCAATTTTATCATGAAAACGAGCATAATTCTTCATACACCATATCATCCAAATGGAAAAAGTTATCACAACTAGCTTAACCAATTTAACTGCCAGACTACCATCACTCTTAATAAAAGAAAGAATATCATCCTTATTAGAGAAATGATAAGTATTACCAATTTATTTTTCTCATGAAACCTTAAACAATTTACATTTTTTTATCATCAAAGAAGCACTGTGTTTTTATGTTATACCTCTTTATATGTGTCATGCAACTGTATCAAATTTTCATAATTTTGTTATGAACAGATATTCAATACATGAAGCAAAGTGAATATATATATGATCACGATCTATATGATATATTATTTATAGAAGATACTCTTCTGTACAAAATATTGAAAAAAATCATAAAATAAAATAAATAATTTGATGAAAGTTAATGAAGATGCTCCCATAATTAATGGGGTTCATGGAACTAATTTTAGAATAGATTAATGAACTTTTTAGCTTTGGATACTGATTAACAAAGTGATTATTTATATTTGGCAACCAGTATTATCCATTAAGTGATAATTTTGAAAGTAAAAAAATATATATATCGTGTCTCCATTTCTTTTGCTTCTAATGGTTCATATAAGCTGGATATTGCATGGTTTGATATAGTCCACAGTTGTGTCAAGTCGCTTGAATTATTTGAGATTGTACGACTTATTACAAAAAAAAATGATTTTGTAATATTTGTCAACAAAATCATCTTATTTTTATATGAGAGATTCGGTGCCTGAGAAAGATTGTTTATTTAAGGTGTATACAAATACTAATTATGTAAAGTTGTTGGAACATAAAAATTTATTAAAAAATCTATTTTAATTAAAAATAAAAATATAAAAATATAGGATTACAATATTAATAGTTTTATATTTATGATAGATATATTTAATATTTTTATTTTATAATATAATTAATTATTTTATGTATATAAAGAAAAAATTGAATATAAATTTAACTTTTTAATATGTATTACATGAATTTTTTCGACTTTCTTCGTAAGTCTATTCTATTTTTCTCCCACAAATCAGTACTTTTAAATATTCGTATATATAAGAAACAGAAACGATGGACACTCGAATATAAGTCTAAATAATTAATGTAAACATTAATATAATACGGAGACACATAAATAAGTAATGAGAAACTATAAAATTTCCAACATATCGAAAAAAAATTAATTGCAAAAAAATTCACAGTAACCAGAAACATTGAACCATCCATTAAATTAATCTAAATGGGAACTTTAATAGTCTACTTTAATTTATCCAAATGGGACCACTTATCCACTGGAAATTCACATGAATTAATAAAAGAAATTATAGAAACGACATATATTAGCTTTGCTATAGACCGAATAACCAAATCCAAAACATGTTTTTGGACATGTCATAATTTCTTCATCTTCATTTATCTCTCTCCAATTCTTCTCTTCTTCTATAGTTAGTTTATTATTTTATTTTATTTTACTTTCATACCCTTCTCTTACGTTATATAAAAAAGAAAAAAAAAATTGTTGAAATTGTAAAAATTGTAAAAATTAAATAAAATATTAATTTATTAAAGTGTGAAGTGTGTGTTTTTAATTCATTAGAGGATATTAATATTTCAGCACCTATATAAAACGAGATAAAATCTAATTTACAACTGTTTTAAATTTAAAAAAGTTAAAGGCAATGGAGAAGTTTTTCCATTCATAATAATTTGATATTTAAAAGCGTATATAAATAAATAGTATTTATGGAAGATGTGATTTGTAAAGTTTTGAAGAATATTAAAAGAGAGAGTGGAAGGAGGGAGCTGAATGGAATTATGGTGATTGACGAAGGTGAGGAAAGGAAGGGAAAAGAGGACAGAGGTTGCTTGCGCAAATCTAGCTAATCTGGGCTTCTGGGCACCCACTGGAGAAAGAAAAGGATTGAGATTTGAGTTGAGCTGAATTTAGAGAGAGAAACAGAAAGAGAGAGAGAGAAAAGAGGTTAAGGCAACAACACAACACAACACATAGAAAGCAGAAGAGAAGTATCTCCATGCCCAAACCGTACAGAAAAAAAGCACACCAACCATTCATTTTCTTTTGCCCACGTTATGCTTGGACAGACAATCACAGTGGGACACAACCAACCAGCCACTCCTTCACCCCTTAGCTAGTTACCCCTTTTCACCCTTTTGTGCACCCTTTTGCACCACACTCCTTCTCCCATTCTTCACTCACTCATGTTTCCTCTTTCACCACACTGGGAGAGGCCCTGCCTTTGGTGCCACCTCAAGCACCACTGGCTGCACCACCACCACCACCAATGCTTTCTCTTTCACTCAACCATCCTTCCGAGGCAAAAGGCTTTCACTCAACTCCAATTCTCGCCTGTCACTATGATGTTCTTCTTTTTCTTCTCTTGATTATTATATCATGCTGCTCGTCGTGATATTGGCTAGATGGCTCAATCTGTTAGCTTAGTGGTATTAGCATTTAGCATTTAGCACTTAGCATTGCTATTATTTTTTCTTTACTTACTCTCTTTGTAACCAATGTTAATATGCCAGGACTGGATATTTCAAATTCAAACCAAATCTTATGTTGCTTTGCCACACTTTTTTTCTTCTTCTTTTATTATTTATCATGATCTGAGTTTGCTGACTGGTTTTTTTTTTCTGGTTTGGTAAAACAAAACAATTTTTGCTTGTTTGGTTCTGTCTGTTTTGAATTGAAGAAGGCCTGGGAAAGAAAGCAAGGAAGGAGGGAGACATTGCTTGGTTTGAGCTTCGGGTTGCTACATTTTTGCAGTAAATGGGGATGCACCTAATCCTGTAGGATTTTAGTCAGTGATGCTTTAAATTTTGGGGGTCCCTTAAGGTACAGACTACAGACCCTTCAACATCCAAACAATCTTTTATTACCGTTTCAAATTTAATGTCAGTCTTTGCTTCTGTCTCTTTTGCAAATTTTATTGATTTTTCTTGGGCAATGTGGGGCTTCCTCATATTAATAAGGGTGGGTCAAAAAGAAGACCCATTTCTAATAAATTACTAGCCCCAATCATGGTTTAAACTTTAGATTAATAAATTATTATTAGTTCCCTTGAACAGCTCCCCCACAGTGAAAATCACTGAATTTGCTATATTTTGGCTGTGAATATCATGTTTATGGAGTGGTTCAATTGATTGCGTTAAGTAATAGTGTTTTAATCTATATTGTCCAATCAGTGTGTGTGTTATGAGGGTGGGTGAGGTGACAATGCAACAGGTGAAGTAGGGTCTTGGGTTGCAAAACACTGAAATTGGCAGTCCAAAGGAGCCTGTGTTGTTGAGCACAATCATAGAGCATTTTATTTTATTTTATTTTTCTTGCATAGCGAATTAACTGGGCTAGTGAGGCAAAAACAGATACAAAGACAAAGAAAGTTGAGCTACGGGTGACGAATGCTTCTTTAGTCTATTTGCAAGTGTCCTATCAATTGTGCTCCCAAACTCCTCTTTTCTCTCAATCCTTTTAGTTTTAGTATGCACGTGAAACTCCCATTCTGCTTTGCACCATCAAAAGGAATAAAGCTTCCAATTTTAAATCAAGATAAAACGAATACGATTCTTCCTCCCTAGTGGACTTGTCTTCAAACCACGGATCCTAAGCATTCAACTAAACCATCTTCCTAATCTTGCTTCTCTCAATTGCATAATCTCACAATAGAAAAGAACATGACCTGTTTCAAGTGTTTTCTTTTTTTGTTTAATATTTGTCTTTGATGTTAGGATTCTTTGGTAAATTTTCTTATATTTTGTTTTTTTAAATCTCTTGGGTCTTGTGCTTCCCTTTTGACATGGCATTGATGCAATTAAACCCCTCCTTTCCTTTCATATAAACTTGTTGAAACAAAGAAGCAAGAAAGGACAAAAAGTAAAAAAAAACATCACATGCACTCGTTGAAACCAGCATGCATCTTTGCACATGAACTACAACTACTTTCCAACACAAGCCTTACCATTTTCACTTTTAAGTCAGTGGCAGAGTAGCTTTCACATACCAAACCAAGGATTTAAATAAGCATTTTAACCGAAAACGATTGAGCCGAACAGGGTCACTCTTCAAAGTGACTACAGATCATTAATCTCAGTGTGTTTAGACATAACACAGGAATCAATTTTTCCACAAGATCATGATAATCTTATGAAAATCTGTTTGTTTTGTTTTTTTCATTTCTTACTATGAAGTTGATCCAAACACATAAATGTGATTGTTCCTAAAGGTATTTCCATAAAGGAGAAACTAAATTCATTATTCAGATATAGGAAACTCATTAACTTACGTAAAATCATGTAGTTCTTTTATCTGAAAAATAATTAGGATAGTGTGATTGTAAGGAAACAAGTGGGTACGGTCCCATCGACCATAATTTAGAAGTACTTTGTACATTGTCTTCATAATGAGTTCGTTCCCTGCTTCTCTTTTTGTTTCCATATTGGACTTGTAATAAAGATCCATGTTGCCTTAGAAACTTTGAATTTTGGAGTCAGGTTTAGCCACGTGACTTGAACCCAACAAAAGTTTCCATATTAATTGGAAGTTAGCAGTAGCAGTGTTCCAACTTCCAAGTTTAGGTATCAAAAAAGTGAAAAAGAAAAAAGACACTCCCAGAAGAAAACCATATTTTTTTTTATTATGAATAAGTAATGCATCATTTTGTGTAGTAACAAGAGCTAGCATAACCATTTCACTCGCAATAGTTTATTTTCATCTTGATTGCATCAAATTTTAACAAAAGTAACTTAAATGACAATTAACAAAGGGACTGAAAAATACATAAAGTTTAAATGAATTATATAATGTTTAAAAGGGTTGAAAGTAAAGATATAAAACTCATTTGTTCTTTGCCAATAAGGATCTTGTTAATGAGTGTTTTATGATTACTATTTACTGTAAAAAAATTACTATTTTTACTCAAAGTTACAGTAAGGTTACATTACAGAACATAACAGAGCACATTGATTACTGGCCCCTGCACTTGTTTTACTTGTCACTCTCTCAAAGAATACCAATTAATATTATTTTTCATAAATAAAAATATTTGGTGAATCTGAAGTGATAGAAGGTAAATTAAATCAATTTCACTGTTCCAAAAGAGGAAAGCAGATAGAGAAAAGAATAGAGGTAAAATAGTGAGACCAGTATCACGATAGGATATGATACATGTGCATTCAATATGTACATATATAGCAGTAAAATTGAACAGACAAGGAGAGAAATATTTTTCTTCACAATAAAGCACACCATTGGAAAAGGCAAACCCAATGAAAGGATTTTTTGTTGCATCATCTCCATCTACATTTTCAGCATTTGCTTCCATGAGTATTGCAGGTAATGTTAACTCATAATTATATTTAAACTCTTGATGCATTAAATTAATGGCATTAACAATAGAATATGATATAAAAATTGAGGGGCTCTATATTTGTGATTTGAACAAGTGAAATGGTACAGTGGTTTATCTATGAAATTGGGCTGCAGCCTACAAAAGCTAAGGTCCAGGAGAAGGGACAGGCACCATTTACGGCAAAATAGAAAAAGAAAAAGAAATCCCAACACGTTAAAGTTTAAACTGCACATGAGGGTGCAGCAGTAAATATAATCATCAATCAACTTTATCAGAAATCTTTTTTACATTTCATTTTATTTTCTTTTGTCTTTCTTTCTTTTTATCATTTTATTTGTCTACAGTAAACACAACTTCACCAGAATTTCCAAAAGGAACTCATAAGTCTACTTGATTCAGCCATGCATGATACTGGAGATTTAATGCGTTTTCTTAATGCATGTTCTGTAATTCGTAGATGGGTTAGTGAGTGTTTGCAAGTTGATAAAGGTGTTTATTACACTTCACTCACGTATTAGAACACTCTAGAATTTGTGACACATTAGGACATTTTGTTATCACTGTTTCTTATCTAGTCTAATAATGAACGAATTCTCACTATGATCTCAAATGACCACCAACTCAAAACACTCCAATCATCTTGATTAGAGAATGTTCTGTTATCAACACAATTATCTTTCTGTTCTTATTGTGTGTTTGGCCCTACATCCTGGGAGCAACAATTATAAGCTTCAGGTTCACTTGAGTGAAACCGTTGGAGTATAAGTGTTGACATTAAATAGAAATAAAGTAATTAAACAACATATATGTGATAAGATCGTAAAATTAACATGAAAGTTAACATAGTTTGTAATGTGTATTGAAACACAGAAGTTTTTTTCTGGACATTTGCCTGCATAGAATCATATCCGTTTCAATGATTCGCATATTGAAAGCAAATCAGGGTAACCAGATACGTCAGAAGATTGTTCATGCCAAAAACTACCATTGGCTTTTTAGCTTTAGCTTTGTTTGAAGTCATATACGTGTCCCTCAGTGACTAATTCAGAGTTAATGATTCAATTATTTTAATCTCAACATCAGTGACAGACAGTGGCAGTGGTTGTATACATAAGAAGAAAAGAGAAAGTGTGGAATGAGTAGGAGGCGCGTGAGATTGAAGTTTGAGATAGGGTTGTGTTATTATTAGATAGAGAATATTAAAAGTGAAGTTGATGCAAGGACGGCTGAGCAGGCATAATTATAAAGAAGAACAAGTTAAAAGAAAGAAAGTGAGATTTTGTGGACCATAATTATTATTGGAGAAGGTAACGTGACACTTTGGCATTGGATCTTAGTTTTATTATGTTTGGTTGTTTAAAGGGTGAAATGAGGAGCAAAAGGGTTTGAGTATTGTGGTGTGGATATAGTGTTGAATGCAGTGTGGAATGAAAAGTGTTGTTGTGCACATTTTCATACCACTTGATTCAGATTTAATGTAAACAGAGTCACACATGGTTACATTCATTTGTCCCCACTTCTCCATCTTTTCACAATTTCGACTATTTCAACCTTATTGTGAGACTGCAAAGCACATACAAATGACAATGACTTCCTTCTGCCACATTTTCCTATGCAATGCTTCATCTTATGTTATTAAGAATGTTATTAGATGGTTTTTTTTGTATAAAAAAAAATCACACAGAGTAACAAAATAGAATAATCTTAACTTTTGAAATAGCTCAAAATGGCATCATAAACCATGTTTCCAACAATAAAGATATATATATTTTTGTTGCTCCACAACTCCATGAGCCCAACAACCACCCATTACAAGTTTATTGCATTACAATGTTTGATTCTATTTAAAGGTTCAATTTTCTAATAGCATATTTGGATTCAGAATATATTGTTTAAATAAGTTATTTTAAGAAAATGTCCATTATTAGACTGTTGTATAAGAGTACTTTGATTGATTAAAATTAGATAGTTTAAAAAAAATTGCAGTTTTTTATATTTTTTTCTCTCTCAAATATTTGTTTCTTCTCTTCATCGTAAGTTCAACTTCGATCTAAAGTTAGAAAATGATCTACACAATGATGTCGATGGATTTTATGTTTTTACTTTCAGGTTAAAGCCCATCGAAACTATTTTAGTTACAGTTTTCAAGGTTATTCTTTGTCAATACATAGTAATGTTAGTAACCGTTTGTTGGTTTTTTTATTAGCATCAGTGATGTTTTTCAATTGATTTCAAATAGTCACTATGATAAATTTTATTTCATGTAAGTAGAGATTGTTTTTCAATCAACATTAATTGAGGAGTAAGTAAATTATTTTTCAACCAACTAATTTGAGATTCTTTTTTACCAACAATTAATGAAATTATTTTTGGACTGATGCAAGTAAATGTTTTACAATGGTGTGTTATTAAGTGGTATTTTTGTATTTAGAGATAACTTGGATATTTTATCCAAACCAAAAAAAGTAGAATTTAATAATTCAAGATGAAAATAATTGAAATTTAATGTATTTAAATTTGTAGAAATATATATATATATATATATATATATATATATATATATATATATATATATAAAATATTCTATCGGAAATGTTATATGTTGTTTAAATTAGAGCCTTGAAAAGAACATGTCATCTTTTAGAGAGTTTTATTGTTGCATTGCATTGCATACACAGTGACATCTGAAGGTGTGCCTCACTATAAAAGTATATGTAAATGCACCCATGTCAGTTTTTTAACCACGTCGTCTTTCCTGTCTCCCACAACAACACTTCAAAAAATTCATCAATTCTACACTGATAAACTTACTTAAAAATAAGAAGAAAAAAACTATTTATAAATTACAATTACTCTATGTTTATGTTCCTACTAGGGAGATGAGACCTACAGAACTATTGAAGTCTTCTTCTCTTTCCTTCAGTCGGTCAGGTTGTTGGGTGGTGAGCTGGGACTCTCCTCGTCCTCCTGCTTCTCCTTCAGCACTCGATCTCGGGTGAACACCGGATGGTGGGGGTACCTGCGAAGGCACTCCGACACTCGCTCAAGTCAGTAAAGCGGGTGGTCAGCTCTCAGGTAGGTGAACAGTAATAAATGACATACCTTACTCCTTGGGATGCGTGCTATTTATATTATTCTAATGGGCATACCTTGTTGGGCCTGTTTATCGAGGTGGATACCGCTTAGGGTTGCATTACCTAATTCTTAATAATGGATTAGCTTTACAGACCTTAGTTTTTTAGCGTTAACGGTAATAGGGGTCGGCCGTCGGCCAAGTTTTCCTGGTATGAGTCGGTCATCGGCCACATTTCTATAGTCTCGGTTGTCTCGACCAGATCTTCTAGGGTCTCGGCCAGGTAGGCCGTCGGCCTCGTCGTCTCGGCCAAGTCTCTCAGGTCTCGACTGACTTTTTTTTGGTTTCGGCCAAGTTGACCTGGTCCCGGACAGCCAGGAGGGTCTTGGACAGGCGAGGCCAATACCAGTACACTCTATTTTAAGGTCTAAATTCATAATTACTTTATGCTCTTAAAAAATAATATTTGTAACAATTATCCAAAGAGACCCATTTACATTTGGCAGAACTGGTAAGTGATAACGGAACAAAATTCTACTTTATCTGATCAAATTCAGGTTATTTTCGATATGAATCTATGGACTATTTCTACTGCTCACACTTATTGAAGAGAGGCTTGGCATGGAACATATTCTCATTCTTGATTTTGTGGTTTTTGTAGATATTGTGGAAACTATGCTGTTTGTCTTTAGTCACCACATACTAGTTAGTAGATCTACATGCCACACCTCCTTTTCTATTGGGCTCAAATTTATGTGTTTGATCCTATAAGACTTTGTGTTGGGACTCATTCAAGTAGGAGCATTTGTCATATGTAGCATTAGCATGTTATAAAATATAATATTTTTTGCTATAAAATATTACAACATTTGTTTGTCAAATCCAGCATTACCCTTCGTTTCGATTTGGGTTGAGTTTGGGCTTGTATCGGCATAAATTTCAAAGGGCTTTCACCCTCATAATTTCTATACTGCTTCTTTCTGCAACTTCATACCTTCTTGTATCACCCATACTAAATGTGAAAATATTTTTTTATTCTTTTTGTGTCACATACATACATAACTCAGAAGATGTTTTTAATCCGAAAGTGATCTTTAGATTTATAAAATTTGAAAGTCTTTTATGAATTTGAGATAAACTTATGAATTATGTAATCCAAATATATTCGGGATTACATATCCAGAATTTAATATAATATCCAGAGACTTCTGGATTACGCATTTGAAAAAATATTCCTGAATTAAATAATCTAGAAGCTAATCTTATATCCAAAAAAGACTTTCAAATTATGTATTCCAGAAACTAATCACGTATCTGAAAAAAATAAAAAGACTTCCAGATTGTATAATCTATAAACTAATCTTATGTATAGAAAAGACTTTCGAATTAAGTAATCCGGAAGCTAATTACAAAATACTTCCAGATTACATAATTCATAAGTTAATATGGAAGTGCAGAAAGAAGCAGTCTAATTTCTAACTGCATCCCATAAGAAAAAGACTAAAATAGACTCCTCATGCAGTGTGTTGTTGTCACCATTGTTACTGTTTCCGTCAGTGCCTATACCACTGTTTTACATCAAACGTTACATTCTCGGAGAGGAAAAAGAAGAGAAAGAAATTTGTTAGGAAAAGCTTGCTTTAAAAGCTATCATTTACGTTTTTTAAGGTATTATATATACAAAGTTTGTTCTGAAAATGTTTATTTTAAAAAAATTATTTTGAAATGTATTTTATGTATTTCGAAAAGTTTATTTTGAAAATTTTATTTTGGAAATTCTGTTTTGAAAATCATGTTTAAAGAAAACTAGTTCTCGAAGATTTTCAAATTAGGTAATTTGAAAGTCACTTTTACAAAGGGTAAAAGAGTGATTTCAAAAACTATGGAGATGCAGTTAAAAATTAAGGGGTGCAAGAAAAGAATCGTTGCAAGAGCACAAGGTCCACACTAATTATACATGTTATGAGAGTGTGACCCCAAAAGTGGAAAACAGAGAATCTCACATAATTGAAATCGATATGGGACTTGGTAAAAAGAGAAAAAAAAAGTTGACAAGAATGAAGAGGTACAAAAGAAGCTATCATGAATTTATCATTGAAACAGTATTAAGAGAATTCAATAATTTGTAATCGACCAGACAAGATAAGATTATTGTTTAAATTACAGCCTAGCATATCAGAATTATATGCACCCAATTATAAAACGATAACACATTAAACCAATCCAGAAAAATTTCATGAATAACATCCAAGGGTGATGCTTTATAAAAGAATATATAAAATGGAGAGCTAAGCTAGAACTAACAATTATTACTATAGCTTATTTTACTTTAATCAGTGTATAATTTTGTTGAAATAAATAAGCTGGTTTTATAAGACTAAGTTGAAGTTAAAGTGAACTTCTTAACATGGTATCAGAGTTTGATGGATTTATCATTATGTCATTAAAAGATCATTTATAGATATATATCTTCACACATAAATTTACAGTTTGAATGTAAAGAGGGTGTGTTAGAAATTTTATATTGATAATATATAAATATTATGTAAATCTTAGTTAATCAATAATTTTTCATGATTAAAATTATTGTTTTTCTTTCTGTAGTTTGACTTGATTTTTTTTTCTGTAATGTGTTATGATTTAACATTTTAACCTATTGATGCATGATGCATCTTTTGGAATTGACCTTGGGTTATTGGGATTAGACCCTGCACCACTGAGCAAATTTGATGGTACAAAAGAAAACAAGTGGGTGAAGGAGGTTGTGGGAAGTGTGGTTCTTTATGCTCTAATGATTGAGATCATGGATGAGGAAGTACCATTTCTATCTCAAGCACTTGTGTGTAATACAGAGGGAACTTAATTTCAAAAGGTAGATAAATGCGTGCTACTGTGCACTAGTGGAATGAATCATAAAACCAAATTTGAAGAATCATGGTGTTTTGGCAAGGAAAGGTAAAAATGAATTGTGTTTTATAGCAGCCCAACGCAAGGGAAGAAAAGTTTGTGGTGAATGGTAAGAAAAGGTAGGTGCATGACACATTCACAATATAACTTTTTTTGCTTTTCCCAATTCAAAGTACTCTGTTAAAGGTTTTGTGTTTTGAAGTCGCAGTGAGAAAGAAGAGGGGAAGAAGCATGGCACTGTGGTTGGTGGAAGGAAGATAAGGAATCAAGTTCCAACAAGAGGAGCATGGAATGGAAGAAGAATAAACGCACTCCAACGAAGATTTTGTGTCTGAAATAGTGGAGATTCCCACGTTACCACTACATTGCCACTGTGCCATCAATTCAATACACAAAACCCTACTCCCTATCAATTTCAAAATCTCTTCTAACTTCTCACCAAATATCTTTTAACTTAATCTTAATATATAAACAATAGGTTATTGCTGTGTAAGTTAGATTAGATTGTACCAATATAATAATAGAGTGAGTTGCATTTATCAAGCCAAGAAGATGAAAAATATTTTGATTTGACAAGTATATCAGAGATATAATGTCACTTCTAATCCAAATTAAATTTTAAATTATTAAAGTTTTTGAGTATTTTATCGTTATATGGTGCTCATTTAACCTATTTTTAGTGAAGGTAGGATTCTGACTTCACATTTCACTCTCATAAACTACAAATTTATTAGTTTAAATTTTGGTTAGATAGGTTTTTTCATGTTACTTACTTTTATTTATTAAGAAGATGTGAAATTAATTTTTTATATAAAAATTATAGTTTTTAATTAAAATGATATGTTAATAAAATATTTGTAATTACTATATAGTAAAAAAATAATACTGGGTTCTCACTTAAAATATAAATTGATGAAATATAATACGCAATAATAACAATAAAATATATTGTATTGATTTTAGCGACAATTTTATTAATCTAGTGTAATTTTATTTTTTAATTATCAAAATAATTTTTTTTAATTATTAAAATATTTAATAGTGTCATTTTAATATAATTTCAGTTTAAATATATTAAAATCGTGTTATCTTAGTCTAATCTATTATTTATAATAAAATTGTATAATCAAAACACAACTTATTCATTTTAATGATTATACGGTAAATTTTACTTGATAAAAAAAATTCAATTTTAACAATACACTACAAAAAAAATCATGAAATAGAAACCAATTTTAAAAATAAAAAATAATTAGTTGTTATAGTAAATAAATTATAAACCATTTTAAAAACTAAAAAAAATAGTTTCTAAATTAGTTTCTATTATTGTTAAATAGTTTTTAAATTAATATTTAATTAACTACCAAGGTTTTTTCTATCAAATTTGGAATCTAAATAATTGGTAGTTAAAACTTTAGTAGTTAATTAGATACCAATTTAGAAATTATTTAACAATAATAGAAACTAATTTAGAAACTATAAAAAAATTTAATCTCTAAAATATTTTCTAATTTAGTCACTATACCAACTAACTATTTTTTATCTCTAAAATTGGTTTCTATTCCATAATTTTCTTGTAGTGATAAAGTGTTAAGATTTTTTTTTGTGTGAATATGTATACATAATACTTATCTTAAAACAGTTGTTAATAACACGTTTAATATTAGCTTTACTAATTTAACTCTCAATTACAAAGACAGATAAATTGAAATCATGTTAAATGAGTATTAAATTAAATTTATTGTAGTAAAAGTTGATAATTGTATCATGTGTATTTGGTTTGTGATGGAATAAAACGTAAAAATGTGAAAAACATTTGTCATGCATTTTGTAATCCATTTTTTTATATTTTTTTATTGTTAAGTGAAATTGAGTGGAAATCACACAAAAAAAATATATAGGTCTCCTTTTTTTTTTTTTCTAATAAGCTTTCACTTATAGTTTTTTTTATTTTCAATAAAATTTAATCATTAATAAAGAGTTTTGAGAAGATTGCAATGAAAAAAAAATACGTTGCTAACCATTAGAAAACTCATTTATATCATTACTATATTCTAATTGAATTGATTACCTTAAAAAGTAAATAACACATTTTATATTAGTATAACATTTTATTAAGATAAAAAAAATAAGTTAACTCGATTATTTGAATTTGGCTAAGTATCAGTACCCTAAAAATGGATTGAGTTGAATTTATTCGTCAATTAAAAGTGTGCTAACACTTTGATATGTCTTACTCAAAGTTATCAGTCAGCCAAAAATTAGAAAAGTGTTTAAATATTTTATTTTTAAAAGTTAGTTAAAGAATTTAAATTATATTAATAAATTAGTCTAAATTTATTTGAATATTAATTTGTTATTAGTATTAGAAAATTAAATTTATAAAACAATTGACAAAGGTAACAAATATATGTTTTATTTTTTTAGAATTTTGAAACTTTAAGAATGTCTTTTGAACGAAATATTCGTTTTTAAAAATTAATCTTTCTCTTTATTTTTGTAAGTATAATATGGAGGATTAGAAATGGAGAAGGAACATGAGCCAAATAATATCCTAAAGCAGAAAGGAGGTTCCATTCCTTTGGCCACTGATCACTAAGAATCACAACTAGTTAATGAAGCATATTTTTGTAAAGAAAATATTACATATTCACCCATAAATGAAAAGTAAGTTTGTGATATATTTTATAAATGAGTATTTTAATAATTTGTAACTAATTATAAATGAAATAATTGTTTATATTTAAATAATTTATTTTAGTTTAATTTAAAATCCTTCTAATTCATTTGTTTGGTATCCCTAAATCCTAAGTAGAGGATTGTTGAGCCACAAATAATGTTGTTTTTAATGCAAAATCTATTAAGAGAGTAAAATTCTTCATTGTTTTCTAACACGTGATGCTTTGGGTTGTGATGAAATGCAATTGCACTGCAAAATAATTGTTGAGGACATTGATGATCCATAATTGAATTTGCGTTTTGAGACTAGCTGTCATATCTAGCTTCTACTTTATGTGATTTTTTTTTCTTCAATTACAAGTGAAGACATCTTTTTAGTTTTCAAGAAAATATACACTTTTTAACCTTATTTTTTTTAGTTAAATTCATTTTGTGATAATTTAAACTTTAATTTTGTGAATATTTAGGAAACTATAGAAATTGTTGGAATAAATTTTCTTACCACTATTTTTTTTTTTAATTTTTCGTACAACAAACAAATTTTAGTATATCACGTTAGTGCTAAGTCAATACTAAAAATTTATTTCTCACGTAAAAAAAATTGACAATAATTTTTTTATTGAAAATATCAAGAATGTCTAAAGTTTTAAATAAGGATAAATATTAATTTCACATAAAACTACTAATTTTATATTTCTAAAAGAAAAAAAATTGTTAATAATATTTATACAATTTATTTATGGTCTATTTTGGTGTTGGAAGATAGGAGCAACATAAAGTGTAAATAAAATTAACAAAAGAGAAATAATAGCATGGTTATAAAAGTAAAATTGGAAATTTAAAATGTATTTACTAAAATAATGTATCTTCTTTCGTTCTTTATTTATTTATTAATGAGAAATAGACTTTCCATGACTTTGTATTTTTTAAGAAAATAAAGTATAATAATATTGGTTGTATAAAAATAATAATGACCTATTTGTAGTTTGTTATGAAGTTGGAAAATTAAAAATTTGTAATGTATTCTTATGTTGATATATGTGTATCGTTTGTTATCGGCATTGATATGTGTATCGTTATTGTTTTCTTAAATATCATTATATGGCGAAATAGGAATATAAAGTATATACACATCTTCCTTGTGTATTGATATAAAAATAATGTATCCGTACTATTTATTATGCTCTCAATATATATATATATATATATATATATATATATATATATATATTATTTTCTATTTTTTAAATAAAAATAAAAGAATTAAATATATTATCTATTATATATTTGATTAAAGTTATCTTGCAATAAAAAAATTACTTGTAACTAAAATAGTAGTTGTTTCTTTAATCTATAACAGAGTTTTTTTCTAATTACTTTTCTAGTTTCCTTTCATTCTCCTTCTTTTTCTTTCACTGTATTTTATATAACTTTTGTTTTTTTTCCTGTGAATTCTTTATTATAATTTAAAATTAAAATAGAAAAATAATTTATATATACTAAATGAAAAATCTTATTTTATAAATATATAATAAATGTATAAGTATATATAGTTATATGTGGTTAACTTTATTATTATTACTTGAATAATGTGTACTAATATTATTGATGACTTTGATGTATACATTGTGTGATTTAATTGTATACAACATGCATATTAGTGTGTATAGATAAGTATGGTAAATATGATATCATTTTTAGGATATATGTAATATACACGTATGATGATATTTATATGATATAATGCATTAATACTTAAGGTCGATTTTGAAGTGTGATAAGTAGTCCAAGCAGCAAGTAAATGTGATAAAGGTGACATATAAACTTTGTTAATAAACAACTGGATTATCATATTATGTGTGAAGGAATATCATATATCATATTTAAATAAGTAAATATATGTACTATTCTGACCTACAAATATTTGTTTTCAATAAATCATATTTGATATAAACGTGTCTTAAGAATATTATTAAAATATAAAATAAAATAATTAATAATTTATTTATTATGTTAGTTGACGAACGACTATATTGTTGAAACATAATTAGTATATATATATATATATTATGTATAATGTATAATGTATAATATTATAAATATACAAAATAAAAGAAAATATTGAAAAGAGTGACAACATGTCTAATAAATAAAAAAGATTATTTACATGTTTACAAAAATTATGTACATATGTTATACATGGCATAAACATTTTTTAGGACTTTATATCATATAGTTGTATAATAAAATATAATATAAATATATTAATGGGTTGTACGTGTGTTTTTGTCAACATAGTAATGTTGGAAGAGTACATAATTATCAATAACAAACTTAATAGAAAATAATGAAAAATAAAAGATATACAAGAAAGTCTATTCATGTATTACTTTTTAGTAGTTCATAATAATATTTAATTTCACCATTTTACTTTAGAAAAACATTTCAAAACAACTCATCCTGCAATTATTTTACATCAATAATTTAAAAACAAGAAAGAAAATAAAATTCTCAACAACAAAATAATTTATCCAACTATCTATTCATTTATATTCTCTTGTGCTTAATTACACCGTCTCAAACCCTCTTTACTTTTTCTATCTTTTTCTTCTATTTATTTTTTTAATTTCATAATTTGTCCTTGGTCCAATTAAAAAGAAAAAGCTAAATGAAGAATGGTTGGGCCTGATAAAAAGCAAAGGAAGAAAAAAAAGGAAAAGGAGGGACCCACTGTGTGGTTGGACGGAACATTGGCTGCGCAGTGCAGTGAGGGAGTCTTTGTCAAATCAACGCAGCTTTGCTTTATCAGTATCATCATCACTTCCCCAATTCTTCTTCCAATTTTCTCCAAATTTCAATTAACTTATTGCTCAATTTCCTCAAACATAATATTTTTTTTTTAACCATTTTTACATTAAAGAGAATTACGCAAAAGCAACCCACAATCATAAATTAATGATAGAAAATAAAAAAGACATAATTTGATTTAACGTGATTCGGTCGTCAATCGGTAACATATTTACAATTAATTAGGTTTTCATTTTGTTTGTTATAATTTTATTACAAACACAAATATCTCTTAAATAAATATTATAAAAAAGACATAATAATGTTTATTCAATCCAACTCAATTTATTATGATTTCTAAAACATATTCTAATTAATTCAGTCCTATTGATGCGAGTATGAGAAGTTTATAACAAATACTTGCATTTTATCTTATAATTATCTTAATCCTCATTCTCACATTCATTACATGCATACCTGTATTTCCTATATGCACTTACTTACATATCTAAAACTAGCAAACCAATAAACATTATTACAAGGTTTCATATTGATTTTATATCTTAAACATAATAGCACTAACAAGATATAAATAATGTTTAACGTATGGAGAATATACACATGAATATGTTTATATTATTCAATGCACTTTATCTTTATAATGTATAATATATTTTAAATACATCTACTGAGTATAATTTATTTAACAAGATTTTATGATAATAGTAAAATATTAGTGTCTTAATTTTTTTAATTGTATTATGTATGCAGATACACTTTTAATTTTAATACAATATTTATTTTTTTCCTTTAAAAGATTTAAATTTAACTTATAAATGATAAAAAATATTAAAAATAATTAAATAAGTCAATACAAATTATTATATTTATGAATGATAATTTAACTGAAAGCAGTTTAATGTAAATCATGTAATTGATAATTGAAAACTAGTAACTAATATTAGTTTGCTGAAATCCTCTAATTGATATTTGAAAATCAGTAACTGATATTAGTTTGTTGAGAACTTTGGATTTGCTTTGAGTTTTTCACAATTAAGAAGCTTAGTAAGTTAAGAGATAAACTAAGTAGTAAGTGAATACCTCTTGAAACTTGTGTGTTATTAAATGATAATATAATAGATTTCAATATACTTTATACCTGTAATGATTTTTTTTGTTATATATAGTTACTCTATTATCCGACAAAGATGCAAAAGGAGTGAGAATCAAGAAATTAGTTATGTCATAAATAATTCATCGATTGAAGTTTATTAATAAGTGAGGTCAATGCTATTTATTTAGCTTCACAAGAGGATTTAAAGACAATTTTTTATTTATTGAACTTTTAAGAAACCAACACCACATACGATAACTTGTGATAAAATACCTACTATCATGACAACAAATTTAATCAAAATATGGAAAATTAAGCTTGAATACAAATTATTTTGTAAAAGACAAAAATAGGTTAATATATGGAGATCCCTCTAAATACATGAGAACACGGTAAACAACTTACATGTGAAGTTATATTGGTTTAGAACATATTTACTCAACTGTTAGATAGCAAAATAAATGTTTAGTTAAGGATTAACCAAATAAATTAAATATCCTATAAGTTTTTCCATACTCAAAGGAGTTATCTAACAATTATCCTTCATCGTAGAATGTGCGAGATGAATCCATATAAGTTAAGACAATACGTTTTTTGATTCATACCAATACATGGACAAAACTCCAATCTTAAGAAATAGTGAAGAGGACCAATGATGGAGGTCCATCCAAACCACCATTATTCTTGACAACATTCAATTCTACAACACCATTTTTAGTGGTTCGTATAATCAACCTACATAAGAATGACAAACAAATAGAAACTTGTAGTCTTTACAAACAAAAAGTAATCAAAAGTGCTTTGAACAAAGCTTAAATATATAAGAGTGAAAGTAAGTTTGAAATTCCATTATTTATTAGCTTGCTTTAAACAGTAAAAGAGGTTTTCACAATTTGCAAACGTGTTGTGGATGATTAAGATTCAAACCTAATGGTGGAATCATACACACCTCTTATAGCAAGTCAAATAAAAACATTGTTGATATAAAGTTGTTCTAAAAACCAATATTTTTTGTTGAAAATGATAATAAATTTTACAATATTGGGTTTTGTCACTGGATAAAAAGTTATTAAATAATTCAAACTCATTGTTTATGTATACCCCTTGACAACCAACAATGCCTTAAATATTTCAATTGTACCATTAGACTTATGTTTAATCTTATTATTCCATCTACATCTAGTCGAATGCTTTTTTGGGAGAAGATTCATCAAGGGCCAAGCTTGATTTTGCTCAAGAGCAAGTAGTCCCTTACTCACGACTTATTTCAAATAATCATATTTAGATGTCTTGGTAAAAAAAGTGAGGTCATTTTGACTTACATGAAGTAATATAACTTCATATAATTAATAGTTTCATTGGTTGAATTTGTCAGTACATAATTGTGTCCAATAATTTCCTCTAATGAAATGCTAGTGTGATTATAATTGTTAGATGTACAAACAAATGATTGATGCATACGAATATATCAACATTTATTAAAACAATAATGCATTGAATCTTTAAAATGAAAAGAAAAAAACCTTTATACCTTCCCTATATCCTAAAAAAGCACCAATTTGAGCTTTTGGAATGAGCTTGTCACATAAGACACCAAGGTACCAAGAAATGTTAAACACCCAAATTTAAATGGTTAAGATCTGGTGAATGATTATGTAAAATCTCATAGGAGGTTTTATTTTTAATAAAGGAGGCGGTGTCAAACACAACTAATATGGTGAACAAGTTATTTGTTACTGAAAAATTCATGCATAGAAAATTTAGGTTCATTGTCACTTCTCAAGATTTTTAAGTTGTCAATTTCATAACCAAGTTTAATTATAATGTTTTGTAAACTCACTCTTACTTATTATATTCCTTGAACAAACATATCAAAGTGAACCTTGTAAAGACATCCACCAAGGTGATAAAATATTTGCAACTTTCTACACGCGAATTCCAAGTGATTTTCGAGTATTAATATAATATTTCAAAAAAATTGTAGACTTGATGTTGCAAAGAGAAAATTTTGCTTCTTTTGTTTAGCAAAGTGACATACATCACAAGGACAACAAATCAAAATCTCAATATAATAAAATGAGTCATTTGAAACACGTCTCATCCAATAATGCCCCAACTTTGTTATTTCATTATCAATGTTAGCTCCATTTCCATTACAATGTAAAAAAGAAGTTATCTTACCATTTGTATTTGTACTTCTCTTCATATAAGTTGGTATAAAAAACAAGTCAAGATAAATCAATTTGTGATTTTTAAATAACAGTAACAAGTTGTTGACATTGTTAATGCATTAGTTTCTTCCTTATTATGTGTCATATCTTCTTTATCAAATTTTATACTTAATCGAGACTTATTTAAAAGTAGAACAAATTGAAGAACAATAAACATTACATAATTTTCACTATGGTGAATATAATATATGTTGATCGGATTGTTTAAATGATAAATTTATCAACTAATGTGTAAGGATCTAGAAAATAACCTTAGAGTAGAAGTGATATATTTTAAATGATACCTGAATATTTTATTATTAAAATGAAAATGACATATAAATAGAAAATTCAGTTATCCAGGTTTCATTT
>Ga0123342_1004019_pt1 | contig 22950 bp, 20 predicted proteins | sample Turbeawhitnodule_FD_89960 | JGI IMG/M metagenome (GOLD analysis project Ga0123342, IMG submission 89960) | Root nodule microbial communities of legume samples collected from Mexico - Turtle bean Mexico white nodule | ecosystem: Host-associated > Plants > Roots > Nodule | place: Mexico: Nepantla... | reverse complement strand
TGGGTTTGATCATTATGCAGGTTAATTTATATGGTTTAGGGACAATACAAATTGCACTTTAAAAAAAACACTATTTACAAATGCGGTTATTTACCAAAGCCGCATTTGTAAATCAAAAAATAATATTTACAAATGCGGTTATTACCAAAGCCGCATTTGTAAATGTGATTTACGAATGCGGCTATTACCAGAGCCGCATTCATAAATCTTAAATCCTTAATCCCTCACCCCTTATTCAGAAGAATATACAAATGCGATTATTTAAAGTAACCGCATTTGTAAATTATTTACAAATGCGGCTCTATGGCCGCATTTGTATCTCTCTGATTTACGAATGCGTGCTGATCAAATGCGGTTCTATAGTCGCATTTATAAATGTAAAATAGCCCCATTTATTTTACATTTCTGCGCTCATCTACTAAGTCTTCTACCTTTAGGAAATTTTCTTCTGGCACATAGAATTCTATTGAAGACTTGAAGAAATTCAGTTGTGGTGGTTGGGAAAAACCCTGTGGGTTACTTGAGTTGAATAATGACTTTCTACTTGGAAAAGTGTTAATCTCCCTAAGATAATTTGTTAATAGGAGTTTATAGCTTTTATCTAAAGAATAGTTTTCAAAAGTTCCCCAGAAGGAAGCTTCATTTCTACACCAAAGTTTTTCACTAGGATTTGAAAATGAGGAAGATGAATAATGAAGATGAAAGTTAAAGAATGGAACTTATGATATGGGATTTTCCTTTTTTTTTTTAAAGTGAGAATCTCTTTCAACTCTTCTTGCCACTAAGATAAAGATGAAAATCATTCTAGCAGGGTCCAATATATTCTTCCTTCAAAGGATAATAAGAATATCATAAGTAGTTTTAGTCCTGATAGTAATGGGAATAGAGCATTGAAGAGACCTGCACAATGTTGTCCACAAAGTGGCTTAACACATATCCCATCCTATTTCACAGAATAACTCAAATATTCCTCTCCATGAGAATTTTTGGATTAAAAGTGGATGGTGAAGTATGTTTGTACTTCATGGTTTCATGCATAAAGTAAAAATACTGAGTTTCTATATATCAGATGATACCATGAGGAGACTTTGGAGCCAAATCAGGAGGCTAGCCTTTTTTGAATCTTGGTTGTATTTGATAATGGTTTCACCATGAATATAAGTGGTAGAGATCATTTGGATTATCTTTCCAAGCCTAAAGAGAAAGTTATGGATGATATTTTGGCTTCCTTTTAACAAATAAATTTAATTCACTATGCATCTGATAATTATTTTATAATTATATTGTTTATCATAGTGGAATGAAAAGTAATAATAATAGAAACTCAATAATAATACAACCTATTACTTTTAATTAGAATGGATTATATGTAAATTTTGCGTTTGAATTAAGCATCAATGATAGAATATTACTTTAAATAATTAATTTTTTTATTTATAACAATCAATTATAATATAAGATAATTAATTATTATGTAAAGTTGATTATATTTTAATTATTATGATGATAAACACATTTTAAAAAAATTATACAAGAACATTGAACCATTATGCAATACATAAGCCATAACATATTTAAGACACTCACATATGTGAAAGTAAAGTAATACTTTATCATTTTTTGTAATAAATCATTAAAACAATCTTATCACTAAAATTTTAAGAGTCATGATCAACCATCTCCTCCTTTAAATAAACATTTTAAACTTTTAGAGCTTTAATATAAAACCTGGACACATTAATAGATACATTTTCTCTCTCTTTTAGCATATAAAAAAAGTATAAAAGAAACAGATTTCATTAATAATCTTGCATAAAAACTTTCACTAATAAAACATATCAAATTTATTTATTTTAAAATTAATATTATCTTCAAATTGAAACATTGATTATTTTCTATATTTGATTTGAACCGTTTAAAAACCAAACCGACCTTTATTATGGATACGCCTATTTAAATAATGTAATACATTAATACAAATTTTAAAAGGTTTAACTAAAAAATATTAATTAATACCCATAAATTCTGAACTTTAAATGAATCTAGGTAAGTTAAAATAAATACAAAAATCTTCTAAAAGTTTTTTTAAAAAAGAAAAGTCGTATGCATCTTAAAAGGGTCCAAACCCTTAAAAACGAATAAAGTAAAATTCATTTTAAGATTAGATTAAAATTCAAATCAACCAAACTATTTTAGTTGGTTAAATTTTTAATTGTAAATTTATTTTGTCATTGTTGGCTACTAAGACCTCACTCCATTCACATAGCCTTCATTAGCAGTATAAGTGACTAAAATTGGATTGATTTTTATTCACTTTTATTTATAACTCATTCCAATTATAATTATTTAATTTGGTTGTGACTGGATTCACTAATCAAACAAAACAAATGTTGTAATATTAAAAAAAAATCATTATGACAAATATAATTTCAATAAAATATTTTATGTTAATTGTTAACGTTTTGTTAACATGTTATAATATTATACGATAATTTATGTTAAAATTTATTTCAAGAATTTCTTTATTAACAAAAATCAATTTTATATTATAGTACAAGAAAAAAAAATATTTAAACCTAAATTTTTTTTGTTACTTTTCTAACTCGTAACAACAAAACATTTTAGAAACAATATTTTAATATTTCTTAATACTTATAAATTAACGCCACTCAAAATAAATATAAATAGTTAATCTTAATATACTAAGACGACAAATAATAATTACAAATATATTTTACAATTCACTATATAAGTTTCAAATAAATTATGTAAGGTATGAAATATTTTCTAACTACAATTCATAGAATTATATTCACATTATTAAGTATAAAATTATTTTTTTAATAGTAAAATCATTAGATAAATAATATTTTTATTATTTAACTTTTATGTATTTAAGTTAGATTCAGTTTAACGATAGAACTATTATCAAGTCAATTCTAATTGAATGTAATGAATGAAAATTAACTCAAAAAGTTTAACTCGAGGAAGATTAAGTTTCCAAGAAAGAGGGTGGAAAGGTAGACATGACAAGACAAGAGAAAGCAGTTGAAGAAAGGGATGTACTTCCATCTTAATGAAGTCTTCTTGGAGTTGGAAAGAATCTATTAAACTTTGAACATTATATAGAAAGAGAAGACAGATGTAGGATATACTTATAAAGATTCACAGGTACTCTACCTCAGCCGTGGTCCTTAATCTAACGTGTTAATAAGTAACTTCTAATTGGCAGGGTCACACTTCACGTCGGCTTACAGAATTGTATCCATCTTCCAGGGGCAGATTAGTCCTGCAATCAAATTAATCATTGTTTACAGGCCTATAAATTAATAAACGTGAAAAAATGTCAAAATCTCCCTCCAAAAAAAGAGATCTTTCCTATCTGCCGGAAAATTATTCTCATATTTTACAACTTAAAAAGCACATCGATACAATGACCTTGGAGTTTTCTACCGATAATTGCTTCACTACTTGATGAGGTTTCTTATGACATATGGAAGTATGCCTCCGTGGTTGAAGTAAGCAATTTCGACCTGAAAATACAAGTGTTATAACGGAGAAAGTAATAGTATGCAACCTAAACAAGTGTTAAAAATTAAATAACTCAATGAAAAGCTTAAATTACCTCAGTGTCAAAGCGTACTGTGCAGGTGAAAGATTTTCCATTATCGGTTGTGACTGTCACATCTTGGCCAGGCCTAATATCACTGATTTTACTTGGGATGTCAATTGTATAACGTTCTTGACCAGTTAATCCCAATGTGTCTGCATCCTCACCGGATTTGAAGCAAAGAGGAATAATACCCATTCCTACCAAATTACTGCGATGAATTCTCTCAAAACTTTTAGCTATCACAGCTTTGACTCCCTATTGAAATGCAGGTGTTATCAGCCACCAAGAATATTAACCTTTTGTATAAAGAAAGAAAAATAGAAAATTCAATTTAATGGCAAGCCATAATATATGAAGGAACTCACCAGTAGCATTGGACCCTTGGCAGCCCAATCTCTAGAACTTCCACTGCCATATTCAGCTCCCGCCAGCACAATGGTGTCTTGCCCAGAAGCCATGTATCTCTGGCATGAGAAAACAATTCCAGGGGTTTAGAAATTGATGGTCTATCACATTCTTTGGCATACTAATTCATTTTTTCTTAATGTTTTATTTGGATAATAAAATGGAAAGTGAGAAAGTGAAAAAGGATAAAAAAGAAAGAAAGAAAAAAGAGTAGGAAGTCAGATTGTTTAAATTGGATGAAAAAGATTGAAAATAAGGTAAAAGTAAAATATTTGTTTATTATTAATCATTTTATTTCATTTATTATTTTAATCATTCATTCATTATTATTATTATATTATAATGATTAATAGTATAAATACCAATAAAATATTTAGAACATCCATTATTATGTTACATAATCTATTATATAACGTATACATAAGTAAATATTATTACTAAATTTACTACATAATCTTTTATATGAAAGACACAATTTCGTAAATATTATTCAAATATTTATGACACAACGTTCAAAAACATAAATGATTATATCAACTTTCACTGCATTTCTTCTGGTTTGTGCATGGAAGACTTGCTTCTTCTCTTCTTGGTTTGGAAGTTTTCCGTGCACACGAATGGAAGGAAACGACAAGGGGGGAGCGCCTTCCGCACCCAGTAAGAGAGAAGAAAAAAGGAAATTGTGTATGATGCACGGTAGACAGAGCATTTAGAGTTACAATAATGACATCGACACCGTGTCATTAAAGGAGCATTGCTACCAAGAACCAAGTCAAGAGATAATATTCACATCTAGTCACATTATCAAGCTTTGCATGCAGTGGTTATAGTTAGAAGTCTCTATTATCTATTTGAACAAACAAGACTCGATAACGGAAGTAAAGGAATTAATTAGAAATCTCGAATTTTGAAAAGATCGTCATAAAGACATTCTCAACAAGAATTTTGATAATATAGAAAAACATTAGCAACAGAATATATATATATATATATATATATATATATATATATATAGAATGCTGTATGTTTTCACATTTGAAAGCTCAAAAGCAGTAAATAAAAACATGCCATATATGAGTAGGACATAACTAACCATTGCTGCCTCGAACACAGAGAGCTTCTCCCCGGTTGGAACGTGAATTGTCTTTGGGCCAACTTCCCCATTCAAGAGCTTGTTAACAAGGCGAATGTTGGCAAAAGTTCCCCTTGCCATCACTTCATCATTGCCACGACGGCTTCCATAAGAATTAAAATCCTTGCGTTCCACCCCGCGCTCAAGAAGGTATTTAGCAGCAGGACTATCCTTGTGAATGCTTCCAGCAGGAGAAATATGATCAGTGGTTATACTGTCACCAAAATTCAGTAGGCAATAAGCATCTTTTACACCATGAGGTCCTGGAGGATCCATGGTCATGTTCTTGAAGTATGGAGGTTCATGGATATATGTTGAGTTGGGGTCCCATGAGTAGAGAGTGTCAGCAGGAACTTTTAGTTGATTCCACATGGGGTTCCCTTTGGTAACAGCCTCGTATGTACTTCGAAACATGTCAGGCAACACACTGGATTGGACAGCCTAGGAACAAACATCACCCGAAGTTAATTTTACCTTATACACCATTGTATATTTAGACTAAATTTCATATAATAAAGGGAAACATGAAGTGCCTCAATGAGGAGAGTTAGTTATTGAAATGGAAGAGAGAGAAGGATAGAAACTAGTTAAGTTAGATGTAGGGGGAAAGAGGGAAAATAAAGGATGAATGAGAATTTGGATGTGAAATTCAACCAATGAGGCTTGAACTCAGTTCTGGCAATTGGGATATTTTCTTACTAGTATAGCCTTCTAGTGTCTGAGAGGTATCCACTGTTTTCATTGAAACTCCTCGTCTCTTAAAATAAATAAAAAATAAACAATTCCAGCAGTTGAGTTGAGTGTGCTTAGATCTATCAAAATTAGGCATCAATTACCTCAGCAATTTCTTCAGTAGATGGCCAGATATCTCGTAAGTACACATTCTTTCCATCCTTGCTTGTCCCAATTGGCTCATTCTCAAAATCAATGTCAACCTGGAAATTTGACCCAAAGGTATATGAAGAAAAGTTCCATCAACATTTCAGGTTTTACTTTTCTTTAGTTAAATTGCATCATCAAATTCATAAAAAAGCATCATCCTAACTAATTAAGCTAAATAAACCTTGTACTCATTGTCAATAGAACATTGCAACACATCATGATATGACATTAACCATCACCGTCAAGAAAAAAATTATTTTCATACTCAAACGTTTTTGCTACACAAAAAAGAGAAACATACAAGGGCCTATTTGGGTTGAGAAAACATTCACTGTTTTCATTTTTTATTTTCAAAAGTATGTACAGGGAATCGTGACAAGTGGATTTAATTGTTTATCATGTTGTATGAACTTTTTAAAATATAAGACAAAGAGGAATTTTTAATATTTATTTGCAAAAACAAATATGAAAATCTTTTTCAAACCAAATAGGCCCTTATAGCTAGACTTCTGGATATAACTTGCAAGTATCTAAAATAAAATAAATCCACCAAATTTGTTATGAGGATATTGAGAATAGAAAGGATATATATGCATTGGTACTCTACTTGATTCCAAATACATTAATGTATTCCGCAAATATACAGTGCGATGTACTTTTTTATGTAGAGGAAAATATGCTCAAATATGCTCTTATTCGGGCATACAAATGAGAATGATGCATATTGTCTAAGTAGCAGTCAATAACAATGCTTGTGATTAGCCAGCAATAATATGATGATTTGTCCATTTTCTTTACATCCAAAGAATGAATCAAATAACTATTGCCCTTTATAAAGAAAGACGAAAATCAGCCAATGTTACAGAAAAACCAATGGACAAAAAACAAATTATATACATTAGGATGAATTAGACATACATACCGTGCCAGCAAGTGCATAAGCAACAACAAGAGGAGGAGAGGCAAGGTAGTTAGCCCTTGTCAATGGATGTACTCGGCCTTCAAAATTACGGTTCCCAGACAATACAGCAGCTGCTACAATGTCTGCATCAGAGCACACAAAAGTCGAAATTAACAAGGCAAATATAAAGCAGATATGTCTAGTAGACTAGAAAAAGTATCTTAAGGTATAAGAGGAAAACATTATCTAAGAAAGCTAATATAAAGCAGAGTATGTCTAGGAGAATCTAAAAGTTAAAAACAAGGAAAAAAAAATTATCTGAGAAAACTGAGAGTAGCAGAGATATGAGCTTCAGTTCAAGAAATTGTATTTTGTTACAAATTATCACCATTCTCAGAGATGGCAGAAGAAACGGATTCATCCAGCTCTCCTGAATTGCCAATACATGTAGTACACCCAAAACCAACTATATGAAAACCTTGTTCGTTTAGATATTTTTGCAGTCCACTGCCAAAAAAGAAGAAATAGAGGCAAAATAAGGAATATGTTTTCACTAAATTATACAGAGGGTAAACGTTATAATACAAATTACAGTATAAGCGTTCACATAAGAAGCACAAAATACCTTTGGTGTAGATATTTTGTAACAACTCCAGAGCCAGGAGCAAGACTTGTTTTAACCCAAGGCTTGACCTGGAAAAATAGTGAAAACAGAAACAATTAAAATTGAGAAAAGGACCACATAAAATACATACAATTTTGTCCATTTATTATGTGAAGGGAAACAGACAGTAGAAGGTAGAACTTCATCCTTAAAAAGAGAACTAGCATTGTAACAGTTTTTTATATAACTATATCAGTTAACTAACCTGCAAACCAAGTTCATGAGCCTTTTTTGCAACAAGACCAGCCCCAAGCATAACACTAGGATTTGATGTATTTGTACAGCTTGTGATTGCAGCAATCACAACACTGCCATGCTTGAGCTCCGCTGGCTGGCCATGAAAATTAAACTTTGCGACTTTTCCTTGTGCTTCTTTTGGTATAGCAAACCCCTGTTTTGAAATAATGCATTTAGGAAATGCAGTATCTCATATTCATGTAAGGTTCTCAATGGACAACGGTCAATGAAACATGTATGATTCCACTTCTGCATATTCAATTACAATGAAGAAAAAATGTCTTGTAATCTGTAATATCCCCTCCAATAATTTACATGTATCCACCATTATTTTCACTATCGCAAAAAGAAAATATTTTGTTGTGAATTAAGAGGATTTTGAGAACACTTCACAGGATAAGAAGGCATGTCAAACCAAACAGAGGCATTGATCCTCCCCTGTTTTCTTCTTAATAAAAAATTCATATATAAGTTTACAATCTTATATAAGTAATTAATGAATTATGATTGTTTTTACTTTTTTTCTATCAGAGATCTCTTATTGAGTATCCTATCCTGTAATTCTATTGCAAACTACAGTACATACGGTTCCATTAATGCATAGGAATTATATATAATTACATCATCTCTATGTAAAATTCATTTAATAATTTAAGAGAAAATTGACTAAGCATTGACAATGTAAAAATGTCATCCAATCACCAACTACCATGTATATGGTATATTTGTTGACTTTTAAATAGCTACCTTAAAAGTCAAACCAACAGTAATTACTCATTGATTCACAGAATAAAACTGTCTTGCAAAGTCAACAAATAGCTATTAAACTAATAATTAATCATTGTTTTCTTAATCTAAGTGATGCTGATGCAAAAAGTTTAAGGTAGGGTCACGGGAAGTACAGAGTTACAATCAGTATCAATATACAAGTAATAACTAAAGGGGAGGTTTACGGTAGCAGTTTAGGCTAATTAAATTTCTTAACGGTAATTCATTTTTCTTTGATCGGCAACTTCATATTAGGTGTAATGTGTACAGATACTGAGTTTGAGGCTATGGTGGAAAAGCTGGTCGGGGATGTGGGCACAATGCCTTTCTACCGAATACTAGTGTCACAAGTCATTTCCAGTGTTGTTATTGTGCAAATGTGGCCTAGAGAGTATGCAGTGGCAGCACAAGGACAAAAGGCCTATGCCAGAAAGACAGACTTTACATCCACATAATTCTATATTTCAGATTTCTTTTAATTTTTTATAGTTGTTTGGAGGGTGTGGGCACACAATGGATAATTATGCATTGTAGGAGGATTTTGTTCAATTACGGTTCATGGAGCCCTGTTTTAACATATTACTTTGTGGTACCAGTTGCCTGTGGCCTTGAGTTTCTATTGTGTACTAAGTTGGGCAGGTCTTGTAACCAAGTTAAGTTAGGCAGGTCTTGTAACCAAGTTAGGATTTTCATTATTAATGAATTCTTTTGCTTATAAAAAAACATTTAATTAAAATTTATGTCTAGAAGGAAAACTGTTGAGCTAAGAATGCAAGTTCTAGTTTACTCTTGACTAAAGCATTATTAGATGATAAATCCATGTATATTGGGAAAACACATTTTCTAGTTCTAGAATTAAGCTTTGTTCTTTGAACGTCACTAGTAGTAGCGAAAACCAAGCAACCAAATTTTTTTATAAGAGACAAACATGGTATTACATTATAAACCATTTGATATGATGATTTATCATGTAAAATACGAGTAGGAATTCTATTGATTAAATGAACAGAGTGCTTGACAACATCTGACTAAAAACAAAGGGCAATTGAGATTGAATTTAGTAACGTTAGAAGGAAATGGTAGTCTTTTGTTTAGCAAGATGGCATGTATCACAAGGATCAATAGAACCTATGGAAATATTCGAGTAATATGAAGTCAAAAATTTTGACCTATCATGATACAACTGTCCTATTTTAAAATGCCAAAATTTAGCATTATCAGTATCTACACAAGACTTATTGATGTTGGCGATCTTATTAGGAACAGATGAAATCTCAGTGTCAATTCTACTCGTCCCAATTTTGCTTTCTAACACTTGATGGATATTGGAAGTCCTCATTTGATAAAGGTTGTGTGATCTCTCAGTTGTACCAATCACTCTCCATGGTTGCATTTGAACAATGAAGCAAACAGAAGGTTGAAAAATGGTTAAACAATTGTGATTTGTGTCAATCTTGAAACAAAGATCAAATTGACTTTGGATGAAGGTGCATATAAAACATCAGTCAAAGTGAGTAAGGGAGAGATTTGAATTGTACCAGATTAATTAACAGTTAATTGATTTCCATTAGGAAAAGAGACTAGTATAGGTGAAATACTATGAATGGAGAAAAAAATATTTTTTTGCAACATGTATAATCCGTAGCCCCTTTGTCTAATACCTAGTGAATGTAAACTTACTTTATTTGGCTGAATTGATTTGAGATGTATTGATATGATTCGAAGCAAGGGTTTGAGAATATGATGTTGGAAAGCATGAGTCTAATGAAACTTGTTCTTTGGTGGATTTGCCTCTTGGAAAGCATCCTATTGGGTGCAAATGGGTTTCTAAAGCTAAGCATAAACCAGACGGCACCATTGATAGATACAAGGCTCACTTATTGAGTATTTTGAGACTTTCTCTCCAGTGGTTAAAATTATTATCATTCAGTTTATTCTATCTTTAGCAAGGGTGGGGTGGATTCTTCATCAACTAGATGTGAATAACGCCTTTCTTCATGGCAATCTTGATGAAAAAATTTACATGACTCCTCCAGCTAGCCGTAATCTTTCTCATACAGTGCAAGTTTGTAAACTTAGAAAATCCTTATATGGAACTTAAAACTAACTTTATGTTCAAAGTGCAGCTGATCATTCTTCATTTATTCACACAATCATTTTTTCACAGCTTTGTTAATATATGTTAATGACATTATGTTGGTTGGAAATAATCATCAAAGAAATCCAGCATGTTAAAACTTATCTTCATAACTCATTTACTATCAAAGACCTTCGTAGTCTATGCTATTTCCTAGGATTTGAAATAAGTTGTTCACCTTCTGGTATTGTTCTCAATCAACGAAATATTGTCTAGATCTTCTTTTTGATAGTGGTTTATTGGCTTGCAAACTTGCCACTTCTCCCATGGAACCATCCTATCCTCTCTTTGAAAGTGAAGGTTCGTTGCTTTTGAATCCAAGTGGATGTAGAAGATTGATTGGGCATTTGTTATACCTTACTCACACTAGGCCTAATATCAGCTTTGCAGTTCATAAGCTCAGTAAGTTTGTTTCAAATCCACAAGAATCTCATATTATAGTAGCTCTTCGTGTATTACGATATTTGAAAGGATGCCCTAGTGTTGGTTTATTCTTTCCCAGAAATAATCAACTTGTTTGTGAACCACGATGGTTACAATATATTTTTGAATCTTTTGTGGCCTATTGTGACAATAAAATTGCTATATGCATAGCAAATAATCCACATTTCCTGAGCGCACGAAGCACATTGAAATTGATTGTCATTTCTTTCGGACTAAACTTCAAGAAGACCTCATTCATTTAATTCATGTTTCTCCTTCTAATCAAGTGGCTAATATGTTGACCAAATCTTTGCATCCTCGGTTATTTCGTGACAACTTATTCAAGTTGAACATGAAAGATATACATGCTTTAGCTTGTGGGACGCTATGCTATTAGATGCATTTGTTTACTCTATCAGTTGTAATTACATTTGTTTGCTCTATCAGTCGTAACTGCATTTGTTTGCTCCATCGGTTATAACTGTATTTGTTATTCTGTTTTATTATTTGCTCTATAAATAGAAATACTTAGTAATTTGAATAGATGTGTAAATAAAACATAGCCCTTTCTTGAATTCTTTTCTCCTGTTTATTGTTTCTTTCTCTACAAATGAGGTACATAAAACTAATAAGCATGATTTTCTCTTATCTATTGCTGGATGGGTGAAATCTCGGTTAGTTTTAAGACTTTTCATTTCTATTTGTACAATTGTCCTCTCATTTAAAAAGCTCATGTTTTCTAACGGCAAATTACAAAAATCTACCATAATAAACAATAGAGATTGATTGATGATATCATGTGCACTATTAGAGCAAGTGTGAGAATAACAATTTTCTGAAGGAACCTACAAGTCACCAATTTGAACTCATTCAAACAGGTTGCACTTTGAAAGAGGAGATTTTTCAAAAATTTACATAAGCACTAATAAAGAAACATGCAATAATTTATAACAATTGCATAAGGCTAGGGTTCAGTATATGAATTAACAAATGAACGGTAATAAAGTTTATATTTCATTATAATTTCAAAATCCTTTTTATAATTCATTATGTTAACAGATTTGGTATAAATATATATTTTTTCCTTATTCGGGTTCTTACTAAATATTTTTTCCAATTAAAATTAAATTTCTTTGACTTGATTACTATATATTTATTTAGTTACATAATAACAAAAGTAAATTCATATAATCCTTTCTATTTCTCCATGCGAGATTAATTTTAGTTACATGCATGTGTGTTAATTTTTATGAAAGAAAATAGGGAAGTTTACAGTAAACTAATTTATTCACTCAATTAATTTATCTCATTAATAAATTCTCTACATCCCCGTGCAACGCATGGGTACTACAACTGGTTATACTAACAGGATAGCATTGCTGCTTCAGTCATTAAGTCCATGAAACATTATAAAAATGACCCTTGTATGTTGTACAGATTTTTGTAAATGACACCGAATCTGCAGGTTGAATGTCTAAAATTTAAACAAATAAAAAAACATTAAAATAAAGAATTGTTGATGTCTAATGGTTCTTGGTTATTTAAAAAAATATATTTAATTTTGTGCAGGAAAATCAACTTGTTTTAAACTATGAAAATCCAGGTAAACAACCATGGACAACCAAACAATGTTATTAATTTGTCCACTGCAGAAGAAAAATACTTAATGTGAGATTAAGAACCTAATTAGCATTTTATCACAACCAAAATGGGTAGTAGAAAACAACAATTTTTCTTACAACTAACTATCAACAGCTAATTCAACATATAGACTACAAATTTTTTCTTATAAAACCAAACTTTGCTGTCAGAGTATTACTAACCTTAAACCCAACATTGTTATCAAGACAAGCATGCCAGTCATCCTTCATTTCTTTCAAAGGCACCCGATCATGAGGTCTACAAAGAATATCATTTATAATATAAAAAAAATATCATTGATAATATGATAAAAATGAAACAAAACCTAAAATTCAATACAGGGCAACACACAAAAGACACAGAATCCTACCTCTTTGGTCCTGATATACAAGGTTCCACATCGGAAAGGTTTAATTCAATATATGATGAATACACTCTCTCTTGTTGAGGCTGAATTCATGGAAAATAAATTAGTGTTCTGCACCTCCAACATGTATGCATCCACTCGTTATTTTGTTAAAAAGGACAAGTTTGTAAGGTAATGATGCTCAATATTACCTCATTATAGTCAACAAACAGTTTGTTTTCCCTGAGATAAGACTCTATCATGGCCACCTGTGTCCAAGACAAAAGAAGATCAATAGATCTATAAGAACTTCACATCAGAAATAATAAATGAACCGATACATGGTACTTACAGTCTCATCACTCCTTCCAGTTAGCTTGAGATATTGCAATGTAACATGATCCACAGGGAAGAAGCCCATGGTGGCACCATATTCAGGAGACATATTAGCAATAGTGGCCCTATCAGCCAAGGATAATTCACCCATACCATCACCTAGATAACAAAACAAAAACTGTTAATCAGTAAGGAAAATCAATGTAAGTTGAAAAAAATGAGAAAAACAATGTAGTAAACAGAATTTAATTACCATAAAATTCAACAAACTTCCCCACAACACCATGTTTTCGGAGAATTTGAGTCACAGTTAGAACTAAGTCTGTTGCTGTAACACCGTTGCGTAGTTTTCCAGATAACTTGAACCCAACAACACCAGGCAAAACCATGCTCATAGGCTATTAAGAATCATAGCACACAGCAATGCAATCAGCACACTTCAAGATTGAGCAAATAAACAAATACAAAGAGGGTCCAATGTAACAGCATAATTCATTAATCAGCAGTGCTTTGAATAGAATTAAAATTGACATGCATTGCATTACATGTTTATATCAAGATCACAGGAGTAAAGTACCTGACCAAGCATTGCTGCCTCGGCTTCAATACCTCCAACTCCCCATCCAGCAACACCAAGCCCGTCTATCATAGTTGTATGTGAATCAGTCCCAACCACACTGTCAGGATAGAGTAGGCCCTCATTGTTGAATACAACCCTTCCAAGATATTCAAGATTGACCTGGAATTCAAGACATCAAACCAAAAGTCCCCAACTTTAATTAAAAATGAACAATTAAATTCAATGAAGTCATTTAGCGTATATATTTCCAAATTTACCTGATGTACTATACCAGAACCAGGAGGAACAACAAGCATATTACGGAATGCAGTTGACCCCCATTTAAGAAAAGCAAATCTCTCCTTGTTTCTCTGGAATTCAAGCTCCATATTGGCCTGCACTGCATTTTCAGACCTTGTAACATCCACTTGAACTGAATGATCAATGACAAGATCAACAGGAACCTGCCCATAATTATACCTAAGAAGTCAGAATAACTTCACAAACATAAGGAGAATATGTCTAATACAGTGTTTTTTTAAATACCTGAGTGTCAGATTTCATCTTGAAACCAATTGGCATTAAGCCAAATTATTCATAATACATATAAGCCAAACTAGTTTAAATGCTTTTAAGACGAAGTAGTTTAGAATAACTTGCATCGCATTTTATTTAAATGAAGGTTTCCCCCACTAGTCTCCTCAAAAAGATGAGTTCCTTCCACCGACATACTTTTAACACCCCAGCACCAGATTCCTAAACATACCTTAAGGTGTAATATTACAAAAGTAAGTATGAGTTCAAGGTACATGCCTCTCCCTGATGTAGAGTTAAATTTTGAAATTTCTTTGGTAACTGTGATCAAGAATTTATACAGAACAAAAGCACATATGCAGATGATAAGAAAGATGCGTACCAAAGGATTGATCTTATTTGAATCGCTGCCAAGCTTATTCATAGCATCGCGCATGCAAGCCAGGTCAACAACAGCTGGCACTCCAGTAAAATCCTGCGGTGAGGAAAGATGTTCAAAAGAATAAAACATATAACTCCGTATCTCCCATCCCTAACATAACTATTTCACCGTATCCAGGTTCCAGAAGTTAACAAGATACCTGCAAGAGAACACGAGCAGGCTTGAAAGGAATCTCAACTTGCTTATTAGAGTTTATTTCCCAGGCAAGAATCTTCTCTACATCTTCTTTTTTTACTTGAAAATTGTCACAATTACGAATGGCAGATTCAAGTAGAATTCTGATGGAGTATGGTAACCTGTCTGTTACAGGCAAAAAGTTGATACCATCAGTAACACAACTGTCACACATGACTCAGAAAATACAAACACGAAAGTACTAACATCATGTATTTTAATCAAGACCACATCATACTTAACACATAGCATGAACAAAGTCAGGCCAGGCCAGGCCATATCAGCAAATTACCAATTCTGGGATCATTGAGAGAAGGAAGACTGTAGAACTTTCCAAACTCCCCACCACCCGGCTTGGGGAGACTAGTCAAGTTTCCCTTGAACGGATTTTCTTTGGCTGAAATGAACATTAACCGGAACATAAAATCAGCACTATACATTACAAACTTAAACTCATTTATGCATTGGTCTTATCTCTAGACGTGGATAGAAGACGTGTATATCCGGGATCCTCAATTTAAAAGAAGGAGTTTAATAGACATCCACTCTCACATGTAAACTTTCAGTGATTGTATGACCATTTGCTATTTAAACGATAGTGTAAAAAAATTCACACTGCAGAGATATATTATTTTCACAAACTGTAAAATAAAATAAAATAAACTGACTAAAAGCGCACGTTCGTGTCGGAAAGCTAAACAGAATGCAATCAAATGGATAACAAAATGCGAAATTCAAAACGGAAATCGAAAAAAGAAATGAACTGATACGAGGTGAATAAAATAAACGCTTCAGAATTGCGAGAGAGGAGGGGTGAAGCACCCGTGGCAGCGATTTCGCGGTGGAAGCGTTCGACGGGGGGAGCGACGGCTCTGATTGGACGACGGAGAGTGAGCGGAGAGACGCGACGGAGGCGGTGGCTCCACTGCGGGAGTGAGGAGCGGAGGGAGTTGCGGGAAGAGTAGGGAGTGAAAGAAGGAGGAAAAGCGAAGGTTCTAGAAGGTGAGGAAGAGATGAGTTTGGGCGTGGTTGCTCTGAGGAGCGAAGAGGCAGAGGAAGAGGGCGTTGTTTCACACATGCTGATGATCACGCATTCGGAAGCGGGACAAGGGTGGTTAGAGAAAGAAAGAGAGAGTGCGTGACCAATATGCTAACGGTTTTGCGGTGCCTTCTGCAGAAGACTGATGGTTTGAAGTGTGAAATTGAAATCGATGATGACGTCGACGACTGTGACTATTGATTGGGATGTTAAAATGGCACCCTTGTTGAGGCTGAGTTCACGAGCTTCTTCTATCAATTGCAACCACTACCAGGCAACAACTACTTCACAATGTATCGTTTTTTATTTAACTAGAGTTAAAATTAAAGAGAAAATATTATGTTAAATTGTAGTAATTAGGATGAATGAACGTCACATATTTTACCAAATACTTTGTTAAAAATTGCAATTCTTTATAAATTTCAATGAATAAAAAATTATTTAAAATATTAGTACTACCACTAAATTTCAATGAATAACAATTATTCATAAAATAGTAGTGTCTCCACAGCGAGACGTCACTTGTTTAATATAAAATATGTGATATTTGTGACTAATAACCGGTTCATATGATAAAATAATTTAAATAATTAAATTTAAATTACAATTGGTCTTTCTTTTGGGTTGATGGTGGAAAAAATGAATTTGTTTATTGTTTGTTTCATATTTGTTGTTGTATGGATGGTTTCAAGTATATTTGTATATAGTTTCACCATATACCACAACTACTGTAGTGTGAGGAAGATTGATTAATGTCTAAATGAAAATTAAGAGATAAATATTTTTATGAATGCGTTGAAAAATAAATTATTTTAAAAGTTAAAAAATGTGTTTAGAATGATAAAGTTGATTTTTACCTTCATTTATCAATTTGATTCTATTTTATAAAAATTATATGGAGCTACATATTTTTAAAGATAAATAAATAAACCTTAAATTTTATATACTTTTAATTTTTTTAAAGAGTCAAATCGTAGCATTGTATCATAAATATTAACAGAAATCATTTTAAGTACCATAGGTAGCAAAAAGCCAAGTAACAAAATCATGAACTAGTGTTAGCATCATTCTTCAAATGACCTTTGTTAAAATATGGCATTTTCCAAATCTGGATAAGGCATACCAATAATAGCTGAAGTACCAAACCAACTAGCGTAAGCCCACAACCGCAGTGTAGTTTTCAACTATGTTTAGAATCACACACTTACTACAACCTAACATTATGCTGCAGTAAAAAGTATAAATAGCATGTTTACTATCTGAACCTTATGCATGGATCTCACTCTCAACATAGAAAAAGTTTTTGCTAAGGTACGAAAACAATATAAATATTTGACCTAACAATAAAAAACTATAAAAAACAATAAAAGTTTTTGATAGATTGAATTTACCTATCGTTTGATAAAAATATCCATCCGAAAGAGTTAAAAGTTTTTTCACAAAAAAGAGTTAAAGAAATATATGACTAAGGCTATAACTTATGTTGAGTATTATAATGTTGTTTCACATAAAAGTTTTCACTAAATATTATATGAAGAGCAACTCTTATGAAGACAAACACAATTGAGAATGAAGAATTTCTCTAATGCTATGTTTTGATTTAGGAGATTATGTGTGAGGATTTAAGAAAATGGATTTGAAGTGATTTGTGAGGAAAGTGTGAAGAAAATGAGGTTTTTGGAGTAAGGGATGTAGAGTGAATTTGTGCAGAAAGTTTATTAAAGTTTGTGAATGATGTGATAAGTGTGAGATAATTTTTAATTTTTTTAAATATTAAAAATGTAATTTTACAAATTTATCATTGTCTTTAAAAATAATTAAAAATATATATAAGGTATTTTTATGTAGATTTTAATTAATTAAAAATTTATACATTATTTATAGAACTATTAAATAATTATTTTTAAAAAAATACAAATTACTTAACATTGTCTGAACATAGAAAAGGTCATAAAAATTAATCTTTCCATTATAATAAAAATTTTAATATTACAAATTGTAAAACTTGTTTGAAAAATAATTAATAATCCATTTCTTATAAGTTAGGTTGAAAAATATATATAATCAATTATATATATAATGATAATAGATAAATTATTGTATTTAAAAAATTGTTATAAATTTAAATTAACAATATAAATAATTTATTATATATATAAATAATTAATTTAACAAAAAATTGAAAAAAAAATCACATGCAAATATATATTACATTTATATAGATATTACAGTTATAGGTATATAAGGATAAATAAGACTTTTTAATTCTTTAGTATAACTTTCCTCACCTTTCTCGCAACGAAGAGAGGATACATTTATGCTCATCTCCCGCATTTCTTTGTCTTTGAATAGTTGCAATCTCCTTATCCAAACAAAACCAATCCACGCTTTTCCATATTTGTATACAGTGTTTGGGTTGAAACAAACACACTCTAAAGGTTTTAACTCTAAGAAAAGGATTTACAATGATTTCTTTCTACATCTTTATTTATAGAAGATTTGTTTAAAGAAGAAAGAAAATTAACTTACAATCCTATGAACATTTGTAAAGTTAAAACTTTAAGCTTGCACACTAGCTTGTTGATAAAACATAGTTTTGTTTTCTAACTATCTAGATGAGTGAACCTTATACTACATCCATCTTAAGATGTTATACCTCTTTTAGAGAGTAATCTTGTAATTGTTTGATCACATCTTCTAACCAAGTGTTTTTGCCAAGAGTGGTAGCATTCCCAACAATACTTGTTTGTTTAATCAAGAATGGTTGTGTTCCAAACAATACTCAGATGTTCAGACAAAAATGGCTAAGTTTTAAACAATACTTGATTGTTTAATCATGAGTGCTTGAATTTCAAACAATACTTGGTTCTTTAGCCATAAATGGTTGAGTTCTAAATAATACTTTATTGTTCAACCAGGATTGATTGAGATTCAAAGAATACATGTCTTGTATCTTGCATTGTTAGTTTTCTTTGATAAACTTGATTGTGTTGATCAATGTAGTCTTTGTTAACAAATGAACCAATATAAAAATAAAATTAATAAATATTGTTATACATTTATCCCTTTCGGATTGTGTATTATTGAACTACATCTAATTTCAAGGAATGAGTTTTTATTCTAACAATGTGAAAAAAAGAAATACACATGAAGGCATGGTTGGAGAATGTATTTAAGACTTTTGAAAATTTTTGCAAATCAGCACATGGTAAAAGAGATCAAACAAAATTTTAACTTGACATATGCATTGCCAATCAATTTCTCATAAGAGTAGCGTCTGATCAAGATTTTAAAGCAACTCCAAGTTGATAGATGTACTATTAAAAATACCTTTCAAAATGTGTTTTAGCAAAACCTCTCATTTTTTATTGGTTATACGTCAATAACGTGTAGATAAAAAAGATAAAGGCGTAGATCATTGGTGTTTTTAGATTGGTTCGTCTAAAAACCCAAACTATGTCCAATATTTTTATCAAAATGATCAAGTTCCACTAGCAGATTAACACTGCAATATACAAGACAAATATTATTTGGATCTTAGCTATTCCTGGCTAAACACAAAGTATCATTTGGATTGGAATCACTCTTAACTAAACATTGAGTATGTGCAATCACTCCTTACTAAACACTTTATTTACACAAATAATGTAATCTAAACAATCACAAGTTTGATAAATAAAAAATGTTATTGTTCTAAGACAAATACAAGATTAAAAGCACTTTTTTAGGTTGTTAACAAACACAATGGATTCTTGCTAACAAACTAAGACTTGAGGGTTTCTAAAGATCACAAGAGCTTTGTTATCATTCTTGTTGTAATGATTAACCTTTCTTCATTAAAAGATCTTCTATATATAAATGTTGAGAAGAAAAGAGTCGTTACAAATCTTTTTGGATTTGTTGTAAGTTGTTTCAAAGGTGTTTCTTTTTTGTCTTGCATCAGTCAATGTTCAAGTTTGAATATGCACTAAATGTTATTTGTGCAGCATTAAATGCACATATTTTCTTTACACAATTCTTCTATGCATAACATAACTTATCATATGCATGTTAAGTAGTTTTTTCCCAAACTGGAGTACAGCACAAGACCTAACAAGGTTGGTGGTCTTTACAAAATTGGCATCCACCTTTTTAGAGAAGTTGATTGCTTGGAACAACTTTACACATTCTCCAAGAGATATTTGATGTAGACACCTTATTGCGAGATCCTCTTATAACATGAAAAGGAAGACATTCTTTGTAACTAAAAATAAACATTTATAAATGTTTGATGTGCACTAAAATGCTTCAAACTATGTGTACTTATCGTTTGTCTAAGCAAAAACTTATTAGATGAAATTATACAAGCAAAAGATTATGTGTTTGTTCATCCAGACAAAACACTTACATCTATTACCATCTTATGCTTATAAATCATGTTTTATACTTTTTTTTTAAACTCACAATCAAAACCAAATATAAGATTTGTTCAACTTTGCTCTAACAAACAAGATTTAGGAACAAAATCTTGTCAGTGAGTCTATTTAATTAAAACTTCGTCAGATTGTTTATCAAATGCTAATCTTTTGAAATATTGTAAAATGTTTTAATACAAGATTTAACCATTCCTTCTTGTATACTCTACTCGTTTTTCACAACAACGTGATCCATTGAGGTGTCAAATTTTGAACTACATTTCAAAAGTTAAGTGCCTATGAAGACACAATTCCTTGCAAATTTCCTTAGCAAGCTTCCTTAACTTGGTGAATAAAACAAATGGTGGGCCCTCAATGTCAAATAAAAATGGTACTGGAGCCATATTAATTTTCAACTTAACATTATCATCCTAGAGTAAGCATTGTGGTTCCACTTTGAAACATCTAACAACCAAGCTAAGTATGAAACTCTTAATGTTAAGATATACTAAAACAATTCTTAATTTTACTAGGGGTTTGTTAATGGAGGTTACAATAACTTCCAATAACTCAAACATTTCTTAGGTCTTTTTAACCCCTATTAAGTGCATACTGTTTTTTTAATAAACTGCATTAAATTTTTTGTTATTTTAAACTTTTTTTAAAACAAGCGCAAAACCTAATTTTTTACACACTCCATGTGTACATAGCATGCAGTTCCATTTTAGGGAAAATCACACACTTAATCACGTTTACACAAGACATGGGTTTCATTTCAGAGGCAATTTGCATTTCAGTTAGCACGGACCTTTCATTGTAAATCATTTTCAACTATTCTAATCTCTTCATCTCTCAATCCATAATTTATCTTCTGATCTCCTCATCTCAAAAGTGTATTCTCTCTACTTGTGCCCTATTTAGTTTTTCAAAATTGATTTTACTTTCGCCATTTCTCATGCCCTAGATAATTTTTGTGGCAAACTGTTAGTGTGTTATTTGTTTTAGTGAACAAATTATTCTCAGTTGGTGCATTTTCGTTCCATATTGCAATGTATTTTTGTTTTAAGAACTGAAGTGCATTTTGCGGTGCCTCGGGTCTTTCTGGTGCGTCTCTCATTTGGTATCTGGTTTACATCATATATTTGTGAATCTTTTAATTTTAATTGTTGTCTCTTAAATGCATGTATATGACCGTCCAACAAATAGAGATACTCAATCATTTTTTTTTATAGTAAATTTTTTAATACTAAAATGAAATGCGAGAAAATTAAATAAATTATTTAACTATCAAGGAATGTTAGATCACAATACTTATATGAATCTTCATCAAATATTGTCAACTATTTTTTCATTTCTCAAAACTCCGACACCTTATCTGTTGGATTTTTTTTTTTTTGCAATTTTGCATTGTGAGTAGCTTTATATTCATGTTTTTCTTTTGGGTAGAAGAAAGTGTAAATAATCACTTATTTTGTAATAATGTTCATGAGCTGAAAATATTAAATAACTTATTTGATTATTTTGATATTCATATTGTTAATAATGTTAATATGGCATCATTGCTATAGTTTTGTGGTGGAATTTTACCTACTGTCATAGGTAATTTGCAAAGTGTGGCTCACAAAAGACATAAATGGTACTTTTCTAACATTTTAGTTTTAAAGGATGGGTTTTGGCTAGTCTTCCTCGCTTTAGCTTGCTTTTGGGGTTATTTTTGGTTGGTTGAAGTTTCCCTTTATTTTTCATGTTGGTTGGGAATATCGCTGAGGTATCATCTTCTTTTGCTATTATATTTCATTATTTACTCATGTAGTGATTTTAGAGGCACCCAGTAAACACTCATGCATGGTTTTTGGAATGGTCATTTACGCAGTGTTTGTTTCCGGGTGCCAACAATGAGGAGGGAGGGGCGAGCGGGTATAATTTACGTTTGGATCGGTTTATTTGAAGGCGTGGGCGAAGATGGGAGAGCGGAGTGGGCAGTTTTTCTCCTCCTCACAAAAGTGAGGAGATTTGAGACGATTACAGCTGGCAAAGACCATTGACATAACATTTTACTTTCCTATCCTTTGTGCACATGTGAATGAGTTTACTATGGTGCAGTTCTGAGCCAATGAGTTTTCTTTTTATTAGATTCTCCAGTGCTACTTGCAGAAGAATCTTCACCAAAATGGTAGACCCGTGAATCTGAAACTAAAGTTGTGTTTGCTATAAATGAGATGAGGGATGAGGTTTGATTGTTGTGTTGTGCCCAGAACAAGAAAACGAAAGAGAATTGGTTTGAGGAAGGTAAAACTCACTGTTTTGGCGCACTGGTTTCTCT
>Ga0123342_1004018_pt1 | contig 22964 bp, 9 predicted proteins | sample Turbeawhitnodule_FD_89960 | JGI IMG/M metagenome (GOLD analysis project Ga0123342, IMG submission 89960) | Root nodule microbial communities of legume samples collected from Mexico - Turtle bean Mexico white nodule | ecosystem: Host-associated > Plants > Roots > Nodule | place: Mexico: Nepantla... | reverse complement strand
ATCTTAAGGTTTCCCTCTAAGCACCTTCCTAAAAACTATATATTTAAACATTCTACATTTTATACAAAAGATACTACAAAAAGAGAAAACATTTTACCACTACTTCCTAATTCTTTAAATTTGCTCCTTGTAATTCTTTGAGGTAAGCTAATATCCTCTTGAGCACCTTCAACTTCGGCTTCTACCTCTTATTGATCTTGATCTCCATCAATACCCCTTTAAATAGAGGTAAAAATCACCGGCGAGAGAGCCAAAACTTCCACTATAATGGTATTGAATTTCTCTCAGGCTAATAGATAAATAGCCCCAAAACAAATTCTCTCTATATGGGTTAAACACCTACACCCAAGAGAAGAAATAGAGATAGAGTATATGAAAGGAGAGAGGAACAATGATAAAAACAATTAATGGTAATTAACCTCCCTTTGATAACAATTAATTGTGACCTCTCTTTGATAACAATTAATTGTGAACGGTAACTAACCTCCATTTGATTTCAATTAATTGTGAACTGTGAGTAACCTCCAAATTATGCCAAGAAAACGAAAAATGTGAGTGATATTCCAAAATTACACATCAATCGCACCGAACATCGAATACCGAATACTCACTTGAGAGTCCGAATACCTTTTGCAAGAGTTCTTCCGACCAAGAGTCTACGAAAAAAAGGAGAATTTGACTGAATTAAAAGAACGAGAGCAAAGGAAAGAAGAATAAGTCGAACAAGTCTGAGAAGTGAAAGACAGATCATGTATGAACCGACTGACGGAAGCCAAAAATTTAATTGTTCAACAAGTAAAAATTTTCTCAGTCCCTTTTGAACGAGAATAATAATCATTTTACAACTATTTTTTAAAATAAAATATTATATTATAATAAAATAATAATAATTTAAATATCCAATGAATATAACCGTATTAAGTTAATATTACTCTTTGAAAAAACAAAATATATCATAACTTTTTTTTGGATAAAAATAGTTTCAGAAAGGTTGCACGTTGACCCTTATAGAATTTGGTTTTAGGATTTTAGAATTTAAGAAATTAATTTAGACCGGTTTTGACCAGAATTTATATTAAATTCAAGAAATTCCAATAGTTTTATTTATCGTATTAGCTAATTTAATTTTGACTACATATATGTTAATTTAAGTAGAATAATTCTAATTGGGTAATTCAGGTTCTTATAATAATTGAATTTAATCTTAAAGTTTCTTAATGTTGCCTGAATAAATGAAACAACCATAACTAAAATAATCACTGTTTAACGTTGTGCAACAGTTTGATGATATAAAAATAAACAAAAAATTGCATCGAAACAAAGGGCTTAAAATAGGAAGAGTTGAAGATTGAACATAATTAGAAACGTTATGAATCCAAATGGTTTAGATGTTGAAAGAGAGATAGAGAGCAACAGAGTTCTATAATTTCGGAAGTGAGAACCCCCAAAATAGAATCGTAGGATGGACTTGGTCTCGCACCATAAATCCTTTCTATACTTCGACAAATCTCATCTTGTGGATCAAAAGTCGTTCTTTTTGTTTCATTGTAGATGTAATTAACATGTTTAGCATCTAATAGATATCGTGGTGACATTTCTGTTCATGAATCATTATCGAGCTTTTTCTCCATTAAAATGGATAATGGGTTAGATTTTGTTAATTCGATGAAATCTGTTACAATATAAGTGTAGTTTTAAGGGATAGGTGTTTAGAACAATGTCATCTATGAATAGACAGCCTTCGAAGAAATCACTACGTAACAGCGGAGGATTAACATCTGGTGGTTCTCAAGGAGGAAGTAGCTCGGGTGGACCAAGTGTTAAGTTTGCGAAAAGAACTTCAAGTGGGAGATACGTGAGTTTGTCGAAAGATGACATGGACATGAACTCAGACGTGTCAGGAGACTATATGAACTACACTGTCCACATACCCCCCACCCCCGACAATCAACCCATGGACAGCACATCTGTTGCAATGAAAGCTGAAGAACAATATGTTTCTAATTCTTTATTCACTGGTGGATTCAACAGCGTGACCAGAGCACATCTTATGGATAAGGTCATCGATTCTGAAGTAACTCATCCTCAAATGGCAGGCTCCAAAGGCTCTGCATGTTCAATTTGTGATGGCAGGGTGATGAGGGATGAGAGGGGACATGATATCACTCCATGTGAGTGTAGGTATGTACGTGGAGATTGATGATTAATTGTTATGATCTTGCATCCCATGCATGCACGTTATTACTTTATTCAGCAATGAAGAGAAACTAATTAATTGTAATAACTCAAATTTAGGTTCAAGATTTGTAGAGATTGCTTCATAGACGCACAAAAAGAGTCTGGTTTGTGCCCCGGCTGCAAGGAACCGTATAAAGTTGGGGAATACGAGGAAGACCTCAACGATTATCCTACCAATGGGGCATTGCCATTACCAGCACCAAATGGTTCCAAGGGTAGTTCCAGCAACATGTCAGTGATGAAGAGAAACCAAAACGCAGAATTTGACCATAACAAGTGGTTGTTCGAGACGTCAGGAACATACGGAGTGGGTAATGCTTATTGGCCCCAAGATGAGTTTGATGAAGATGGTGATGATGCAGTAAGGACAGGAATGCTTGATCAGGAGAAGCCATGGAAGCCTTTGAGTCGGAAAATTCCAATTCCATCAGGCATCATTAGTCCTTACAGGTTAATTAGATCGATTTTTATTAATGTACACAATTTTGAGGTTATATATAATGATTGCATGACAAAATTCATGCCTCTCTTATCTCTGATTGTTATTGTATGCGCATCTACTTACAGGTTGATAATTGCTGTTCGATTGGTAGTTTTGATGTTCTTTTTACACTGGAGAGTGGCACATCCAAATAATGATGCAATATGGTTGTGGCTCATGTCAGTTACTTGTGAGATATGGTTTGCCTTTTCATGGATTCTAGATCAAGTACCGAAGCTTTGCCCTGTGAATCGTTCCACTGATCTTGAGGTCCTTTTTGACAAGTTTGATAGTCCATCCCCATCAAATCCCACAGGGCGATCTGACTTACCTGGTTTGGACATCTTTGTGTCCACTGCAGATCCTGAGAAGGAGCCACCTCTTACCACTGCTAATACCATTCTTTCCATATTATCGGTTGATTACCCTGTTGAGAAGGTCGCATGTTACCTTTCTGATGACGGAGGTGCTCTCTTGACTTTTGAAGCCATGGCTGAGGCTGCTAGTTTTGCCGATTTATGGGTTCCCTTTTGTAAAAAACACAAAATTGAGCCACGAAATCCAGATAGTTACTTCAGCTTGAAAGTTGATCCCACCAAGAACAAAAGCAGAACAGATTTTGTGAAGGACAGAAGGAGGGTGAAAAGAGAGTATGACGAGTTCAAGGTACGCATAAATGGGCTTCCAGATTCTATCAGGAGAAGATCTGATGCCTTTAATGCGAGAGAGGAGATGAAGATGATGAAACATTTGAAAGAAAGTGGCGCTGACGCCACCGAGACTGTCAAAGTGTTGAAGGCCACATGGATGGCTGATGGCACCCACTGGCCTGGTTCTTGGGCAAGTCCTTCTAGTGAACATTCCAAAGGTGATCATGCTGGAATACTTCAGGTACCATACCTACCCACCTCATGTAATTTGCATATAATTTCATAGCTTAACTTGCACACATGTGATGTGATATAGGTGATGTTGAAGCCACCAAGTCCAGATCCACTGTTGGGAACTGCAGATGAAAAGATTATAGATTTTGAAGAAGTGGATACGAGGCTGCCAATGTTTGTATATGTTTCTCGAGAGAAACGACCTGGTTATGATCACAACAAGAAAGCTGGTGCCATGAATGCATTGGTTCGAGCTTCTGCAATTTTGTCTAACGGACCATTTATTCTCAACCTTGACTGCGACCATTACATCTACAATTGCAAGGCAGTGCGGGAAGGTATGTGCTTCATGATGGACAGAGGCGGCGAGGACATATGCTACATTCAGTTCCCTCAGAGATTCGAAGGCATTGACCCTTCAGATCGTTATGCCAATCACAACACCGTGTTCTTCGACGGAAACATGCGAGCCCTTGATGGTGTTCAAGGTCCGGTGTATGTGGGAACCGGATGCATGTTCAGGAGGTTTGCTTTATACGGATTTGACCCTCCAATGGTGGACAAGGTGGAGGAAAAGAAAGATGCTAAGAAGGGTGAAGACTCTGAAACACCCGCCATGGATGCTAGCGAGTTTGATCCAAATCTTGACGTCAACTTATTGCCTAAGCGATTTGGTAATTCAACCATGTTGTCTGAGAGCATACCTGTTGCAGAGTTCCAAGGTCGTCCTTTGGCGGATCACCCTGCCATCAAGTATGGACGTCCACCTGGTGTTCTTAGGATCCCTCGCGAACCACTTGATGCAACTACTGTAGCTGAAGCCGTATCCGTCATTTCTTGCTGGTCTGTAACATATTTCTCATTCAAACAAACCTTGTTTCTACTTTGGCTTTCTTTTCCTTGAAACCATGAAACCATGATATTTAATCATTCATGTTGTACGAACAGGTACGAGGACAAGACAGAATGGGGAGATAGAGTGGGTTGGATTTACGGGTCTGTGACAGAAGATGTGGTGACAGGGTACCGCATGCACAACCGTGGATGGCGTTCAGTGTACTGCATAACAAAACGAGATGCATTCCGTGGATCAGCACCAATTAACCTCACTGATCGACTGCACCAGGTATTGAGATGGGCCACAGGCTCAGTGGAAATCTTCTTCTCCAAGAACAACGCTTTCCTTGCCAGCAAGCGCCTCAAGATTCTCCAGCGTCTGGCATACCTCAACGTTGGTATCTACCCCTTCACCTCCCTCTTCCTCGTCGTGTATTGCTTCCTCCCCGCACTCTCTCTATTCTCGGGATTCTTCATCGTCCAAACTCTCAGCATCGCCTTCTTAGTCTACCTGCTCCTCATCACCGTTTGTTTGGTGGCATTGGCCATTCTTGAGGTTAAATGGTCTGGTGTAGAGTTAGAGCAGTGGTGGAGAAACGAACAGTTTTGGCTCATATCAGGAACCAGTGCTCACTTGGCTGCTGTGGTGCAAGGACTCCTTAAGGTGATGGCAGGGATTGAGATTTCCTTCACTTTGACGACCAAGTCAGGAGGGGAAGACGAGGAAGACATATACGCGGATTTGTACATAGTGAAGTGGAGCTCCTTGATGGTTCCACCCATTGTGATTGCTATGATGAACATCATTGGCATTGCAGTGGCATTTTCCAGAACCATTTACAGTGCAAACCCGCAATGGAGCAAGTTTATCGGGGGAGCATTTTTCAGTTTCTGGGTGCTTGCTCATTTGTACCCTTTTGCAAAAGGGTTGATGGGGAGAAGAGGAAAGACACCCACCATCGTCTTCGTGTGGTCTGGTCTCATTGCAATCACACTTTCTTTACTTTGGGTAGCCATTAATCCTCCCCAAGGTGCCGATGGACAAGGTGTTGGAGGAGACTTTCAATTTCCATGAAAAGGCCTTCTTTGCCTCATGCATCGTAATACTCCATGCAAGCAGTGATTATTGTTGTTTTTAGTTTCTCTTATCATATGTAACAGTCGTCATGCATCTCTGTAAAACCTCCAATCACATCTCTTAATACGTACATAAATAGGAAAACAAAATTAGTTCTAGACTTATTTTAAAAAGGTTATAGTCATGTATATGAAAAAAACAACACTTTTTATTCATCTTCATGTAATTCATCTCCATCTCACTTATTTCCCCTTTTAGATTAGATTTTCTTGCATTTATTTCACATAGCAATTAAACTTATTCTTTTCGCTTCAAACATGTGTATAGAAGAAGATAAAAATTGTAATATAATATTCATAGATTATAACTCATTTGGGAAGGTCTTATATATCCAAGTTTAAACACTATAGTTATATTTGTCTATCTATTCATGTAAATATGATAAAAAAAAAAAACTTCAAATTCTCCCTGATTTTATGTCGTGTTGACGTGGTAAGACTATTTTAATTTTAATATTCCGATGATCTACCTAGATATTTATAATTTATCTTTGTTTTTGTTATCAAGCAAACAAATAAAAACTAAATCAAACTACATATTGCATTACATTAATTATTAATTTTAATTTTTAATTATTGTATTACAAAGTTATTTAACTTTTTTTATATGATTATTTTATTGCACATTTATTATTGTAATAATATAATATTTAATAAACTAATTTGTAGTATTTTGTTTTAAATTTCCTTATTATTAATGTGTTAAAGTTGATTATATAGTTTTTCAACACATAATATTAATTTGGTTTGACTTATGTAATTAATTTTAATTAAATCAATTTGGAAGGGTTTTACTCTATAATTTAACTAAATTGTACCAATAACATTTATATTATGGAATCTTAACACATAATTTGGTGACACATTTGATCGACCACCAACAAGTTTTTTACACTTGATATTTTTTTAAAGGATGCTTCTACTTAGTGATGATTACATATCCTTCTAGAAATTGTTTGTAGTCTTCCATCCAAAGTTTATTTCGACAATAATATGTGCATGGATTTGTGATGAAATAATTACTCCCAATTTTATAACCACCAATTATTAGTTTTGTAATGATTTGAAGCACCTATAAACATAAATTAACTACTAATAAAATCCCATTTTGTTATAATGATTGTTGTTTTTGCTCCTACTTGTGTAAAATATAAAAATCTTATAATTTGTGAATAGTGGAGAAAATATACTTGAGTTTTAATTAAAAATTTCCTATAAGTGTTGCTTTTAATCAACAAACAAAACCTTAAACAACAACATTTAATTACATGTTATGTGGTTTGAAAAGACAGTTTTTTTTGCTAAGGTTAATTAATTAGTTCTTTGTGAGTGTTATTACTTTAATCTAAAAATGAAAGGTAAAATTTATAACTTGATGGGGAAAAAAAGTTGTCTAATGAAATTTCAAAATTCTCAAAAGTCTATTGTTAGAAATTATTCTCGAATATATATATGGAATGTTAGGAAGAAATCATTAAATAGAAATTAATATTAGAGATTAAAATAACTAGTTAATATTTGACTAAATTAGAGATAATTTTATAAATTAATTATTAGTTTTTATTATTAATAAAAATTTATAAATTAGTTTCTAAATTGGTATCTAACCATTAATTATTAAGGTTTTAGTTACTAACTACTTTATATTCTAAATTAGTCTATATTAGTCTTTTAGAGACTAATTTAGAATCTAAAATATTAATAGCTAAAATCTTGGTAGGTAATTTAGATACCAATATAGAAACCATTTTATAATTTTTTTTATTAATAAAACAAATCACTTAGATACCGATAATTTTTTAATCTCTAAAATAGTATCTAATTTAATAAATATAGTGACTAATTATTTTTTGTCTCTAAATTTAGTTGCTATTTAATGATCTTCTTATAGTAAAAATTATCAGTATTCTATTTTTTTATTTTTTATTTTAAATTTCAAATTGATTATAGATATCAAATTTTATAAACATATATATAATATTCTTCGAACTTCACTTTATGAAATTGATTTTGTGAATAAATTAAATTTTTAAAAAATTATTTTTCATATGAGATTAGAGCTTATTAATTTTTATTATAATTTTGTTGAATATATTGTGTCACTTTCTCTTTACTACATTCAAGATACTATTATCTATTTTTTTTATTTAATGTATAACTTGATTCACATTTATTAAATGTTGATACTCAATAAATATGAATAATGAAAGTTGAAATTATTCTATCACTAGTGCATAAATGACATTTTATACCAGTTCTAGGAGGCATTTTAAACTGGTCTTGCCATCAGTGTAGATGTGGGTGTTGTAAAATGTCAATTACATATAATACCGGTTAAGTCATGGATGTTATACCCCATATTATACTGATTACTCGAATCAACCGGTGTAATATAGGGACTTAAAATGTGAAGTGGGTAAGCCCCTATATTATACCGATTGACTCGAGTAACCAATGTAATATAAAACCAGTTTTGAATTATGAATTACGCCACATATTACATAAGGCAACAAATCTATTTCGGATTTCATCATCTAAAATATATTTTTTAATTCTGAATTTCCAATTTTAAAATAAAAGATAATTATGGAATTTCAAATATTATTAGGGTGCAGTTTAGAATTGATTGGTTGAAGGAAGCAAAAGCCGAATAGAGATTGTAAAGAATAGAAAGTAGGGTGATTGGGCCTATTACATGTTCGGCCCGCTATCAATCCAACTTCTTAGAGTTAAAAAGAGCAATTGAATAACACATATTTTCAATTCGATTACTTCTTCTTGCACCTCCATTACTTCTCCAGCCACCTCCATAAATTTGAAATTTTCAAAATTATCCTTCAATAAAAAAAAATAAAAATAGAAGCAATATTTTAAACTACAGATTATGTAATCTGGAAGTAAAAAATTATCACTTCTAGATTATGTATTACGTAATCCAGAACCTATTTAATAACTCACGATACTGAATTACGTAATCCAGAACTTATTTAAGAAAATAAACATACCAGATTATGTAATTTGGAAGTCAAAATTATCACTTTTGAATTACATAATTTATAACCTATTTAACCACTAACAATATCGAATTACATAATCCACAACTTATTTAAAAAAATAAACTTTCTGGATTACATAATCTAGAAGTGATAATTTTTTACTTCTAAATTACGTAATTCGGAAAATGATAATTTTTTACTTCTAGATTAAGAGGTAGATTAATGGAGGTGGAGGAACCAGCAGTCTTTCAATTCTCATTGTTAATTTTAGAACCTCTTCATTCCCGTCATCACAAGAGAACAATTACTCTCATCTTTGTGAAAGTATGATATTTAATAAAATTGTACTTTATACATTTCAATGTTTTATATTTGTTAACTATAAATACTAGTATAAAAAAACTGTTCCCTGCGAATTTAGACTTCATGAAGTAATGATTCAAATGCTGCATACCAATATACAAGAGTTGAGTACACTAAAATAAAATAAAAATGTAACCATATAAGATAAGAACTTTTAAATGTGGATATAAAATAATACTTTAAAAACAGTTTGAACCGATAGTAATTTTAAACTAATGTAATAATATAAAATACAAAATAGTAATTATTATTTTGAAAAGGGGTGGAAAAGTGCAAAGGTTTTGTCTGGATTATCTTTAATAAAAAGTATGCTTGGAATCAAAGTATCTATTTCTTCCTCCATTGGTGGCTTTTTTTGCCCTCAAAACCCATAATCATACTCAGAAAATGCTTAATTCTTTACTTGACCTTGTCATTTTCTCTCAGGAGAGTTCTGAACATTTAGCTTAGTCACTTCTCTCATCATATTCACCCAAATTTTATATGGGGCTATTGCTGGTAAGGAATTCACTTTTTTTTATCATAATATGTTATATATGCTATTGGTTTTCATAGCAAAAAAAGACTTTTTTTTTATCAAATGAAAGTCACAATTTGAGTTGTAATGGGGAAAAAAGTGGAAGATCTTCATCTTCTTAACTTAACTAAATTTGAGTTTGAGAAATTATGCATTTTTCATTCATAATATAAAGCTAATTGATCTGGGGTAGAACATACCAAGTACAAACACTACAAATTCACATACTCATTTAAAGCATTGAAGAATTTAAAAACTATTACTTAGATTTTTTCATTCCATCTGTTGATAACAGAGAATTATAATCTTAGGGATATGTCCAAAAACCAAAACCCAAAGCAAATTGAATTGGCATGTGAAGGGGAAGCATAGTAGCATGGTGCCAAGCCAAGTTTCAAGATTTGCGTAAGATTTTTCCTTTTCACATAAATAGGACAGTTTGGTGAGCAGACATGACATCAGAGGAAGCCTAGATTTGGTGCTTAGGTTAGCTCCCTCTGTTATGTTGGATTGAGGTTGACCCTTCTCTCTCTTCACTTTACTTTACCTTTCTTGATTACTCATTACAATTTTTCTTTTCTTATTTTCTTTCTTCCAGCAATCAATAAACAGTGTCATACATACCTATTCATTTCACAATTGCTTTCCCTTTACTGTTTCTCTCTCTCCCTCTGCTTTCCTTCATTACAAACCAAGTTTCCTTTCCAGCTTGTTCTGGTTCTGCCCTCAGACACAACACCCACCAACCACTTTACTGCATTTACTCTTTCTCCTCTCTAAAATTAGTACCAATATCCACCCACTCTCTCTCACTCTCCATTTTTCCTATCAAAATAATATTTTTGTCTGCCATCCCCTTCCACTTTGTCTTCTTAATATCTTACCACTGAGTCTTTTTTTTTGTTCAAGTATGGCCCCACTTGTTACCTATTAGTGTGCCACTTCATGTTTTGCTGCATCTGGATTCTGCTGTAGGGTATGTGTGTTGCTCAGCCACAGGCATTTTTTGCACATTGAGTCTCTTGTCAGTTCAAAATGAGGTGTGAAACCTGTTGCTTCTTTGGGTAGAAGATTCAGGAGTCTAGCTACCTTGGATCACTACAAAGGTAAATGCTTTGTCTTTCTTAACCACTTTTTGGATAATATACATTTCACTTTCTCTTTTGTTTGCTTGGATCATAAGTGATGCTTTCCTGGTTTCCTTTTCTTTTAATTAGAAATTGTGTTGAGAACCAACATTCAACCGGTTATTTTGTTTTCCCAATGAACTGTGAAATCACTCAATATGTCTTTCTAATATTGGTTTTGAAACTGCAGAATTACGTATGCTTCTTGTAATAATTGGATTCTGTCTTTTTTTTGTATGCCACTGCCTGCCAATAAAGCCTGAGATGAGTTTGCGATCGTCAAATTTAGCTTACTGGAAACTTTGTTGTCCGAGATTATCTCAAATCGTGATTAACATGCTGTTAGTGATTTGTTGAAACTGGGTTTTTGTTTATGGCATTGTTTCAAGACCTGAAATGTTGGTTGTAAATTGGAATGTTCAGATGTGTGTTTCAAAGCATTGAGTAAGGGGAATGGAATACTTACCTTGAATCCTGTAGTTGGGTGGGAATGTCTTGGTTCTACCAGCTGAAGAACTTGTGGGGACGCTACTGATTGACTCGGTGCAACCAGTTATGTCATCCAACAGTTCTTTGAAAGGGGAATTGACAAAGAAGACACCATTTTTGGGGTTGAGACGATGGGTTTTGATTGGGGTAGGTGTTGGTGCATTTATAGTGCTTATTCTTTGTATATTATCGATATGGGTGATGTTTCGGAGAAAGTCTAGGAGATCTTTGGACAAGTATTCTATATCCCAAATACCAAATATCTCCAAAGATATCGACGTTGACAAGGTTGGGGTTTTGAGTTCTCATGTCCAACAAGAAAATGTGCTTACGCCTGTTCATAACAAGATAAGTGATAAGAATTCAGATAATGTATCAGTTCATTTGGGTAACAGAAAATCAGGAGATCCTGATAATATCAGTCAGTGCAGCTCAATTTATCATCATGAGAGAGGATTTAGTTCAATGTCTGCAGAAGAAGGAAGCTCTGGGAATGTTAAGAAACAATCTACATTGTCACATGGAGGGTTGGCCACTGCCTCTCCATTAGTTGGCTTGCCAGAATTTTCTCATCTTGGGTGGGGCCACTGGTTTACACTTAGAGATCTGGAAATGGCAACCAAACGATTCTCAACGGAGAACATTATTGGTGAGGGTGGATATGGGATTGTTTACAAGGGGAGACTGATTAATGGAATTGAGGTGGCAGTGAAGAAGCTTCTTAATAACTTGTAAGGATATTTATTGATCATTGATGTACACTTTAATTTTTTTCTGACACTACATGTACTTGTTGTGTAATTGATTTCTACATTGAATTCGCAGGGGACAAGCTGAGAAAGAATTCAGGGTTGAAGTGGAGGCTATAGGACATGTTAGACATAAGCATCTTGTACGCCTTCTTGGATATTGTGTAGAGGGAGTTCATAGGTAAATTTTTTTCTTGGGTTTGTGATAGTTATGTTCTCCTCCGTGGTCCAAAATATGAACTGAAGCTTTTCTCCATGTTATGTCTCTTTATGTGTTATAATGAATGTACTTCCCAATTGATATTCAGGCTGCTTGTGTATGAATATGTGAACAATGGTAACTTAGAACAGTGGTTACATGGAGACATGCACCAGCATGGGACACTTACTTGGGAGGCCCGCTTGAAAGTTATACTTGGCACTGCCAAAGCGTAAGTTCAGTGTGCAATTTAAAAACATAGGCCATGATAATCATATGTATAGTCTGTGCCAACTTACCTAGTTATTATAAAAATACTCTGTTCCTTGAATTAATGCTATGTTACTATTTGTATTTTGAGCATGACAAAATATATTTAATGGTCTGTTATCTGTTCCTTGATAATATTATGCTATTTCCGCATATTGAAATATCTAAGCTCATTAGGTTTTTAGATTGAGCAACAATAAGAGCTGGCTGTCCATGGGGCCACTTAGTAAACTCTCTAATCTTTGGCTATATTTGGATATCTATTGATGGTTGGAATGGAGAGGAAATGCCATTGCATTGTTAAAGTATTTTTGGAAGAAATGAAATTGAATTAGAAAAACGTTAAGGAGGAGTTTTGGATGGAATGGATTCCATTCCTTCAATGAGTTCAAACAAAGTCTTAGTGGATATGTGAGCTACTGTAGTTTTAATTTTACTTAGTTACAAGTCTATGTTTGTGGAAGTTTCAACAGTGGACCTTGTCATGCTGATAAACCCCTCTATTATACTGTCACTGGTGGCAGGCTTGCTTATTTACATGAAGCAATAGAACCAAAAGTTATTCATCGGGATATAAAGTCTAGCAACATATTGATTGATGATGAATTCAATGCAAAGGTTTCTGATTTTGGCTTGGCCAAACTTTTGGATTCAGGAGAAAGTCACATAACGACAAGAGTAATGGGAACGTTTGGGTATACAGAAAAATTCATTACCCCTTATTTAATACTTACAGCATTTATACTATTGAAACTCACTTCTGTTGTCGATTACAGTTATGTGGCACCAGAATATGCTAACAGTGGTTTGTTAAATGAGAAGAGTGACATTTACAGCTTTGGTGTCCTCTTGCTGGAAGCAGTTACTGGAAGGGACCCTGTAGACTATGCACGTCCTGCCAATGAGGTGTCTAATCCTTGTCACCTCTGCCAGCTTGCTAGTTCTAACCATGCTTTCAACTGGAAGTGATTCTTAATTGTGATTAGATATTGTTCATGCTCATTTGTGACAGGTTAATCTAGTTGAATGGCTCAAAATGATGGTAGGGACAAGGAGGGCTGAAGAAGTAGTGGACTCAAACCTTCAAGTTAAACCACCGCTGCGTGCTTTGAAGCGCACTCTTTTGGTTGCACTTAGGTGTATTGATCCTGATGCTGACAAGAGGCCCAAAATGAGTCAAGTTGTGAGGATGCTTGAAGCTGATGAATATCCATACCGAGAGGTTCCCTTCGATGCTTTGTCATTTCATATAACTTCTGTTGAGTTGAGTTGAGTCTCAGTGTTTTCTTTTATCACATTTTTGCAACCTTTTGACCTTGTCTGCATCATCCTTAACATTATTTCCTTCCCACATGTGTTGCTTATCCTACCACCAACTAAAAGGAATACAATATTGAATGAAAACTCTTGGTTAGGGGTAAAATATGTTTTTAGTCAATTTTGGTTTTAGCCCTTGTAGAAAAATATTTATGATTCTTGTAAATTTAAAATCTTTTCAAGAGGTCTTTGTCATCATATGTAGCTGTGATGGGCATAAGCATAACGTTAATGATCACTCTGAGAAGACATGAAATGTGACATATTTAGATGCACGTTTCATCATCAATAAATGGTGACAAGGACAATTTTCAAAAATTTTAAAATTTACAAGGACTAAATCTAATAATTTTTCTCTGGAGGACTTTATCAAGGGAAATACCATTCTGCATACTTGGCCCTTTTTTTAATGCATGTTTTTTGGTGCTTATATCTGGAATGTTGAAGTATATATGTTGACAAAACATCAAAACTTAAGATGGATACAATCACTTTCAGGATAGAAGAAACAGAAAGAGTGGCACTGTGAGCATGGAAATTGAACCTGTGAAGGATATTTCTGGTTCATCTGATGCTGAAAAGATGGGGCATGCTGAAACAACTCAAGGATAGGAATTGGCAGCCCCATGACTTAGCTTGCATGTACAATTCCTGTTGTACACGTTATAGTAACTTATCTATACCACACATCTCCAACTATGTGCCCCCTAGAAAATTTTGAAGGTTTTGTTTTTTGTTTTATTGAATGTTGCCATTGAAGATATGATACACTAGCCTTACAAAGAGGATTGAATGAATATAGGTGGTGAGTGTTAGTGTTGTACAGTTGTATGTGGGGTCTGTCTTCTTACATCATTCTTCATTTATTTTATTTTAACTCCCTTGACATGGTCGCATGCTGGAGAGTGGCTACAGTGAAAAAAACACGAATATTTGCCTTCATTTTCCTTGTCATTTTGCTTTTACCTTCAATAAAACATTAATCAGGTGATAATATATTTTTCAAGCATCTTGAATCACTTCATTGGTATTTTTAGATAAAAAAAAAAGTTTTGATTCTATTTCACCATTAGACTCAATAATTATCATTTAATGTATGGATATGTATATCTTCATTCTAACAAAATATTCTTGCAGTGGTAAAAAAACCATTATGTTTTGGTGAAAGATAGTATTCAGTAATATTGTACCAGTGATTTTCTGCAAAGTGGTGTAGAACTTTCGTGTAAGAATAATTTTTTCTTAAATAACTTGTTCTTAACTTCAGAGACTTTATTTTTTAAGGAGCTTTGCTAAAAAAAAGTAGACTAAATTATAATAACTATTTTTTTGTGTGAAATTATATATTCTTTTCTTTTCTCTCCATATTATTTGTTTTCGAAAAATATTATACATCTTTATGCATTATATTAACGTTGTTAATTTTAAAAAATATTATACTTTGTTTTCAAGTGATGCAAGTGTTAAAGGAAATATATACAATTTCTCAACAGTTATTTTAGGTTTTTAAATAGTTGAATGTTCTTATGCAGCAGCATTCTGACTTAATTGTGCTATTTTGTCTACAATCTGATTCCTTATTCTACAGTCAACAGAAGTGCTTATACGTGTAGGGAAAGCAATGCCCTACATGTGGTTCAAATCCCAACTTGCACAAAAGATCTGACAAGAAAAGGGCACTCAGATTGTTTCATTTCCTTAGATTGTTTCATTTCTAACAGTCAAGTTTTGATTTGAAGATGCCACCACCGAATGGCACAGTACCCAATATGAATAAGATGTAAAAGTAGTTGCTTTCTTCACTTTTGCATTGTTGGTTCATGCACTAAAATTGTGAATGGCTAAGCTAGTTATGATTTCCTTTTGATTCTCTTCAGCAGAATTTTTGTCCCATTGATGCTGGTGTGACCAAGGAATCTTGTCTTTCACAAATAGATTAAATTGTAAAATTTGTACAGTGGATGTTAGTGAAACTAGGAGAAAGGGAAAACTTTTTAACTTTGATTTGTTATTTGAAGGCTCATTGATTCTCTCATTTCACCCAAAGGGAAAAAGAATGCATAGATTGGAGTTTCTTGAGGAAGCACTTATTGGGCAGACAGTCAAAGAAATGATTCAAGTTGAAGGCTTCAAACGGTGAAAGTGGAATACATAATAATTCATTATCCTGATAAAGTAGACCTATTTTCAGGGACAGCTTCTCTAGCATCTAGGGTTCTTGCTTCCATCAATAATCAATAGCAATCTTTCTCTGCTATCACTTTACATGCTCCATGGGGAATGGGGCAACTTGGCCCATATTGCCACAGCTTTTGACTTCTACTTCCTTCCCTTTACAAACGTGTTTTTTACAGCACCTATTTCAAATATCACTCTTTTACTGTTAAAAAACTTACACTTATTTTTTCTATCTATTTAATCAGGTTTCTTCATAAACACATTTTAAAAAGTAAAATATGAAAGTATAATAAACTACTTTATAGAAGAATTATTTTTCATATTAGTTTAAAGAAGTCCTAATTTATGAAACTGTACTTCTTCTGGTATCTGGAAACCAGCAAGAGAGGGAAAAATTACATATTCATTGATAATTTTTTTCAATAACTGCTTCATAATTATGAAACTTTGTTTACTCATTTTGAATTAAATATATGTTTTTGAGCCGTGTGTTTGGAAATTGGTGCAAAGGAATTCTACCATCAACATATATTCACCACTCACCAACAGATTTCCTAACATGGTTTTAACATTTAGCAGTTCAAGCCACATTTTGTAGGGAATCAGATGGCAACTATTACCATTTTAGGTCATTGCTTTGAGATTGGAATTTGCTAGTAAAACAACACAAGTATCCATTTCTAGAAGGAACACCTCCAAGTATATGTCACTTTTTAACCACAAAATCGATTCAGATTGAAAAGAAAGATTGTGAGATTGTTTTTGTTGCTTCAAAACTTCTCCAGCATCTTCTCTCTTGCTACATGAATGCAGTATTTCATGCGTGTTTGGAAACACATATCCATACACAAAATCATGTCCATATCTAGTTTATGGCACAGAAGCTACTATACAATTTGAAATAAGCTATGTTTTAAGAAAATTATTTGATCTACTCTTAATTTTATACATAGATTTATGATACAAGATTAAAACATGATCAGTTTTTACTGTCCTGCATTAAAGAAAGATTTTGTTTATTATATATAGAGATGGCTTGCATATCACTCAAACTTTTATTGGCTAACAACTTTATTTGTTTGTATCCGAATGTAGACATATGAAGGACTGATAATGCAGACAAGTTGGGCAAGTTGTGCTTCATTATATACCTAGCCACACAATCTTTTCAACATCAATGAATTGTATTGTTCGTGGCATTGGGGAACATGGTAAAGAAAAATGATGTCAGAACACTAACTTCATTGTGTAAGCTAAATTTGTATGTCTAATTCTACGTCCACTGATCATAATTTTGACAAATCCTTTTCACAATCCTTATTTCATGTCAACTGATTATTTATTTTCTGTTCTCATGAATCCAAAAATTTAGTCAGTAAATTTTCCTAGCCATTTTTTTCTTCTAGCTAGTCTCAGTTGTTTGTCACTCTTTACAAACTAGGGTTCATCGATGATTTTGATCTTGGCTTCTCAATGCTTGGATTCGCAACACCAGTATTGTTATCTCATGTTTCTTTATCAACTTCGTTTCCGAAGAGATCATTGCAAGTCTCATGTTTTCAGACTCTTGGCTTCAGAAATATGCTAGATCTCAAAAACGAGATTTATAACTTTTAATTAATTATTAATGATTGAGAGTTATGTGTTTATAAGAACCATTTTTTTCATCTCCCATAAAAAAAATAATGGAAATATTTAAAGAATAGTTCAATTCTATTACAAAGAAGTTACTCTAGTAACTCAACAAAACATGTTTCAACCACAAAAAGATCTCAATAAATCCTTATGAACCTATATATTAGAAACTCAGAAAGAGCCCTTAAACCCATTAGCTTATTAATTAACAATAAATATCATAACAAACAAACTAATTAGCTTATTAATTAACAATGATACACGTAATAATGTTTTCCCCCTTTATTTTAAGTTACCTAACACTTCTGCTGCATAAAGACCAAAATTTAAGAATTTTATGTAGATTAAGAGAAATTAATAAGTGTTATTTATCAAATCATTACTATCCCATAAAAAAAATTAGTGTAGACATTTTAAAAAGGGAAATGGTGGAATAATTAACGTAATTTATCTATAGAGATTTGAAGCTCAGACACTTATTTTAAATGGCGTGTCGGTATCGGATACACGTATCGGACACGTATGACACTTGTAAAATACGTATTCATGAAGTGTCTAATTCAAAAAATATTTGTTGAATTTTTGACAATTCTAACGCGATTTTAACACAATTTTAAAAAAGAAAAATACATAATTTTTTAAAAACTCAAATTTATTGTATAAAATTTTATTATGATTATAAAAGTAAAAAACAAATCTTTTTGAACCAGTCATGAAAAACATATTTCTGTTCAAAAAAAAAATCCAAAACATACTTGTACAAATAAATCTTTATTGTCAATTTATATAATTTATAATTATATAATATATAGATCCGTGTCGCCGTGTCCTACATTTTAAATATTATACGTATCTCTGTATCCGTGTTCATATCGTATCAGTATCCATGTCCGTGTCTATGCTACGTAACTTCAGAGTGAATGATTGATAAAATTAGAATAAACTAAAATCACGTACAGGAGACATAGCCTAAAGTTTTTTTAGGAGTTGGAATATTGTAATTTGATTTATTTGATTGTTTGTTGATATAAAAAAACACTAAGGAGAGAAAGAAAGTGTTAAGGGATAAAGTTATGTGGAGAGAATATGGCGGCAGCGGAAACAATGAAACAATAATGGAGGCACTCAATGATTCATTCATGAAATTAATTAAGACAGTTTGGAATTTAGATGGTAAACAGTTTTTTAATTACTTCCGTTAATTATGGTAAACCGATTTTATGGCAATTATGATTTGGACTTCTGCCATCTACAAAACTTTTGTGATCTTCTTTCAACATAAAAAAAGAAAACAAGTTTTGTCACTTTTTATTTGTCTTCTGGTCAATTAGAATTTTTTAACAATTACTGTTTTCCCTCGTTTCCTCAAAGTCATCACTTATCCAAATGAAATAAGTTTGTGCAAGTGTAGAGCCAAAATATTTAATTCTTTTTTAAATTTAATTAGCAGTAAATTTATCTTTTTATTTAGTGATTATATATATATATATATATAAATGTTTTGAACATTGAAGCAGCCCTAAACTAGTCAGCCCTATTAGCTTCACCTGCTTTGACTTTTTAACTAGTGACAATTTTCAATAATCAACATTCTATTAAGAATTTGGAGTCTAAAGGTAAATTAGCACAAAATATTTAGTATTATTAAACAGAAAATTGAACTAAGAGAGGTACACACCACAAGAAAATCATCGAATAGCAACTAATTTTATAGATCAAAATAATTAGTTATTATTAAACTAAATTAAAGACAATTTTAGAGACAAAAAAAATTATTATTATCTAAAGTAATTTCTATTATTAATAAAAAATTATAAAAAATTTTAAATTGGTATCTAACTATTAGTTACAAAGGTCTTAGTTATTAATATTTTAAATTCTAAATTAGTATCTAAAAGATTAATTGAAACAAATTTAGAATCTAAAATATTAGTAGTTAAGATCCTGGTAGCTAATTTAAATACCAATTTAGAAATCATTCTATAAAATTTTATTAATAATAGAAACCATTTTAGATACAAATAATTTTTTAGTATCTAAAATAGTCTATAATTTTGATTGCTATTTAATGAATTTCTTGTAGTGACAGTTATTTGTTTAAATAAAATATCCTTTTAATTTTAGAGTGCATCTTTTGAAATCTTTTAAATAGTTATAGAAAATCAAAACAAGCATATTTAACTTTTAAGTACAAAATAAATAAATAAGATTATGAGCATTAGAATCTTCAATAATATTCACTAGTGCAGAACAATGTTTTAACGACGATTAAAAATGGTATGAGAATCGTCATTTCGAGAACCGTCGTTATTTTGGTTGTTGCTATAAATTAATTGTTTATAATGACGATTTTAGAACCATGGTTATAAAATCACATTAACGACACGTATAAAACAATGTCGTTATTTTTCCAAAATAAACAATGAAAAAAATGTACTTTTAAAGATCCCACTGGAACCGTCGTTATAAATGCTTGTTGGCTAAAAAAATATATTTTTAAAGACGATTCTAGATGGAACCGTCGTTATAAGGGTATTTAAAAAAAATGTTTTATTATTATATATATACTTTAATCATGCATAAATATCAAATTTTCAGAACAATAATGCATGTAATATCATAATTTAAATATGAAAGCCTACATACAGTAAATTAGTACATATAGCATTCTACAAAAAGTTTTACAAATATATGAAAAAGTTCTATGTTATTCTAATAATTCATCTATCTATCCTAAAGTGTTATACATGATTACAAAATATTTTGACTATGTTGTCTTTACATATTCTAATGCTTCCGAATCTAGCGACTGTAGGTCATTGGAAAAATATGACATTTGAATTCTTTTTTTTTAATTAGTGCATGAATAATAAACCCCAAATTTTAAAGTATTTTTGTATTAAGGTATTACCTGATCCTAACCTCTATCAATTTCAGCTCTTACAATAGTCAATATCCACTGCATCACATAGTAACCACACTCACAATTTTCAAATTGCTTATTACATTGCAAGTAAAAAATAAATGTTATTAAATGAATGAATAAGACACATTAAAGTGAGTGAACAAATATACTTTAAATATCTTAAGGTGCATCTAAGTGATTTTTTTTGCATTTGCACTTCCCCTCCTTCTCAACATGTTATATCTAGAACAAACACTAAAATAATAAGATTTCATGTTAGAACACACATTATGCAATGTATGAGTAATAAATTTGTGAATGCAATATATTCATAATAGTTTGATAAATCTCTAATTTATATTAGGAAACATCGTACAAATTTCAGAATTTTCTGACAAATGAAAGTGTGGGAACTAAAACCTTAAAATATCTTAAAAATAATACTTAAAACTAATAAAAAATAATAGTAAATGGTGGATTTTTGAAATTTTGGTCCATCCTAATCCCCTTCAACTATTGGTCATGTGATTCATTACCTCCTTTCAAATAACTTTCATTTTTTACGCGCTTCCATCCGACTTATCTATCTAAACTTATTACCGTTTGAAGTTTTTTCATGCTAATTTTTTACAACTCTAAACCTATCACTCCTCCATTAAGTATCTACTAAATGAAGTTACCACAAACCCTAAACTATTAACTAATTAACACATACATGCAAATATTTATTATAAAATTAATTAAAAAATTTAAAATACTAACTTTCTATAGTGGAGTTGTTGGTGTGTAGTGGAGGTGTTGCCGAAGATGTTGCTGGCATGCGGAGGCGGAGGCAACCGATTGCTTGCGCACGTGGAGGAAAGATGTGCGCACAGGGGTTTTTATTTGACTAAATTAGAGATCATTTTATAAATTAAAAAATTATCGGTATCTAAAGTAGTTTTTATATTAAAAAAATTATAAATTAGTTTCTAAATTTGTATCAAGCCATTAGCTAACAAGTTTTAGCTACTTACTACTTTATATTCTAAATTAGTCTCTATTATTATTTTAGAGACTAATTTATAATATAAAATATTAGGAGCTAAAACCTAGGTAGCTAATTTAGATATCAATTTATAAATCATTTTATAAAGTTTTATTAATAATAGAAACCACTTTTAGATATGAATAATTTTTTAATCTCTAAACTAGTACCTAATCTAGTCAATACAGTGACTAATTATTTTTTGTCTATAAATTTAATTGATATTTAATGATTTTCTTGTAGTGATAGTATGTATGATTTATCAATAACATATATTTTTTTTAAGTGGAAGAATTTATTAAAAAAAATTATTACTACCAATACAGAAAATCATTAAATAGAAACCAATTTTAGAGACAAAAAATAATTAGTTGCTATATTGACGAAATTAAATATTATTTTAAAAACTAAAAAAATATTGGTATCTAAATTACTTTTTATTATTGATAAATAGTTTCTAAATTAATATCTAATTAACTACCTAGGTTTTAACTAGGGGTTTATTGTTTTCCTTTTTTTAAGGAAGTTTCAAAGCTAACCAAGGATCCTTTGCTAACAAAATCGGGTTCAGTTGTGTGAAGAAGATCTTCTCATTATGTTTGCATAATCAAATTATTGATCCATAATGCGTGCTCCCTGCACTATCTGTTGTCTTTGGCTTTTCTGATTGTACTAAATAGTTGGGAGATAAAATTGTTCACTTTTTTTACTTTCTACCGTAATATACTTTTTTATGAGACATGTTTTTTTATAAATGTATGAGTAATATAAACAGAAAAAGTGTACTCTGAATCAGTGCTCAAACGCAATACTAATTACGCTTAACAAATTTACTTCAATCGGTTTATAAATTCAATTAAATATTATACATATTAGTTATGAAATTGGCACACGATAAATAATTGTTTATGATGAACATGAAAAAAATCAATTACCCACCACATATACTAATTGTATAAATAAGTATATATAGAATGGATAAAAGCCTTAAGTGTTGCGAGAATTGGAAAGAGTGAAAAGAAAAGAAAAATAAATAAATGGATGTATGTTTATACCGATTTAAAATTTAATATGTAAATGTGACATCATGAACGCACACTTAACTAAGTTTTAATTTCCCAAACTAGCCACTTACTACATTAATTTTTAACTCCATTATCCTATGGTATTCACAATTAATATTTTTTTAAAGATATACATCATCTCAACCAATGTTTCAATTACAAAATCTTACTCTCATTGCAATGAAATTATAATACAATTATACGAAAATCATGAAATATAAACTAATTTTTAGAGACCAAAATAATTAGTTACAATAGTAACTAAATTAGAGATAATTTTAGAAACTAAAAAAAAAAAGTTTCTAAATTAATTTATATTATTGTTGAATAGTTTTTAAATTAGTATCTAATTAGCAACCAAGGTTTTAACTACCAATTATTTAGTTTATAAATTTGGTCTCTAAAACTTTGGTTGCTAATTAGATACCTGTTCCGTCCGGTTGACCTGGGACGTCTTTGTGCGCGACCTCGACCGTCAGCTAGGGACTCCTTCCCACTGGTTACCTGTGGATTCCTGCAAAGAAGGACAAAGGGCGCCCTAGCGGCCGTTT
>Ga0123342_1004017_pt1 | contig 22968 bp, 16 predicted proteins | sample Turbeawhitnodule_FD_89960 | JGI IMG/M metagenome (GOLD analysis project Ga0123342, IMG submission 89960) | Root nodule microbial communities of legume samples collected from Mexico - Turtle bean Mexico white nodule | ecosystem: Host-associated > Plants > Roots > Nodule | place: Mexico: Nepantla... | reverse complement strand
TTGAGTAGACTCCTAAATTCTAATAGAGCTCTTCTACATGTTCATATACACTTATGAATGGCAAAAGGCAAGGAAGCATCATTACTTATGGGAATATGGGTGTTATATTTCCTTTTCAAATGTCTTTTGCCATTCAAATGATCATCACTAAAAGTCTAGTCTGTTCCATACCATCAAAAATTTGATCAAACAAAGTCATAGAGACTTATGAAATTACAAATGTATTCCATGGATCAATATCATATATATGCCAATTTTGCATAAAAAAAGTAACTTTCAATAAACATAAATAAATGCATACTAAACTAATACGTTAGAAAAGAAATCCACCAAGGACATAGTAAATTAACTATAGATATGCAGCATAGCATTTGGGAGTGGTTATGGATTTCTATTTCCTAAGCCATGGTTCTGCAGAATGTGGGTGTATAATGTACATGCATAAACCTACATCACAAACAAGCCAGACATCTATAGATATATCACCTTGATCAGAAAGAGAAGATGGGAGGTTTAGTAATGACATAATGACTGACTTATCCTAATTTTCAGTTTATTTTAAAACTTCTTATGTTAATTGTGCATTCAAAACTGTTGTACATCCCATCTCATACAATCTTGAAGGTCGTGTCTTGCTTATTGGAGAATCAAAATGCAGGTAAACTAAACAAGGCTAGGAAAAGAATCAACATGATACATATACTTCATATTCTGCTTGTCCATGGGGCTTTTGGACTCAAGAAGTGTGGCAATTCCTTTTTCTCCCCTCCATGCATTGCAGACTAAGCACAGACTTTTAAGCCAGAAAGATCAAACCAATATACGAATCTTTCTCTGGTAATACAATATACTTTTCACTCTATACTTCTCCCCCCACCCTTATCACATTAAAACGTAAGCAATTATAAACTTAAAAGAGATTACTTGTGCATATTCAAGAAATACAGTTCACACCTCTGCCTCACTTTTACTTGTTGTGCCAATTTCAAAATATCTGCTCAAGCAAGACAGGAAAAAGAAGAAATTCAGCACAGATAAATAACAAAAATCAAACACCTCTATAGCCTACGAAGGATATCAATAACATAACCCTAATTATTTACTTTTTACAAACATCGTTCAGAATATTTTATATACAAGAGCATGCCAAAAAAAAATCCATAAAAGCATCAGAAGAAATTCCTCTGAAACCAATCCCTGGCACACAAAACTAAGGATGAAGGCAGCAACTACAAATTCAGAACCTGACACCACATCAACAAGTAAAAGGAATGATAAGCATAAGCAATAGCCAGAAGCAAAAAGGTTAGAGAACAAAACAGTGCTGTGGCATAAGGGGTATAAATACATGTATGACAGAGATTGAAGAAAGACATAAGAAAAGAAATCATACAATTGGTCATGTTCATCTTAATGAGCTTAAAATCCTCCAGTGTGATACCCTTTTCCTTGTCTAGTGCATTCACCATATCCACATCTTCCTGGTCCAGAAGATGCTTGCTGCAAGGTTCATAACCCCAAGAATCCTAAATTACACACAGATGCACACAAAGAGAGAAACAAGGAATCTTGGGGGGAGATGAAACATACTAATGAGATGATGTCCAGAAATTGGCAGCCATGTTTCTTCAGAGATGACCGAAATTCAGCCAAAGAGAAACCAGAAAACGGTGGACAATCACAGTGCAACTGCAGAGTGACCCATTTAGAAGAGGAACCCATTAAGAATTGATCCAAAATTAAATGTTTTACCTTTCAACAAGGATGAAAAATGAACTGAGAATTGCAAAACAAAAAGTGTGGAAATTAAATGTGCGAGCAGAAAAATACTAAAACCGTGCAACTTCAGCTCGAAGGATTAAGTATCAAACTTCAAAATCTTATCCATGAAAAATTCATAATAAAGAATATAATTAAGAAAAAAAAGCTAAAAAAAACACTAAATTTGACAAGGGAACAAATTGGGTACAACAAATCCAAACTTAAATCTTTATTAACCATGAAAAGACTACCTTATTTTATATTAGTAAACATAAAAAGACAACGCTAGGCTTAAAAAGGAAGCAGTGTGGGATTTCACTTCGATGTTGGGTGCGGAGATAGGGAGAGTAGTTATGAACGAAAGATAAGAACAGGTGTAACAAAAAGAAAAACACAAGAAAGGGTTAATGGAAAAACCGCGACTTTGTTTTCTTAATTAATTTCTCTTAGGGATTTGCATTCTGCAATCGCGTGTTTTCAAATGCCCACCGCCATATTGTGGTGAAATAACAAAATTCTCCCTTAAAAATCATTCTAGATATAGCACATTGCATGAATGAATTTTCCATATACGAAAATATCTTTTAGAAAGCAAAATATATTTTCTGAATTTGAAAATATTTTTAAAATATGCAAATTGAAATTGATTTTTTATTTTGTATTTTAGAAGCCATATTTTGAAATATGAAATAAAAAATTGCATTTGATAATATATATATTCTGAAATATAAATTTTATATTTCAGAATATACATTTTGGTATATAAATTTTGAATTTTACATTTGTATTCTGGAATGTACGAATACAAAAATATTATTTTTAATATTTTAAATGTATAATCTGGAAGATCATCAGAGATTGCACAATCCAGAAGATTGCCTGCAGCTTGAAAAGTATCAAGGTGTAGCTTGAAAAGTATGAAGGTGTAGAATGTAATATCCTTTCTCGTGTTTGGTTTCTAGTTTTCTTGATGGGCTCTACATTTTGCACTCCCATAAATTTAAAATGCACCCGTAGGATATATGAAAATACCAAACTACCCTTTCCATATATTTATATTAAAAATACCTTTTATTCTCCCCACCCCCTTCTTCTTTTATTTGCATTGCACCCATGTAAACTCCATCCCTTGCATTCTTATTCTTATGTTCTTGAGTGCGAGAGCCTTGTCGAAACTACATTGGCCATTATTGGTAATGACTACGTTACATTGTTGCCTTCGTTTAAAAAGTAAGTGTTTATCTTGTTTTCCATTTCTCATTAATTTTGTGGTTGCTCTAGTTTTTGAATTTTGAAATACATTATACAACAGAAAGTATTTATTATTTAAAAATATTAGTGATTGGTTCATCTCTTAGTGTTGATAGAGATATGGTCAGAATCAGAGGTGGATCATCATCATAAGAGGAAGCTAGACAAAGATTATCGACTTCAGTCTGTAAAAAGGATAGGGAACAAGTTGTCGTTGCCATTAATGTATGTGTTTATACCAGTTGCTATAGTACATAATGAGCAAGTAGGATTTGTTGGGGGACCTATTGATATGTTGTTACTATTAACTTACGTTGATCACATGGCTTGTAAATTGTGAGGGGATGAGGATCGAGTGGAACTAAAGTTTGTCTCCCACGTATGCAAGTTAAGTAAGTTTGAGATCCCTCATCTCCAAATTGAGGTTGTGGTACTTAACATTGGATTGTTGCCACTATGCAACATTAGCTATGAGATCATTGATAAAGGTCTCATATGAGCCTTTGTTGATAGGTGACAACGCGACAGTAACAGTTTCCACCTCCCCATTGGTGAGATGACCGCCACTCTAGATGATATGTTAGCATTGTTGCATCTCCCTATTGTGAGACAGTTTTGTTCGTATGTGACACTGAATTTTACATTAACGTCGTCATTGTTGGTTGAGCTCCTTGGGGTAAGTTCGATGACACCACGAAATTGAGCCAGTGTCATGGTGCTCACGTCAAATTGAGTTGGTTGCACGAGGTGTACAAGGAGTGCATCATCCACCACATATGGGAGTACGTGACTCACACTTATTTAATGCATATGATTGGGTACACAATATACGTTGATAAAAGTGTTACATATGTTAGTGTGTTGTACTCGTCGTTGTTTGAAAGTTTGAGGTTATGCGGTGTGTACGCATGGGGAGTTGTCGCACTCACCTAAATATACAATTAGTTGGGGATTGAAGATAAGTGTCAGATTTCAATAATATTTCATATGAAAATATAGGCACTTATGGATATTAATTGATAAATTAAGCATAAAATAACCTTAATTTATGCAGTTATACCTTTTTACGTATTTTTTTTATTTTAATTTGAATAAGAATGATTTATTCCCAAATTTGTGTTAATTTTAGGATTCTAGGAAAGAATGAAGATGATTGGGTAAAAGGAGAATATACAAAGCTAAAAATAGAACGTTGGAACACACCAACACTCACCAAAGTTCGCCCAAACTCGCTTAAGCCAAACGCTCCTAGAGGATCTCGCTCAAACGAGCTCAATCTCCCCCAAGCGAGATTGCTCTAGTGGCATTGGGCTTTTTTTCGTGCTTCTCGCCCAAGTGAGCCCAATACACCCAAGCGAGAAGTCACTTAACCCAAGCCAATTAGGTTAAATAGAAGGATTGAGGCACAACCCTAGACACACAAGATTGAGAGGAAACCATTGAGTGAATTGTAACCCAATTGGGAGAATAAGAAGTGGATCTCGTTCAAGCGAGATTGCTATAGTAACCGCCATCATGTGTGGCTAATTCTACCCTTTGGGATTAAGAGTAATTTGTTCAAACTCTTATGTATTGAGATGATGTATAAACATAATATTTTGTTCTTGATTGATGATTGATATTATTGTTTTGTTTGTAATGCTTGGTTTTCCATGATCTCAAAACTTAGATTTGACTGGAAAGTACTTCTAAGGTTCTAACCCAAATGATAATATTTAACATATTTGAATGGTAGGAATAGATTTGAAATGTTAATTGCAATCAACGTCTGATCTTAATGATAAGAAGTGTTTATAAATATGCGAGGAATCAATATTTAGGAAACATCTTCATAATTTTATATGCGATGAATCAATATAAATGATTTTTATACGGACACAATATTGTCATGTTAATCAAAATACAAAAGAGTGAGAGAGATGAAGCCCAATCCCTATTTTTCCAATTGAAACAACAAAGTCTTTGACTTGTTTTCTTATTAATCATTGCAATCATAATAAATTCCAACAAACTTTATTATTTTGTTTTATATTTAGTGAATCTTTTACTTGATTATTCAATTGTTCCTTGTGTGTTCGATATTCGTCCTTAGGGACAAATTATTACTTCTGACAACGCGGTGCACTTGTCATGGAAAAGTCATCAAGTTTTTGGCGCCGTTGTCGGGGAACGGTTTAATTTTTAGTATAAATTCCTAAATATTATTAATATTCTAACTGTTTTAAAAAAATTAATTTTTTGTTTATTTTGTTTCATTACATATTTGTTTTTATTTTAATTTACATATATGCTTTTATTTATTTTATTTTATTTTCAAATTTAATTGAAATTTATTTTATTCTGTTTATTTTTAAATTTTAGAAAAAAAATATGTTGTTACTACTAGTGAGTCCTTGTGTTAATCCTTGATTTAGTTGTCTTATATGATATTAAGAGGTCAAATTTTCAAAGACCAATTATTATTTGAAGCAGAGATTGAAAGGGCATGCAAAAGAAACACAAAGACAAAGACAAAAGAGAGGCAAGGAGACACTAGAGAAGAATCCTTCTTTTTCCACTAATATTTTTTAGGAGGAAAGCAACATGGCAGAAGAGCAAGCACCACCTCCTAGGAGGACACTTGGAGATTATGCCTTGCATCAGGGGCCAAGACATTATTCTAGTATTGCAATACCTACTACCACCAGGGCCTTGGAGATGAAACCTGCTTTCCTTAGTCTCATTAATAACCATCAATTTACAGCAATGCATCATGAGGATCCATATACATATTTGGCTACAGTTTATGAATTGGTGGGAACAATGGGTTTTCAATCAGTTGATATTGAAACTGTTTATATGCACTTGATTCCTTTTTGAAATCAGAGCCTCACTAGTTGGAAGGATATAGAGGAAAAATTTATGCAAATATTTTTTCCAATCTCTCGCTACATCAAAGTAAAGTCTGAAATCTCAATGTTCAGACAAGGAGTAGGTGAAGCTTTCTGTGAGACATTGGAGAGATCTAAAATGATGCTGAGAAAATGCCCAAATCATGGGTTTGAAGATATTGCTCAAGTGAGCATATTTCTTAATGGTCTCATATCTGATACTAAAATGCTCTTAGATGTTGCAGCTAGCGGCACAATGATGGTTGTTGATGTGGAACAAGCGATAGGATTATTGATGCATTGACATCAATTGATTATTAGGCCCATGATAGACAAGGTATTCAAAAGAAAGGGTTGTTAGAGTTGAATACTTCAAATGCACTCTTGGCTCAAAATAAAATTTTGACATAGCAGATTGAGAAATTAACTGCACAAATGGCTAAATTGCCCCAATAGTTACATGATGTTCAATCATCTTAGAGCCATAGTAAACCAATTAGGTGTGATTTTCGTGGAGGTGATCATCCCAATGGTCACTATTCTTATCAGATCAATTCATTTGAAGCTGAAGTAAATTACATGGGTAATCAAGAAAGGCAAGGTAGTTTCTCTAACAACAATAATTATTCTCAAGGTTGGAGAAGCAATCAAAATCAAAATTTTAGGTAGAATCAAGATAGTGGTTCATCCAACAAGCAAGGTCCTTTCCAATAACAACCAACAACAACAACCCCTATATCCTTCAGTTCCTGAAACACTAAACAAATTTGAAGATACCTTGGAGAAATTCATGAAGGCTATTATGGCCAGTCAAGAGAATAATATGGCGGTAATAAGAAATATAGAAATTCAGGTGGGACAGATTGCCAAACAATTAGCAAAGAGACAAAGTGGCCAGTTTTTAGCTAACGCCTGAACCAACCCAAAAGAGAATTGCAATAAAATTGCCTCTGAAAGTGGTAGAATAGCAAGAGAAAGGGGTGGTAATAATGTAGTGGCTGAAAAAGAAAGGAAAAATGAGACTGAGGGGGAGAGATATGAGAAAGAAAGAGAGAAGAAAAGAAGTGATGAGGAAAAAATAAAGAGAAAAACTTAAAATAAGGAGAGAGATATTCTAGAAAAATATTTACCATATCCTCATGCTCCTTCTAAAAAAGAGAAGGAAAGAAATTTTTTTTTGATAACTTACTCCTTAAAAATTATTTTGTAGGAAATCTGAAGCAAAATTCAACATTTTAGAGATTTATGAAGAATATGACCTATATTGTAGAGAGAAATATATAGTTTGAGGGTGGATGTATTGCCGATATTAAAAAAGGCTTGCCTAAAAAATCCAAGGACCCTAGAAGTTTTAATCTTTCAGTGACTATAGGTGTTTTATATGTGGACAAGACTTAACTAGATTTGGGGGCAAGTATAAATCTAATTCCATTGACAATGCTGAAGAAAATAGGTTATTTGAATATTAATTGATGTTGATAAGGGAAAACTTAAAGTAAGAACTCAAGATGATGAGGTAACTTTTAATCTTTTTTAATGATTTAAAAAATTCTAATGCAGGGAATGAATGTTTACAAAAAGATACACCAAAGGAAACCTTTCCTGACACTAAAGATCAATTAGACCTCTCAAATTTAGTTAAGGAAGTTATACATCATCATATTCCTAAGACAGTTGTCCACCTTGAGATAAACATGCCTCAAGCTAGATGACGTTAAACGAGTGCTTACTAGGAGCAACCCAGTACACGTTTTAGCTTATGATTTTATTTTATTTTTTTACTTCTACCCATTTTAGTTTTATGATTTGTTGTTTTTGTTTTGATATTACTGTTCAAAAACCATGTTTTTATGTAGAGGAGTTCGCCCAAGCGTCATATGTCTCGCCTAGGCGAGGTTGACGTTGTCAACTTAGTATTTCTTACAGGAATCCTTGCCCAGGCGAGTCCAATCTTGCCTAGGTTGTTAGAATTAAAGGTCTTAAACAAGGGGGGTGAATTGTTTAATGAAAGATTTTCAAAAATACTGAACAAGAATGAAGATTAATGCAGAATCACAAAAAAAGCAATCAGATCAGCCAAGAAACAAAATTGTTTTAAATTGATTCCAGAAAATCAATCGGTTGTTTATGCAAATCAACCAGTTGTTTTTATCAGCACTTTGCAAAAACACCGATCAAACAATTTTAATAGCAGTGAAGGATAGAGAGATTCAAGACACAAAGTTTATACTGGTTCACTCTTAACCTGAGCTACATCCAGTCCCTAGAGGGTATTTCACTAAGTAATCAACCACAGATTACACAACACAAACACCAAAGAGGTGATCTTGAACCCTTTAAGAACACTCACCCTCTTTGAAACATAAACACTACAAGTCAAAACACCCTTTGACTGTAGACATCAGTATCTTACAGTTTTACAAATATGAATTGAAACACAAGTAAGAACAGGAAAGATCGCACCTGCTACATAACAAATACAACAGATCCTATTCCACTCTTAACCAATGCAAAGCCTTAAGCAATCTTGCAATTTTGGAAAAAAATTTAATCTCTTTTGTAATTTGATCTCTCTCTCTTTTTAAAGATTTAAACACCAATTATATAGCCTAAAAAATAGCCGTTTTAGACTTTCAATCAGGGTCCAAAACATATTTGAATCAAGGAAAACATATTTAACAGACTTAACCAATTTTGTTAAGGTTTTTAAAAAACAATCGATTGAAAGCATGATTCAACCGATTGAATTGACTTTGACTGTGTGGTCAGCCAATTTCAGCTTTTTCAAATCCTTACCAAAAGCTCCAAGTGAAAACAACATATTGAAATGACAAATCAACAAGTTGCTTTTCATTTACTTTGAAAAACATTTTTCTTTTGAAAGAACTTGATTGATTCAGTTTTGGATTAAGCTAAGGGTGGATTGACAAATTCTAATCTACCCAGAACCCATGCCCACAAGCAACAACCTAGTCTTCAAGCAATCTTCATGGATTTGGAGGCATCAAAGCTTCAAGTTCAACATAGGCAAGTTAGGAGGCCAAAAAAGAGGTGCTCTCTGGAGTCACCTCGCCCAAGTGAGATAAATCTCGCTTAGGCGAGCTTGGCGACATAAAATTGAATTTTCTTGCAGAGAATCTCGCCTGGGCAAAATTTGCAAAAAAAAAAAAAAAAAACCTCAAAGGCAACCCCCACTCCCTACATACCTTTCAATCAGTTTAATGCTTATGTATCTTGGCCTGGGAACAAGTTCTATTATTCAGGAGGGCAAATCCAGCAAATGAAGCAGGACCATCTACAGTTGTAGATGAAGACTTTAACACAGAACTGGATGACTTTTGGAGGACTAAGAAAAAATATGGTTTATTTTTTCTAGTTTTATTTTCTTTTCAGTTTTTCTCTAGTTTTATTTATTTTTTAAAATTTCTTTATTCGTTTATTGCTATTTATTTGCTTAGTTTGGTTTGGTTTGTTGCATTTTCTTATTTTGTATTTGTATTTTTCAATAAATTTGTTGTTATCTACTTGTTTGGTTATTTTATGTTCTGAATTATTTTTCTTGAATAAAATTCAATTTTACTTTATTTATTTTCTAGTTTTATTTTTTCTTAAATAAAAAAGAACTGCAATATTAAAATTGAATTGTGAAAGAAAAAAGATGTTGTGTTTAAATATTAAATAGTGAGATGAATTAGGTTAGAAAATAAAATATGATGGAATCCCTATTCAAATGTAGTTGAAATTGTGATACATGAAAATTTAACAGGGTGGTTGATTAGAACAGAGAATGACAGCACAATAAGGAATGAGACCAATTAAACCAAGAGAGTGTGTGAACCTTAAACAATTTGAGAGTTTACTGTGAATTGACATTTGTAGTTGCTTAATTTTTATTTATTTTGTTACATCATAAAAGAGCGTGGAAATGGTTGAGACCTTTGTTTTAATTAGGAACTCATGGCCAAATAACCAACATTTATCTTATTAGAATTTCTTTATATATACATACATATATATATATATATATCCCCTTTGAACCAAGAATATTTGTTATTATTGCACCCTAAATATTTAATGATATATTTCCTACCCTTTGGCATGTTTAAGGTAGGAGAACATAGATGCAATATACATAGAAAAAATAATGGTTGGTTCTAATTGTTGAAAGCTCAAAAGGTTGAAAATAGGAAGAATATATTCCTTTTGATGAAAAAAAAGAGAAAAAAGAAAAATTATGTTGAAAATCGTGAAAAGGTAGAAAGAAAATGAGGAAAAGTGTGAAGTCAAAAGAAAATGGTGATTAGATAACACATATGTGCTATAATTGGATTGTAGGTATGTTCTTATTCTTTAAGATGTGCATTTTGTTATCTGAAAAACCAATACTTTTTGGAAGCCCAAACCTCATTATAACCTTGAAAAAAGACCTCAAGATTCATGTTTCTAATATGTTTGTGATATGAAGATGAAATGAAAAGCAACCGTGATTTGTTATGATTCAGTGAAAATAGATAGAAACACTTACTTGTGAGCATATGAGAAGAAATTCCTTTATAATCATTTTATTGTTTTGACTTGATTCTGAAAGTTGATTGTATTTACACCTTTCTATATTTGAATTTGGAAGCATCATAAGTTTATAATTTAATTTTTTGTTTAGTCAATTAAGTTATTTTGATATTTAAATTCAAATATATTCATTTACTTTGCTTGAGGTCAAGCAAGATTCTAAGTTGGGGGGAGTTGATAAGTTCCAGATTTCAGTAATATTTCATATTAAAATATAGGCACTTATGGATATTAATTGATAAAATAAACATAAAATAACCCATAATTTATGAAATTATACCTTTTTACATATTTTGTGATTTTAATTTGAATAAGAACGATTTATTCCCAAATTTGTGTTAATTTCAAGATTCTAGGAAAGAATGGAGATGATTGGGCAAAAATAAAATATACAAAAATAAAAAGGGAATGTTGGAACGCACTAGCACTCACCAAAGCTCACCCAAGTCTAAGCTAGACACCCGAGAGGATCTCGCTCAAGCGAGCTAAATCTTGCCCAAGCGAGCTCAATCTCGCCCAAGTGAGATTGCTCCAGTGATGTTGGGCATTTTTACGTGCTTCTCGCCCAAGCGAGCCCAATACGCCCAAGCGACAAGTCACTTAGCCCAAGCCAATTAGGTTAAATAGGAGGATTGAGGTACACCCCTAGATACACAAGATTGAGAGGAAAACACCATTGAGTGAATTGTAATCCAATTGGGAGAATAAGAGCTGTTAGAAACCCTAGAGGAGGCAATCGTCAAGGATAAACATCCTAGATCTTATTTTCTTGCTCTTCTTGTTTGTAACAGTCATCATGTGTGGCTAATTCTACCATTTGGCATTGGGAGTGATATCTAAATATAATATTTTGTTCTTGATTGATCATTGGTATTGTCATTTTTTTTGTTATGCCTGGTTTACCATGATCTCGAAATTTAGATTTGACTAGAAAGTACTTCGAAGTTTCTGACCCAAATGATAAAGCTTACCATATTTGAATGTTAGGAATAGATTTAAAATGTTAATTGCAATCAATTTCTGATCTTAATGATAAGAAGTTTTTATAGATATGCGAAGAATCAATATTTAGGAAGCATCTTAATAATTTTATATAGGAAACATCTTAATAACTTTATATGCGAGGAATCAATACAAATGATTTTTATATGGGCATCATTATCAATCAAAGAACACAATATTGTCATTATAATCAAAATACAAAAGAGTGAGAGAGATGAAGCCCAAACCCTATTTTTACAATTGAAACAAGAAACTCTTTGACTTGTTTTCTTATTAATCATTGCAATTGTACTGACCAGTGTCCAGTTCTCGGTAGTATTTTCATATGCTCGATTCTTTTGCACCATGAGGGGCCTACTCGGTTCTTTTGCACCGCGAAAGGCCTGCTCGGTTCCTTTACGCCACGAGAGACCTGCTCGGTTTTGGGCTTATGTAAACCTGGGCCAATCACTTTGGTCAGGTTGGGCCCAAAGCGCATGATGGGTACTCAAAGTAATTTCATTATTGCACCTTTTAAAAGATATATTTGTGTGGTGGATATAATCTCGTTATTTTTTACAATATTTTCTCTGTTACAAATTTGTCGCATGTTTCTGTTGCATATCTGTTACATGTGACTAGTTGCTATTAACCCTAGTAATATAGGGAGATGCTTGGGTAACAGAAAGTGAGCTTGTGAATAGGACCTGAAGATCATTTGTGCTCGCGGCAGGTGGTTTTCTGTTACCAATAAAAGTTTAATTATTTTCAGTCAAGATTCGCTGAGCTCCAGTGGGAGTGGTTGCATGTTGCATGAGCAGTGATAAAAAGGAGAATACGTCTCCAGGAAAAGGTACGTTGTTTTTGCACATTTGACAAAATTGCTATTTTTCGGTGAGCCCTAGCTGACTTGATCGTCGGGGTGTAATCAACAGGTAGGGCGTCCTCTATTCTAACAGAGCCTTATTCCAGTGCAACAAGGAGCCAAGATTCTAATCCAAGAGGAGACAGTCCTGGGAGGCAGCGTTCGACTTAAAGTCAACCTGCGGCGCAGTCAAACGACAAGAACAACAATCATAACAAATTCCAACAAAATTTATTATTTTGTTTTATATTTAGTGAATCTTTTACTTGATTATTCAACTATTCCTTGTGGGCTCGATATCTGTCCTTAAGGAAAAATTATTACTTCTGACAACGTTGTGCACTTGCCATAGAAAAGTCATCAGATGCTTGCTTTGTGCAAATAAAACATTTAGAAGATTATGCCACATTACAAATAAATAATACACATAATTTGAACAACTTAGAATTATTTTCAATTAAATATATGAATAATGTTGAGTTCATGAGGATCTGATGTGGATATATGAACACTTCCCAGGGATGCAAAGCTCCTCCCTCGAGAGTCCCTTTATACCATCAGACACCATATATCTACAATTGGTATTGTGTGTGCAGATCGATGGTTTTACCCATGTTGTGATGACTATCGTCCAAGTCACCTATTTGAGGTGATAGTCATGTTCTCGAGATATATCCGGCTCAAGATGTGCTCGCACCACCATTTTTCGAAGCGTGTAATATGGCAATTTGTGTAAAAGCAAATAATTTTGCAACCTCCACCACCATTTGAATGCGGTGTAGTTGTTGTTATTAATGATCAATGGTTGCACTTTGTCGACCATCTTGTTACCGGTGTGACTTTGGTTTCACATCCCTCAGCATCTGCAGTTAATACATTTCTTATTCAGATTAATGTGACACTCCTACATACTACCTCAGGTAGACAAAGATCGACCGTCTGTATTATTACATCGTCGTTCACATAGTCTGGATGATGGCTAGTGACAATCAATATCATAATAAGAGCATCCTTGCATGGGGAGTTATTTATGTTGTTCTCAATATTTTTTTTTTACCATGGTTTTATGTTTTAATATTTTAAGTGTCTAATGTAATTTCAATGAATGCAAATAGGGTGAAGATCATTAGAATTCTGCAGCACATGATCGACTATAGACATATGGCAGAATGTACTCCAACATGGGATGGAACCCATAGTGCATTGTAGTTAGATCGTGGCATCATGGATGAGGGGACCATTTACACCAAATGTCCACATGATGTACGAGGCAGGCGATGGGGACATAGTCCTAGTTCTTAGAGTGTTTTCCAATGTACTTAGGTATTGTATTTTTAAATTTAGCCATTATATTGTGTATACTTTACATGATTATTGTTACTATTAAAAAATATATTTGTACTAAATAAAATATTAATGTTTAAAATACAAAAATGATTCTTTAAAATAATTTTTTTTTTAAAATAATTCTAAAAAATATTAAAAAATTTAACAAAATCCAAAAATGATGTACTATGAATTGTGCATTTTGAAAATACATTTTTATTTATTTCGGATCATGCATTATGGAATACAAATTTAAAAGGGAAAATTTGAATTTTCAAATTATATGGGGTGACCTTTTAAATTATGGAGGTGCAAAACGTAACTCTCTTTCTTATTTTAGGGCTAACTTGATTTTGCGCCATCATAAATTTTGGGGTGTTTGCTTCATGCATCCCCTTATTTGTTGATTTCATCCCATAGTTTATGGGAAAAAATGAAAATGCACTTATAGATTTTTTTACATTCACCTTACTTATTTTCCCTTCTCCTTCACCATTTCTCCTGTATTTGTTCTTCTTCATCGCCTTTCCCTTCTCCTATTGTTGTTTAGTTGACCATTGGTGCCTCTTGGAGTGTTGTCTTCTTGTTTGTCCAATTGCCTTACCATTGAAAAACATCTTTAAAGCATTGGTTGTATTTTCCATTACAAAATTCCACATCATCATTGCTAGTACTTTTTCTAAACTTTCTAGAATCAGTATTATGGAAATCCTCTAGATTGGGAATTCCAAAAGTGGGGAAGGTGTAGAAAACATACATAGTTCTGGAATGGTCATTCTAGAATAGCTTTCTAGAATGTTCATTCTGGAAAATGATTTTGGAAGCATAATTTTGAAAAACATGTTCAAGAAGGGGCATTTTGGAAATGTGTTCCATAATGACCAATTCAGAGACACATTCTATAAAATGAGCTTTCCATAATCATGTTTTGGAATGGGTGTTCCTAAAACTAATTCTGGAACGAGTATTTTGGAAAGGTATTTCATAATGAATGTGTTCTCGAATTGGGTTTTAAGGTTTTTAATTTTTAATTTACATACAAATAATTGCACTTTCTTCAATGTGTCCTTCAAAAGCATACCACGCCATCCATATGTAGTCGAAGATGGGAATCTGTCAATAGAAAAAGTAGATTGTCAATGCTTGCATTTTAAGAGTACATTGTGTAATCTATGGTTGTGGCCCCTCATGCCAAAACTTGCATTCTAGGATATATGGATTGGTTTCGTCATTTCTCTCATCCATATATCACTCAAATGGTTGACGATGAACATGCAGTAGTGATACCGTTAAATGCATGTGCAAATGTTGGAGGTCATACTGATGAATATGATAGTCAAACAGTGCATGTTGTTGCGGTACGAACATGTCATTTACTATTTACATGTTTAATTTACTTTTATTTTGTAGGGTATATGTCATAGGATCATGGTTACATTATAGTTGATGGTTGATGAAGATCATGTTGTTAAGGGTACTTCTGCGTGAGAAAGGACACACACAACCTTCATTCTAGCAATAGGAGTTACAAAAGAAAGGGTTGTGTACATAAGGAGGTTGCGACATAGAAGTAGATGAATATTTTGTGTAGTTTTGTTCATGATTTTATTTGGTGTTTATTAGACATTTAGTTGACATTGAGTTTGTTAACATTTTATGTACTTTGATTTTACATGTTGCACTATGTTTGTAATTGTTGATGTCTTTATGCACTTTTGATTATGTAATTGTTTTATCTTGTACTAGCAGTTACATGTATTAAACATTAATCGTTAATGACAACGATAATAAAATAATTAATCATTGGAAAATATGTAAATAACAATATCTAAGTTACACATGTTGTCTAATTGTCAATATTTGCGTATAGACCTGCATACTTCTAGTGTAAAATGGTTACCACCAAGTTTGAGCGGTTGGATAACAATGTGTACACTAAAACATATTTCTTGGTGGAATTAGACAAACTTCTTGCAACTTCACTTGTAACAATTCGTATTGAATATAAGTTTTATAGATTTGATTAACATAACATCACATACACTCTATTACACCTGCACAAAATGATTTTCATAGACGTACCCCGATTGAAATAATATGATAATGAGTCATATAAGATGGTGGGTTTGGTTCTTAAAGGAAAAATACTAATTGATTACTTAAGGGATAAATAAACAAGCACAACATTATATCGAGTGGTAATAACATATCTCATATAAGGTATGTTCATCCACTTATTTGTAGTTGTCTGAAAAAAAGGATAATATAGTCAAATATAATATATCCTATGATACATATACATACGAAAAGTATATGTAAACTATATAACATTATGTTATATAGTCAAATATAACGTTTTTAGATATTCATAACGTCCATCACCTCTAAATAGATTAACATAATTATAATGCTACTAACGAAGATATTTAAGCAAGTTCATGCACACAATAGCCTATAACTCATCTCCCATACCCAACAACACAAAAACAACACAATAATTACAATAGTCATCAACCTTTACATCAACAACATCTATATGCATGAGCTCCAACATCCAATTAATCAAAAAACGATATTGACTTTTTTTCAAACTTTCATGAGTCTTTTGCTAGATTTCCAAGTAGATGAACTATCATGTTAGGAATGTAGGGCATCAACATGCTAAAAATAAAATGTGTGACGCATAGTTGATATTAAAAATTTACCAACACACCCTTTTATTTTGAATTTTTTTCTTTGGGACACACAAAGATGTCATATTTGGATATACAATTTCATAGAGCTTACTCTTTATATTAACCTTGCTAACAACGTCAACCTCTTTAAATTGATTCTAGATCACATCAAATTCCAATTGGTTAGACAACTTTATGGAACACTCATAAGATAAAATATAAGAAAAACTTAACTATTTCCATATGAAATGCATTGCATGTAGTGGTATGCTACCAACTCCATATGAAGTCAATTCACATGCACAAGGAAGATCATGAGTAGAAATAAAAGTACAACTACAACGTATTGTATCTAATCCAACATATATTCACCCAATCATTCTCTTCCATAATATGTTGTAATGCATATGTTGACAAAAAAAAAACATACAACTTTTGTATGTTGTGACGTTAAACACATGACCTACAACATGAAGACTTTTCTAAAATAAAACTTTAATTGCATTATGTTACAAAGTTATCATGTTGTTAATGGAATCCCAACAAAAACATAAGTCTCTCGTGGAGGCCTGAAGTATCCTCTTTATGCTTTAATGTGCAACCTCAACCCTACATAACAAAACAATTGTGAATGAACACAACTTTGAAAGGACATGCAACGAAATATATAGTGGAGAGGGTCGTACCTACTACTTTTTTGTGTTACCTAAGTGCATTACTTTATCATGTTTTAAATTTTTATTGTGGAATTAACTATGCACCACTCACATATTCAACAAATATAGGTCATAGAGAACAAAAAACTTCAAATGCCTCAACATGATGTTTAAATCCTTCTAAATCATCACAATTCACAACACTTCCCTAAACATCTATGACTTAATCTCATGCCTTTATATTGTCCTTGTTTGCAAGAAACTACAAATAAGTGGGTGAGCATACTAGGCATGAGATATGTTATTCTCAATCGATATAATGTCGTGCTTGTTTGGTTATCCCTCAAGAAATCAATTACCACTTTTCTTTTAAGAAATCAACCACCATCTAATAATATTTCAATCAAGCACGTTTGTAGGAATAATTTTGTGTGGGTATTAAAAAATGACTATGATCTTATGTTAATAAAATGTATAAAACTTATATTCAATATTAATTGATGCATGTGAAGTTTTAATAAGGTCATCTCATTCCACCAACATATATGATGTGCTTTACATATTGTTATCCGACTGCTCAAGCCTGGTCATCATTTTACACTAATCTTATGCAAGTTTTTACGCAAATAATGACCATTAGAGGTCATCTCTAACTTAGATATTGTTATTTACATATTTTGTAATAATTAACTATTTTATCATTGTTGTTTAATATCAATAACGATTAATGTTTAATATAAGTAATTGTTGGTACATGATAAAGTAATTATGTAATTAGAAGGGTGTAAAGACATCAACAATCATAAATATTATGTATTATGTAAAAGTATAGTACATACAATGTTAAAAACAACTAGGCATCTAATAAATGCCAAATACAATCATTAACAAAACTTCATAAAATAAAATCATCTACATCTATGTCGTGACCTCTTAACTTGCACAACCCTTTCTTTTGTAGCTTCTCTTGCTAAAATGAGGGTTTTGTGTGTCCCTTCCCACGCAAGAGTACCCTTAACAACATAGTCTTGTCAATCATCAACGGTAGCTTTGCCACAATCCTATGACATATACACCATAAAATAAAAATAAATTAAAAATATATTAAACATGTAAATAATGAATGACATGTTCTTACCACAATAGGATGTTTTGTATGACTGTCATGTTATCACCATCACCTCTAAAATATGCATGTGTATATAGTGGTATCACTGTTGGACGCTCATCCTCAACCATTTGAATGATATATGAATGTGAGACATGACGAAAAAAATCCACATATCTTGGAATGCAAGCTCCGACATGAGGAACCAGAACATCTTTTGCACAACATACTTTTGAAAATGTAACCACCAGGGTCTATTTCTATTATTGACAAACTCCCATCTCCGACTACAGATAAATGGCGTGGTATGCTCTACACATATCCATATTGTCGTAGGACATGTTCAGACAAGTGCAATTGCCTACATGTAAATTAAAAATTAAAAACCTCAAATGGGAACATATTCTGGATTGAGTATTCTGAAAAGGTGTTCAAGATCGATCATTTCAGAACACCTTTTTTGTACTCATTATGAAATATGTTCCTGGAAAACATATTCCAAACATGATTCTAAAATGTTCATTCTAGAATATGTTTTTGGATTGGTCATTGTAGAACAAAATTCAAGAATACCCCTTCTTGAACATGCTATGCTTCAATCATGTTCTAGAATGAGTGTTATGAAAAGTTGTTTTACATGACCATTCCATAACTCTGTATGTTTTTCACACCTCCCCCACTTCTGAAATTCCCAATCAGAGATATTTCTGCAATATTGATTCTATAAAGTTAAAAAGAACATACTTGTAGTGTCAACATAAAACTTTGTGACAAAGAAGACAATTGGTGCTTTTGGGACGTCTTTCAGTAACAATGCAACTAGACAACACTTAGAAAGGCATCAACGATCAACCAAGCAACAACGGGCAAAGAGAAGGATGAAAAAGTGGTGTTAATGTAAAAAAAACATAAAGACTTTTTAGACTTTTCCCATAAATTATGGGTACAGGTGGAGAATAAGGGAATAAAAGCTCCCATTGTGTTCCTATTTAAAATAAAAAACAATTCTAATAATTTTATTTGCAAAGAATTGTAAAAAAATTTGCACCTGAAGGATTATCTTATCTGGTCACATTACAACATATAAAAATATAAACAAAAAAAATCAATAACAAGCTTCTTGACTGACCACAACTTTACATGTTAGAAGAAACATAAATTAAGGATAGATTCTCTATTTTTATTTATCTACTTTTATATCGTAACTCAAGAAAGTAACAAGATATACATTCAAACAAAGCCTAATGCCCATAATGGAAGACTCATGAGTGAACTTTTTGAAGCTAAATGAAGTTATATATTTAGATGTTTTTTAAGATTGTTAATGCAATTGTTAGATTTTCCAATACTTCTCACTCTCATAGATGTCAAAGTTCCCACTACAAAAAAAAAGTGTATATTGTGGCGGTTATTTTCGTACAAACTGGTGTTTATAACCGCCACAATATATGCATTTACTAGTTCTTTATTAAGTTTGAATTTGAAATTTCTTATGCGTAGGCTAAAATGGCTCACTAGTTTAATTCATGAAATTAATTTCCAACTTTACTACTGTAAGGCTGAAGAACTACATATGAATCCTTAATTTTTCGTTACTTGACGAGACAAGGCAATTACATTCATAATAAACATTTTTCCACAATCACACACAACATAAGTAGATTAAGTGAAGTAAGGCCCACATCAAAATACTAAAATTAACAACAGGCAAAGACAGAGACTGAGAAATGAAGGAAAAATTGCAAGGAACTTTACTTGAAGTAAGCACATGCATCCAAAAAATCGTAAACCTAAATCTCACACCCTTTTTCCAACCCTGTTCAATCAAGCCTAAACAAATAAACTTTTTAAACATTCTTCCCATAAAAAAGCGTAATTCTAACCATCCACATTGCAAGGTTAGGTAAACCTCTTGACTTGCACAGAATACTAAAGTATTTGCTGCATAAAAAGACAACTGCTACCAAAAACAAAGAGCAGTAAACAAAAAAATAAAAACTGCATTGGCTTTGGACCCACATAGAATATAACATCAAACCTCAAAACCCGAATCTCCCTTTGCTGCAACAGATTAGCTATGCATTTGCATTATCCTTGGTTTAAGTAATTCTATGACTAACATATGCGGTACATGCTTAACCCAACTCAATACCTGTTGCCCATGCTACAAACAGGCCAATTAAACAACTTACTAAAAGCCTAAACCTGCATATCTATACAACGTATGGTGGCATCAAAACCTCTCACCATTCTGAACATCATTGCAAGCCTTTGTTTGGATATTCCTCTGCATATGAAGTGCCTCTAGCATTTTACCACGCTTCATTATGTGCTTGTTATTGCTAGTTCTTTAGGACAATCTTTTTTCACCAATTCTGAATCAATATGCAAAGCTGAGATGCATAGTGTAGCAGTTGCAAAAAACTTCCACAAACCAGATTGGTTGCACCAGATGCTAAAATTCAGTGACTCTCCTTCATACCTATGATTGCCCCAATAACCATTGTGCCACTTCTTTGCTTGGTAGCTTTGTTGTTTCCTAATCAAATCTCTTGCCTGCTTATTGTTGCAGAATGATGCGACATACCTGCATAATCATGGCACTAAACCAACGTCCATTTTATCCATTTGGTCATCATAGAAATAGAGAAATTTCCCTGTATTGGTTTAACCTCTTCCAGCATTGCATTTATGATATAAATCTTAACCTTAGAGCTCCTTAATCCTACATTCCAACATCCATCTACCTACACCTACTCTCACACCAGATCAACTACCACACCAAACCTGCAAGCATTTCAAACTTGAGAAGGTTCCACGCCACACTAACATTCCCCAATTCTAATTTGAGCGCCACACTAACTTGAGAAGGTTCAAACTTAATTGTTTTCGTTTATTTCTTGAACACTAGGTGCAGCGAGCATCAACCCAACAAAATAACAACGATGTAAGAAATTTGCATTCCTTGTTCAATATTTAACTCTTGTGTTTATGACCTACCTTTGTGTAAGGTGATAATGTAGATATGTAATGCATAACTAATGATTCAACTCTCCTTAAGTGGTCTCATTACAACAATTATGCGTCATTTACAACAGAACGAAACATAAATAAAATATTAGAATACTCTTTCTCTGAAAGCTTATTTTATGCATTTTAAAGCTGGTTCAAAATGGCAAAATTATTCCAATAATGGTTAAGGGTAAACCTATGCCCGCTCATGTTTTCTATGCAAATGATATTATGGTCTTTTTGCAAAGGTAAAAAAACCTCTCTCAAGAACATGTATGACTTACTTAACCTCTATGGGGTTGCTTTGGACCAATGCCATAATAGACTCAAAAGTTACTCTTATGTTTCGTCTTAGGCTTCTTCTTGTTTGGTTCAACATTTTTCTTCTACTTTAAATTTCATAAGAGGTTTTTTACCTTTCAATTATCTCGGTGCTCAACTTTTCAAAGGTGTTCCAGAAGAAAAGTATATTAAGCCTACTTTGGAGAAAATTAAGATAGGAAAATGTTGAGCATGATGGGCACCCCATTCAGTTAGTTGATGATTTATCCATGTTTGGAGGATCCAATTAAGCTAATTAAGAATAAAATCTTTGCAAATTTTTACTCTCTTCCTTTCTCCCATCAAAACCCAAGAGCAGATAATTTATGCCCACCATGTGTTTCATCCATGGCCAAACACAATGACCCCACTCATCATTTTTTCTCTCTCAACAAACCTATTCTCCAACTTATTAACCACTTATATATTTATACACATATATTCTTCAAAACATTATCAAATATAAACTATTAAGTCATATAAACCATAAAAATAATAAGAACAGATACATCCTTACATTAGTGCTAAAACCAGATAAATGCATCAACATCTAAAACAGAGAAACACTAACCACTAGTGGCTCTACCAAGACAAAGGTGCAGATCCAAAAAAGAGTTTGTATAGAATGATTACCATTGCATCATGTGACAGGGGACGTACTTGAATAAGCAACTTGACGCACTCCCAAAAGGCAACAATAAATTCAAAATCAATAGTGAGACCCTGACAAACTAGAACAACAACACTAATTTCTTGCACACGAGCACAAACTTAGACAAAAGTTTCAAATCCTTACGCGGAGGCGCCGATGGCGGCAATGGCGGATAGTGAATGGCATGATAGTGAGCGCTAGGTTTCGCGATAGTGAACATCGGATAAGATGCACGAGTGAGTGAAATGGAAGAATGGGTGAAGCACGAAGCATTTCGCGATTAGGGTTGCGCAGAGGCGACGATGGCGGATAGTGAATGGCACGATAGTGAGCGCTAGGTTTCACGATAGTGAATGGCGGATAGGGTGAGCTAGGTTTCGTTAGGGTTTGAGTGTTTAGTAGAGAGAAAGGAGGAGAGAAGGAAGAGTCACGAATGAGTGAATAGTCAAACCATGTTTTCAAAAATAATTGGAAATAATGAGGAATGGTGTATGGAGGGAATCTAAAGGATAATTGTGACAGTTCAAACTGACATATTCTGAAGGATAATTGTGACGGTTAGTTAAATGTCTTATTATACGGAAATTTGTGACGGTTATTAATAACCGTCATATTAAAACCGTCACTTTATACATGATTTTTTGTAGTGTCCACTGAATCATGTGATTACTTATATGAGTTATTAATTCTTATATTATATTAACTTTCAATTTAAAATTAATTGATATCAAAAGAAGTTACATTAAGTCATACTTCAAGACTTGAACCATTTAATACTTTCTAATAGTAAGAACCTGAAATTTGTTCTTTGATGATGTAAAATATCTTTGTAGCTAATTCTTTAAAATTAAATTGACATGTAAGATGTTTTGATGTGTTTGAATTAAAATTTATTTTAATATTTGATTTAATTAGTATATT
>Ga0123342_1004016_pt1 | contig 22975 bp, 18 predicted proteins | sample Turbeawhitnodule_FD_89960 | JGI IMG/M metagenome (GOLD analysis project Ga0123342, IMG submission 89960) | Root nodule microbial communities of legume samples collected from Mexico - Turtle bean Mexico white nodule | ecosystem: Host-associated > Plants > Roots > Nodule | place: Mexico: Nepantla... | reverse complement strand
GGTCAAAGCATTAAAAACTGGAGCGTAAACAGTTAGAAAATCATTTAATGCTCAGTCAAAGCACAAAATAGTTTTCTGTTATGGTACCAAAACAAACAATCGGTTGTTTCCACGAATCAATCGATTGTTTTGGTTTTGACAGCAAGTCAACCATTGAAAACAATTTTCAACCTTTCTAAAAACTCTTAAGTATAAAACAATCGGTTGTTTTGACAAAACAACAGGTTGTTTTTCACTTAGTTTGGAAAACACTTTTCTTTTAAAAGGATTGAGAATACTTATGCTTTGGATTCAATCAAAAGTGGATTATACATAAAATCTACCCCAGATCCTAACTAAAAGACAGCTCGGCAACAACAAGCACAATTAGCCTTTCATCATCCTTCAAAGGGTTTGGATTCTTCAAAGTTTGAACACACTTGGTTTAACACAACGCTCAAGTCAGTACTGGGGCAAAGAAACAGTAAGTGAATAAAGTAGTTTCAGTCTTAGAAACGGTGTACCTTGTTAGGGTTCTTACCACCCTTTATATAGGTTGTAACTAGGGTTACTTATGTTCTGTTACCCATATCTAGGGTTCTTGGGAGAACGTCCTTGCGCTGCTATTACACAATCTTAGCATAATCTAGCACATAAGACTTCCCTTTACTGGAGTGCAACGACTAGCAGTATGGCCGCCAATGTACCAACTCATGCACCACTACTCCGGGGCCATCTGTTCTATGGGTGCCCTAAGTATTCACGTGCAATGCATGCAGTCTTTTCTTGGAAACCCTAAACCTAACGGGCCTCAGTGCCTCCAAGGAACACTTGCTTGTGTTGTACCCGAATGTACCATACACACTCCATGCATGATTCTCTCGTGACTTAGATCTTTTCCTTGTATCTGGACGTTAACTTCATGTTAACTCACTGCTTGTGAGACCCAACTTACGTGGCCCACCGTTGCTATCAGTCCACTGATGTCTGATGTCTTTCCCTCATGTCGATGCATCTACTCATTTTTATCATTTAACAGTCAAACTGAGATCCTCTCCTTGGGAATGGTCATCGTGTCACAAGCCCAACCCCGTCTGGCACAAACCCATCCCCGTTTGGCACAAACCCAATTTTCTGACACGTCATTTGCTTCTTTCAATTTTATGAAACCCGAACAAAATCGGTGTCTCTATCTTTACTTACCTTTTTACTACGGTAATATGAAAATAGTAAAAACAAAGGGGGGCAAATGTCAACATCAAATTTCGTCCGGATATTTAAAACTTTTTTTCAAAAAAAAGGTGAAAAATGTTTAAAAAAAGAAGATAATTAAAAAATATCTTTTAAAATTTGTTGTCTGTGAAAAAAAAAATGGAGTAAGAGGATGCATTTTAGTTTTGAAACTAAAGAGAAAAAAGATAAATTAAAATTAAAAAAAATCTTATTTTAATTAGATACTCTTGTTTTCTTCGGGCACCCATAGCCTGTCTCGCTCATTATTCTTTACACACCCTTGTTTCTCTTCACACATCCTAATCCATCTCGCTCATTACCTTTGCACACCTTTGTTTCTCTTCACACACCCTTAGTCCATCTCGCTCATTACTCTTTGCACACCTTTGTTTCTCTTCTTACCCTTGTTTGTCTTCACCCACTCTTTGCCACCCCCTTATTTATCTTTGCCTATCCTCTTGTTTCTCTTTGCCTACCCCCTTGTTTCTTTTTGTACAAGTTCTTCCTGCACCATATCAATTTCAACCTACACCCTATATTTTTAAAATTTTCCAAAATTAAGTCTATTTTGGATTTGAAAATTTGAAATTAAAAAAATATAATTGGAAAGTCAAAATTTCGTTTTGGAAAAAGAAATCCAAAACGCAAAATATACATTCCAAAAAAGAAAATCGATCTGAAAATGAATTCTAGAAAAAAATGTCAGAATTCAAAAATGTATTTCGGAAATTCAAATTCATAAATGTATTCTGGAAAAAAATATTCAAAATACAAAATTTGAAAGTGCATTCTAGAAAAATATTTATGGAATTCAAAAATATGTTTTAAAAACTCAAATCCAGAAATATATTTCAAAAAAGAGATTTTAAAAATATTTTTTTCTTTAAAGACATTTTCATTATTTTACACGGATATTTTTAACATTTTGAATGGGCTGATTAGGTGTATGATGGATGGAATTGATATGATTTAGGGAGAATTTGCCTTGTCTTTGCCCAATCCCTAGCCCATTTCACTCCTTACAATTCACACCCACCTTTCATTTTTCTAACCTTTCTCTCCTCTTATGTTTATGTCCCCCTCTTTTTCTCATTTCATCACAACACTCGTTCACATTCACACACACACTCCTTTTATTGATTTTTCACGTACTCGCAGCCACCGCGCTTCAGCAGTTCACAACCTCCCTGCACTACCGCACAAGCAGGACGACTCCAGCCACCACAGCCGCTGCCGCCAACACGCACTCCAACCATCGCGCTCAAGCAGTTCGCAATCACCCTGACCACCGCACCAGCCATCGCAGCCGCCACCACCACCCCTACACCTTGCAGCCATCCAGCAGCCGCCAAGCACTCCAGCAACACCGCACTCCACCGTTCGCACCACCACTCCTGCACCGCCAATCGCTCGCCCCTACGCCGCTGATGCCGACGACCTCGCTCCGTCTCATCCGCCAACCGCCGCCGCGCCGCACCACCGCATTGCTGCCACGCCACCACCCCAATTTCCACCACATCTATTCACCCAACTTTATGAGAGGGGGACCCACGTAAAAAAGTGAGAAAAGGAAATAAAGAGAGAGGAGATAGAAGAAGTGTGTCCCACGTTTTTTTAAGGAAAAAGAAAAAACTGGGCTCATTCTTCTAGCTCAGTGTGATTTGCTTGTAGCACCAGTCTCTTACACACCTCCTCTGGTTTTAAGAAAAATAATATCGGCCTATTCTGTTGGCCCAACTACCTTTTTTCTCGCCCCGCCTCTCTTTTACCTGCGAAACTCGTCCAATATTTTAATAAAAGAAAATACGGGCCCATTCTGCTGGCCCAGCTATCCTTTTTCTCACCCCCCATCTTTTACCGTTGCACACCCTCCTCTTGACTGTTTCTTCCTTCACCTCCATAGGTTCTTCTGCCACTTCCATAGAGTAGTTTTTGGATTATGTAATCCGGACACACATTTGAAAATATACTTCTGGATTATATAATCTGGAAGCTAAAAAAGACTTCCAGATTACATAATACGGAAACTAATCATGCATATGAAAAAAGGGTTACGGATTATATAATTTGAAAAAAGACTTCCAAATTACGTAATCCAGAATATTACAGAAGGGTATTTTTGGAAATATAAAATTTATGGAGGTGGGCGAAGAATATATGGAGGTGCAGTAAGAAATAGCCCCTCCTCTTTTAAGGAAAGAAAATCTGAAACCATTTCACTGGCCGAGCGAGCCTTTTACTTCTTGTTGCACCCCTCTTTTACTTGCGCAAGCACTCTCTTTTTTTAAAATTTCTTTAAGATAAATAAAAATATAAATAAATAGTTTTGACATTAAAAAATACCGAAAATATAAAATTTCAAAAAATAAATTTAACAAAAAATATCTTTTAAGGCAAAACTATGTGATATTTGACTTTTTAAAAATTTCGGTTTCACTTATTTTTTAAAAACTCAGCTCACACTTACACAAATATTTTCAAACAATTTAACTTTATTACTAAGTAGATCCTGATTTTCCATTGTGAATGAAAATACGTAGGACCAAGGTTAATCCTTGTCGGGTCCAAATAAAAAAATTTCAAAATATTTTCTTTATTTTTGCATATATTTGTATTTATTTGTTTTCAGGAAAAAAAAAACTTTCTTGAAACACCACACTCGTAATCGACTTTGAGCAGGCGTTGCAGAGTGTTAATACCTTCCCTACACGTAACTGACTTCTGAACACTAATTTGGTTTTGCAAACCATCACTTTATGTTTTTTTCCTAGTTTTCCATAATAAATTATGGCGTGACTCCATCTCTATTTCGTTTGAAAACTAGTTTTTGTTTCACTATCTCGTCGTGATCTTGGTTGTGACAAATGGTAACTCCACTGATGTTAACAGAGTCAGGAATTCGTGTAAAACGTTTGTGTTTTTTTTTTATGTTTTATATTTCCCTTTTTTCTGGACATATGTTTGTTTACTTATTATTACTAGATTATTGAATCCTAGGATAGAAAACAATATTATATCTGTCTAAGAATTTTCTGGTTGTTTTGCAAGCGAGGAATTGGGTATGCTTAATCCTTCCTTCACACACACACTTTTGAATATTATGAATGAGACCCTATACATGGGTCTGAGAAAGCTTAAAATTAGAAGGGGTTGTGTAACAATGTCGGGACGAATGCACTTCCTCTTTGACTATTGTGAAAACCCTAGCTATAGTCTGTTCTCTTTATTTGTATTCCCACATCTAGTTGACTTCCAAATGTTGTAGGGAACGGTAAGTACCAATAAAATCTTCCATACTACCAGTAATGTGAACATTAAGATTAGAATCAGCATAGAGGTTCCTATAAAAATTCAAAATATGGTCCTTAATGAGCATGGAAAAAAAATAGTATTTTTGTCCTTGTCTTTAAATTAGAGCATCTCAGTCTTCTCATTCCAAAACAAGTATCGACAATGAAGGGCATGATCAAGCTCCTCTGTAGTAGTCTTTTTTTGACAAATAAGCGTTTTAAGGATTAGTAGACTAGTAGTCTCCAAACTTTGCTGGATAGCAAGTAGGAAAGTCTGCTTAAGAATCACTTCATTCTGAACATTACCAAAAGAATTTTTATTCCAACTTCTGAGCTTAATTTTCAACCTTTTTAATTTATGTTGCAAAATATACACAAAACAACCAACAACAATATTATTCCAAGAATCATGAATAAGCTCCATAGACGATTTATCCTGAAGCCACATATTAAAGAATCGAAAAGAACTAGCCTTATGTAAATAGTTACTAGAAGAAAGACTAATAATTTTAACAAGAACTTGATAAGTAAAAGAGGACCATTCATCTATACACTTTTCATTACATAAAGCTCAATCAAGCTTTCTATCAATTCTCTGTAACTCTTTTCTCTCGTTACTCCAAGTATAGCAAGGACCAGAGAAAGGAATACAAGTAAGATTATTACTATAATCCAATCAAGAAATTCATTACAAGAAACCTGATTAGAAGAAACCCCACTTTTGTAATCATCAGTCGAGAGAACAATATTAAAATCTCCCAAAATGCACCAAGGACAAAGAATAAGCTAAGATCCCCCCACAAATGTCTTCTAACGGAGTATGTGTTAGCTCCATAAACCATTGAAAAGCAAAAACATTTATCATGAAAAAGGCAGTTTACGAAAATAAACTGAGAATTAACCAGGAAATTTTGGACAAGATGTGGGACAGCAAAATACAAAAGCTTAGCAACTTTATTAATGATATGAGAATTAGCAACAAAATGCAGATCATCAGTTTGGAAAAGAGCATCCAAAGCGTTAGTGTAAAGCACAATGGGTTCAGTAATGAAAACAAGAATAAGTTTATGTTGTTTAAGTAAATTAAACAGCATCTCCACAGTTTTTTGGTTTGTCAGGCCTCTGGCATTCCAAGAAATAAAAAGACAAGAAACCTTCATTGCAACTTTTTGGAATGAACTGCCTTAGCATTTTTTTTATAGATTTACCAACCCCTTTAGGGATCTCCTTGACATTCTAGTGGTGTGTAGAATATCATCCCCATGACAACCCAAAATTTAAATGCCACCTAATTTTCTGTAGTGATTTGCTCATTATGATGTAAATCAATAATTTGAATTGGGATAGTTGGCTTACCAGTAATAAGGTCATCTGTAACACCTTCTTTTTCTAAACCTGGAAGGGATGAAAAAGGGTTTTGCAGAGCCAACATACTGCTATTAGAAACTAGAGCTTTACCAACAGCAAGTGACTGCTGCTTCATAGGAGAACTCTTCCTTGGTGGAGATGGAACAAAAATAGTATCAGAACACTGCAACATATGGTTGGCAATAACATCATCAAAATATTTGGAAGCAGTAGCCTTATCAATAACATATGTAACAACTTGTGAATGCGGGTTAACTTCTGCAAAAGGTGATTCTAAAACCTTGTCATGATTTGAAGCGGTGTTTGACAAATTCTGTCTTTATCATGGTTCGATCCATCCTTCAGGGGAGGCATGTCAACAAATATATCCTCCCCTCCATCTAATTTATCTTGATCAAGCTGCCCCAGCTGTTTCCTAACTTTAGTGCCACTAGAAACTGATACAAACCACCTTAACAAGCAAATAACTAAGGACACAACATACATTTCACAATTAGGGCAGTCATCTCAGCATACAAGACTAGGCCCCACCAAACCTCAAGAGAGCCTCAACAGAAGAAGAACCAAACATAAACCAGAATATCAAATGTTTTTCCTTCTAGTCTTTTCAAAAGGCAAGTTTATGTAAATAAATTGGGCTCACTTTAGGGGTCTAAATAGAAGGGTAAGCTAGAGTAGGATTCACTTATCATAAATTGGGGGTGTACTTAGCATAAATTGGGTTTGTGCCAAGCCCACCTTTCATGACAAGTGCACCTAGATTTAGGATTTTTTGACCTACCTTCTTGAAGGTTTCTCACAAATGACACTCTCTCCTATATAAAGGACACATTGAATTTTGAAAGTAAAGAAAATCTCTCAGAGTGTTTAGTGAGCTGAGTCTTCTATTATTTTTAGATCTTATCTTGAGTGCTCTACACTTCAAGTAGCGGGTCTATACCACTCATCTTGGAGTATCCCATCCTCCAAGTGGCATGACAACCTCTCATTTTCATAAGCTTTCTTCATCTCTTCACCTTTTTCCTTCCTTTTCTTCGTGCCACTTTTCTTCATTCTCTATGTCATTATGTTTTCTTTTTCTTATGTGCTTTTCATTTCCGCCCATCATCATTTAAATCACCATATAATTGTGTTTTCTCTTTTCCCTCTAGAAGTGAACCTTCACACTTACTTAACCACTTGGTTAAGTTCGTGTCCAGTGAGATCTTCTTTGAGTTTCTCACCATATTCTTCTTAAAAATAAAAAACCATAAACAAAGTGCAACCCATAAAATGTTTAATCTTAAAATCAACTCACATCAAAAACTGTGGTTGTCAAATTTCCATCTGAGTTATCTAAGATCATATTCTGAGAATCAATCACTTCAATAGAAATTTTCTTCCTATACTCTTTAGGTTGCTTATGAACCACTTGAGCCCCCATAGTGTTCCCTTGCTCTCTGTTGTCGATAGTATTTTTCTTGTTTTGAGAAGACTTATGTTGAGGACCAACAACAACAGGATTATGGGCATTAAACACACGACACTGAGAAAGATCATTCCCAATCATCTTACAATGAGAGGAAAATAAAGAGAGCCACTCATATTCCACATTAGCTATAAAAGCAAACCCTAAACGTTCAACCAAGAGCGGATAAATGATCAATATCAACAAGCACTATAGCAAAGAAAAACCCCTATTTTTTACATTGTATGATCATCCAAAGACAAAGGGGTACTAATTCCTCTAGTAATATAAAATATAGCCCTCGATCTCAGATATTCTAGAGGCAAATTGTAAATTCAAACCCAGGCCTGAGTTTTAGTGATTTTCATAGTAGATGGGAAAAAGTCTTTTGTTTATGAAAACAACCTCAAGAAGGCAAGAGATAACTACCATGAACCAACCCTTAAAACCCACCTCATGTCCTCTAAAGAAGAAAACTCAAACTCATAGAAACCCTTACCTAGAGGTATAACTTTCCATGGTCCGAGAGCTTTCCAAATAAGCTGCAATTTTTTGGTTAAATCAAGGTGTGTAAGGGGTTGATCACCCTTAGATAAAATAATCCTCCCATGTAAGTGATTATTGTAGTCTTCAAGTCCCACCAAGTAATCTTCCTCCTCAACCCAGAAAGCAACCATGTCGCCCTTGATATAGGGTGTAGGTAACTGCGACAAAGGGATGTCACAGGTATTGGCCAAGGCTTGGGCAAAGGTTTTTCTTTGTCCTTGTGTAGCATAAAACTTCTTAATTGGAACCATAGTAGTTATTATTGTGCGATTCACGATACGTATCATTCAAAACGATATGGTTTCACCCTCCAACGATGTGAATCGTTTGAAGAATCATTTTCGTTCCTAAATCGCAGTTGTATCGTGCAAATCGTACGAAGAATCGTTGAATTGCGAAACGAAACGATTTCGTATCGTGTGAATTAGTGTGAATTTTAAAACCCTATTTTTTTTACCGACGCGAACCTCCACTATTTCACGTACTGCTTTTCCTCTCCTCCAACAGCGACGTCCAGCGTAGAAGACACGCGTCGAGAGGTGCGAAGGATGGCAAAGTCAGCGACAACGGAGCTCACAACAGCCAAGATGCGTGTGACAGCAGGAGGTGTGAAAACAATGACAGGAGACAGAAGAGGCACGCGACAACGATAGTTACTGAAGGCGCAATAGTCACCAGAGGCGGCAGAGCTCATAATAGTGAAAAGGTGTGCGACAGCGACTGTAGGTGCAGTGGTTGCAGGAGCTGTGGTGGTTGCGAGAACTGTGGAGACACAAAAGTAGGAGGAGGAGAGGAGGAGAAAACGGTGGGAGTGATTCTTTCAGCTTTTTGTTTAAAAAAAATAAATAAATAAAAATGATAAACAAAATTTGTTTAGTAACATGTATGCATCACATTATTATTTTTTTTAGAGGTTCTTTTGTTGAAATCGTGTGGTATCTATATAGTTTATGTATCTTGCATGTATACCTATCTTATATATTTAAGTATTGGTTAAATTTTTTAATATTTATAAATATTACGATTCAACTACTATGATTGAAATCACTTTTTTCTCTTTCAAACAACCCAAAGAATCAAGAACTCTGGAGAGCCCTATGACATTCTTGAATTTCGAAAACTCCTACACGCATCGAACTCCAAGAAAAGATTCGCACCTCCCGCATTCTTCAAGAATGCAAAGCCCAACCTCCCGCGCAATTGACCTGCACCACAAGCAAGATAAAAAAACGCACCTTGTTGGCTGCACCACTTGGACTGCCGCAAAGCACACCTCTGCGCAACTGGCCTGCACAATAAGCAATCAATGCACCTTGTTGGCTCCTCCACGTAGACAAATGCTCCACGTAGAAACCGCATGCGCGGCGCACCCACAATCCACATGCACTGCACACTCACCACTGCTGCAAAGCATCAACAATCCTCTGCACCTTGATAAACAAAGGTAGGGAGCCACACAACCGCAAATAAAGCAACAAAGCCTTCAAATTGACGCCGGCAGCCGAACAACAGCCCAAACCCTTAAATTGATATTGCATTTATGAATGTAGTAAAGTAAGTTTTGTTCCAACATTAAATTCTTTTAGCAAGATAAAAAACGTACCTTGTTGGCTGCACCACTTGGACTGCCACAAAGCACACCTCCGCATAGCTGGCCTGCACAATAAGCAATCAATGCACCTTGTTGGCTCCTCCACGTAGACAAATGCTCCACGTAGAAACCGCATGCGCAACGCACTCACAATCCACATGCACTGCACACTCACCACTGCTGCAAAGCATCAACAATCCTCTGCACCTTAATAGAAAAAGGTAGGGAGCCACACAACCGCAAAGAAAGCAATAAAGCCTTCAAATTGATGCCGGAAGCCGAACAACAACCCAAACCCTTAAATTGAGATTGCATTTATGAATATAGTAAAGTAAGTTTTGTTCCAACATTAAATTCTTTTAGCAAGATAAAAAACACACCTTGTTGGCTGCACCACTTGAACTGCCACAAAGCACACCTCCGCGCAACTGGCCTGCACAATAAGCAATCAATGCACCTTGTTGGCTCCTCCACATAGACAAATGCTCCACGTAGAAACCGCATGCGCGGCGCACCCACAATCCACATGCACTGCACACTCACCACTGCTGCAAAGCATCAACAATCCTCTGCACCTTGATAGACAAAGGTAGGTAGCCACACAACCACAAAGAAAGCAACAAAGCCTTCAAATTGACGCCGACAGCCGAACAACAACCCAAACTTAAATTGAGATTGCATTTATGAATATAGTAAAGTAAGTTTTGTTCCAACATTAAATTCTTTTTGTCCTGTTTTTACAATTTATCTAAGAGTGTACGTTCAAAGATAGTCCGACACTCAAGTTAGATGAGGTGTATTTAATTGTTTATTTTAGATTCAAATAACCATTCTCTTTTACCATGAAGTCTCCTCTTATTTATACTTTTATGGACTTTGTATTTGCACCGACCTGTCCTCGGACATCGACGTCAGGGATCGACATCGGACCTCGCCAACAGAGGGAGAGATCGGACTTTGGTGGTCTGAACAACTATATTGGGCCACATAAGGTGGGCCTCAGAATTATACTAGTTACCAGTAAAAACATCAGATATGAGAGGAAGCCCTAAGACACGAGGGGTCCATGCAGGTGGTGTGTATAGCACATTCAGGCGTGACACGAGTAAATAGCCCTTGGAGACGCTAAGGCCCGATTAGGGTTTGTGTTTCCAAGGGAAGCTGCATGCATGGCACGTGAATACTTAGGGCACCCACAGAACAGATGGCCCTAGAGATTTGGTGTTGGTACCCAAGCAGCCATTCTGTTAGTCGTTGCACTCTAGTTAAGGAAAGTCTTATGTGCCAGATTACGCTAAGAATACGTAATAGCGGCGCAGGGACATTCTCCAAAGAACCCTAGACATGAATAACAGAACAAAGGTAAACCCTAGTTTCAACCTATATAAAGGGTGCTAAGAACCCTAGCAAGGTACACAGTTTCTAAGACTGAAACTACTTTATACACTTATCGTTTCTTTGCCTTAATACTGACTTGAGCGTCGGAGTGCAAACGGCCTCTAGGACGCCCTTTATCTTTGTGTTTTTAGACATTCACCAAGGAAAGACACGTGCAAGCGCAGGGATTCTGGACGTAAGAGTGACGTAGCCACTCGAAGATGTTTTAGGTCAATCAGCAGGAACAATATTGTTGCAAGGATTAGTGCACGCCCAATAATCTCTTAATTATATTTTATTTTTTTTAATTAACATTAACCTATTTAACCTACGAATTGCCTTGAGAATCGTCTTTACTAAAAAGACCGTGATACCGTCCACGGAAGCCGAGTTCTCAGCCTCTCGATTTCTTGTAGAACATGTATGGTTAATTTTCTAAATTTATAAACTTATAAGATTTTTTATTTTATTTTAAACAACTCAATATATATATATATATATATATATATATATATATATATATATTAAAATAATGTTTTTATTTATTTACGATTTTTTAAGTAATTTGTTATTGGAGATATATACTTTTAGTTTATTTAACTTAAAATGTTTTTTTTTTATAAAAAACCGCCCCTTCATGATAAACATATAAATTCTTGAATATTAAAAGAATTGCCAAATAAAAGATATTAAAAAAGAAGTTAAAATAAAAAAATATAAATATTAGGGTTTTGAGGTTTCATTAAATTTTTTATTATTAAAATAAAATTAAATATTACTTCTTAAAAATATGTTATAGAACTAAAAACAATTAGAAGAACCACAAAAGTCTTTAAAAAATTCTTATAAGAAATTCTATTGGAGATGGTGTTAGTAAATTTTTGTATGATCCACATATAATTTAATATTATTTATTTTTTATTATTAAAAGAAAAATTATATATCATAAAATCATGAATATGTACATTGTTCAAACTGTCTAATTATTTTTCCATTTAGACAAGATTGGCTTCACAGAAGTAATTAAGTTTGAAAGAGTTTTTTTCATTAACCTAGTTTTCTGATGAATTAGGAGTTTGATTTTCAGATCAGGAATTTCTTTAAAGCAGGAGTATATAATATCTATTTTATAATGTTTTATTCATCAAATGAAATAAGTACTATGTATGTACATATAGGATTCTGTCTTCGAATAAGTTGTTGCCTTATCATTATGGGTCCAAATCCAGGATACGAATATATTCTTAGTAGACCCTACAAGGTAACACCAATGTCCCTTTATAAAAGTTCATTTTCTTTCTCCCCAAAAAGAAATAAAAATATTTTAAGTTATAACTTTTAAACAAAATTCTAATTTTTCTTCTTCTATTTTATAAAATCGGGTTTTGATCTTTAATTGTTTTTATGATTTTTGTCTATCATTTTGTATTTATTCAAAATTTTATTTATGCATTTTTATTTTAAAAACTTTGGCTTACAATTAATATTAAATAATTAATCTTGTTTGGTTTATAATCTATAAATAATAAATTAAACTAAAAGGTAAAGTATAGAAGAAATGTGTCTTATATGTGGTGAGGATGATTTTCTCAAATGATAAAATCTTAACATAATTTTTGTTAAATTAATGACTGATTAAAGGAGGACATTAGTAGTATAATATTAAAGATGAAATAAAATATTAAAAATAAGGGGATATTATTTGTTATCATGTGGAAAGTGCAATACAAGTTGAATAAATTTCAGTTCAAAGAAGATGTAATTAGTCTGTTAAAAAAATAAGAATTAAAAAAGGTGGGGTCTTCCACTGGTGGGCAACTGAGTTAATGAGTTTCAGTGAAAGAAAATATTATTTTGTATTACTTTGGAATGACATAGTGAAATTGTGGGAAACCATATAATACTTTACACGAATGGGAAGAATGGTAGCAAGACTTAATTCCAAATTTAATTTAATAATAATTAAATATAATTTTAATAACTAATCAAGCCAAGCACTCTTAATTAGTGAACAGTAAATGTAATGAATGTTTTAAATTGAAAATTGAAAAATAGATAATTAGAAATTGAAGGATAAAAATTGTTTAAATAAATAAAATTGTGAATTTTACAAAATTTAGGGATCAAATATAATTAAACCTAAACTACAATATATATTCACTTACTCTTAATTTCTTATAGAAGTTATATATAGAGCTAAAATGAAGAACATAGAGAAAGCAATGATGGTAAAAAAAAAAAAACCCAAAAGATATAAATAACGGAGGATATATCATACATGGGTGCATAGCTCTAATTTCAACAAGGGAAGACAAGAATTTAAGGGATTTGTAACCTAAGGGCATGTCTATGAGAATTTCACTTGGATCTTTATGCTTTTATATTAGTAAAGCTTGAAAGTAGAAACACACATGAGCCTCAAACTTAGAATATCTTATGTTCTATTTTATTAATTTTTTTTTGTCAATTAATTTGTTATACACTCTATTTTCATGTAATGACATATATTTATGAACTTATAAATAAATGAATTTATAAAATAAATAATCACAAACTCTTTTATTAGAAAAATGTCATATTACATTGTCCAAATTTTATCAATCCTCATGTGAATATTGTGAGGAAACCCAATCAAATTCATTAAACAACAGAAGACATAGTATATTGACTATTATTCCAATCGACATGGTATTCACATAATATTATATTAGTTATTATTTTGGTTGAACTACTAACCAATATAATATATGTGACAAACTAATAAGCACAAATAAATTTGAGTTCTTGTTCATTTTAATATAGTTTTTTTTTTAATGTTTTTTCACTATCACATTCTTCTCCTTATTAAGTGTTGTTGTAATGCTCACAAAAAGTTCCTTCTTTACTCTTAATCCTCCTTGTTAATAGAAGCTCCTCCACCTTTTACATATCATCACAATATTAGATTGTTTGTTTACTTTTACTTTCTAATGTTTTTTCTAGTTTTTTTCTATCAACAATAAAAGTTGAATTAATTGGAGTATTTAAAGAATACTCCAACTCTTATAAAAAAAAAAAAGTTAATCACGGTAGCTAATATATGTAATGTAATCATTGTAGCCCATGTATGTAATGAACCCTCTACATATCTCTCTTAAGTGAGTCCACCTAATCCAAAAATCTAGAAGCCTAAAAAACCTAAAAGCAAAATATAAAAAAAGGCGCATATCCATTAAGGCCATAACTAAGCCCAAAAGAATAGGCCATTAGAATTCTATGTCATAGGACCTTTGTAGCTTTACAGAGAGACAAGCAAAATCAGTATAGCTTTGGTTTGAGCTTTACAATATACTATACCTTTACTTCTTCATTTGGAGGTACAACAGTTTTACATTTCAGTGCAACAGAGTAGAAGATGCATCAAAAACCTCAAAATCTTAGCCCTTTTTTTAACTTGAACTATTCAATAAGGCTACCATTTACAAGAATATATAATGTTGATGAATCAAGACACCCCTCTTCCCATCATATATGTTAGAAAGTACTAATTTACAGAGTCATATGTCTTTTCAAAATCTAATTTTAAAATAATACACTCTTTTTCCTTCTTCTTACACTATCAATAGTTTCATTGGACACAATCACACTTCCTTCTTAAAAAAGTAGATTGCTTAAAATCAATGACTTTATGAAGAATTTTATGTAATCTTTTTGTAAGGATTTTAGACACTATTTAATATATACATCTAACTAGTGAGATGAATCCATATTGTTCTAACTTATGTGGATTATCGAGTTTAGGTATTAGGCATATGAAGGTTGGTTCCTTTTGCCCCCTTGCCTAGGCAATGAATGAATTTAGCAACCTTTGTAATGTCCTGACAAAGGGATTCCAATTCTTTCTGAGAATGTTAAAATTATATCCATTTAGTCTTAAGATTTTTTGTCCGTTCCCACACTGCATCCTTTATCTCCTCATTTGTGATTACATCTGTCAAGAATTCATTATCCTCCTGAGATAGGGTGAAAAAAGTAAAAATATTAAAAAGGAGTAGAAATAATCAAATTTGTTCCTTAAAAACTATTTATGAGGGATTTATATTTCCTAAATTACAACACCCCCATTTGATGAAAAAAAAAAGTGAACATTGTCAAATTTGAAAAAGTGGAACAATTGATATGGAATAAAAAGAAAAAAAAAAGGTTATAAAGATCAAAAAGAACACTTAGTAGGTTTCCTAATAAACTATAAGTGTTTTAGTAATTTAAAACAAAAATGGGTATGGATGAAGATAGTTATTAAACGGGTATGAGAACAACAACGAGACGAATATGTATTTATCCTTATCCTAATTTCCAGTTTAAAAAATCAAGTATTACTCATACCCATACTTATACACAATTAATACAAATTAAATTCAGACAATACCCACAAAACAAGTTTATTTATCATCCCTAATAAAGTGTCTTAAACAACATATTTAAAAAGTATATTACAATAGCATTATTATCAAAATTCATGATATATATATATATATATATATATATATATATATATTATTCTGACCTCGAATTCGTGGAGATAACATTACTAACGTCAATCACTGCATTCAAGGCATTGTCCCTCTGGAGCTTGCTTGGAGTTTAATCACAATTTTATCCTTAAAAAGTACTTTAAAGGATTAAGGGAGGAAGATGTATTTAAATTTTATTTGACCTGAACTCCTAATCGATGTAGTACTATTAGGCGTATTGAAACAAGTCCCCCCAATTGAGGACCAAGGGAATAAATGTTCGTTTTTTGAACCACTTTTCCATTCCCACATATGACGCAAATGTTCTGACCTCAAGGCCATTAAGATAGCATCACTAGGATCAATCAACACGTGTGAGGGATTGTCCGCTTTGGAGTTTGGAGCTCTAGCACTGTTGTTCTTAAAAGATGCCTAGAGAGTTAAGGGAGGAATGTGTATTTAAATTATCCTTAGTTTTGACTTCTAAACGATGTGCAACTATTAAACATACCAAGACACATCCACCCACCCACGTATGCGGGCACACACACACACATATATATATATATGACATTTAATTTATATATATTAAAGAATTGATTTATTTAGATAATAATATTAAATTTATGATAATTGATTTTTTAAAAATTACTCTTAAATAATAAATGTATAAAGGGAAAACAATAGTAATGAAGTTTTAATTTTTGAAATTCAACTATTCAATTATTCAATCTTTATAAGAAAATAAAAAATTATAATACTTATTATTTATGAACTAAAACCATTGCTATTACAATTTTTCATATCTATTAAGACTTTTCTTTGAAATTTTCTATTAAATTCGTAAAAAAATAATTGCCTACGTATATTTTTCATAAATTCTGGGAAGTTCAAATAAATATTTGCAGAAAAAATTCTATAAAATATTTTTTTTTTCAGAAATGAATTAAATGTATTTTGAAAAAAATATATAAAGTATAATTAGAAAAAAAAATTGTAAAAAATTATTTCAAAACATCTTATAATTTGATATACAGAAGAGTAACAGGTTCTATTTTTTCTTGCTATGCCGATTTTTTTTTTAAACTTCCAACAAAGACATATCGGCTAAAAAAACCATAAAAAACAATAAAATTAACCCAAGATTGCAATTGCCCTATAATTTATTGGTTTCTGACTTGAACATGAAATTGAGGGAGTTGAATAATTCCTAATCATTAATCATTCTCCTTATTAAATATTACTGCATAGATTTCAATTTCAACCATCATCCACATATTGAATTCAATTTTTTGATTAGTTTTTGCTTTCATTGCATAGCATATAGAATTACGGTTTATTGTTATTGGTTTAACAACCCCATTAATTAAATTTGAAGATATCAAGATTACTGTGATATGATAGGCTTCAACTCTTCTTAAACATAGAAAAACTAACTTAATAAATGTAGTAAACATTACTTTTGGGACACAAACATCTGCCTCTCTTGTGATACTATAACTCTGATCATATACTAATCTCACCTGCATTATGTCACTCGTAATCAGATACTATAATTTCGTTATGAATATTATAATGGTAATTAGTTTCACGAAATTTGACATATAATAAGAATTAAACATGAGATTTGTTTATGAATAAATGTAGAATATAACATAAATTTGAATAAAAATATATGATTTAAATTATTTTTGATGCAGCAAACATAGCGGATCGAGAAAAGATAATATTTGGTGTCATCATCCATTTTCCTTTTGAAGAAAATTGGTGAGAGTACGATGCTGAGTTGTACCTTAGGGCTAAAGGTAATTAAAGATGAAGGGTAAGTGGCGGGCAGAGAAGAAAGGAGCAGAAGGGCCAGTAGGAGGAGTGCCCTCACATTCATGAGGCATCTGATAGACAAATAGTGCCATGGCAACAAGAACCCAATTTTCAGTCTAATCATGTTCACACAAAAGATCAAAACGGGTGTGTGAAGTGTGGGGATGCTGTTGTTGGGGCTAAGTATCTTCCCCTTCACTGTCTAACAAAATGGGAAAAGAGATTTGTGGGGTTCAGTATCTTTAGACCAGTTTAGGAGCTAGGAGCCAAGCCAAAATATTCTCAGAGGACAACATGCAGCACTACCATGTTTCTGTGGAAACCGAGGAATTGAAAACGACAACCTTACCCTTGTCTGTTTACTTAGGCAAGATTGATTTTCATATATGATCCTTCTCTCTGTCTGAAACCGTCTTATCATTTTTATTGCTTCATCTCTATTTTGTGTACTAAATAGAGAAAAATGATGAATCCTGATATTTCTCATCACTACCAAAAAAAACCTATATATCATTTTATAGTCCTACAGCAGTATATTTTTATATATGTTAACATACAATTTATATATATATATATAGAGAGAGAGATATATGATCATGGAATGGACCTTAAAGCTTACCAGCTTTTACATAGTAAATATATAATTGACTTGCCTACAGTTAGGTTAATAACAGTCTGCACAGGTAGTAGTAAAGCTACAAGAATTAACAATAGATTGGGTCCTGATAATGCAAAAAAAACCATGAGAAAATAAACAGTATCATTGTGGAAGTTCTGTTGGATGTAATGGAGGAAGGTTTTGTAGTTGTGGGAAATGCCAAAGTCATCCACGTTCAAGGGAGAAACTTGTGGTGTGAGGGAGTTGAAGTTTGATGCTTTTTGAGGTAATTGCTACAGTTTTTTTATGAGCACTTTCTAGTACTCTCCTTTTGAATAAATTATTTTTCACTGATTGAAAAAATTGGGTGGGGGACTTTGAAAGAAGAGCAAAATGAAACATCTCTATAACTTTCTGCTCTTACTATATAAAGAGAATTAATCATGGGTGTATATGGGGAATCTTTAGATAAGCTATCATTATATTTGTGCACGTTTCTTTGTCACCTAACAGCAAACAGGTCTCTCATCATTTAAGAAATGCTGAACACCTCTGTTAATGTAAGACAACTAATGGTATATAATGAATGCTCTTGCTTTGCTTTGGGTTTTCTTATCAGCAAAAACTTATTAAAAAAAAAGTAATATAATTTCAATAGGTCAGTCATATCACAATCAAAGAGATAAGTTATGCACCAATCAAAATATTAAGCACTAATTTTCTTCACCTTAAAAATCTTTTATTAATGATAAAAAATATATAAATAAAAATATTAGGAATACTCTAACTTATATATAAAAATCTATATAATAGTATAAGCAACTCAAAGTCTACACCAAAACCCCTAAGTTATGTGGTGATCAACCAGATACAAATACTCACCTTGAGACAAAAGATAAAGATCTCAACTTTAATAAATACTGAGTAAAATATAAAGGCTTTCTCTTCGTAGTTCAAGACAACATTTACATACAACAAAAAATTCTAGTGGATTTTATAGAAAAATATTTGCATTTATTCCTTTCAAACAAGAAAAATCAGCAAAAAAATGGATTTTAGAGTTCTTTTTATCAACAAAAATGGTTTTCAGAGTTGTTGAAGATTTTAGTCCCTGCACCTGCACAATTCAGAACATAACCAACAAACTGTTTCCACACCTGATGACATACCCCTATATGCCCTTAAAGATTGCACAATTAATATAAGAAATAAATATAGTAAATTAACTTGACTGATTTCAGAAATTCACCATTTAAAATATAATGTTTTTTTTTTATATTAGAATATTTATACTTTATCAAGTGTGTAAAGATTTTCTTTGATTCCAAATCTCCCATATTATCTTTGCTATTTAGATCAATAAGATCAATCTGATTAAAGTGTTGGTCAATCATATTATTATCAACAAAAGACTTTCCTACCCACACATCACATATATTTCACACCTTAAAAGCCACCTTACAAATAAATAACAAGTGGGTTACATATAGTTACCCAACTTTAGTCCCCTTATGTTGTAAGTTTGCATAAGTTACTACTTTCCCTTTAATGATGCGCCACACAAAATATTAAGATGAGGAAAGAAATTTTGTTTTTCAAAAAAAAAAGAAAAAAATTAAATTGTTGCTCATCATTACTTTGTGGCACTAGCTTTGTATAAGTTGATTTTGCAGTATGAATAGATATACTCATCTTTCTTATAAATATTAATAGATATACTCTCGGTTCATTCATAAAGTTTACCACCATTTCATTCTTCCATTAAAATCACTCTTTTCTCCTAATAACCTTCCACTGCCACTACTTATCATGCCACGGCGTTATCTGAGTTTTATCAACTATAAATAATTTTGGAGTAAAGAAATAACTAGAAATTTATTTCTCATATTTCCACGTCAACCTTTGATGAGTAACTTTGATCACTAAAAAAAATCGTAAAACAAAAACTAATTTTATAGATAAAAATAATTAGTTATTATAATGATTAAATTAAAAACTATTTTATAGACTATTTTTTTTTTTAGTTTCTAAATTAGTTTATATTATTGTTAAATTGTTTCTAAAATTGTATCTAATTAGCTACCAAGGTTTTAACTACTAATTATTTAGATTATAAATTTGGTAGCAAAGATAGATAATTTGATAACAATTTAGAAACCATTTAACAATAATAGAAACTAATTTAGAAATTAAAATTGTTTTAGTTTTTAAAATGATCTCTAATTTAGTTATTATAACAAATAATTATTTTTGTTTTTAAAATTAATTTCTATTTCATGATTTTATTGTAGTTTTTTTTTATCAACGTGTTGTAGTTACTCTAATTTAATGAGAATAGCAAGTTATTTCCAAGATATTGAAAATAAATTTTGAATTATAATATATAGGTTAGCCTTCATTATTGATGTTTTGATTGTGTAATTCAGTTGACAGGTCTATATGCTTAAATTTTCCTCTCGAGTCTTTCTCCTAATAAGTTGTTTATTTTTTATTATTACTTTATTGGAAAATATCTTAAATAGTATGCCTTAAAGATCTTACTTATTCAGCTTTATATAAATTAGCTCGACATCCATTAAAAATAATGTTATACTATCAGATATTCCTTCAAAGTTAAAATATATCATAACCTTTAGATGAAATTAATAGGTGAATGATAGACACTATTAATCTTCTAAGATGATTGCTTTAAATGATTTGAACTGTGAGAACGACGCAAAAATTATAACTCGAAAAGGTATCAAAAGATTGCAAGACAGTGATATATAATGGTGATCATTATCTAATTCAAGTCCAGTGGTAATGTAATATTTGTGATTCACTAAATATTACGAATAATTATAAAATTATGCATAACAAAAATCAAAACATGTTGCAATTCCCATGCATATCAGACTATATTTGACATTATTTCTACAAAGTGCACACCAAAACTTTGTTTTCAAGCTGAAGTCACAACAAGCTCATACCCAAAAGAAAAAGAAAGAGAAAAATTACTGTTGCCCTAAAAATTCAGGGGAAAGAAACAGAAAGGAATACACAAAACTTTATGGACTGGACTTTGATTTGAAAGAAGAACAACTTAGAGAAGGGTGAAAGCACCAATAGGCTGAGACTTATGTGCAATTCCCCCAAACAAAGAAAGGTTATAACTTTGGGGTCTGGAAAAAGGGAGAAGAAAGATTAGTGTGATGCATAAAGTGGTCAAACAGTGTGCCGGCAAAGAGCTACAGTTTGAAATAAAGAGTAGTGACAAATATCATGAAATTAAGAATCAGCAGCAGGAATCAATTTGCTGTCAACTCTGATCCTTTATGGTGTATAATAACCAAACTGATCATGATGAGACTTGATGCAGATAATGATTCTAAAACGAGACTCACATGAGTAGTTTATGCAACAATTAAAGGATGAACTTGGTGTGAACAGTTATTAATTAGAGCAAAAATTCCCTCTAATAAGACTTCTTTACAGTCAATAGTGTTTTTAGCAAGAAGTTATTGCATGGTATGTATATCACTAGAGATTACTAATGAGATTATATAAAATAATTAATAATATGCCATATTCCTTTTTATCAGCAATATGCCATATAAAAGCTTATTGGAATCATATAATTATTTTTTTTCAATCTTTCACATGTTTATCGTGAGTTTAGTTAAGTGTAAAAATAAGAAAGAACTGGTATAATATCTATTTCTTTAATTTTAGAATATTAGTCTTTTAAATTATAACCAATTAAGAAATATTTAATTAATATAAATTTAATAAAACTGTCCTTAATTTTTTTAATTAATTTGTGTTTTTTTTCAATATAAGAGATATTGTATTAATCATTCTCAACTATATAGACTACTACAAGAAAAATAATAAGTAACAACTAATTTTAAAAATAAAAGATAATTAATTACTATATTAACTAAATTAAATATTATTTTATAAATTAAAATATTATTAGTATTAAAATTGATTTTTATTATTAATAAAAATTTATTAGTTACTAACTACTTTAAATTTTAAATTAATTTTTGTAATAATTAATTTAGAATTTTAGGTAACTAGTAGCTAATATCACAAATTTAAAAATTATTTTATAATTTTTTTATTAATGATATAAAATATTTTAAATATTAATAGTTTTTTAATTTATAAAATAATATCTAATTTAGTTAACTAATTTATTATTATTTTTAAATTAATTATTATTTCATATTTTTTTATAGTGATTATATTATTGAAAACAATAATAAAACCTGAAAAAGAATACTGTTGTTGTTAAAAATTGATAAGAGTAATTTTTTTTGGAATAAATAAAGTATATGTGATATGCAGTTAAAATTTCAATTTGCTAATAAAAATAATAAAACTCCACTATATGTGGTACGGAAATTAGTGAAGACTATAATTATTTTATTTTGAATTATACAATAAGTTCTCATGTTTATTTAATGTTTACTTAAACTAAATTAACAATTAAAAAAAAACAAGATGTACGAGGTTTCCAATATATCTTTTCTTGCTTAAAAAAAGAGTTTAGGGTTTATAATGATTATATTATTGAAAACAATAATAAAACCTGAAAATAAAATACTGTTGTTGTTAAAAATTGAAAAGAGTAAACTTTTTGGAATAAATAAAGTATATGTGATATGCAGTTAAAATTTTAATTTGCTAAAAAAAATAATAAAAGTCCACTATATGTGGTACGGAAATTAGTGAAGACCATAATTATTTTATTTTGAATTATACAATAAGTTCTCATGTTTATTTAATGTTATACTTAAACTAAATTAAGAATTAAAAAAAATGTACAATTAGGGGAGGTTTCGAACATACTTTCTTGTTAAAAAAAAATAGTGGAGGATTTTTTGTTTGAAATTTTCACAAGGAATATTACATTGAAGCCAAAAAATAATAAAAAATTGATGGAGGCATTATCACCCCTTTTGGATGTAAATGTATTTTGATACAATGTGCTATAAATTATATATTTTTTATATTTTTATAAAGATTAGAGTATCCTTCCAATATTATAATTATTTTATTTTTTGTCAATAAAAAGAAAACTGAAAATTTTCTTAGTTATTACGATAGATATATATATATATATATATATATATATATATATATATAATCAAATTATTATGATATTTTATTGCATTAATAACTTTATATATAAAAAAGTGAATTTATTGATTAAATCATTAAATTATAATTTCACATGATTATATT